>TARA_R100001369_G_scaffold38246_1_pt1 | contig 19134 bp, 18 predicted proteins | sample TARA_R100001369 | Tara Oceans TARA_R100001369 (sample SAMEA2621528) | marine metagenome | biome: marine biome (ENVO:00000447); feature: surface water layer (ENVO:00002042); material: "saline water (ENVO:00002010), including plankton (ENVO:xxxxxxxx)" | depth 5 m | reverse complement strand
AATGCACGCCAGCCACTTTTTAGATCTTTAATAAGACTATAAGCAGTAACCCCGGTTTGTCTATGGATAAGTTTCACCAAGATCTGTCCTTCTGTACGGGTCAATTTTTTAAGTTCGGCAGAAAATTGATCTTCAATATAGTTTTGAACGATCTTTGTATATTTTTTTCTATCTCTTTTGGATTTGATTTGATCTAACCGAGACTGCAGTTCTAATAATCTTTCTGAGGCTAATTTGGCATATGGATATACCTTTCTTGTCTTTCTTCTTAATATAAGGTACTTCCTTCTGTCCAGATCTGATTTGAATTTTACTTTCCCTAACACCAGAACTTCATCCAGATCTATCATCTCCCGCATCACCGTATCTCCTTCTATAATAAAAAATTCATACTGGATAGTATCTGAAGTGGGTTCTACCGTTTGGCTCCAGACATTTCCAATAACAAAAAAAAGAATAATTAAAATTCGTGTGCTCAAAGTTTACATTGTTTTATTGAACATTTTGTTACTAAAACCATTCCAAATTTACGATTAATGCATTTGCAGAAGATTTAATTCTTATTAAATTCGTGCTAAATATGTGTAGAATTCCATACTATTAACTTATACTACAAAAATTAAGGCTTTTCAATACGATATTTAGTGTTGAAAATGCATGTTATCTAATAAAATTAATATGAAGAATAAAGAGTTACTTGACAAGAAATCCATGGAGTTTTTGGAAAAATATCTAAATAATGCCTCCCCTACTGGTTATGAATGGGAAGGACAAAAAATTTGGATGGATTATCTAAAACCGTATGTAGATGAATTTATAACGGATACTTACGGAACGGCGGTAGGAGTAATAAACCCAAAGGCAAAATTTAAAGTAGTAATAGAAGGACACGCGGATGAGATATCATGGTATGTAAATTATATTTCTGACGATGGACTTATATATGTAATAAGAAATGGTGGAAGCGATCACCAGATCGCTCCATCAAAGCGAGTGAACATTCATACTAAGAATGGAATTGTAAAAGGTGTTTTTGGATGGCCTGCAATTCATACTAGAAATAAAGAAAAGGAAGAGTCTCCAAAATTAGACAATATAACCATAGATGTTGGTTGTACTTCAAAAACTGAGGTTGATGAGTTAGGCGTTCATGTTGGTTGCGTTATCACTTATCCAGATGAATTTTTTATTCTAAATGACAATAAGTTTGTTTGTAGAGCATTGGATAACAGAATTGGTGGTTTCATGATCGCTCAAGTTGCAAGACTTATAAAGGAGAATAAAAAGAAATTACCTTTCGGATTATACATTATAAACTCAGTCCAAGAGGAAATAGGTTTGCGAGGAGCAGAAATGATCACTCAACGAATTAAACCAAACGTAGCCATTGTTACAGATGTTACTCATGATACTACCACTCCTATGATCGATAAGAAAGTTAATGGTTATGCTAAGATTGGGGAAGGTCCAGTGATATCCTACGCTCCTGCTGTTCAAAATAAATTACGTGAATTGCTTATAGATACTGCAGTTAAGAAGGAAATTCCTTTTCAGCGAAACGCATCTTCAAGAATGACAGGTACAGATACCGATGCCTTTGCTTATAGTAATGGTGGTGTAGCTTCAGCCTTGATCTCTTTGCCACTTCGATACATGCATACTACGGTAGAAATGGTACATAAGGACGATGTAGAGAATGTTATTAAGCTTATCTATGAGAGTTTATTGAATATTAAAGACGGAGATACTTTTAGCTATTTTGAATAGTTAAAAACTACTCACTATTTTATAAAGATCGGTTACTTCTTATCAATTGAAGTAGCCGATTTTTTTTTGTTTAATTTTTCACAAATAATTATTATATGTTGATTTGGAATCGGTTTATCTTTAAATAAAAAAGCGATGACCTTGACGAGCAATGAAATTGACAATCTAATAAATGATCCAGAACAGGCAGCTAGCATTGCAAATCTTATCTATATCTCTGAAGCCAATCTTAGTGTAGCTAGAAAAAAGCGTGGGCGTGGATATACTTATAATAGAAATGGAAAGAAGATCGTAGCTGGAAGCGAATTAGATAGATATAAAAGTTTAGTAATTCCCCCAGCATGGAGAAATGTTAGAATATCCCATCTAGCAAATGGACATCTTCAAGTGGTTGGATTGGATGAAAAAAGCCGAAAACAATATATGTATCATCCAACTTGGTCTGAGTTACGGAATAAGACCAAATTCTTTAAGATGATCTCCTTTGGAAAAGCTTTGCCTAGGATTAGAAAAAAGGTAGATGAAGACATAGATCAACCAAAAATGAACCAGCGTAAGATACTTGCATTGGTTATAAGATTAATGGAAGAAACCCATATTAGAGTGGGAAATGAATATTATGCTAAAAATAATAAAACCTATGGACTAAGCACCCTTAGAACCCGGCATGTAAAAACATCTAAAAGCAATATGAAATTTGAGTTTCTCGGCAAAAAAGGGAAAGAGCATTGCGTAACTATCACTAATAAAAAACTTATCAAATTAGTTAATCAGTGTGAAGAAATTCCTGGATGGGAACTTTTTAAGTTTTATGATGAGTTTGGAGAAAAGCAAAGGGTAGATAGTGCCATGATAAACAATTACATCCAAGAAATTAGCGGAAATAATTTTACCGCAAAAGATTTTAGAACTTGGGCAGCTTCAAAAATTTACTTTGAAACCTTATTTGAAATTGGTTATTTGGAAGATGAAAAAGAAAATAGTAAAGCGATATTAACGGCTATTGATGCTGCAGCAAATGGTTTGGGAAATACTCGTTCGGTTTGCAGGAGTTATTACATACATCCATTTATTACAGAAAATTATGAAAATGGAAGTATTGTGCCTTACTTCGCGAAAGTAAAAAGCATAAATGAGGAAAATACAATTTCTCTTTCAAGTTCAGAAAAGGTACTGTTAAAAATGATAAGTGAATATCAAATAGAACTTCGTTGAGTTTTATCTGATATCCCAAAAAATAAAAAAAGAGCCAAAATGGCTCTTTTTTTATTTTAGATGATACGTTTTATCTCCGCTCTATTTTATAGAATCATAATACTTAAGAAGCTTCACGGCATCATCAACTTCTTTAATTTTATTATCCTTCAAATAAGCATCTATTTTGGAAGAAGTCTTCAACATATTTTTAAAATCTTTTTCTTTAATATTCACTTCTTTAAAATCTTCTCCCTTTAAGCTCAAATAATATTTAATATTTGTTGACATGGAAGCAGGTTTGGCTTCGCCATAACCAGTTTTAGCAGGTTGTGCTTTAGAAACTTTAACGAAAGGTTTTCCTATAAATTTAATATTTTCACTTTCATAATAATTTGCCACAAACCCCTTTTCAAAACCTTTACCTGGAATTTTAAAATCCCCTAGTTCATACGTGTAATTTTTCAAACGATAACTATATTTTTGTTCTCTAGGCAACAAATAAGATTCTTCTTGATTCGGTACAACTTTCACCTCTACTTGATCATCTTTCACATTATATCTAAAATATGCATTTTGCTTTTTTTCTCCGTTCTCATAAATAAGACCTGGCATGAACTTTTGCTCAAGATATGGCGTTCCTACAATATCTTTATCCGAATTTCCTGTCATTTGAATTAACATAGCAAAATTTATTTCTTCCAAAGGATCATTTTGTGCGACTAAAGAAGATGTAACTAATACCATAAAATAAATGGAAACAATAGACTTTGTCATAATTTTAGATTTAATTAGTAAATTATTTGTCTAAAATTATCATAAATTATACCAAAAAGCATAATTATTTATATATTATAATGAATTAAAATTAAAAGACTTAACCAAATTAGGCTGGCACAGTTTTAGTAAATTGTAAAATTTGAAGTATAAATATGCAAAGATTATATTTTTTATTTTTTTTATCATCTGTCACAATGCAATCTCAAGAGCAGAAATTAGTGTGGTCTCAAGAATTTAATGATTCAACAATAGATACCGCAGTATGGAATTTTGAAACTGGATTTGGCCATAATAACGAGGAACAATATTACACTGCTAGAGAAAAAAACATTTTTATAGAGAATGGAAACTTAATTATTGAGGCAAAAAAAGAAAAATATAACTCTGCCAAATACACCTCCGCAAGAATAAATACGAATGGGAAAAAATTGTTTCAATATGGAAGGATTGAGGTTCGGGCTAAATTACCTGAGGGAAAAGGCACTTGGCCAGCAATTTGGATGTTGGGAGAGAATAGAGAACGTGATGGATATCCTGCATGCGGGGAGATAGATATCATGGAATTTGTTGGTAAGGATCCAGACCACATTCATGGAGCTATTCATTATCCGGAATTGGATAATATTAAAATGAATTCATTAACCAAAAAATTCCCCTTACCTAATTCTGAAGACGGATTTCATGTTTATGCTATAGATTGGAATGAGCAAAGTATTAGCTATTTTATAGATGATGAACTGTTTTATTGTTTTACAATAGCTAATGCAGAGCGCAAAGGGCGAGATAATATCTTTCAAAAACCCTTTTATCTGATCATCAATCTAGCTTTGGGAGGAAAATGGGCTGGAAAAATTGACAATAATATTTTGCCAGCCCGATTTTATGTAGATTATATAAGGTATTATAAACCTGAGAACATCTAGTTTACTTTTTGCTTTTTAAATAGGCTATTACATTTTTTTCTATTCGATCTTCAATATTAGAAACATCGGCTTTTATAAAGCTTTCTCCCGTAATTTTTTCGTAGAGCTCTATATATCTTTCTGAAACAGTATCTATATAAGCATCACTCATTTCTGGAACTGTCTGTCCTTCTAATCCTTGGAAATTATTTTGAATAAGCCATTGTCTTACAAATTCTTTAGAAAGTTGCTTTTGGGGTTCTTCCCTAGCTTGTCTATCTTCATAGCCTTCAGAATAAAAATATCTAGATGAGTCTGGTGTATGGATTTCATCTATTAGCACTATTTCCCCATCGGCTGTTTTCCCGAATTCATATTTAGTATCTACTAATATAAGTCCTCTTGAAGCTGAAATTTCTGTCCCTCTTTTAAAGAGTTTTTGAGTATAATCTTCCAGTACCTCATAATCTTCTTTAAAAACTATTCCTCTTTTCAAAATAGCATCTTTTGAGATATCCTCATCATGATCGCCCATTTCTGCTTTGGTTGCAGGAGTGATTATAGGATTGGGAAATTTATCATTCTCGATCATTCCTTCTGGCATTTCCACCCCACATAATATTCTTTTTCCTGCCTTGTACTCTCTGGCGGCATGACCAGATAAATAACCTCTTATAACCATTTCAACTTTAAAAGGTTCGCATTTTTTTCCAATAGCTACATTTGGATCTGGAGTGGCTTCTAACCAATTAGGAACTATATCCTTTGTAGCATCCATCATTTGGGTTGCAATTTGATTCAAAATTTGTCCCTTATATGGGATTCCTTTAGGCATTACAACATCAAATGCAGAAAGTCTATCGGTAGCTATCATCACCAACAGATCATTCTCTAAATGATAAACTTCACGAACCTTTCCTTTATAAACAGATCGCTGACCAGGAAAATTAAAATTGGTATCTATTATGGTATTATTCATGTATAATTATAAATCTCGGGGTGGATTAAATTTTATTATTGTAATTAAGGTTTTTATACACCGCCTTCGGCAAGTTCCATTTTCTTATAAGCTGCAATAATGCTTTTTACCAGTCTATGTCTAATCACATCTTTATCATCCAGATAAACCATGCCAATACCTTTGGTGTCATTCAGCACCAGTAAAGCTTCCTTTAAACCAGAAACTGTTCTTCTTGGTAAATCAATTTGTCCAGGATCTCCAGTGATCAAGAATTTTGCGCTTTTCCCCATTCTGGTTAAGAACATCTTCATCTGGGCATGAGTAGTGTTTTGAGCTTCATCTAGAATAACAAAAGCATGATCCAAGGTTCTACCGCGCATAAAAGCTAATGGCGCTATTTGGATCACCCCTTTTTCTATGAACATCTCCAGTTTTTCATGAGGGATCATGTCTCGAAGTGCATCATAAAGAGGCTGCATATATGGATCTAATTTCTCTTTAAGATCTCCTGGTAAAAAACCTAAATTCTCTCCTGCTTCTACAGCGGGTCTTGTTAGAATTATTTTTTTAACCTGTTTTTCTTTAAGTGCTTTTACTGCCAGCGCAACTCCAGTATAAGTTTTTCCTGTTCCAGCAGGACCAATAGCGAAGATCATATCATTCTTTGCTGCTAGCTCAACCATCTTACGCTGATTAGCAGTTTGTGCTTTTATAAGCTTTCCTCCTACCCCATGAACTAAAGTTTGTCCACTTTCTACAGAAGTTGCATATTCTTCTTTCCCATTGCTGGAAAGCACTCGTTCTATTATATTTTCATCTAAGGTATTGTACTTTATAAAATGATCCATCAACATAGTGAATCGCCTATCGAACTCCTCCAGCATATCCTCTTCTCCATAGATCATGATCTTGCTACCACGGGCTACGATCTTGAGTTTGGGATAATACTTTTTAAGAATTTCTATGTGTTCATTTTGCTGTCCAAAAAATTCTCTTGGACTAATTTCGGAAAGTTCGATAATGAGTTCGTTCAAAAGCGGTAGGTTTAATGTTAGATATTAAATAATTTTCAGTTTTTACTATAGGAACAATGTAAGATTTAACTTGTTGAAAATTGTCTATTTTTATATAAATTTCCTCAGGAATTGGATGAAATAAATTTATCTTCGCCTGTATTACAAACTTACATAAAATAACAAGCTTCACCTTTAAAAAAATATCAACAATTGCCCATGGCCATAATTACTTTAACGACAGATTTTGGAGAAAAAGATCATTTCGCTGGAGCAGTTAAAGGGACTATCTATTCAGAAATGGATGATGTAAGAATTGTTGATATTTCTCATTCTATCTCACCGTTTCATATCACTGAAGCTTCATATATCATTAAAAATGCCTATAAAGCTTTCCCTAAGGGAAGTATTCATATTATAGGCATAGATTCAGAACTTACCCCAGAGAATAAGCACGTTGCTATTCTTTTGGACGGACATTATTTTATATGTGCTAATAACGGAATCTTATCTTTGATCGCTTCAGAAATAAAGCCAGAGAAGATCGTGGAGATCAACATTCATAACACCGTTGAAACCAACTTTCCTGTAATGGATGTTTTTGTACGAGTTGCTTGCCATATTGCGCGTGGAGGTACCCTTGAAGTTATTGGTAAGACCATAGAAAAAATTAAGTATCTAAAGGAGATCGAGCCTTATATAAACACCGAAAAGAATCAGATAGTCGGGCATGTGTTGTATATAGATAACTACGGAAATGTGGTTACCAACATCACTCGTAAACTTTTTGAGAATGTTGGTAAGGGAAGAGCTTTTAAAATAAATGCACGCACTGCAAAATTCAATAAGATCTATAAGACCTATAGCGATGGGATAGATTTTAAGCAGGATAAAGAAAAACGTGAGGAAGACGGTAAAAAATTAGCCATTTTTAATTCGGCAGGTTATATAGAGTTGGCCATATACAAAAGCAATCCTAGCACCGTGGGTAGTGCCTCTACCCTATTTGGTTTAGAACTAAGAGATACCGTAACCATAAAATTTGAAGCTTAATGTTTGTACGTATAGTGAAAATGGGATTTCAGCCAGAAAAAGTCAATACTTTTTTAAATGATTTTGAGCATGTAAAATCGAAAGTACGAGGTTTTGAAGGTTGTCTTTTTTTAGAACTTTATAGAGACAAAAACAATACAAATCTATTTTTCACGTATAGTTACTGGGAAGATGAACAGGCCTTGGAAAATTATCGAAATTCCGATCTTTTTAAAGGCGTTTGGAAGAATACAAAACAATATTTCAATCAGAAACCCGAAGCTTGGAGCGTAGATAAATTGGTTTCTTTAGAGTAACTATTGCAGTAGCTTTTTTTTGAACTAACATTAAAACACCTTACAACACTTGATCGCAATTTTAAATAAAGAAATCCAATCCTTTTTCTCCTCACCCATAGGATATTTGGTTGTTGGTATTTTTCTAGTGATCTCCAGTTTATTTTTATTCGTTTTTAACGGGGCATACAACATTTTAGATAATGGATTTGCAGATCTAAAACCATTTTTTGATCTGGCACCTTGGATCTTTATCTTCCTGATCCCAGCGATTACCATGAAAAGTTTTTCTGAAGAGAAAAAACAAGGGACTATGGAATTGTTGCTCACCAGACCAATTGGTGTTTGGAACTTAGTATGGGGGAAATATTTGGGAGCCCTAATTTTGGCTTTAATCGCTTTAATCCCTTCCGTGATCTATGTTTTCACTATTTATCAATTAGGAGATCCTGTGGGCAATTTAGATGTTGGTGCAAGCTTGGGTTCCTACACTGGTCTATTCTTCTTGGCAGCCACTTATACCGCGATAGGAATATTTGCTTCTGCCCTAACTCAAAACCAGATCACCGCTTTTATAATTGCTGTATTCCTTAGCTTTATTTGCTTTTTTGCTTTCGAAGGTCTGGCAGATTATAAGATCTTTGGAGATTCTACGTACGGAATTGAATATCTAGGCATCAATTATCATTATAAAAGTATGAGCCGAGGAGTTATAGACACTCGGGATATTGTTTATTTTATTAGCCTCATCTTGCTCTTTATATCTCTTTGTTACATTAAAATAAACTCAAATAAAATTAAAGCTTAGCCCTTGAAGAATTTGAAAAATTATAAATGGATCTTTATTTTGATCATGGGCTTGATCCTAATAAATGTACTTGCTTCAAAATTCCATTCCAGGTTCGATCTTACCCAAGACCATAGATACACCCTTTCTCCAGCAGCGAAGAATATTATCAAAAAAATTGAATCTCCCATAGTTATAGATGTCTTTTTAAAAGGAACATTTCCACCAGAATTTAGAAGACTACAAAGCGAAACAAGGCAATTCTTGGAAGAAATGGCCGCGTACAATTCAAACATAAAATTCAATTTTATAGATCCGTTGGCAGAAGGGGATGATGCTAATGCGGTGGCACAAGAATTCTATGAGTTGGGAATGACACCTGCAAGCATCAATGTAATGGAAAATGGAAAAGAAAGTGAATCTATAATCTTTCCTTGGGCAATTGCAAACTTTAATAACAAAACGGTAAAGATACCATTGCTTAAAAATAAATTAGGTAATACCGATGAGGAGCGCGTAAATAACTCGGTGCAGCAACTCGAATATTCCTTTGCAGATGCTTTGGGACAGTTGGTACAACCTAAAAAGAAAAAGATTGCTGTTATGCGGGGAAATGGGGAATTAAGCGATGCTTATTTAGCCGATTTCATCAAAACTATTCGCCAGTACTACTTTGTGGCGCCATTTACCTTAGATTCAGTTGCTAATTATCCGGAAAAGAACTTGGAAGATCTTAAGGAATTCGATCTTATTATTGAAGCTAAACCAACACAGGCTTACACCGAAAAAGAAAAATTGGTATTGGACCAATATTTAATGAATGGCGGAAAATCGCTTTGGCTGGTGGAGCAAACTGCTATGGAAAATGATAGTTTATTCAATCCCACAGGAAGTGCGTTTGCTTTACCAAGAGACCTTAATCTAAACGACTTTTTCTTTTCTTATGGAATTAGAATTAATCCTGCGCTTATAAACGATATTTATTCTGCTCCGATAGTTTTGGCAAGCGGCAGCGGAAATGACACACGTTTTTCTCCATATCCTTGGTTCTACAGTCCGTTAACAAGCTCTCCAAATAGCCACCCTATAATCAATAATATTGAAGCGGTAAAATTTGAATGGGCAAATCCTATAGACACTTTAAAAAATGGTATTAAAAAGACCATTCTATTATCCAGTTCTCCGCAATCTAAAATTGAAGGAACTCCAAAAGAAATAAGTTTAAACTTACTTAATTCCAGACCAGACTTGTCCAGTTATACAGCTGGTGAATTACCAATGGCGGTACTGTTGGAAGGTTCTTTTAGATCTGTTTATAAGAACAGGGTAAAGCCTTTCGATCTAAAAAATTATGTAGATAAGGGCGTAGCTACTAAAATGGTGGTTATTTCTGATGGAGATGTTATTAAGAACCAGATGCAAAGAGGAGAGCCTTTAGAACTCGGCTTCGATAGGTTTACTGGGAATACTTATGGGAATAAAGAATTACTGCTAAATGCTGTAAATTATTTACTGGACGATTCCGGATTAATCGATATACGTTCTAAGGAAATAAGCATTGCTTTTTTAAATTCAGAAAGGACTGCTCAAGAACGCGAAAAATGGCAAATTATTAATCTTGTTCTTCCTCTACTCTTATTAGGTCTAGTAGCATTTATCTTTACTTTCTTCAGAAAAAGGCGTTACCTAAAAAAGTAGACTTTTTGCGCTATTTTCTTCAGCAAGAATAAATATTAACAAAGTCTATTTAATTTTTTTCAAAAAGCCTTTAAATTCAAGGGGTTAATAGATTAAATTTCATTTTTTATGTTAATAAAATATAAGCCAGGAGGCTTTTGTTTTTAAAGGATTAAGATATATTTGTATTTAGCAAACAACCTCGGGGCAGGCTCTGGAGGCATAGGATTTAAAAATCAATTTTCCGTTTGGGCTTAGCCTCGGGGAAATTCACCCTTAGTAAGGGATTAAATAATCGATACATCCATGAAATTTATAGTATCCAGTACGTATTTACTAAAACAGCTTCAAATATTAGGTGGGGTTATTAATAACAACAACACTTTACCAATATTAGACAACTTTTTATTCGAATTAAAAAAGGATGAATTAACGGTTTCTGCTTCAGATCTTGAGACCACCATGTCGGCAAAATTGAAAGTAGAATCAGATTCTGAAGGAGCTATCGCAGTTCCTGCTAGATTGTTATTAGAAACCTTGAAGACCTTTCCGGAACAGCCACTTACATTCGTGGTAGAAGATAATAACACCATAGAATTAAGTTCGAATCACGGGAAATATGCCTTAGCATATGCTAATGGAGATGAATTTCCTAATGCGGTAGAATTGAGCGACCCAAGTAGCACGATCATCCAGGGAGATGTGCTGGCTATGGCGATTAGCAAGACCATTTTTGCTTCTGGAAACGATGATCTAAGACCTGTAATGAGCGGAGTTTTCTTTCAGTTCTCTACAGAAGGTTTAACCTTTGTAGCTACAGATGCTCACAAATTGGTGAAATATTCCAGAGAAGATGTAACTGCGTCTCAGGCTGCAGAATTTATTATGCCAAAGAAACCTTTAAATCTTTTAAAAGGAATTTTAGCAGGAAGCGAGACCGATGTGCTTATTGAGTATAACGATTCTAATGCAAAATTTATTTTTGAAGACACCGAATTGGTCTGTAGATTGATCGATGGAAAATATCCAAACTATGAAGCGGTGATCCCAAAGGAAAATCCAAATAAATTGGTAATAGATAGAAGTCAGTTCTTAAGTTCTGTAAGAAGGGTTTCTATTTTCTCTAACAAGACTACACACCAAGTGCGTTTAAAGATAGCTGGAGCCGAGTTAAATATTTCTGCGGAAGATATCGATTACAGCAACAAGGCAGAAGAGCGTTTAACATGTTCTTATCAAGGAGACGATATGCAAATTGGTTTTAACTCTCGTTTTTTAACTGAGATGTTGAATAACTTAAATGCAAACGAAGTTCAGTTAGAAATGAGCTTACCAAACCGAGCTGGAATTCTAACTCCGGTAGATGGATTGGACGAAGGAGAAAAGATCACGATGTTAGTGATGCCAGTTATGCTTAACAGCTAAAAAATATATCTTCACAAGAAAATCTTTACTATAAAAAAGCGCAGACTATGATAGTTTGCGCTTTTTCTATTTTACTCCTTCAATAGAAATTTTTCTTATTTAATGAACTCTATAGAAAAAGGATAATTTGGTATTTCCCCATTGCTAACTTTTATAGCATTTACTATTGGCAAAACTACAGCTATAATACCTATTCCAATCAATAAGATAATTCCTAATCCAAGCAGGAAGATAAGCGGAATACATATAATAGAATAGATAAAAATACTTATCTGGAAATTCAGGATCATTTTACCGTGCGCATCCATACCGTACACCTTATCTTTTTGGGTAAGCCATATTATTAAGGGTACAACAAAGCCTCCTACTACAGTTATTAGATCCAGTAACTGACTTAAGTGGGTTAAAACGAGCATTTGATTGTCTTCTCTCATGATGTGATAATTGATTGATGTACATATAAGTAGTAATTTTTCTGTTTTTGTTACAATTCATTTATATAACAGGCTCTAAATTGTTTACTACCTTTGCGGCATGAGATTAAATGACACCATAGTAGCCCTAGCTACGCCTTCAGGAGCCGGAGCCATTGCTGTGATACGAGTATCTGGACCCAAAGCTATAGAGATAGTCGCACCAATATTTAGTTCTAAAGCCAATAAGGACCTAAGAGAGCAACCAACTCATACTTTACATTTAGGAAATATTATAGATGATGCCCGCATTATAGATGAAGCATTGATCTCTGTTTTTCACGGTCCCAAATCTTATACGGGAGAACATACTATTGAGGTCTCCTGCCACGGAAGTCAGTATATCCAGCAAGAGATCATTCAGTTACTTATTAGAAAAGGATGTAGATCTGCAGAAGCTGGAGAATTTACCCTGAGAGCTTTTCTGAACGGAAAAATGGATCTAAGTCAGGCCGAAGCGGTTGCCGATCTAATTTCTTCTGAAAATGCTGCTTCACATCAAATGGCGATGCAACAGATGCGTGGGGGTTTTTCCAATGAGATCCAGAAGCTAAGACAAGAGCTTTTAAATTTTGCATCTCTCATAGAACTAGAATTGGACTTTGCAGAAGAAGATGTAGAATTTGCTAATAGAGATGAATTTGAGAATTTGGTAACTCGTATCCAACAAGTGCTTAAAAAATTGATCGATTCTTTTGCAGTAGGAAACGTTTTGAAGAACGGAATTCCTGTGGCAATTGTAGGTGAACCTAATGTGGGGAAATCTACTTTGCTAAATGCATTGCTTAATGAAGAGCGTGCCATAGTTTCAGATATTGCAGGTACCACCAGAGATAGCATAGAAGATGAAATGAGTATTGGAGGTATTGGTTTTAGATTTATAGATACTGCGGGAATTAGAGAGACAGAAGATATTATTGAAGGCCTTGGAATTAAGAAGACCTTTGAAAAGATAAGTCAGGCACAGGTGGTAATTTATTTGCTAAGTGCGGATAAACTTGGTCATACTGTTCCGATAGATATCGGAATTGATTCAGCATCTCAAGAACTTGAGACCCTGAAACCAGTCCAGGGTGAGGCCGTACTTATTAAAAATATTCAGGTAGAACTTCAAAAGATCCATAATCAGTTTCCTCAAAAACCTTTACTTATTATTGTAAATAAGGTAGACACTCTTAAAACTGAAGATCAGGAAAAACTACAACAAGAATTAGAAGAGATCTCCCGCAGCGTCGAGAAATCTCAATACTTGTTGCTATCTGCCAAAACAGGATTGGGCGTAGAAGAATTAAAGCAAAAACTATTACAATTTGTAAATACCGGCGAATTAAGGAACAATAACACTATCGTAACTAATAGCAGGCATTACAATGCGTTGCTAAGTGCTTTAGAAGAAATAAACAAGGTACAACAGGGTTTAAATGATAATCTTTCAGGAGATCTTATGGCAATAGATATTCGCCAAGCTTTATATCATTTTGGAGAGATCACTGGGGAAATAACCAACGATGATCTGCTAGGCAATATTTTTGCGAATTTCTGCATCGGGAAATAATAAGTGAGTTTTATTTAATATAAAATTGTTTCAAACACTGGATTTCCGGCCTCTTGACTAATCAATTATTTTTCTCATATTGATCTAATGTTCACTATGTTTTGAAAAGTACATTATGATTCCGAACCATTCCATTAAGTGTTTAAGCTGGAAACAGCCAAGTATTGAACTGGCGGCTGGATATCACTTAATTCCTTTATTTATATTAAGTCTTTCCGCTGAAAAATAGAAATATTGGGCAATTAGTTTTAGTATATTTACATAAATAGCTGATTAATTCATTTTATTCTATGGAAAAGAAAATTCTTATTCCTACCAATTTCACCAAACATGCATGGAATAATTTGGTGTATGCTTTAAATCTTTACAAAAATATTCCCTGTACTTTTTTTATTCTGAATGTTTATAAAGTTCCCTCAAGACTTTCCTTAGGCAGGAATCATAATACCGAACTGGAATTAGCTAAGGCTGAATCGGAAAAAGGACTGCAAAAAATTCTCCGAGGATTAAATTTTAGACAGGAAAACAGAAAGCATCAGTTTGAAACAATATCTCGAAATGAAGATCTCGCCGAAGCCATGCAGGAATGTATAGATACGCATAATATAGATCTGATCTTAATGGTCTCCCGGGGTAAAAATGTTTCGATAAACGCAGCTTTTGAGAATGAAATTTCAGAAGTGACCGAAAAGGTAGAAAATTGTCCCTTTTTAGTTCTACCAGAACAAATGGAAGAACTACCAGAATCCAACAGAGAAATAGTTTTTCCTAGCACTTTTAAATTTCCATTTAAAAATAAAGAAGTTGTAGCGCTCATAGAAATGGCTATTTATTTAAATGCCAGCGTCAGGATCTTGTATATAGATAGCGATAACAGGCCGCTCACTAAAGAGCAGGAAAAAAACAAAGAAATGCTGAAAACTTATTTTGCTGACATTGATTTTAGCTTTCATAGACTTACGCAAACTACACTCACTATGGGTGTTCATTTATTTATTGAAAGTAGGGAAAGTAATTTTCTCGCACTATATAAGCGAAAACAGGGGTTTTTCAGTAAACTTTTTACACAGCGAATTAAGGATGATATCGATTTTAATCCAAAGGTGCCGGTACTAATTTTAAAGGAATTGGAATAAGTATAAGGACGTAAATCAAAATTGAGAGCTGAAAGCTTGGAGAATTTAAAACCACGGTTACTTAGAAATGGTTTCTTAATTTTTTTGTAGCCGAAACTGTTATAATTAAAATATTTTTTTAGTTTTACTAGGGGTTGAATCTTGCGTATTCGAAACTCCCTTACATTTCGCGATTTGCAAGACTTTCAAAATTTCATCACAAACCGAATTATGTAATCTATTATAAGCTCATTAATAATGGCTCATCATAAAATAATAGCGACAGTTTTAATGATGGATAAATAATAAAATTGCTGAATTATTTGATACTCAAACTATCAAATTAATAGTCTATTTCACAGTTCGCCTTAGGATTAATGGTTTAACTTCACAAAATTCAAACCTTCCTGTCAGCCTATTTTAAAAAAAGAACATGCTCCCGGCCCCATCAAAACGGGGATTAACCACATTATTGAAAATAGACCCAAACCTGTAACGGATCCCAAAACTAGTATAAAAAGAATAATTTGAATCGAGCTGTCTCCTTCTTGTTAGAAGATCTTCATTGGAAATATCTCCTTTAGCTATATTCAACTGGTCTCGTTGCAGCGCATAATATCCACTAAAGTTTAGCGACAAACCCTTGTATAGACGGAGATCTGCATAACCCGAAAATGTGAACTTGTTCTTGGAAACATCATGAAAATAATGGCCATAAGATGCTGAACCGCTTAATTGCCCCCACTTTTTATTTAAACTTACATCCAGGGAAAGGTCGTGCTTGAACCTTAATTCTTCGGTTTCTAAATAAATGGTTTCTTCTATATAATCGAAATATGATGGTCCTACTTTATACATCAAACCAACATAATTGCTGTTTGATTCTGAATAAGGAAAGAAGTTATATTCTATTGCAGGAGAAAGAGTCCAAGAAGAGGTATAATTGGAGAAGTCTGATCTGAGAACTTCGAAGTACCCGCCAGCAGACCAGTGATCCCCAATTGACCAAACTGTAGTATTGTTTGCCCGATAATTTTCGTTTGAAAATTCAAAGGCATCTTCCCCTTCACCATATCGATTCTTGTTGACGCTATAGTTAAAAGAGGTAGTTGTTTTAAACTTTTCAGTTATTCTGGCAGCTGAAAATCCTGTGCTGAAACTGTTACTAAAATAGTTTTTATCTCCATTAAGATAACCATTGAGGCGAGCGTTGAATACCCATAGATTCCAAGGATCATCCTGTTGCTCTTCTCTTTCTGTACCGGCACCTCCTTCATTTTCCTTAAATGTTATTTGTACGTTTTTTCCCTGTTCTGTACGTGCAAGGTATTTTACAAGACCTAATTTGAGGATCTGTACCATTTGTTGCCTCCCTTCATCATCAGTTGCGGTTGCCTGCCTAACAAAAGAGAGCGTATCATTTACCCCCGTAAAAATTTCTCTTCCGGTAAACTGTAATTTATATTCACGGCCACCACTCCCCGTTACCTGATGATTTGATAGAATAAAAACATTAGACTGGAAACGGTCATTTACATAATCTACAAAGGTAATTTCACGTTTTATAAAATCCTGATCACAGTAAGATTGACAGTCCAGAAAAACGCGAATCCTTTTATTACTGTTTTCTACCTGTGAAAAAGAGTTTGAAATAGAAAATAATGCAAGCGCTAGGAAAATGTATTGTTTCATTAATAAGTTTAATGGAAGTGATGATTTTTGATTTTATTCCGGTAAATATATTAAAATTGCATTAAAACCACAGAGAGTATTGAAATTTATACAGAATCTTCATATTTGTCTTATTCTTTCAGATAATTGATCAATGATTTTATCTCTAACTTTTCTACTCCAGTTTTCTAAAAGTTATTTTTTGAGTTTTAAAAGTTTTAATTCCGCAAGCTCGGATAAAAAAACTTTCATTAAGATATTATTTTTAAAAATGAATCTCGTCAATACCTTGTTTGATCTCTAAAACCTCACTTTTCAATAGAATAAGAGACATCACTCTAATTCTCCTTTATCTTTTAAGAAGTCAAATATTATTTTGTCCACTGCAGAAACTGTATCTATATCGGCATAGTTCAGCCATTTAATTTCCTCAATTTCATTATTCGCATGTAGAATGCCGGTAAAGTCGGCAGAATAACAAGTCATTTTAACGATGATCCCATCTTTCATCCCGTCCGATTGGGCTTTGAAAGTGCCTATATATTTATAAGAGTTTGGGATAATTTCAACACTCAATTCTTCTCGTATCTCTCTGATCAAAGTTTGTTCATCGGTCTCACCAACTTCTCTTTTTCCTCCCGGGAAATAATAGTTGATCTTCCCTTTGGACCTGGTACTTAAAACTTGGCCATCTTTTATCTTAATCAGCGCTATTTTGTCAATTTCCATGTGCTTAATTATTATCTTTTAACCATTGTTATGGTAGATTTTACCATGTAAGCATACTTTCTAATAGTGTTGAATTACCCATATCATCATCTGTTATGAGAATAACTTTGGTTTCTCCAGATGAAATCTCTTCTTCAATAGTTACCGATTCTACTTTTAAATTAGCTGCTGTATTTGGTATTTCACAATATTCGAAAAACTGGGAAATCTTATTATTTGAGATATCGATCATTCCAATAAAACTTCCTAAGATTTCGCCATCGTCATATGCATTATTGGTATTTTCTACAGAAGCGGTGAAAATGATCTTTGCTTCATCTTGTAAAGCTGTGGCACCCGAAAACCCTGCTTCTATTCCGTTAATTTTAGGCAAGTAAAACTGCCTGATCTCTGGTTCGGGAAAATCTCGCTCGCCTTTTATATAGGTTAATAGATCTTGATAATTGAATTTAATAATAAGATTTTTTTTACGATTAAAAAGGAAAATTTGGTTGTTTCGAAAAGCTGTTGCTTCAATATTTAATTCAGAATCCTTAAGTAGTGGCAAATTTCTTAGATTATTATAAAGCTTAGAAATATCATATCTCTCTATTATCATAGGATCTTTCAGTAAGATGCGAATAAAAATATTTCTTTCAGGCGACTTAGAACCGGAACCAAAAACAACGATCTCATTTTTACCGATCATTTCTAATGCTTCAAAGTCTGGCTTTTTAGATTTAATAATCCGATCCTCTGAAAAATTAACCGAATCTAAAAGTGGTGTTTTAGAAATAGCTTTGAACTCTTTATTCAGTGTAAATAAAAACGGGGAATCATCGCCAATAATGTAGTACAGCTCCCCAGATCTAATGATCCCTGAACCGCTGGGAATATTCTCTATTTTTTTATTATTCAGAACGTTAATTTTCATATCAGGATCATTGCAAGCTTGGGTAACGAGAGCTAGTAATATTAGTAAAATTATACGATTCATTTATATTATGTCTAATTGGCAATAAAATAGGAATAAGCTTCATGCGAGTTTGCAATATAAAATGAAAATTATTAGCTATTACTCCACTCTCCAAAAAAAAAGCAGATCCCTATAAAGAACCTGCTTTTTGAAAATTTACAGAATCGAAACAAATAAATTTAATTATTTGGAGAGATCTGCCCGCGTATTTCCCCGCTTGGATTTTGTGAAGTATGCACATTTACATAAGCTCCTCCTGCCAACATGATATTATAAAGTTCCTCCAGGGTTTTTCCTTTAATATCTGCATCGGTTATAGTTCCTTCGGTAAGTACTCCGCTAGTTCTACCTGTAATAAGACCCGAATACAAAGTAACCACTACAGGTCCGTTAGATCCCTGTGCACCTATGTGAATATGTGCTGCTGCAAGGTTTTCAATATTGGATACAATTAATTTGTAAGAAAGTGTACTGCGGTCCTTGCTCAACTTAAAGATAGTCTGTCCGGTAGCATCTGTATTCACTGGTTGCACTTCCTGGTCTCCAGAGAGATGCGCGTTGAAACTTTGAACATTTTTAAGATGCGCCTTTTCTCCATTTACCTGGGATTGGAATTGTGCTTCCATAACTTCAGGTTCCATGGTCTCTTTTTCACATGAGGTGAAAACAAACAGCATCGCTGCCAGATAGGTAATGTAATTTTTCATAATAAAAGTTTTTAAAAATTAATATTCACTAACTAAAAATACGATCTAAATGGTCTTTTTGGTTTTCAAACAATACTTAATATTATCATAAATTG
>TARA_R100001369_G_scaffold26858_1_pt1 | contig 19144 bp, 19 predicted proteins | sample TARA_R100001369 | Tara Oceans TARA_R100001369 (sample SAMEA2621528) | marine metagenome | biome: marine biome (ENVO:00000447); feature: surface water layer (ENVO:00002042); material: "saline water (ENVO:00002010), including plankton (ENVO:xxxxxxxx)" | depth 5 m | reverse complement strand
TCATCTTTTAGATTGCCCTCTAAACGCAAACGAATTCGACGCATTCTAAAACGGTTTTGACTACTATTTTCGTCCACTTCTGTATAGGTTTTACTATCCATATATGGCTGTAAAAACCCAGTTATTTTCAATTTATAACCATCATCAGTACTGAAATTTAGTCCTTCGCCAAATTTATAAGTGTCTAGATTTACATCTTGTGCCCTTGCGACCAGGCCTAAAAACATAAAGACACAAAGACTAGTTATTTTAATAACCTTCATACTTTTATAATTAATACTATTATTCAAAATTTCCTTTTACAATAAGGGTTCCATTATCCATCATGTGCTGTCCTTTTGCAAAGACATCTGTTAGTTTAAGATCTTCTGTAAAGCAACAAATATCTGCGTCAAACCCAACTTCTATTTGGCCTTTATGTTTCAAACCTAAATTTCTAGCCGGATTTGTGGTAATTAACTTGAAAGCGTCTTCTATAGGTACATTTCCTTCTTTAATTAACAAAACAACGCCTTCTAAATTTTTATCAAAAGGAGCGACACGCACACCTATAGCGTTTCCGCTATCATCAAATTTTGTCAAGCCTGCATGCCCATCAGAACTAAAGGTCATGTAATCCATATCTACACCTTGTTCTAACGCATATAAAACGGATTTATAGGGTGCTGTATATTGTGATGCGCCTGTTGTGATATCAATAATGCCTCCAAGTTTTGCAAATTCTATCGCTTGGTCAAAAAGGGCTTTGGTTCTGCCAACATGTGTTGGTGAGATATGCTCTATTGGGAATTGGTATTTTTGAACCAACTCAAATAGCACATCCATTTTAGTGTCTAAGTTTCCAAGGTGAATATGTAGAATCCCTTTTTTATTCCCTATCATACCACCAACCTTTACATCTCTTAGTTTTCTAAGCAAATCTAAAGCAGTTGGATAGGACGATCTTATATCGCTAATCGCAATTTTACAGCCTAAAACTTTATCGATAAAAATCATATCGGATTGGATACTCTCTGTAATAGTTACTGAATCTACTCCGTAATAACCGCAAAGCATAAAAGCAGAAATTCCATCTTGATTTAAAGCTTTGACTTTACTGTAAAGCGATCTTATATTTCGGGCTCTTCCATCTGTACCAAGCAAACTTGATACGGTTGTTGTTCCGCAGGCTATGAGTTCACTCATATTAATTTCTGGTGTCATAGATGCAAAGCCATCCTTTCCACCAGCACCAATAACATGGATGTGCTGATCTATAAGGCCAGGGGTTGTAATTTTACCTTTAGCATCCCAAACTATAGCGTCATTTTTAAATTGATCTAAATTATCAGCGATAGCTATTATTTTTTGGTCAGCAAGAAGTAAATCTTTTTTACCTAAATATTTAGGTGCGTATAATTCTGTGTTTTTTATTAGTTTAAGCATAGCGTTATATAAAATGATAAAGTAGCATTACCAATAAGGCGACTACTAAAGGAATAATATTTCTTTTTACTATGGATATTGTAGACACTTTTGCAATTTCTGCGGTGGCAATGATAACACCGGCAATTGGCGAAACAGTTCTTCCCATGGATGCAGATAACTGCATTGGTAAAATAATGGAAGTGCTTTCTACACCTAAAGTCTTTGCTATTTTTGGGACTAAGGGACCAAATGCAAAAAACGATGCATTACCACTACCCATAAGCATAGAAGCTAGAAAAATCATAATGGTCATCACCACTCCGATACCAATGGCTCCAAAACCTAAATTCTGAGCTAAATCTAAGAGACCATCAATAAATCCAAGACTAATAAGTCCTTTTGCAAAAATATCAGCAGTTATAATTAAGGTCACTACGGTTTTAAAAATATTTCCCATGCCATTCCAAAAGATTTTTAGGGAATCAAAAACTTGTTTTATATTTTTTGTTCTAATAAACTCACAAATCAATGCGATAAATAGACTAATAAACATTGCCGTTGTGGTGTCTATTGAAATCGGTACGCTAAAAAGACTAAATATCTCTGAAAACACAATTAAAAGTACAATTGGCAATATTGGAATTATAGCATAGATCAACGGCGCCTTTAGTTCCTTTTCTTCTGTTTTATGGACTTCTTTTTCAAAACCATTCTTCTTATCGTAATAACGATTTACAATATAATAGGTAATCATCATAACGATACTCAGAGGCCATATTAGTGGGATTTGATAATTTAAAAAGAATACGATAGTATCTATACCTGCAATACTTGTAGCACTAGCAGTAATTGCAGATGCCGGTCCAACACCAAATGCTGTAGTTGCCGTAATAACAGATACCGCAGATAATCTACTTACGCCTAAATTCACTAAAATTGGAAATAATGACGCCATTAATAGTAAACCCAAACCTGCGGCTGAAGGAATTGCTGCAAATAATAATTGACCAATAGGAATTACTAATGAAGCGGCTATATAAGGTTTCTTTTTAAAGAATTTTAAAGGTTTCATTGCTACAGATACGAGGGCATTTGAGGCTCCTACATGATCTATGTAAGCAACAAAACCACCAATAGCCATAATCATTAGACCAACACCTGCGTTAGTCTTACTAAACGACTCTTTAATATATTTAAACAAATCAAACCCGGAAAAGCCTGTAGGATCTTTAAGTGCTGGTAAATTATAATTTAGCAGTTGCGCCACAATTAGCATTAATAATCCAGAAACTAATAATACTGCATGTGGATTATACTTTTTTAATAAAAGTCTTCCAGCAATAACTACAAATACCAACGATATTATAGGCCCTAAATAGCTCATTAATTATTTTTAAAACGTTTAAAATGAAGATCCATCAATTTGTGTTCCTGGTGAAAATAACACTCCTTCGACAGCCTGAGTATGTTGTACAAAATCTCCTGTAAGATCAGGGTTCCTAGTGTAGGATTCGTTTGGATTATTAGATAATGGTTCTACATCGAACGTTAGTATAACATTACCTGAAGGATCAGCAAGTGTAACTAAATCTCCTGAATTAGACATGTTTATTTGACCTTCTGACGCTGTTTGAACTAAAGCACCACCAAAACTTCCAGTTGGTATGCCACCACCAAATACGACTAAAACACCGTTTATAGGAATAATTGTACCAGTAGGGAATGTATGTCTTACTGATGAGGCATCAGATATAGTATAACCACTTAAGTCTAATTCTGGACCCGAGTTAAAGAACTCAATAAATTCGTCTTCATTCGCATCTCTAGTTCCATCTCCATTTGCGTCACCTAGTAGACCAGCTTCAGGATCATATAAAACTTCATTAATTAGGAAACCTAGAAACGGACACCCATTATTAGAAATCTCACCTGCCTCATTTGGGCAATTATCATTGGCATCTAAAACACCATCTCCATCAGAATCTGAATCATCATCTAAAATGGAAATTATAATTTCTGTATCCGAAAGTAATATTACATTTTGAGCATTCGACACATTTAAAATAAGGGTTTCGACACCTTCAACATTTGTGTCTTGTAATCCTGTAAATGTTATACTGCCAGAACTACTTCCACTACTAATTGTTATTGCAGTAGCACTAGAGGTATAATCGCTTGACTCAGTTGCTGTACTTGAGTCAGAAATTGATATTGGAATTATCAGTTGTTCTGTAGCTGGTGCATTTAATGTGGCAGTTAAAGTGATAACACCATTGTCTTCACTTAAGTTTGTCTCATCGACCGATAGTTCTAATGCTGGTGATATATCATCTGTAGTACAAGAAGAAACGCCTGAAACGATACAACTAAGTATGACTATTTTTTTTAGATAAGATTTAATATTCATCATAAATGGATTTAGTACAATTCTCAAATCTATAAATTTGAGAAGTTATATAACAGTACCAATCTGCAAAACAAATAAATACCAATTTTATTTTTGTAACATAAAAAAGGCGCTTCTAATAATAGAGCGCCTTTTAAAAAATTATTTAAGTAATTCTTATTTGATTACTAATTTAGTAACAGACGAACGTCCGTTAATAGAAACTTGTAATAAATACATACCTGTTTTTACTGAACTTACATCTAATACATCAGAATTTAATTCAGTTGAAAGTACGTTTCTTCCCATAATATCAAATAACGTTATTGTCTTAACTCCTGCTATTTGAGATTTAATATTTACAATTCCGTTATTAGTAGGATTAGGGTAAATTGATAGCTCAGACGCTGTAAAGTCTTCGTTAGATAAAGCTAGTACAAAAGGATAGACACATGAGCTTTCAAACGTAGTAGCACTGCCATCTGTACAATCTACAGTCCCGTAAGTCCATCCAGCTGGCCATACTGTACCAGGCGTTGTTTTGTAAGCCCAAGAATCTGTATATTCCCAAGAAGTATCTGCACAAATAGGGCCACCTGAACCTCCGTTTGGTTGACAATTTACATCACCGAAAGTTTCAACAAGAGCTCCTAATTTATATAATTCAATAGCGTCGTCTCCATTTTGACTTACGGATCCGCCTGCATCTAAAATAACAACTTCAAACAAGTTATAACCAGGAGTAGTAAAATAAGCTTCCATAGCTGCTAGACTTCTAACTACTAAAATATTATCACCATTACTAACACCAATTGCATCTAATGTATATTCTTGTCCATCAGATCCGTCACCATTATTAGCAATACCAAGGCCATATTCACTTAAATCTGTAATATCGGCAGTAGCAACTAAATGAATTGCTTTTCCATCGGAACCACCTGAAGGCACTGTAAAATCAATTATACCTTGCAACTCTAAATCTACACTACCTGTAGGTAAACAAACAGGACTCGTTATATCTCTTGTAAAAGTACATAAACCACCATCAGCAGTATTATCTACAGTAATTGTTATATCTGTACCTTCTGCAACACCAGTAACTGTAATAATACCTGCAGCATCTGTTGTTGGGTCATTACCACCAGAAAGGTCAACTGTACCAGAAGTCGCTGTAACTAAAAAATTTTCGCCAGTTGCAGCTCCGAAATAAGCTAAAGTTGCTGTGTAAGTATCATCCGTCGCACCTGGTCCAATAGAATCACATGTTGCATCACTAGCGCCTAAGTTTGCTTCACATACTGCAGCACATGCATCGTTAGCAGAACCGGGAGTTCCTAAAGAACCAGTTCCATCTCCATAAGTAGATGTAGAAGCACACCAATTTGCACCTGTATCGTTATCAGTTTCGTTTAGAAAAGTTGGGTCTAATTGCATACTTGCACCAGTTAAATCTGGATATGTTGCTCCATTGTCATAAATAACTCTAGCTATTTCAACAGCTGTTGTTGATACTAAAACAACTTCATCAGTACCATTACCTAAAGTGTGTCCTCCACTTTCACCATAAGCATAATCTACAGGTGCACCACCGTTAGTAACGGTATTTGCTGTTCTCCCTAAAACTAAATATCCACCAGAAGATACAATTGTTGTTCCATTCGCATTATCTATAACATGCGTGTCTGTTCCATCATCTTGTAGGGTCCAGCCATTAATATCTATATCAGAACCAGTAGTATTAAAAATTTCAAACCATTCACCAGTAGTATCACTAACGGGATTAGGATTATTCATAATTTCTGTAATAACTATGTCACCAGGGCTTTGAGAGAAGCCTATAAATGAACATAGTAAAAATAAAATGTAAAGTTTTTTCATAATAAAGATTTAATTAATTCAATAACAAAGTTAATTTTTATTAATTAAAAACAGAGATACCAATATTAAATTATTATTAACACCAATTTTTTAAAATTAAATTAGACCTTTCATTTTTTTAAGTTTTTGTTTTATAATGGAAGGCCTAACAGCAGAATACCCAAATATTAGGCCTGTTTTTTTAGGGTTGCCAATGTAACATTTACTTAAAGAATGTGCTGTTATATTTTGTTGATTTAGCTTAGATATGATTTGTTCTTCTTCATCAATAGTAGTAGGTGACTTAAAATTAGCAACAACATGAAAACTAGAGCAGGCATTCTGATTAATATGCATCTTTGTACTTATTGTATTAAACTCATTAACGAAAAAATTGTGTCTATCTTTTGCAATTTCAATGGTATTCCTGATATGTTTATATAAATAATTTTTTTCAATAAATTGTGTCATAACTACCTGTATAAAAGGGGAAACAAACCTGTGAGAATGCTCTTGTAGTGCTTCAATTGTATTTATAAGGTACTTAGGTATAATCATATAACCTAGTCTTATAGAAGGGTGTAATAACCGATTAAATGTGCCAATATATATAGTGCGGTCTTCTTTGTCTAAACTAAAGATTGAAGGTATGCTTTCTAAATGGTTAGCAATTTCATTTTCATAATCATTTTCAATAATTAAAGCTTTTTGTTGGGATGCCCATTTTAGAATATCTTGGCGTCTTTTTAAACTCATTTTAATTCCTAAAGGGTAATGATTAGATGGAGTTAAATGAATGAGTTTAGTCTTTTTTTTTATAGCTTTAATTTTCTTTATATCTATACCGTCATTGTCTAACGAAACAGGTATTAAGTTGGCTTGAGAACTCTTAAAGACTGAGTGTGCATTAGGAAACACAGGGTTTTCTAATACAACAGAATCTCCTTTATCAATAAGAGCATTGGCAATAAGATATAAAGACTGCAGTGAGCCAGAGACAATAACAATTTGTTCGTAATTACATTTAATGTTTCTGCTAACATTTAAATAATCACAAATACTTTTTTTTAATTCTAATAAACCAGTAGAATTTGAGTAAGATAAATTTGAAGATTTAATATGCCTCCAATAGGTGTTCAGTAATTTTTTCCATTGGTTTACAGGGAAAGCGTCAATTGGAGGTAGACCTGGCCTAAAAGCCAAATTATTATTTGGCATCCTATTTAAAAGGGAAATATTTTTCGAATATGAAATTCCTTTTTCAGAAATATTAGGGTATAATGTATTATTAGTTTTAATAATTTTCTTATCCTCTTTTTCCGTAAGATCTTCATAACTAATTCGATTTCCAGATCCAGCTTTAGAAAAAATCAGCTTTTCTAACTGTAATAATTCATAAGCTTTATTAACAGTTGTTCTAGAGAGTTCTAACTCTTGTGCTAAGACTCTAGTAGACGGTAATAACCAATTATTTGGGAGTTCTGTATTTGTTATACAATCTTTTATAGCTCGATAAAGTATAATATACTTGTTAGAAGGCTTAAACTTTCCCTGTTTTGTATAAGCTTCTTTTATTCTCTTTATTACAAATTTGTAATTGGTATTCATTAATTTTAATAATTGGTCTTATAAATATACTAAAATCTAAACGTAATTTACATTATGAAAAATAGTCTTTCAATATTAGTTTGTTGTATTTTACTTTGCTTTTCCTTGATACTGAATTCTTGTTCGGATGACTCAGTTGTATCTTCTAATAACCCAGAAATACTAAATGAGCTGACTTCGGGAAGTGGTTTTTTTGAATATTCTGAGTATGCACCTTTTAGTAATAAAGTCATGAAGGTGTATTATTACATTCCTTCAAACACAAATTCTAATACTGAAATCCTTTTTGTTTTTCATGGTAATGGAAGAAATGCAAAGGACTACAGAGATGCTATGATAACAAAAGCAAATCAGTATAATTTTATAGTGATTACACCTGAGTTTTCTGGCGCAAATTTCCCAGGTGGCGATGCGTATAATCTTGGAAATGTTTTTGTTGATGGAGACAATCCATCACCTTCAAGTTTAAATACAGAAGCAGAATGGACATTTTCAGTTATAGAGCCTTTATTTGATTACATTACCCAAAATATAAACAACAATTCTTTGACATATCAGGTTTTTGGGCACTCTGCAGGTGGACAAGTTGCTCATCGGTTTTTAATGTACAAACCTAATGCACGTTATGATAAAGTTGTGGCGTCGGCTTCAGGTTGGTATACGGTTACAGATTTAGAGGTTTCTTTTCCTTACGGATTTACAGAATCACCTCTAGAGACTAGCATCTTAGAAAACCTTTTTCAAAAAAAATTATTTATACAGGTTGGAAGTTTAGATAATAACCCTAACGCTTCCTCACTAAGACATAATATATTTGCTGATGCACAAGGCTTAAATCGATTAGACAGAGCACAGTATTTTTATAATAAAGCATCAGTATTAGCTGAAACTAATAATTTAGAATTCCATTGGGAATTACATATAAAAGAAGGAGCTGACCATAATTTTGAAATAGCATCAAAAAATGCAGCTGATTTAATCTTTAATTAAATTTAATATGCAATTAACTAAGCAAAAAATTGGACTTTTTTCAGGTCCAGTTATGTTCATTATAATTCTACAATTCTTTCATCCTGAAGGGTTAAGTGAAGCGGCAAATGCTGTTTTAGCATCAGCAGTATGGGTTGCGATTTGGTGGATTACAGAAGCTTTACCTATCGCTGTTACGGCATTATTACCTATAGTTTTATTTCCATTAAGTGGTGGGTTAAGTTTAAAAGAAACGACCGCTTCGTATGGACATAAATATATTTTTCTATTTGTAGGTGGTTTTATTTTGGCGATTGCTATAGAAAAATGGAAGCTTCATAAACGAATAGCACTTACTATTATAAAAGTCGTAGGAACTAATGTGGTTAACATTATTCTAGGTTTTATGATTGCGACTGCTTTCTTATCCATGTGGATCTCAAATACGGCAACAGCAGTGATGATTCTACCTGTTGGTATGGCCATTGTAGCACAATTAAAAGATAATCCAGCTACTATAGAAGACGAAAATATAATTTTTGGAAAAGCATTAATGTTAGCGATTGCTTATAGCGCTTCTATAGGAGGAATGGCTACCCTTATTGGTACACCACCTAATTTGGTTCTTGCTGGTGTGGTAGAAGAAACTTATGGTATTGAAATTACGTTTTCACAATGGTTTTCCTTTGGATTTCCTATAACGCTACTATTATTAACTATATGTTGGCTATATCTCACAAAATTTGCTTTTAAATTTAAACAAAAAACATTTCCGGGAGGACGTGATGAAATTAATAGACAACTTAAGGTTTTAGGTAAGGTGTCTTATGAAGAGAAAACAGTACTTGTCGTTTTTGCTTTAACAGCTTTTGCTTGGATTACGAGATCGTTCTTAATCAAACAATTTGTTCCAGCTATTGATGATACTATTATAGCTATTATGTTTTCCATTTTATTGTTTATTCTCCCAAGTAAAGAGAAACATAAGAAAATTATAGCTTGGGAAGATGCCGTAAAACTACCTTGGGGTATATTACTATTATTTGGAGGAGGTATGGCTCTAGCATTAGGATTTGATTCTAGTGGATTAGCACTATGGCTGGGAGGACAGATGACTAATCTTGAAACACTTTCATTATTTTCATTATTATTCGTTCTAATTGCAGCAGTTAATTTTTTAACTGAAATTACTTCTAATTTGGCAACCACAGCCATGTTATTACCCGTATTAGCTCCATTGGCTACTATATTAAATATACATCCTTATTTCTTAATGGTTGGTGCAACAGTGGCAGCGTCTTGTGCTTTTATGCTTCCAGTTGCAACACCTCCAAATGCCGTTGTATTTGGTTCTGGATATTTAAAAATTGAGGATATGGTTAAAAAAGGAGTATGGATGAATATTATATCTATTATTCTTCTCACATTTATTGTCTATTATATTTTGCCTTTACTTTGGGACTTATCATAAGTATTAGTAAAAACTCATAAATTGTATCAATCTTAATGTTAGAAAATTGTTATCAATTTAATTTAGTCTTTAATTAAAGGAGATAAACTTTATATTTACATAGTATAAAACTTTAGTTTACAGTGAAGAAAAAAGACATCAAGATATTATTAGTAGATGATGAGCCAGATATTTTAGAAATAGTAGGTTATAATTTATCATCAGAGGGGTATCAGATTATTACTGCAGAGAATGGAGTCAAAGCGGTTGAAAAAGCGAAAAAGCATAAGCCACATTTAATAATCTTAGATGTGATGATGCCAGAAATGGACGGTATTGAGGCTTGCGAACGTATTAGAGAATTACCAAATTCAAATAATACAATTATTACATTTTTAACAGCAAGAGGTGAAGATTACTCACAAGTTGCTGGTTTTGATGCTGGTGCAGATGATTATATTACTAAGCCTATAAAGCCCAAAGTACTAGTAAGTAAAGTTAAAGCATTATTAAGACGTTTAAAAGATGCAGAAAACGCTTCTGACGCTATTGTTAAAATAGGTGAGCTTATTATTAATAGAGAAGAGTATAAAATTACAAATAAGGGTAAAGAAATAATATTACCTAGAAAAGAGTTTGAATTACTATCTTTACTGGCAACTAAGCCTAATAAAGTATTTAAGCGCGAAGAAATATTAGACAAAGTATGGGGTAATGAAGTCGTAGTAGGTGGAAGAACTATTGATGTACATATACGTAAACTTCGTGAAAAAATAGGTGATAACTCTTTTAAAACTGTAAAAGGTGTTGGTTATAAGTTTGTAGATTAATGCAACATAAAAATCTTAAGAAGTCATATAAATTTGCTATTAGAACATCTTTATATGTTACTTTATTTACAACACTCCTTGTGAGTCTTTTTTTATGGTACTACCATACATTTAACTGGCAAGTCATTTTTTTTCCTATTCTATGTTATATACTCTGTTTTGCTATTGTGCAATATAGGGTTGAGCGTTTTATATATAGGCGCGTTAAGAAAATTTATGACGATTTAACCTTACTTGAATCAACTAGTTTACGACAGCAGCCAATTACTACAGATATGGGGACATTAACCCGTGAAATAGATAAATATGCTAGAGATAAAAAGTTAGAAATTGAAACTTTAAAAGTAAGAGAAGAATATAGAAAAGAGTATATGGGAAATGTATCTCACGAACTCAAAACACCACTATTCACAGTCCAAGGCTATGTTTTAACTCTTTTGGATGGCGCAATGGAAGATCCAAAAATCAGAAAGAAGTACCTAAATAGAGCAAGTAAAGGTGTGGAAAGGCTAATTTATATTATAAAAGATTTAGACATGATTGCTAAATTAGAAGTTGGTGATTTAATGCTAAATAAAGAAAAATTTGATATTGTAGAATTAGTTAGGAGTGTTTTTGATTTGTTTGAAATGAAAGCCGTAAAAAAGGAAATTACTTTAACCTTTGATATGGAATATACTAACCCAATTATAGTTTATGGAGACAGGGAACGGATTCAGCAAGTTCTTACAAATTTAGTTGTTAATTCAATAATATATGGAAGAGAAAAAGGGACAACAGAGGTTAGTATTGAAAGTTTAATAAAAAATAAAGTCATTGTACGTGTTACAGATAACGGTGAAGGTATTTCTAAAGAGAATATACCTAGATTATTTGAACGTTTTTTTAGAATAGATAAAAGTGGATCTCGTAAAGAAGGAGGCTCCGGATTAGGGCTAGCTATAGTTAAACATATTATAGAAGCACACGAAGAGAAAATTTATATAGAAAGCGAATTTGGTGTTGGAAGCGAGTTTTCATTTACTCTAGAAAAGACTGAATAATTCTTTAAAATTCAATTCGAAATCTAAAGCTTTAAAGCCAGAATAGTTGTTAGTATTAGATAACATTTGTATTTCAAATTTATTCTGACTACAACTTGGGATCACACCTTCTTTCATTAATTTTTCTGCTAGATATTCTTGCTCAAATTGTCCAGGAGTTGGTATAAAGAAAGCTTTCTTTTCAAGTTTAGCTAAATCCATTATGGTGGTATATCCCGATCTGCTTAGTATTAAGTCACTTTCGTTTATAGCGACCTCAAGCTCAGTAGTTGTCATAAAGTTGAAAATAGTAATGTTATATGCAGTTTCCTTAGTTTGCCTAGGCTCAATCTTTCCTTTTATAAAAAGCACCTTCCCTTTGTATAATTCTAAATCTTGTAATAATTTAATTTCTAAATAGCTGCGTTGAGGTTCTGGTCCTGATAACAAAACAAGAAGATCATATTTAGGAGCACACTTCTTTTTATTAAATCGACTTAATGGACCAAGATATTTTAATTGAGAACCGAATTCCCTAACATGTCCTAAATTTCCACTAAGGTTTTTATTTCCGGGATGATCTGGCACCCAGCATTCGTCAAATTTCGAAATTATATTTTCATGTAATTTAGAGCTCAGCCAAGTTGTAGAGCCACTTAAGACACGTAATTGATGTGTGATAAAAACTGAAGGGATAGATGCATGTCTAATCCCAAAACGATTGTCTGATAGGATACCACTAATAGATTCATTTTTAATTAAAGTAGATGTAATTTTTTTCTCATGCTTAATAGTTTTTAAAATATGAGGAGAATCCTTTATGAGTTTTAGTTTAAAATGTTTCCCTTTTTTTGCATAAGTAATATTGTAAGAAGGTAGCTCAATGGTTTTTAGGTTTGGAAATTCTATTTTCAGTAATTCAAGGGCTGCACCATCACTTGCTATAATAGGTTCAAAGTTATTCTCAATTAATGCATTTACTATCGGAATACATCGTGTAGCATGTCCTAATCCCCAATTTAAAGGAGCAACTAAAATTCGTTTTTTGTACTTAATAGGTTTCAGTATCTTTTTATTTTAGACATGTAGCAATGAAACAAAGATAAACCTAAAATGTTTTCTTAATTTTACCGAATTATTATAAAATTCTGAAATAACAATACTGTGGGAAGTAAAAATAAACTTAAACGATTTAAAGAAAACGAAACATTTCATAATGTGTTTCAGCCAACCCGAGAAGAATTGGTGAATGAAACCTACAAATTAAAAGGTAAATGGAGATCAGGTGTTTTTAAAAACGAGAATCCTTTAGTTTTAGAATTAGGTTGCGGAAAAGGAGAGTATACTGTCGGTTTAGCAAAACGTTATCCCAACAAAAATTTTATAGGTATAGATATTAAAGGAGCACGTTTTTGGAGAGGAGCAAAAACAGCTATTGAAGAAGATATAGACAATGCGGGTTTCATAAGAACTCAAATAGAACTTGTAGATTATATTTTTGAAGAAAATGAAGTCGATGAAATTTGGATTACCTTCCCAGATCCTCAAATAAAATATAAGCGTACCAAACATAGAATGACTAATCTTCAGTTTTTAGAACGCTACAAAAAAGTGCTAAAACCCAATGGATTAATGCATTTAAAAACAGATAGCGAATTTATGCATGGTTACACACTTGGTTTACTTCATGGTGGAGGTCACGAGGTGCTTTATGCTAATCATAATGTGTATAAGTTAGAAGGCAGTCCAGAAGAAGTTACTGAAATACAAACCTTTTACGAAAGTCAGTATTTAGAGAAAGATAAAGCAATTACGTATATTAGATTCCAAATCAACTAAATTTGAGTATCACAGTCATCTTCTTTCTAGGGTTTTTTGTTGCGCTTATAGGAATCATACCACCTGGTTTGCTTAATATGACTGCTGCAAGAATTAGCCTTAAAGAAGACGCAGGTAGAGGTATAACATTTTCATCTGGTGTATGTATAATTGTCTTTGTTCAAACATATTTAGCAGCAATCTTTGCTAGATATTTATCTAATAGATCAGATATTGTAGAAATTCTACAACGCGTAGCTTTTGTGATTTTTGTGCTTATCACCATTTATTTTCTTGTTATTGCTTCTAAACAAAAGGAAAAGAAAATTGAAGGAGATGATATTAGGAGTAAAAAAAGCAGAATGTTTCATGGGATGCTTTTGTCTGCGTTAAATGTTTTTCCAATACCCTATCAGGCATATATGACCATAACATTAGCCTCTTTCGGATGGATGAATTTTGAAAAAACCAGCATTATTACTTATGTTACAGGAGCAGCAATGGGGACCTTTGTAATGTTATATTTTTATATTTTCTTTTTTGATAAAATAAAAGACAAGAAATTCACCTCGCAAAAAAGTATGAACTTTAGTATTGGTATTATTACCGGTTTAGTGTCGCTTATTACATTTATTAACATTCTAAGAGAATTGTAATGAAGCCAGAAACATTGGGTTTTTTTGAAAAGGTTTACAATGTTGCTAGGCAAGTTCCTTTTGGTCGTGTAACAAGTTATGGTGCTATAGGGAAATATTTAGGTGCTGTAAAAAGTGCACGAATAGTTGGTTATGCTATGAATGGATCTCATGGGAAAGATGTGCCTGCACACCGTGTCGTAAATAGAAAAGGTCTTTTAACAGGGAAATATCATTTTGATGGCATTAACTTAATGCAGCAATTACTCGAAAACGAAGGAATCGTTGTTGTAGATAATCAAATTCAGAATTTAGAGTCTGTCTATTGGGATCCTGCGAAAGAGCTTTAGTATGATTTCTAGCGCAATACTAAGTGTTGTTAAACTAATATATAAATGATTTATCACTTTGAATTTGTTTCATAATCTAGTTCATAAATGGGAATCTCTTATTCTTGAAATATTCACAAATATGACACACTTTAGTTGTCATTATAAAATCTAATCGAAGCATTAATCAATTCAATTTAACCGCTTCAAAATCTAAACTTTTAGCAGTATCTTTGCATTTAGAATAAATCTAGATAAGAATTTTGAATTTAAACAAACAAGATATACTAAACGCGCTCAAAACTATTACAGCTCCTGGTGAAGGAGAGAATATGGTAGATAGTGGTGCTGTTACCAATGTGGTAAACTTTGCAGATGAGGTTATTGTAGATATTACTATAAACAATCCAAGTCTTCAGGCAAAAAAGAAAACAGAGGTTGAGATTTTACAAACTATTCATAAATTGGTTTATGAAAAAGCAAAAATAAAAGTCAATATTAAAGTTGATGCTCCTTTAAAACCAACTACAAACGAAATTAAAGGAAAAGCAATTCCTGGTATTCAAAATATTGTTGCAGTAGCTTCAGGTAAAGGTGGAGTAGGAAAATCTACAGTTACAGCAAATTTAGCTGTTACCTTGTCAAAAATGGGCTTTAAAGTTGGTATTTTGGATGCTGATATTTATGGGCCGTCTATTCCTATTATGTTCGATGTCGCTTCAGAACGCCCACTATCAGTAAATATAGATGGAAAATCTAAAATGAAGCCAGTAGAAAATTATGGTATAAAAGTACTTTCTATAGGTTTCTTTACAAAGCCAGATCAGGCCGTAATATGGAGAGGTCCAATGGCTTCAAAAGCATTAAACCAAATGATTTTTGATGCTGCTTGGGGAGAATTAGATTTCTTATTAATTGATTTGCCTCCAGGAACAGGTGATATCCATTTAAGTATTATGCAAGCACTTCCTATCACAGGTGCTGTGGTTGTTAGTACACCACAGAATGTAGCTTTAGCGGATGCTAAGAAAGGTGTAGCTATGTTTCAACAAGAGAGTATAAATGTTCCTGTTTTAGGAATTATAGAGAACATGGCGTATTTTACACCAGCAGAATTACCAGATAATAAATATCATATATTTGGTAAGGAAGGCGCTAAAAATTTAGCCAAAGATTTAAATGTACCATTCTTAGGAGAAGTTCCTTTGGTGCAAAGCATTAGAGAAGCAGGTGATATTGGCAGGCCAGCAGCACTACAAACAGGTACTCCAACAGAAGAGGCATTCGAAGCCATAACAAGAGAAGTTGTTCAGCAAGTAGTGGACAGAAATGATGATTTACCAGCTACAGAAGCAATAAAAATTACAACAATGGCAGGTTGTTCTGCTGTAAACAAAAAATAAATGAGCTCAGAAGAACTTAGGTTAAATGTTGAAAAAGCACTAGACGAAATTCGTCCGTTTCTTCAAAGTGATGGCGGCGATATAAATTTGTTGTCTATAGATGATGGTAAATTTGTTAAAGTACAACTTGTAGGTGCTTGTACATCTTGTAGTGTAAATCAGATGACATTAAAGTCTGGTGTTGAGATGACTATTAAAAAATATGCTCCACAAATCGAAAGTGTTATAAATGTTGAATAATCAATGTGACATTTATCACAGTTTAAATTAAAATACATTAGTAGTTTTGTTTACAATTTTATAGTAATGATTACATCAGATATACTTATAATAGGAGCAGGTCCAACCGGACTTTTTACAGTTTTTGAAGCTGGTCTTCTTAAGCTAAAGTGTCACTTAATTGATGCTTTACCGCAGCCAGGTGGTCAATGTTCTGAGCTTTATCCTAAAAAACCTATTTACGATATTCCTGCGTATCCAGAAATTTTAGCCGGTGATTTAACTGATAAGTTAATAGATCAGTGCAAACAATTTGAACCAGGCTTTACACTAGGTGAGCGCGCAGAAACAATAGAAAAGCAAAAAGATGATAGTTTTATAGTTACGACTAATAAAGGTACAAAACATCAAGCTAAAGTTGTTGCCATAGCTGGTGGTTTAGGAAGTTTTGAACCACGCAAACCTTTATTAGATAATATTATAAGTTTCGAAGATAATGGTGTAGAATATATTATTAAAGACCCAGAATTTTATAGAGATAAAAAGGTTGTTATTGCAGGTGGCGGAGATTCAGCATTAGATTGGAGTATCTTCTTAGCCGATGTAGCGTCTAGCATAACTTTGGTGCATAGACGTAATGAGTTTAGAGGACATTTAGACTCGGTAGATAAAGTCCAAGAATTAAAAGACGCTGGAAAAATTAATTTAATCACACCTGCAGAAATTACTGCTATTATTGGTAATGGAAAAGTTGATGGTGTCGAAGTAACTAAAAAAGGTGAATCGCCTTTAGTATTAGAAACAGATCATTTTATTCCGTTATTTGGATTATCTCCAAAACTTGGACCTATTGCAAATTGGGGACTTGAGATAGAAAAAAATGCAATTAAAGTAGATAATTCATTAGATTACCAAACCAACATACCTGGTATTTTTGCTATTGGTGATGTAAATATATATCCCGGAAAGTTGAAACTCATTCTTTGTGGTTTCCATGAAGCTACATTAATGTGTCAAGCAGCCTATAAAATTATTAATCCAGGGAAACGTTACGTGTTAAAATATACAACAGTAAGTGGAGTAGATGGTTTTGATGGCACACGTAAGGAAGCGCCTAAAGCAGTAGTTAAAGCAATAGATTAATTGGAAGCTCAAGATATAAACATAACAATTATAGACAGAGAGGGCGTAAGTCATAAAATTGAAGCGCCTATAGATATGGCTATGAATCTCATGGAAATAGTTCGTTCTTATGAATTAGCTCCAGAGGGCACTATTGGAATCTGTGGTGGAATGGCTATGTGCGCGTCTTGTCAATGCTACGTATTGAGCGAAACTGAATTACCAGAAATGCAAGATGAAGAAGAGGCTATGCTATCTGAAGCATTTTATGTAAAAAATAATTCGCGTTTGGGATGCCAAATACAAATGAAGCCAGAAATAGAAGGTTTGGAAGTTGAGTTAGCACCTGAGAGTTAATTATACCGTCTTATAGACACTCAGCTTAGTTGGGCCTCCTAACATAAATCTATCAATTTTTAAGTTCCCATTTTCAGAAGTAACAATTTGCCATTTAGTTAGAGAAATTGTGCTATCTTCAATTTCAATACCAGTTATACTTCTTGGAAGTTGTGTATGACCAACAACGGTAATTAGATTGTCATTTTTAGTAATCCATTTTTTGGTTCTGCCTTCTATCTTTATTAATTCTGTGTAATTTTTAGCCGGACTTGTAGGATCTGCGATACCAGTCAAATTCAAAGGTTTCCATAAAACACCTACTAAAAAGCGGCTCCATTTCCAAAAAATCTAATTCCACCAATCAGCTTGGTGACCATGCGTTAAAAACAGCTCTTGATTTGTTTCTAAGTGTTTTAAAACAATACCTTCATGAAATTTTTTAGGAACATGTAAATATTCTTGTGAGCAAAGAAAACAGATTCAAATGATAGATTTCCCAATAATTCATCACCATCTCCAAGTTCGTAATATTGGTAACCTTCCTTGTAATAATCCTTTAATGCATTAAAGTAAATATTCCGGTTATTAGCAAAATCGTCTGCAAAACTATTATCTCCGCTATGGCAATCACTAAACAAAATGAATTTTGATGCGTCATCAAACCTAATGCGTTTGGCGTTTTTATAAGCTTGATCTAATCTAGATTTAAAGTAAATGTAAACAAAAATGCCTCTCAATTGAGAAGCATTTTATAAGTTTTATTTCACATAAATTCCTTATTTGCTAAGGCAATCAAATACTCTTTATTACTTAACTAAAAGCATTCAAGCCAGTAATATCTAGCCCTGTAATTAGTAAATGAATATCATGAGTACCTTCATAAGTTACAACACTTTCAAGGTTCATCATGTGTCTCATTATACTATATTCTCCACTAATTCCCATACCGCCTAACATTTGTCTTGCATCACGAGCAATGGTTAAAGCCATATCTACGTTATTACGTTTAGCCATTGAAATTTGTGCTGAAGTTGCTGTTCCATTTTCGCGCATTACTCCAAGTCTCCATGCTAGTAATTGTGCTTTTGTGATTTCTGTAATCATTTCAGCTAATTTTTTTTGTTGTAATTGAAATTGACCAATTGGTTTCCCAAATTGAATACGTTCTTTACTATATCTTAAAGCAGTATCGTAACAATCCATTGCTGCACCAATAGCTCCCCAGGCAATACCAAAACGCGCTGAATCTAAACAGCCAAGTGGTGCACCTAACCCGGATTTGTTAGGCAATAAGTTTTCTTTTGGTACTTTTACATTGTCAAAAATAAGCTCGCCAGTTGAAGATGCTCTAAGTGACCATTTATTATGAGTTTCTGGCGTTGTAAAGCCTTCCATTCCACGTTCTACAATGAGTCCGTGAATACGTCCTTCTTCGTTTTTTGCCCAGACAACGGCTACGTTACAAAAAGGTGAATTACTAATCCACATTTTAGCACCATTCAAGAGATAGTGATCTCCCATATCTTTAAAATTAGTAGTCATGCCACTTGGATTACTTCCGTGATCTGGTTCTGTTAAACCAAAAGACCCCATCCATTCGCCAGAAGCTAATTTGGGTAAATATTTTTTACGTTGCTCCTCATTACCATATTTCCAAATAGGATACATGACTAAAGACGATTGCACAGACGCCGTACTTCTTACTCCAGAATCTCCACGTTCAATTTCTTGCATTATTAAACCATAAGAA
>TARA_R100001369_G_scaffold92861_1_pt1 | contig 19278 bp, 15 predicted proteins | sample TARA_R100001369 | Tara Oceans TARA_R100001369 (sample SAMEA2621528) | marine metagenome | biome: marine biome (ENVO:00000447); feature: surface water layer (ENVO:00002042); material: "saline water (ENVO:00002010), including plankton (ENVO:xxxxxxxx)" | depth 5 m | reverse complement strand
ATATCTTCCCCATTGGAAAGAACAACCACCTTAAAGTTGTCCAAGGCCACGGCAACACCGTCCTCATCCTTGACGCTAACTGTAATGGTCCTAAATTCTTCGGTACAGAATACATCCGAACAATTAGAGGCATCATCCGAATCGTTATCACTGCAATTTAGTGCCAGCAAAACCAATATAAAACCAACAAATAATTTCATAAACCCTTTTTATTTTTAGGATGCACAGGATCCGGATGGGTTGCTTTTCCCATGTCCAATTTATCCAAATCATCCGGCAATCCAAAAACACAGGAGACCATTATGTAAATAGCCCTCCTAGAAATTGTTAAATTGGAAGAGTCGGTTCCAGGAATTTATTTTCTGATTTTTTCCTCCCAAAGCCATGCGGACTTCATGGCTTCATCCAGGGTAGATTCTGCCTTCCAACCCAAAACCTTGTTCGCCTTGGTGGTATCCGCATAGGCCGATGTAATATCGCCAGGCCTTCTGTCCACAATCTTATAGTTCAATTTTTTACCGGACACCTTTTCGAAGCTTTTAATAACCTCCAATACCGAACTACCTTTCCCTGTCCCTACATTGAACACCTCATAATTATCCTGGTTCTTACCGTTCAGCAATCTTTCCAATGCCACTACGTGGGCCTTGGCCAGATCTACTACATGTATATAATCCCTAATGCAGGTTCCATCCTCTGTGGGGTAATCGCCGCCAAAAACGGAAAGCTGCTCCCTGATACCCATGCCCGTTTGGGTAATAAACGGCACCAAATTTTGAGGAACACCTATTGGCAATTCCCCTATTTCGGCACTAGGATGGGCTCCCATAGGATTGAAGTACCTAAGCGCAATGGCATTTATCCCGGGCGTCACCTTACAGGTATCGCGAATTATTTCCTCACCCATTTGCTTGGTATTACCATAAGGTGATTCAGCCGTTTTTACCGGCGCACTTTCGGTAATGGGCATTTTATCGGCCTGACCGTAAACGGTACATGACGAACTAAAGATAAAGCTGGATTTGTTCTTTTTGGATAGTTCCTTGAGTAAGTAAACCAAGGTACCTATATTGTTCTCGTAATACAACAAGGGTTTTTCAACGCTTTCCCCAACCGCCTTGGATGCGGCAAAATGAATAACCCCTGCAACGTCCTGATGTCTTTTAAAAAAATCCTCTACTTTCGACCTATCTTTCAGATCTATTTTCTCAAAAATTGGTCGCTTCCCCGTAATGGCCACAATACCATCCAAGACCTTTATGGTTGAATTGGACAGATCGTCAATAATGATTACTTCATAGCCTTTATTCTGTAATTCTACCGTGGTATGGGAACCTATAAACCCCAAACCTCCCGTTACGAGTATTTTCATTTATTAATATTTAATTAAAATTTTGGTTTTCATTTTTGGTAAATTGAACTTGGCCAAACCTAAACTATTTACCACTACCCACCAATAAACTTGTTAATGGTTTGGGTGATAAAATCTATTTGCTCGTCGTCCAGCTCGGTGTGCATTGGCAATGAAATTACTTCCTTGACCAATTGATTGGTTACGGAAAAATCCTTCTCTTGATAACGCTCATCCAAATAAGCCTTCTGCCTGTGTAAAGGAATAGGGTAATACACCCCACATGGAATTTGTTTTTCCGCCAAATGCTTTACCAATTCATCACGTTGGCCATTTAAAATCCTCAAGGTATACTGATGGAACACATGACAATCGCAAGTATCACAAATCTCGTTACAGGAGTTGGCCATTTGAGGAACAATGATATTTTTGTTTCCCTCAAAAGCCTTGGAATATTTTCTTGCCGCTGCCCTTCTACTGGCATTATAACCATCCAGTCGGGACAATTTGGAACGCAAAACCGCAGCCTGAATAGAATCCAATCTGGAATTAACGCCTACTACATCATGATGGTAACGTTCATACATCCCATGGTTCACAATTCCCCTTAGGGTATGTGCCAATTCATCATCGTTGGTAAAAATAGCCCCGCCATCGCCATAACAACCTAAATTCTTGGAAGGAAAAAATGAAGTTGCCGCCACGTGCCCCATGGCACCGGCTTTCAGCTTTTTACCATTTTTAAAGGTATAATCTGCCCCAATGGCCTGTGCATTATCCTCAATAACATACAACTTATGTTTTTCCGCAATATCCAAAACCGCATCCATATTGGCACATTGGCCAAAAAGATGTACTGGCACTATAGCCTTGGTTTTAGGAGTAATGGCTTTTTCCAAGGCCACTGGATCTATATTAAAACTATCGGGCTCCACGTCTACCAAGACTGGAGTAAGTTGAAGAAGTGCAATCACCTCCACAGTAGCGGCAAAGGTAAAATCGGCCGTTATTACCTCGTCTCCAGGTTTTAAGCCCAAGCCCATCATCGCAATTTGAAGGGCATCGGTTCCATTGGCACAGGGAATAACGTGCTTCACCTTCAAATAGTCCTCCAATTCCTTTTGAAAGGCATGTACCTCGGGGCCATTAATAAATGCGGACGTTTCCAAAACATTGGAAATGGAGGCATTTACTTCATCCTTTATGACTTCATATTGACCCTTTAGGTCTACCATTTGAATTTTCTTCATTGCATAAAACTTAGATTCCAAACTTGGTTTGGCGCGAACAATATTACAAAAATAAGGATTGGCAGCCAATGGAATTTATATAAAGAAACGTATTTTAGCCCCAAACGAAGATTCTGTGTTTGCCATATATAATTTTGCGGTACAATTATCCGCTCTTTTACTGAAATTGATTGCTTTGTTCCATCCAAAAATTAAACTTTTCGTAGAGGGACGGAAGGCGGCAATGCCCTATTTACAGCAAAATATTTCACCCGGAGATTCAATAATCTGGGTGCACACGGCCTCCTTGGGCGAATTTGAACAAGGCCTTCCCATAATAGAGCAATTAAAAAAAAATTATCCCGAGCATCGAATATTGGTGACCTTTTTTTCCCCTTCGGGTTATGAGGTCAAAAAAAATACTTCCGCTGCCGATTTGGTTACCTACCTTCCAATGGACACCAAAAAAAACGCTAAAAAATTTCTGGACCTTGTCAATCCCAAGTTGGTCATTTTTGTCAAGTACGAAATTTGGCCCAATTATTTAAGAGCACTATCCCAAAAAAACACCCCTACCCTTTTGATCTCCGCCCTTTTCAAGGAAAGTCAGATATACTTTAAAGGCTATGGAGGATTTATGCGAAAGACCCTCCGCCATTTTACCCATATTTTTGTTCAGGATGCCAAATCCATTGCATTATTGAGCGGTATTGGCATTGAAAATACAGATATCAGTGGGGACACCAGATTTGACAGGGTTATTGAAATTCTAGAAAGGGACAACAGCCTGGCCTTTATGGAAAATTTTAAAAATGGCAGACAAGTATTGGTGGCCGGCAGTACTTGGCCCGATGACGAGGAGGTATTGGTGCCCTATATAAACACAGGCGAATCCTCCTTAAAATTTGTTCTTGCCCCGCACAACATTAAACCGGAGCACATCAACAAACTTAAGTCTTCCATCACTAAAAAAACCATACTTTATTCGGAATTGGAGAACAAGGATTTATCCAACTGCGAAGTACTAATTATAGACACCATTGGCCTATTGACAAAAATTTACAGTTACGCAGACATTTCCTATGTTGGGGGCGGTTTTGCCACAGGATTGCACAATACTCTGGAACCTGCAGTATATGGTATTCCCGTAATTATAGGCCCAAACTTTAAAGGATTTAAAGAAGCTGAGGATTTGGTAAAAAAAGGCGGAGTATTGGTTGTTAAATCGCCAAAGGAATTCTTCACCTTGGTCAACGACCTGACAAAAGACGAGGCATACCTTAAAAAGACCGGGGACATCAACAGCACTTATGTATCTGAAAATAAAGGAGCAAGCATCCAAATCATGACATATATACGTACATTAATTTGAACACCTATGTTACGACTATGCAAAATTCCCGAATTTTATACTTGGTTGCCCTGACCACTTTTATCCTATTCTGTTTCTCTTGCAGGGAACCCCTTGGTGAGCAACAAGGCACCACCCCTCCTGAAAAAGCCGTTCCATCACCTAAAAAGCAGGACATAAAGAAAACGGAACCTGAAAAAGTTATACCCCAAAAGGATAACATCCCTAACAAATCCAAAAATGGGCAAAAGCCAAAAGCAAGGGATACCCTTACCCCAAAAATAGCTTTAACTTAAATATACCGTTCATATGGTTTGCTTTTTTTGTTAGCTTTACAAAAATCAACAAACCAAATTATGAATTCCAAAATTCTACGCATTTCCCTTATTGCCGCCTTGGCCGGTTTTTTATTTGGCTTCGACACTGTAGTTATTTCAGGTGCCGAGAAAAAATTACAACTTTTATGGAACTCCTCCGAAGCTTTTCATGGAACTGTTGTAATTGGCATGGCTTTGTTCGGCACTGTCATTGGAGCTATATTGGGGGGTATACCCACTAACAAAATTGGCAGAAAGAACACCCTAATTTGGATCGGGGTACTATATTCCGTATCGGCCATAGGATCTGCCTTTGCCAATGACCCCGTTACCTTCGGAATATTTAGGTTTATTGGTGGTTTGGGAGTTGGCGCCTCAACGGTAGCAGCCCCTTCCTATATTTCCGAAATTGCCCCGGCCAAAGACCGTGGACGACTGGTTGGACTCTACCAATTTATGCTGGTTTTTGGTATCCTGGTGGCATTTATGTCCAATTACGCCCTGAGCAACATAGGTGAAAACGATTGGCGATGGATGGTTGGCGTTGAAGCTTTTCCTGCAATAATATATACCTTATTTGTTCTTACGGTACCAAAAAGTCCAAGATGGCTATTGACCAAAAACAGGACAGAGGAAGCCAAAAAAATACTCAACTCCATAAATCCGGACCTATCCGTGGAAGAATTGGAGGCGGAAATCGCCTATGGAGAGGAAGTTGGGGCGGCCTCAGAGAATATCTTCATGAAAAAATATCGCTTTCCATTGACCCTTGCCTTTCTAATTGCTTTTTTTAATCAATTTTCAGGGATAAATGCCTTTTTATATTACGCCCCCAGAATTTTTGAAGCAGCCGGATTGGGTGAAAGCACAGCGCTGCTCAGTAGTATAGGGATAGGCATCACCAACTTTATTTTTACTTTTTTGGGCATATTTCTTATAGACCGTCTTGGTCGTAAACAATTGATGTATTTTGGCTCCGTTGGCTATATCATTTCCTTGTCTCTCGTAGCCGCTGCATTTATACTAAATTGGGAAGGCATGGCAGTCCCCATTTTCCTCTTCCTGTTTATAGCCTCCCATGCTATTGGCCAAGGGGCTGTAATATGGGTTTTTATCTCCGAGGTATTTCCAAATCATCTAAGAGGTTCTGGTCAGGCCTTTGGCAGTTCCGTACATTGGGTATTGGCCTGGCTTATTCCCTCCTCCATCCCTGCACTTTTTGCCTGGGTAGGTCCGGGTCCCGTATTTGGATTCTTCGCTTTTATGATGGTTTTGCAATTGGTATTTGTAATTTTCATGATGCCGGAGACCAAAGGAATTACATTGGAAGAACTTAGCAAAAAATTGAGTAAGTAAGAAAATACCACTAGTTGATTTTCAGCATTTTATCGAAAATATCAACAGTACATCGGAATAGTATACTAATTGGTGGTCATTTAACGGATTTGACTCCAAAACACATGATAATTTGAGGATAATTCATTAAATTGTTTTAAAATCTAAATATCATGGAAGATGTTACTTTTGGCACAAGGGTACTCAATGGATTCCTTAGCCTTATGGTCGTAGTATTAGTGGCCATTCTATTGGCAGTGGTCGTCTGTTTGATTTTGGCAGCTTTTGGTTTCTTTTAATAGGACACAAAATTTGCTCCAACATCCAGCCCCAAAACCGTTTTACCCCATAATTGGGCTTGCCCGTTTTTTTTATTTCTGTACACTTTAATATTTTAATATTCCTTGGGAATTAGGTCGATTTTCTCCTAGGTGAGCATTGGCTCTCCGAACAAGTCCAATATAGGTTTCCCCTGTCCATCGGGTGTAGTATAAAAGGGCCTCCCCTCTATAGTATAATTGGTTTCAGGATCCATGCCCAAGGCGTGATAAATGGATTGATGCACCTGGTCTATCACTACCGGATTCTCAATGGAAGAACATGGCCTCTCATCGGCTGTCTTACCGTATACCAAACCTTTTTTAATACCTCCGCCCCACATGAGAATGGAGCTGCCATCCGTAAAATGTCTATGCATACCATAGAATTTTTCATCCTCTATTATATCAGGTTGATCAACCTGGTCCTGTACCGGTACTCCGGGGCGACCTTCCATTATAGCGTCCCTGCTAAATTCACTGGCCAGTATAATCAACGTTCTATCCAAATGTCCGGACTCGTCCAGATCTTTAATAAGTTGGGCAACAGGCCTATCTATAAGCTCTTTCATTTTCGCGGCACGGGTATGGCCATTTTCATGGGTATCCCAGCCAAGGAAAGGTTCATATTCGGTAGAAACACTTATAAACCTACCCCCATTCATAGCCAATCTTTTTGCCAATAGACATCCTAGGCCAAACCTGCCTGTATTGTAAGTATCATATACCTCTTTAGGTTCTTGGCTCAAATCGAACACCTTGGCTTCGGGAGAATTTAACAACCGATAGGATTGCTCCATAGAGCGCATCAAGGATTCCCTTTGATAATCACTACCCCCTTCCATAATCTTGCTCTTATTGGCCAACTCCTTATAAAGTTTATAACGCGCTTCAAATCTTTTTAGCGACATCCCTTGTGGCGGCCTTACACTATCCAAACCGGTAGAAGGATCTGGTATTAAAAACGGACCATATTCACTCCCTAAAAATCCCGCGGAATGAAACGCTTTTAGCTCCTCGGCCTCCCCTACCGTAAAACGTTGGCCCATGGCAATAAATGGTGGAATAACAGGATTTACAGGGCCTAGCTCCTTGGCAATCCACGCACCTATATGTGGAGCCTGAACAGATTGAGGGGGCTCATAACAGGTATGCCAATGATACTGATGCCTCGTGTGTAGGATATGACCAAGATCGGCAGATTTATAGGAACGGATTATGGCCCCTTTATCCATTACATTTCCAATAGATTCCAATCCCTGCGAAAAATGGAGGCCATCAACAATTGTGGGCACCTTGGGAAAGGTGCTTAAAACCCTTTTGCTTTCCACCCCCTTGGAATATGGCACGAATGCCTTGGGGTCAAATGTTTCCGTATGCGCCATTCCCCCTGCCATCCAAAGTAATATAACAGTATCCGCTTTAGAGGTTATTGCCGGCGCAGATTTACAGGAACTTAAAAAACTGGCAATGGGAATACTTGTAGAGGCTGCAGACATACTGGCCGCTGCCATCTTTTTCATAAAATCCCTACGTGCATTGATATGTAGATCCTTTTCCATTGTTTCTTAATATATAAATTGAAATTCGGGCGAAATGAACATGGACCAAAAAAGGTCCTGCAAGGCCTCTTCTTTCTCATCCGTTTGCAAGGCGCCCAACATTATTCCCCTTTCCTTATCGGTAGGGTTTCTACCCAAGGTCTTTTGATATAAATTAAGTACTATTTCCTCATTGCGATCCCCGTACTTCTTTAGCCATTCCTCCGCCCCTTCCTTAAGCACACCATTAAAATACTCCCCGTTGGTCAATTCAAGTGCCTGCAACAAAGTAGCCTGTTCGTCCCTTGTGGTAGCCACATTTTCCCTAGTAGGCCTTCCCATAACCTTCATAAAAGGATGTTGTTTCACAAGACTGGCCCTGGCAAATTCCCTTTCAGGATTATCAAAGGTAAAATTCACCAATTTGTCCCAGTTGCTGGAACCATAATTACGTGCCCCTTGCCAGCTGCCATCATCAAATTTGGCGGTTACCCACCCCTTCTCAGGTTGTTGATCCGTACTTTTCCATTTATCATTGGAAGTGACCAACAATTCCGTCCCATCATCATATTGAATTTTCATGGCGAAAAGGATTCCTGCAGGATTGGCAATGGTACCCTCGTTATTGCCTTCAATGGCCACAATATTTTCACCTTTAACTAGCTCGTCAGTTACCTCCAATCGATCTACTTTTCTCCAATCCGAACCTTCGGAGATTTTTTTGCCATTTAGATATAGCGTGTAGGAATGATCCACGGAAATCAATGCTTTTGCCGCCAATATTTTATTATCATCCAGATTGAAGCTCTTCCTAAAATACCGCTTGCCTGGTTCGGGCAATACATCGCGGTCAAATTTAATTTCCCTGTGCCAGATTCTATTATACGGCAGACCTTCATTCTTGGGGTCATAAGCAGCCGCATAATACATGGGCGCCACTACTTGGCTAACGGCATCGGAAAACTGCTCTGCACTTAGTCTTCTAAGGATAGGCCCCTTAAACACATATCCCTTTTGCAAATCTTCCTGATTTTCCATTCTGGTCGTTTCCAGTTGATAAGATTTTGAGGTCATGATCATTTTCATGAGGCCTTTTATATCATACCCGGAATTTACAAAATCGGCGGCCAACCAATCCAACAGATCGGCATTCCATGGCTCATTGTCCATTTCGTCTACAGGTTCCACGATTCCCCTTCCCATAAAACGTTTCCAAAACCTATTGGTAATGGTTCTATACAGTCTACCGTTCTCTGGTTTTACCATAACCTCTGAAAGCAAAAGCAACCTTTCCTTTACGTTCTCGGCCTCTACCGAGCCCAATTCAGGATAAAGGAAATTTACCTCGGCCATTTTCCCAATGGGCATATCGCATCTATTCAGCTCCATTATGGAATCTGCAAAAATAGAGGCAAACCCATAGGATTGTTCCAGCGTAAGATTGCTGACAAAACTGTTGTGACAGGAGGCACATTTTACATTTACCCCCATCAATGACTGACCAATATTTTGGGCAGCCTGCATTTCTGTACGTTGACTGGCATTGACCAAGCCCCTCCATTTGATCCCTTTAATAAATCCTTCCGATGCCTCGGTTGGATTTATTAGTTCCTTGACCATAACATCATAAGGCTTATTTTCCATCAGCGACTTATACAACCAATCTGTAATCTGCTTGCGTCCTCCCGTAATAAATCCGGGACCACTGTAATCGTTCCTGAGTATATCGTTCCAAAAACTCAACCAATGTTGGGTATAATTGTGTTTATCGGCCAACAATTCATCAATGAGTTTAGCTCTCTTCCCCTTATCCCCATTGTTCACAAATTCATCTATTTTCAACGGTTCCGGAAGCAGGCCTAGAATATCCAGGTAGGCACGTCTTATAAAAGTCCTATCGTCTACCACCTCTGGCCATTTTATCTTTTTTTCCTTAAAATAGGAATCCATTATTTTGTCTATAGGATGGTTCTCCAAACTACCCTTGGGCAATTCTGGCTGGGAGAGGGCCAACTCGGCCTCAGGAAAAATCTTCAATGCCCCATCAGACCATTTTGCCCCATTTTTAATCCATAATTCAATCAATTTTATTTCACTATCCTTCAATACTTTCCCCTTCTTTGGCATTACATCATCATGATCGGGCGGGAGGCTTACCCTAATAAACATCTCACTTTCCTCCGGCCTGCCTTCTACAATAATGGGGCCTGACTTCCCGCCTTGGTACACTCCACGTTTATTATCCAGTACCAAATCTCCCTTTTGCTTATTTTCACTGTGGCATTGATAACAATTATGTGCCAAAATTGCCCTGACTCCCAAATTTAAATCTTCCTGCTGCGCTTCGGACAAAGAATCCAAACCCTTTAATTCTGCCAATAGCACCTTTGTCCTTTCATTATCATAAGCATCTTGATTATGGGGCAAGACGCTGGTTAAATAATCCTCCCCATGGGTTAGATTTGCTCCCAAATGACCTGCCACAACCAAAACCAATACTGTTGCAAATAGTCCAAATCGATAATACCAATAAGTGGCAAGTCTTCCTTTAAGAGTAGTGCGCAACAAAAACCCGGTTACAATGGCCAAAACAGCTGTGGCAATACCAACATTCTGATGAAACATGACCAAATCTCCTTCATAATCGTCATGGGTACGAAGTAACCAACCCAAGACCGCGGCCAGCACAGCAAAAGCAGCTCCCAAAAAGACCATCCAATTGATTCCCTCCCTAAGGCCTTGTCTTTTGCCACCCAAGGTCAAAAACTCCAAAAATAAGGCAACTACCAACAAGCCGATGGGAAAATGCACTACCAAAGGGTGTAAGCGCCCCAACAACTGAAATATCCAGTCCCAAGAATTAATATCCATAGTAGCAATTTAATATTTTTATTTCGCCAATAGTATAATAAATGTGAGGATTACAAGACTCCACATAATTTTATTTCAATTACATTTATTTTCCTCTAAGTTAACTATTCAATTTAAAAATACAATACCACATGGTGCTGTTATATACAAGAAAAGCAACCCACAAGGGTTGCTTTTTCATATCTTTGCCTACGGCAGTATTCTGTCTGAATGATCTCAGTGAAAATCAACCAAGATATATTTAGGCCGAGAATATTATTTTTTTGCTTTTTTAATGCTGTCCACTTCTTTTCTAAACCTCAATATCATTAAGCTATCCAACTGACTACCAATACTGTCCCGCATAGAAGCCCAATTTTGGTCGTTCATATCCCCGGCATACCGCATTATCTTGTTAAACCTGGCCACATTGAACCGGTTGGCCTTCCAGGCTGCCTTGGTACTTTCCTGATGTTTTAAATCCTGCAAGTAAATACCGACCCCAAAGCCAACGATGACAAGTCCCAATACCAATAACCAACGGGCGGATGTTTTAGACATTATTCCGAATTTAGATTAAAACAATAAAAGGTTCCATTTAGACACCACATAATATTTACGTAAAAAATGGTATCCTTGGACCGTTAATTTCAAGAAACTTCCTATGACCTTATTGCTGAGCGCTACTATACAAACTTGGAAACTACCAATAACAATACAATAACCGCAAAGGCACCACTAAATGTCAGTACCAGGTCTATAAAATTGAATTTCTTTTTCATTCCTTCATTTTATTGTTTTCCACAGTCATCACCATAACACAGGCGAGGTAATTAAATTTGATTGGGTTACTCCTAGGTTTAAATTTCAACCGCGTATGTAAGACGCAATTTCAATTCTAAAGTTAGCATGAAACACGCGTGATTCAAAATATCAACGTTCAACGCTAACAAACCTTGGATAAAATGTAGATTTCCCCATATCAGGGCCCCAAAATGATGGGGTATATTTTTATGGGCCAAAAGAAAATTCTTGGTCAGCTACTTACATGTAGACCTCAAATTTTTGACTCCTACATTTGTAAAGAATACTATCACCAGAATTTAATCCAAGATGACTACCACATTGCCTTTTTTTCGGCCAGAATCCACATAACTGTGGGCTTTACCAACCTCATATAGGGAGTAGCGTTTATCTACGACCATTTTTAGTTTTCCCAATACCAGTAGATTTGTGAGCTCATTCAACAACGTCCTAAGTTTTGGAACAGCTAAAAGACCTGTAGCCGAAAACATTGCCTTTTTGCTGCCAAATCTAGAGGTCCATAGCATTTGAAATAGCAATGGCATACTTAGTACAGGTGAAAGATAGATGCCATTTTTACTAAGTACTTTTTTACTTTCCGCGAACGGGCTCTTGCCCACAGTATCAAAAATAACATCGTAACTGTCACCGGTTTTGGTAAAGTCTACCCTTGTATAATCTATAACATGATCCGCACCGAGCGATCTTACCAAATCAAAATTACCAAAGCTGCAAACGGCGGTAACCTCCGCACCAAGATATTTGGCCAATTGCACCGCAGCGGTACCCAGACTTCCCGAAGCCCCATTTACAAGTACTTTCTGTCCGCTTTTTACATTGGCCATTTCCTTTAAGTAATTCCAAGAGGTCAAAGGCCCGTCACACATACTTGCAAGTTCTTCATGAGCTACATTTTCAGGTTTAACTTCCACTAAGCCTTCTTCCGAAATACATAGATATTCCGCATTGGAGCCTGCACCTAAAACCGACTCCCCAAAAACTTCATCCCCAAGTTGGAAACGTTTAACTCGGTCACCTACGGCTTCGATCGTTCCTGAAAAACCAGTACCCGTTATAGGATACTTGGGTTTTGTTAAACCTATAAAAATTCTACCGTACCACGGCTTCCCTCTACGCATCATGGTATCTGCCGTGGTTACACTGGCAGCTTTTACCTTTACCAAAATCTCATTTTCTTTGGGTAAGGGTTTTGGAATTTCCTGAAGTTGTAAAACCTTAGGTGAACCATACTTTGTGGTTATAATCGCTTTCATTTTTTCGATTTTTTATTTTGACAAATGTATCGGATACCCCGTGGCCAATCGTTCCGATTTAGGAATCGGAACAAAACAATAGGACTATATTTATACCTGTAAGTAGTGTAGCATTTTTCTTCTATGGAACAAATAAAGAAACTCTTAATTCCTTAATTCCTTAATTCCATATGTAAAATAGGATAGGGTTTTCCTGTTGCATCCAATTCCGACCGACGTACTGTTTTAAATCCAACATATTTATAAAATTCAACAGCTTGTTCGTTCTGTTCATTTACATCCACCTTATTTACATTCAATTCTTGTATGGAGTAAGTCAATAAACTTTTGCCTATTCCCATTCCCCGGTAAGCCGGATGTACAAATAGCATTTCCAGATGCCCACCTTCGACTCCCATAAAACCGATTATTTCCTTCACCTCATTCCTAACGCACCTTAATTGTACAGCCTTTAAATACTCGTTCAATATCAACGGCTTAAAATAGGCAATGTCCTCTTCCTTTAAAAATTGGTGCGTGGCTATTACGGAGGCCTCCCAAACCTCAACCACCACGGGGTATTCGGCCTGGGAAATCGTATCTATTTCATATGACATAAGTATTAATCTTGAAGAGACCCTAAAAATAGTATTTCTAGGCTATGTACAGGATAAGATTTAAAATGAAGGTGCAATTGCTGTATTCTATTGAAGGACATATGAAACCTTTTTTGAGTTATGGGATTATTGGTTATTCACAGGAAGTATTTAATTCTTGGTATTCGGATATTGAAACATTAGGTATGTTCTGTCCACTTTCAATTTTAATACAATTTAAATTAGGATTTCTATCTACCTTTAAATCAATTAATTCCTGATTACCGCCCACATTCAGATCCGTAAGCGAATTGCTTGAAATATAAAGGTGTGTTAAACTGGCATTATGTTCAAGATCAATATTCTGAATTTTATTGTCAGAAATCAATAAGGTTTCCAATTTTACATTTTTGCTAAAATCTACAGAAGTTAGCTCATTCGTTGTTAGCAATATATTTTTCAGATTTATAGATCTTTTGACATCGAAGGAATGTAATAAGTTGTTGCTTATTTTCAATATTTCAAGAGTTTCATTTTCAATGCTAAATTCTTCCAATTCGTTAAAGGATAGATTTAATTCTTTTAAGTGAGCCGCTTTGGAAAGTCCGTTAATGGCACTAAGTTGGTTAGACTGCACATCCAACAAAATTAAATTGGGATTGTTACTTACGTCAATGCTGGAAATATAGTTGCCGGCAAGGTATAAGGTATCCAATAAAGTATTGGAACTTAAGTCGATACTCACTAGTTCATGTTGCATTACGGATAGCTTCCTTAGTCCAACAAAACCCTCAATCCCAGTCAAATCACTAATTACACCCTTATTTGAAAAATTTAAATCCAGAACACTTACTTCCGAAGCATCTTTTCTCAACATCCTTTGATTTAGGACTCCGTCCGAATCTATACCCTCCTCTATTAAAACAGCTTCAAAACTAGAATCTGGAATCTCCAGGTATTGATTTTCATAGGAGTCTGAATCATTACGGGAGCATGAGGTAATTAAGATGGTAATGATAATTGCTATCTGAATTGCGGTCCCAACGAAAAAATCTTTATACATTATTAAGTAAAATTAGATGAATTATAAGGTGTTATAAAACCTATATAATTTTTAAATTAGAATGGTTTTATTTGAGGCAAAGATGTATAAAATGGCAGGACTGGTCGTTCTAGATTACAAATCGGAACCTATTAAGCCACTATTTTTTTCCAATAAGCACTGGGGGTTGTACCCATTATCTTTTTAAAATAGGTATTAAAGACGGTCTTGGAGTTAAAGCCGCTATCATATGCCAACGCCAAGATGGTGAGGTGTCTTTGGGAGGGGTCCGCTACTTTGGCCTTAAAGGCCTCCAGACGGTAGGTGTTCACATAGTCGGCAAAATTTTTCCCATATCCCTCATTTAGCAGCTGCGATAAATGATTGGAAGGAATTTCCATCATTTCCGCCAAAATCGGTAGTGTAAGATTGGGGTCCAAGTAGGGCTCCTCTTCCAACATTAACCGATCCAAGTTTTTCTCATATTCCCTGAGTTGTGTTTTATTGAACAAGGATTTCTGATACTTCCGTTTCTTGGTCGAAAATTTATTGTCTTCACCCAAAACTTCCTTCCTAAGTTCTTTAAAACGAGGCATTCCGTACAATGGCTTGAGTATTGGATCCACAAAAATATAAATCATCATTGGCAATCTGTGGGCAATACCTTGTTCTATTAAGCTAATGGTTTCCGGTATCTTACCCAACAACGCATTGCACATAATAAGCAAGTTTAAGGCCCTCCCCATAAGATCGGTTGCCAGGGAAGCTTCCAACTTAGCAATTCCTCTTTCGGCTTGATTCTTATTACCTAATACTGCATGGGCCATCGTTGTTCCTCCAAGTCTCATGACATCTTCTGTTTCATTCTGCGGCAATTTCTCAAAAAAGACCAATCCTTCCTTGCCTTTCCCCATCAATAACAGTGATTGTCCCAAATATAAGGTAGAGGTTTTAAAATCTGATTTGAGCTCAACTGCCTTTTCAAAACTAGTAATGGCGTTGTCATATTTTTCTTCGCAGTAATCAATAAACCCCTTCAAATGATAATTTACAGAGGAAAAAGGATCAAGCTGTAGGGCGGTTTCAATATAGGTCCGTGCCGCACCAAATTTTCCTTCGGCTACTAAAGTGGATGCCATACTGGGGTAATAGTCCACAATTGGTCCAGCTTCATACACCCAATTCAAATGCCGATAGGTTCCTGGAAGATCCCATTTTTGAATCAAGGAGGCATAGGAAAGGTGCAATTGACATTCAGGCAAATTTTCATCCAATTCAATGGCCTTGTCCAAAAAAGGCTGTCCCTTTGCAAAGGCCTCTTGTAATGGCACCAAACCAATGGTACCCAATAGGGTGTAGGCCAGATGCATCCCCAAATGGGCCAATGCAAAATGCGGCCAATCCTTTATAATTTCTTCCAAAATTGAAATCCCCGTTTCAATATCGGACTTGCCCATCTTTAAAATATGATACCTACTTTTTAAATAACGTTGGTAGATATCCACTGGTACTTCTGGGTCTTGGACCAATTGGCCTTCAATTTCAAAATGACCAATATGTTCCCGTAACCTTTCAGCGATTAGCAGGCTAATTTCATCTTGAACGGCAAAAACATCTTCCAAGGACCTATCAAAAGTCTCCGACCAAAAATGAAAATCATCCTTAACATCGATGAGCTGTGCAGTTATGCGCATTTTATTCTTGGACAATCGTACGCTGCCTTCCAAGATAGCAGACACATTAAGTTCCTTACCTATCTGGGCTATGGGAAGATTAACATTTTTAAAGTGAAAGGAAGAGGTTCTAGAAGTCACCTTTAGTCCCTTGATTTTAGCAAGGGCGTTTATGATTTCCTCTGTCATTCCGTCACTAAAATACTCATTGTCCTTACTGGAACTCATATTTACAAAGGGGAGAACAGCAATAGACTTGGGCTCATTTACTGGAACGTTCATAAGATCGGAACGACTGGGCACCTGAATACCTTCATTCTTTACCGCAAATACTTCAACCGGTTTAGCAATATTCTTAAGACTAAAATGGCCCAAGGACAAGGTGGGAATATGTGGATGATTCTTAAGCTCATCGTTTAGTTTCCCTGATAGCAAAATTGAACCTGCAATTCCCAGACTCTCTATACGGGAAGCCAAATTTACTCCGTCCCCATATACTTCCGTACCATCAAATACGATATCCCCTAAATGTAAACCAATGCGAAGCGGCACGGCGTTCTCCTTTTGCAAGGCTTTTTGTATGTCAATGGCGCATTCCACTGCCTCCAACCCACTGGAAAAAACACTTAGGGTTCCATCTCCATAATATTGCAGGATTTCCCCATTATGAAGTTTATGATTTTTTTCGAACTCCTGTCTATGTTGGGCCCGCATTTCCGCTGCGGCATTTTCATCCCTCTGCATCAGGGCGGTGTAGCCAACAATATCGGTAAACATTATGACTGCAATACGGCGGTTTTTATTGCTCGACATTAATTTTTGGTCTTAGATTTTATTGCATAAAAAGAGAACTCATTTCAAAAGTACAAATATTTGCAATAACCCATTTTAAGGGACAATTTCAAAAAAGACATTAACTTTACGATGGTGTTCCAAGAGCTTATTTTTCTGTATGTCCTTACAATTAACTCCCAAAACCATAAGAAACCTTACCCGAATAATCCCGTTCGGAATTATTTGGTTGGTATCTGGTTGGGTATTTTGGATCGTGGAGCAAGCCGCAGTAGGTAATTCCTATCAGGACCAATCCTCCAGGATTGAAATGAATTTTGAGGTATTCCTCTTTTCCAGCGCTGCCCTCATGATTGTTGGACTGCTTATTGGGACCATAGAACTCCTATATCTAAACCAAGTTTTTTCAAAAAAAAGTTTTACCAAGAAGATCGTATACAAAACCATATTTTACATTTTGTTGCTGTTGGTCATAACCTTCATCACCTATCCTATAGCCAAGAGCTTGGAACTGGACATTTCAATCTTTGACCAACGCGTCTGGGATATGTTCGGGGATTACCTTACCAGCATTACACACCTAAGTACCGATATACAGTTAGCGACATCACTTTTGGCCTCCTTATTCTACTCCGAAATCAGTGAAAATATAGGGCACGGTGTCCTAATGAATTTCTTTACAGGAAAATATCATACCCCTACCGAGGAATTGAGGATTTTCATGTTCTCCGATATGAAATCCTCAACGGCCATAGCAGAACAATTAGGCCATATAAAATATTTTGAATTATTAAAAGAGTATTACTCGGATTTTTCCGAAGCTATTATTCAACATTCAGGGGAAATATACCAATATGTTGGGGACGAAATTATTATCTCCTGGAAATATGAGGCCGGTATTGTAAACAACAATTGTATCAAATGTTTTTTTGCCATGAAAAAGGACCTTCACAAAAGGGCAGAATGGTATTCCTCCAACTTCGGCATTACACCTACCTTTAAAGCGGGATTTCACTTCGGGAAGGTGACTACAGGGGAAATAGGTGAGCTAAAAAAGGAAATTATATTTACGGGTGACGTCCTCAATACTACCGCTAGAATTCAGGGGCTCTGCAACCCATTAAATGTAGACCTCCTAATTTCTGGGGATTTGTGCCAAAGCCTAACCCTTGAACCAGAATTCAAAATACAATCCTTGGGCAAATACGAACTGAAAGGAAAAGAGCAAAACATGGAATTGTTCACTATTAAGGATTAGATCAGCTTTACATTTACAGGATGTAGGCTTGCTAACCTTGCTGACAAACCATCTAATCCAATGGCAAAAAAGTTAAGCTGATAAAAAGCAAATTGGTGCCCATATGAACAAATAAGGGATATTTAAACCCAAAGCTTAGTCGTGTATATCCGGCAATGGTGGCACTAAACAACTGGGGCAAGGTTATAATGGGAAGCAAGAGTACATTGGTCAGATTCAATTCAAAATTAAAAATATGCAACCAGGCAAACAGCACACAGGAAAGGTAATAAATCCACCTAATATTATTTTCCCATAAAACAGCTAGCTTTTGGGCGATTTTTTTCCTATACATTAAGGCATATGCAATTACGCCAATAAACAGGGAGAGTAATACCCGGGTATAAAAAGTGTCATCTACTAGACTCAGGTTGGTTTTGTATATGGCTTTTGTAAGCAAGTAATAAGATAGCGACGTAAAAGTAAAAGCCGCATACAGCGGTTTAAACTTAAGACTCAATCTAAAGCATATTTCTTCATAGAGGGGTAGAATTACACCCCCCACCAACAGGTACACTAAAGGGGTAAACCTATTCGCCATATTGGCATCCGTAATATTTTTTGGCTCATAAAAAACAGCCAGTACATTTGCTACCAATAGCGAAAAGACCAGTTTAATAAGGAACAATCCCAGGGTGTCGTATATTTTATTCCTGACTGTTAGATCTTTTAAGGGAAGATACTGGGGCTGAGAGACAAACTGTATTAAGTTCTTAATCAATCCCAAATAAAATATTGGTTTTACAAAAGGGTAATTCATGATATATTCTTTTAGTGTTCCATACTATTTTCTGGGGCAAGTTAGTCAGGAGGAAACCCTTAAAAGTTCCGATTATCACTAAAAGGTTCTGATTTTCAATTAGGTCTTGATTTCCATAAACAGTTCCTGAATATGACCCTTGCCGAGCTACTAAAACTGGATACTTTTAGATTAAAATTTGTATTTTAGTTGCGATTTTTTTCTATTTAACGAACAACCACTGCCCACGAGTGCATACCTCTTTTAATCCAAAGTCTATTGCAGTACTCCCTTTTGTAAACATTGGAAGGGAAGAAAACGAGTACTTTTCGGACGGAATTACGGAGGAAATTATCAATGCGCTGACCAAAGTCCGGGACCTAAAGGTAACTGCTAGAACATCTTCCTTTTACTACAAACAAAAGAATCTGGACGCCCGTCTTATAGGAAATGAGCTTGGAGTGGAAACATTACTGGAAGGAAGCGCAAGGATTGTAAATGATCGGGTAAGGATTACTGCCCAATTGATACGTACCGATACCGGATTTCATATCTGGTCCGAGAATTTTGATCGCGACCTTTCCGATATATTTGAACTACAGGATGAGATTAGCCTACTAATCGCTGACAAGATTAGGGAGAACTTTGGGCACTTGGAGGTTCAGGAACATTTAATTGAAGCCCCTACCAAAAATATTGAGGCCTACAAGCACCTTCTAAAAGGCCGTGAAATGCGCATGCGCTGGAACGCCCAGGATGTCAAGGATGCCATCCCCTATTTTGAACTGAGC
>TARA_R100001369_G_scaffold84103_1_pt1 | contig 19419 bp, 20 predicted proteins | sample TARA_R100001369 | Tara Oceans TARA_R100001369 (sample SAMEA2621528) | marine metagenome | biome: marine biome (ENVO:00000447); feature: surface water layer (ENVO:00002042); material: "saline water (ENVO:00002010), including plankton (ENVO:xxxxxxxx)" | depth 5 m | reverse complement strand
TATGGCCATAGATATAGTGATGGGGCTAATAGCCCGTAATAAAGAAACATTTAAATCCAAAAATTTGGAGTTCCTTTGTTTGGATATAGCACATGACGATTTGCCTTCAGGGGATTGTGTGATATTGAGACAAGTGCTTCAACATTTATCCAATGCAGAAGTACAAAGTGTAGTGGGTAAGTTGTACAATTATAAATATGTTGTTTTAACGGAACATTTGCCCATAGGGGATTTTATACCCAATAAAGAAATTATTTCCGGACAGGGAATTAGGTTGAAAAAGCAAAGTGGCATAAACCTGTTGGCCCCACCATTTAATTTGAAGGTGTTGGAAGAAAAACAATTGTTATCACATTTGGTAAATGATGGCAAAGAAGCAATAGTTACTACACTTTATAGAATGTTTTAGGTTTTCATCATGTTGATACACTTGGTTGTATTTAAAGTTTAATTTGCCTGGGTTTCAATTTTAACCAAAGGACGGTCCTTAAGCTGACCTGTTCAAAGAGGTATTGCCTTACTGATAAATATCATAGCATCCCAGTTTTTAAAAAAATATATTTGGGCAAACAGTTTCAATTATGACACGAAGAATACTTTGTCCGACGGATTTTTCCAGAAATGCTCAAAATGCCATTGATTATGCCATTGCCCTTTTTAAAAAGGAAAAGTGTGTTTTTTATATTCTAAACACTTATCAAGTTGAAGCTTATACTTTGGAGCTCACGTTTACCAATACATTGGAGGAATCCAAAAAGAAATCGACTGATGGATTGCAAATTGTTCGTGATTGGGTAACTGCTGATAAGGCTGTTCATCATGAATTCCACACGGTATCAGAACGTGGTAATTTAATTGATACCATGAAAAATATGGTGGATAAACACGATATAGATATTGTTGTTATGGGGACCAAGGGAGCTGCGGATTCTAGAATGGAAATTTACGGGAGCCAGACGGTTCTTGCCATGGAAGAAATAAGAGGCTGTCCGGTACTTGCCATACCTTCAAAAACAACCTATACTAAAATAAAGGAAATTGTTTTTCCAACGGATTACAGGACAAACTTTAAAAGACATGAATTTCAGTCTATGGTTGACATAGCAAAAATTTCAAAATCATCAATAAAAGTGTTAATTGTGCTCCCCAAGGATGAAATACTGGATGAAGACCAGATTAATAATCAAAACCTTTTAAAAGATTATTTTGAAGGCTTGGACTGTTCTTTCCATTCCATAATTAACAAAGATGTGCAATCGGCAATCAATGTGTTCTTACAGAGTAGTGGCAGTAATATGATTGCCTTTATGAACAGAAGGCACCAATTTTTTAAAATGATATTATCCCGACCTATGGTAAAAAACCTTGGTTATTACAGCACTATACCGGTTTTGGCTTTACACGACTTTAGAAGATGATGATAGGAGTACTATGTTGGACTCTCAGGAATTGGGCAATGTGCATAGTTGCGCATAATACGGTTAAAGGGGAGTGGTAAGCACAACAATAGAAACCAACAGGAAGTTTTAATTACTTACGTTTGGCGTTCATTAAAAAGTCCAGAACATTTAATAAAGCCGTTCTGATATAGGTATGTTGAAGGGTTGTATAATAAATGGGTCTGTGTTATATTATTACTAGGGATGACCAATATCATATTATTTGACCCAGGAGTTGGATATTTTTAAAGTATAAACCTAAAACAGTTTTTATATGAGAATTTTAATCCCAACAGATTTTTCAGAATTATCCAAGGTAGCGATCCAGTATGCTGTAGATATGAGCAAGGACCTGGAGGTAGAACTTAAACTACTTCACGTAATAGATACCAGTGCCCCTTCAAGGGCCAGAGTAGGTTCCAATAAGCTTCAAGAGGCTATAAAAGCTAGTTCTGAAAGGGCAATGAAAGAACTTTTGGCATCTATTGAAAAAGATAATACCCATAAGATTGATATAAGCTATGAAATTACTTCTGGTACTTCCATAGGAAAATATGTAGAAACGACTGCGCTTAAAAATGATATCGATATTGTATGTATTGGAACCAAAGGTGCCAGTGGGCTTAAAAAGATTCTCTTTGGTAGTAATGCCGCCAGTATAATAGAGAACAGTAGTATCCCTGTGCTTACCATTCCTGAATTTGCGCGATATAAGGGTATCAAAAATATTGTATACTCCAGTGACTTTTACAATCTTGAGAAAGAGCTCGATTTAATTATCCCATTCGCAAAGTTAATGGATGCATGGATTCAAATCCTTCATATAGATAAGGCCGATGAGGGTTTTGAAGGGGACCTGCAGCAAAAGGAAAAGAGTTTAATAAAGGATTTTTCTTATCAAAAGATTAAAATGACCGAACTAAAAATCAGCTCCGTTGTATTGGGCATCAATAAGTTTGTGGCCGACGTTGACGCAGATATGGTAATCATGTTTACCCACCATACCAACTTCATAGAAAAGGTATTTCAACAGAGCGTCACCCAAAATACGGCATTTCAAACTAGAATACCACTTTTTACTTTTCAAAAGGAGGCATAAACCTTGAACAAAACATTTTCCCCTTATTAATTAGTGTTACTGTTTTGACCCAGTTTTAGGTATAGGAAAGTGCAGTTCGGAACTCAAACCAATCAAGGATAACCTAAGTAAAATTGGAGGTTGAGCTTCATTGAATTTAATGGTATCAAAATAACAGATAAAGGGAAAATTGGATTAACGGAGATATGGTGTTGGCAATCTGCCAAGTGCATTTATAAATGGCACTTAATATCCTCCAATATGACTACAATAGGATAAAATATTTGTATGCATTACCTTAATGAAAGCCATATTCTACTTTTTATTGTACAGATCCTTGTTCTTCTCGGGGTTGCACGTACCCTTGGTGTTATCTGTGAATCGATAAAGATTCCGGCCTTGGCCGGTGAAATTTTAGCTGGCGTTATTTTGGGGCCAACCCTTCTAGGAAGGGTGTCTCCAGACTTACAAAACATGCTTTTTCCTGATAGCGAACCCCAATACGTAATGCTGGAAACGGTTTCTTGGCTGGGGGTCTTTTTTCTTTTATTGTCTTCTGGTTTTCATGTAAATGTAGGGCATGCGCTCCGGAGTGGTCGTGCATCCATTTTCATCGGTATTGTTGGAGTACTATTTCCCATAGCCATTGGCTATCCAATTTTTTGTGCATATGACCCTGTTTATTGGGGAGAGGCAGCCACAGGAATTACCTTCCCTTTATTTTTATCCGTAGCATGTTCCATTACAGCCATTTCCGTAGTGGCACGTGCCTTGGGGGATTTGGGAATCAGTAAAACACCACAAGCGTCCCTTGCCCTTTCGGCCTGTGCAATCAATGATATTTTTGGATGGTTATTGTTTACTGTTGTAATGTCAATGGTAACGGCCCATGCAATGGGTGTCATGGAATTGGGTTTTAGGGCTTTGCTGGTAATCGCATTTATTATTGTAAGTATAGCTGTTGGGGCCAAAGTGTTGAATTATGCGCTAAAGCGAGTCGAGGGTACTTCATTACCACAGCCCGCAGCGGCACAGACTCTAATTGTCAGTGTTGGATTGCTTTGTGGTGCCATCACCCAGTGGATGGGAATTCATGCTATTCTGGGATTCTTCCTGGCAGGCACCATGGCCGGAAGTGCCAAAAGAGTGACGGAGGATATTCGGAACAGCGTCTCGGATACTTTGCACGCCATTTTTGTGCCCCTCTTTTTTGCCACACTAGGGATTAAAATCGATTTTTTGGCCGGACTGGAACTTTGGCCAACCGTTATATTCTGTGTAGTTGCCATTTTGGGTAAATTTATAGGTGCCTGGTTAGGAGCAAAAATGGGTAAGCAATCTCAACAAACCTCTACTTTAATGGGCTTGATCTTTATTCCGGGAGGTGCCATGGAGATTGTGGTTGCTACACTGGCAATAGAATTGGAACTCATTGGACAGGCAATATTTGTGGCTATTGTATTTTCAGCGCTACTTTCCTCGATTCTCGCTGGCCCATTAATTGGAATCCAGGCACGTAGAATGGGGATCGGGAAAAGTGAAGTCAATCTTAGTTAGTAAGTTATAGTACTGCTATAATTCCTTAAGACCTTGAGCTTCAACTATAAGATTGGTGAATGCCGTTTCAGGATTTGAATAGGCTATTAAGCTGTCCTATGACTAAAATCTAACAACCTACGAATTAATGGGAAATCTTGAAGTTATGAATAAAGAAAATGAAGAGGTTGGTTTAAAGAAACAACTGGGTACCGTGCAAATATTGCTATACGGTGTTGGGACTATGCTGGGAGCAGGGATTTATGTATTGGTTGGCAAAGTAGCTGGATATTCTGGAACACTTGCTCCACTTTCTTTTCTGCTTGCGGGGGTCTTGGCCGGATTGACCGCATACTCTTATTCACTTCTTGCGCCGCGGTTCCCGAAAAGTGGAGGGGAAATAATCTATGTAGGTAAGGCATTTAACTCCAAACGCTTGGCCTCTTTAGTGGGGTGGGGCGTAATTTTTACTGGGTTCATTTCCGCCGCTGCCATTCTCAAAGGATTTGTTGGCTACCTGGACGTGTTCATAGAATTCCCCGATGCTGTTGTCATCATTGTTAGTATGACACTACTGAGTTTATTGGCCATTTGGGGTATAGGGGAATCCCTGAACGTGATTGGATTAATAACACTGATTGAGGTTGGGGGGCTACTCTTTGTCATTTTTGTGGCCGGCATAGATATGGAGAAATTCACTTCGCAGTTTTCCAGAATGTTCATCGCGGCACCAGGTTATGATATTTTTGCCGTGTTTCAGGGCGCATTCCTAGCCTTCTATGCCTTTGTTGGGTTTGAGGATTTGGCAAATGTTGCTGAAGAGGCAAAAAATCCAAAAAAGAGCATGCCTATAGCCATTATGGGCAGTTTATTTATTGCGTTGCTCCTCTATGTGGCCGTCGCCGTAGTCGCCGTGATTGCCTTGCCGTTGAACGAACTTTCTTCTACCGATGCACCTATGGCGGACATAGTCGCGAACAAGGGCCCCCATTATGCCTATATTATAAGTCTCATTAGTTTGGTTGCTGTTTTAAATGGAGTTTTGGCGCAGTTAATAATGGGCTCTAGGGTCCTTTACGGAATGGCTGGGCAGAACAACGCACCCAAATGGTTTCATCAGGTACATCGTAAGTATCGCACCCCTATTCTGGCCACTATTGCTATAGCCATTGGGATTGTTGTACTAGCTATTTTTGTGCCTATTGTTGAACTGGCCAACACTACTAGCTACGTTGTTATAAGTGTTTTTGTTATGGTAAATTTATCCCAGGCCAAGTTAGCCATTAACGATTATGGGATGAAGAAATGTTGGGGGAACCGGAAGTTTTTATTGCCATTGTTTGCCGCTCTGCTATGTGTTGTTTTTCTACTGTACAAGATATTGGCCGAAGTATAGCACAGATGAATAAGGTGAGTTTCTTTAGTTCTTAGTGTCTAGGAATGCTTAGGGTTAATGTTGCCCGACCGAGCTTGCCTATTAAGGGGAAGCCTTCCAATGGCAATAGGGTGCACACTAATTTTTAAGATATCATTGTTCAAAATGTCTCGACTATCTTAAAGGATGGGCATCATTAAATTTATAGGGTTCAATATACGGAGATGACATAATCTACTTTCTCCCCCAATTATTCAAATCCCCAACGTAATCAATTCCTTTACTTTGTGATAAGTCAATGCAGCTTTAATACATTCCTTCAATTCCGCCTTCGGGATTTTCTGATTCAATTGAAAAACTATGGCACGCTTGCCTTCGTATTGAAATTTGTGGTTGAAAACCAATCTAAAAGTATCTACCAATCTACTAGTGCAATGAAAATACATGGCGTACTGGTCTGGCGTTTTTTCTTTCCAATCCATTCGCAGGGTACTACCATCTTTGGTTACAAAACTTGGTTCTCCCCATTTCAAAGTTTCTTCCAATTTATAGACCCCTTCGGTTTCTTCCGCTGTTTCAATGACCAATTCCCGCAACGATTGCATTTTATCCCGAACAAACCCTGGATAGTTTGCAAAAACCGCATCAACTTTCGGGCTTGTGATTAATTTTAGGTTACCCATTTTATTCGTTTATTTTTTATTCGCAGTTGTCAACGTTGTCAATCTTGGATTAAGGGGAAGTAAGTTACAGCTTTGTCCGCATATTTTAAATTGGATGCTTTTCTACATTGAAGTTATGCTGTATCGGCCAAAAATGCAAAAGTGTGCAGTAATTTGTAGTATTTGGGTTATTGATTGGTACTGACGCTGACCCTATCATGAGCAATTGGTAAAATTACTCGCCTATTTAATGAACCTGACTTCCTATATACGTTTCATTAATTCATACTTACAATTTCAGGTTTTGCAGGTATTGGCCCTATTACTTTTACACATTGCTGTCTTTTGCTTCTTTTACCCTATGGGTTGTTTTTGTAACTGTATCATAGATAAGTAGGCCCTCGCCATGGCTATCCAGTTGTGCGCATAAAACTCCCTCAGCATCCCAAATTGATGTTTGTCCGGCGCTTAGGTAATTATCACAAAATCCTATGCAGTTGGCCATTAGTACCGGTATTGAATGTTGGTCCGCTATTTTCGGAAAGTGCTCATACGCTTTATCTATTCCAGTCTGTGATTTGGCTACACTGGCCAAATATATATCCGCACCCATTTCCCTTGCCTTTTTTACATGTTGTGGCTGTAAAGATTCGTAACAAATGGCAAGGGCAATATTCCTGTCTTTTATGGCCAAAATAGTATTTTCGATTCCTTCTACAAAATACGGCTTTTCGTCCGGATGCAGTATTTGTTTAAAATAGGTTCGCCGTGGTTGGTTTGGTTGAAAAATAACCATACCGATTAGAATTCCAACTTCCGATTGGATAGGCAAACCAACTCCAATGGCTATTTGATGGGCGTCGCTAATATCTTGAAACACTTGCAGTCTCTCATCGTTTTGGTCGGTCGCCAAATCCTTGGCAAGTTCCGGTTCGTAACCTGATAAAGATAATTCCGGAAATGCAATCATGTCGGTTTTTTCGGAAACGGCAAGTTCTATCCACCTTAAATGGTTTTGGATATTGGCCTTTATATTTCCTTTTTCCGATTTTGTCTGTGCAACACAAATTTTCATTGTATTTGTTTTTTCGAAATTAATATTCCAACAAAGTTCCTTTTTTGGTTTTAAATAATGTCGTCGGAGAAATGTCCTTTGTGCTTTCCTTTAGAAAATTTCCCATGGTTAAATTCTGTTGATCTTCCTTTTGGAATCGTCAAACTTTTCCATTCACTTCCTTTGATCATTTTGCCTATGTAAACAATTTGTCCAATATGGTAGGAATAATGTGCCAACTGTCTGTTTATCGCCTCGATTATTGAATGCTCTTGGTTCCTAATATACACCTTGGTGTTAAAATTTTCGCTGTTAATGGAGGCTAAGGCCTCAAACAGGCAATTCCAAGCATCATTCCATTTTGATAGTAGTTCAACTTTTGATTTTATTTCGGATTCAAATTCCGAATCACGATTTCGCCAAGCTTTTTCTCCGTCAGTGGTTAAAAAGTCCGTCCAGCGCGATTTCATATTTCCACAAAGGTGGTTCACTATAATGGCAATGGAATTGGATTCTTCTTGATATTGCCAAAAGAGGTCTTTTTCATTTAGTTGTTCAAAGGTTCGCTCTCCAAGGGATTTGTAATATTCAAATTGCTTCCTTACGCTATTCAGATATTCAATTCTCATAACATTTTATTCAAATTGGCAACCCCGACCTATATGTAAATCATGTAGGGATTGGATTCTAGGATTCATCGAAGAAAATAGGGACATAGTTAACATGTTACCTTCAATTATTTTCAAAATTTTTGCCAGTATTATAAATCGATAGTATGTCTAATATAGCAAATCTTTAAAACCCATCGGCCTAAGGTACTGTATTTGCCCAAAAGGATTAGAATTAATCCGGGTATATAGCCTGTGCCAAGACCAGGCTAAAAATATAATCGTGATTTTTCCATTTTTGCATACTTATTTAGAAAACGGGTCAAGGCATTCCGTTTGATTAGTAAGAATTTTGCAGTATGAATAAAATATCAAACTTCGGAATTTTTACTTTGCTGTTTGTTAGCAGCCTAACTATAATGGTAGGTACAGTTATTGCACCCTCATTATCAGGAATTGTAGAACATAAAAATTTGGGCTTTTCACCTGGTAGGTTAATTACATTGCCATCTCTGGGTGTTGTCCTTTTTGCACCTTTAATAGGTAGATTACTGCATAGACTGGGTACTATCAATTTATTAAGCCTGGGGCTTATACCATACGCTATTTTAGGCTTATTGGGTGCATTTATTACCAATGATTATTTATTAATTGTCGATAGAATTTTACTTGGTGCGGCCACGGTAGCCATTCAAGTTTCGGTAACCGCTTACATTGCCGATTTTTTTACTGGGGAAACTAGAGTAAAAATGATTGCTTGGCAAGGTATGGCCATTGAGTTGGGAGGTGTTGTTTTTCTTGCTATTGGCGGAGTATTAGGGGAAATTAATTGGCAATTTCCTTTTTATATTTATCTTTTAGCTTTGGTATGCTTATTCTTGGTGATAAAAGTATTGCCAAAAGCTACTCCTCATAAAGAAGTTAAGAATGAAGCCTCTGCCACAGACACCAATAATAAGTCTAAAGTGCGTTTAATCTTTATTGCATCACTATTGGCGATGATGCTATTCTTTATAGGCTTTGTTACTTTACCATTGCACTTGCCACAATCATTTGGGTTTAGCGAGTCTGAGACCGGTTATTTAATGGCGTCTATTTCGGTAATTGCCATTATAGCCGCTAGCCGTATGCCGAAAATGGTAAAAGTTTTTGGAGATGACAAAACAGTGGTTTTGGGTTTTATATTTTTTATGTTGGGCTATTTTGTTTTTGCCACTACGACCAGCGTAGCCTTTTTGCCATTAACCGTGATTTTTATAGGTACGGGTTTTGGATTTACCATTCCCTTATTGAACCATATGATGTTGGAAGCCAGCACCACAAATACTCAAGGTAAAAACTTAGGTTTGTTTTCTATGGGTGTTTTTGGGGGACAGTTTTTATCCAGCTTTGTGGAGTATATTTCTCATAATTATATGGCCATTTATGGTGTTGCGGCCAGTTTGGCCTTATTAATCGCTTGTGTTGTATATTTTTTGTTTCAAAAACTGCATAGGCAATTCACTCGATTAAATTCTTCTTACTTTTAAGGTATACTTTAAAAGTAAATGAACAAGAAACCCTGGAATAATAAAATTAATATCATTCAAAAATTGGAGAGCAATAGTACATTGCTTTCCAATAATTCTATGGGAATTTATTTTGAGCCTAGAGCCAATAATAGCTTGGCCATTCATTTTAAACCATTAAATGAAGAATTTAAGAACGAAGTTTTCCAAGCCAAAGAGGGTGTTTTGGTGAATTTTGAACGCGACCTTATAGATGAAGATGACATAGAGTATGCCCTAGATGTGATGTCACTGTTTAACAAGTATCCACAATTTATTTTGACTAATCAAAATGAAGTGAAGCAGATACAAAATGTATTGTTTTTGCTCAAGAAGGAATTCTTTAGTGATTCTGCCTCATACATAATGCTAAAAACTTTATTGAAAGTTTTATTGCTGCATTTAATACGTTATCAAAATAATGGATTTTTGGAGCAAGACTTAAATCAAAAAAGAGTGTTTCAATTTTTAGAATTAATGGAAATCAATTTTTTGACCGAAACAAACACTGACTTCTATGCCAATAAAATTGGAATAAGCATGAAGCGCTTAAATCAGATCCTAAAAGAAAAACTAAATCTCACCGCAAAACAAATTATTGGACAACGTCAGATTACGGAAGCAAAACGCAGACTTGTTAGAAGTGAAATTACGACCAAAGAATTGGCATTTGTGTTGGGTTTTGATTCTATCAGTAGTTTTTCAAGATTTTTTAAAAAAAATGTAGGGGTTAGTCCTTCTGCTTTTAGAATGCAAGATAAGTTATAAGTAAGTTGCTTTAGCAGCACATAACATTGGACTGTGAGTCTTCTTTTTGGACCAAAGCCTCATTTGAATAATAATATTCCTTTTCCAATAAATGAAGTACCAAAACGCACACCTATAAAGGAGTTCCAAGTTCCTAAAAGTTGCTTTCCTCTGCCATTTTTACAACACCTACTATTAAGATCAAATTAGCAAAGCGGCGCTGCTCACCTGTCTGGATAATTAATGTGGTATTGGGATCCCTAATTTTTTCATAGAAAGCCCAGCGTTCCATGGTCTCCCAGGACACTTCCCCCAGCAATTTTTTATATGCATCGTGTATTTCGGCGCTTGCTTCTGCCGGCTTTTCCATGACGATTGCTCCTTGAACAGGGCAGACTTCCAAAATGCCTTCAAGTACTGTAAGGGCATCCAATAGTCCCGGACGAAAGTTGAGGTGTACAGTGGTAGAGTTTGGACCTGTCATGGCACCGACCGGTAAATTTCCGTCTGCAATAACAACTTGTGCAAAATGCCCTGAACGCGCAAGCACTTCCATGATTGTAGGATGTATTACCGGAGTCTTTAACATAAGCTTATCCTTTAAAAAATAATATTATTAAAACACGGGGCGTTATTTGTCTCCCAGTGTTTTCTGTTTTTCACCTACCTCTTGCATTTGGTTAAGTTTCTAGTCACGTTCAAATTTAGCACGACCTACATATTGTAGACTCCACCATTAATGTCCAGCGTGGCCCCGGTAATAAAACCATCGTATTCGGACGCCAAAAATACAACTGCACGGGCTACGTCGTCGGCGTTACCTGCGCGTTGAATTGGAATACCTGCTGTAGTAGCAGCAGCTGATTCTTTGGTGGTATGCGTGTTGTGGAATGAAGTACCAAGGATTAGCCCCGGTGCTACTGCGTTGACCCGTATACCTTGAGGACCCAATTCTGCCGAGAGAGCTCTAGTAAATGTAAGGATTGCACCTTTGCTGGTTGAATAAGCCAATGATCCGGGGTGACCTCCTTTACGCCCTGCAAGTGATGCCAAATTAACAATACTGCTATTGTTGTTTTTTGACAGAAAAGGAGCTGCGGCCCGCGTCACGAACATCATGGAGGTAAGGTTTATGTCCATGACCTTGTGCCAGAACTCAGCTTCCATTTCGCTCAGCATTTTACGGGCAACCAGTGAACCTGCATTATTGATAAGTATGTCCAAGCCACCAAATGCTTCTACTGTTTTTTTAACCAAGGCATTTGCATCGGCCTCCTTGGTAAGATCACCACTTAAAGCAACGGCTTTCTGACCTTTACCGGTTACGTATTCCGTTAATTGGTTTGCGGTATCGGCACTGGAAAAATAGTGAATGGCAACATTGGCCCCACTATCTATAAAGTGCTTGGTAATTGACTCGCCAATTCCTTGGGCGCCAGCGGTGATGAGAACGTTTTTTCCTGCTAATTTATTATTGTTTTTCATATTGTTCCTGAGTCAATAGCGTTGATAATCGTTGTAAAATTAATACTTGTCGTTTAGGATGATATATAATTATACAAAAATAATATAACAAGGTAAGCAATTTCATATTGTTGCCACTGCCAACTTTGATTTTGGTCTTGGAAATGGTTTTTTGCTTTTAGTAAATTTTGTTCTAAAAAGGATAAAGATCAGGACAGGAGTAGAGGGGAGGAGGGAAACTCTTCACTATCTTATAGGTGCCATGGGATGGCTTTTGCCCGCGCGAAAACATGCCCGACTCAATATTAAGGAGGGCGTTAAGGCTTCAATTTATGGCCAATGATGTGCTTTCGTTGATTTAACCGTCGGTACTATTAGATTTACTTTTCAGCGTCTGCCAACTTCTTGGTATCTACGTATTGTTGAAAGGCCGTAATTTTTCCTTCATTATTAAGCGTCCATAGATGTGCAGCTTGGGCATTGTAGGACTTTCCGGTTGTTTTTACTTTAGCATCATAACGTAGAGTGGCCAAGATCTTGTTGCCATTCATGCTGTGGATATTAATATCCTTTAAGCCAAAATACTCATGGTTGGCTCCAAGACGGGCAAATACGCCTTCTAAAATTGCATTTGGACCAATATAGGGATTGCCGTCCGAAAGCGCATTACTTTCGGCTTCGTTCCATTCAATATTGGGATCCATAGAACCAAGGACTGTAGGCATATCCCCAGTGGCAAAAGCATTGTAAAGATTCTCGATAACCTTAAGATTTTGTTTGTTTTCCATGATTTTTGGTTTAAGTTATAAATGTATTTCCAATTCCTTTTTTTGTCTTTCGAAAATCTAAGGCCCTTTCCAAAAGCTTCATAAATTTAGGTGTGCTTTTAATACTGTTGTCCATTCCTTAATTAAGCACTGGGCTCTTAGACATGGATAGTTTGGGGTTTATGCCGGGGAAACTTCTATAGGGCACTTGGACATACTAAACCTGCAACGATATTGATTTAAATTATATAGGACTTGTTTTTATTTTACAAGGTGAATTATTATTCCCAGTATTCCGATTGCCAAACATAGGGGTGAAAATATCTTGGTGTCCAATTTTCCGAATTCCGTTTTCTTTATACTTTTAAAAAATCCAACATATCTAAATTCGCCAATTGCTCTTAAAAGAAAAATTATTGGTATTATCCAACTTCCGTATTTTATAATCCATGCTGGTAAACTGTATTCAATAAGTCCTGATTTAAGAACATAAAAAATACCGAATATTGTTAATCCAATTCCAACAATGGCACTATCAATTTTTTTAGGATTCAATACTCTTTCTCCGCTTTCCTTTGTGGGTAAGGATTCTGAAAATCCAAATTTGCCTCCGATCACCCAATTGAAATGAATAAGTCCAAGTCCAATTAGTATTATGCCCAATAGAATTGATAAATACATAGTTCTCGGTCGGTTGCTCTCAATTTTTTACTGAAGTTCCTATAAATTTAGTTGCGGGGGTTAAGCACCTAATTTAAAAAATAAAAACCGAACTTTTCGCCTAACCGACAGAAAATAGGTCCTGCCATTTTTTTATGCCTTGGATGATTTTCGTGAGTGGGCTTTAATCATAAAATTAGCCAGTCCTGCAATGCCTGTTCGCTGGCACTTACTAATTTTGAAGGGGACCATGCCAAAAAGCTTGGCTAGCGGGTACAACTCATTCGGGCTGGTTAATTTTTACGTTGTGGTAGAAAGCGTTTTTCTTTGCTTTTCTAGCGTTTAATAGACCACCGAGAATTACACAAGACATTCCTATAAGGTAAGCTGTGTAAAAAGGTTCATTAAAAAAAACGATCAAAAAAATGGAAGACAAGACCGGGGTTAAAAAAACAAACGGGGCTATAAAGGAAGCTTCGCCAATTTTGAGCGCTTTAATCCAAAAAATATATGAAAGTCCATTGACAAAAAAGCCATTTATGACAATAGGAGTTATAGTATTTAATCCAGGTGTTTTAAACTCCGAGAATATATTCATTGAAATGAACGAAGCAACACTGGCAGTTAAAAAATAGATAGTTAATAAACTAATATCGTTCATTTCAATTTTTTTACTTAGAACCGAAAATAAGGCAAAAACAAATGCTCCAAAGAATACGATTAAATCTATAGTTAAGTTTTCAAATTTTAATTGGCTAAAATTTCCTTTTGTCAATACCATAAATACACCTAAAAACCCCAAAAGAATGGAAATTACTTTTGGGGTTGTAAGTTTTTCCCTTAAAATTATGAGTGATAGAACAGCAACTAGTATAGGCCAGGAATATTGAACAATAAGGACTTCCATTCCTGGTGCATTGGCATAGCCAAAATAGAGTAGTACATAATACAAATAAGTACCTAAGAAGCCCAGGGATATTGCCTTGAGCCATTTGTTTTTGGAGATTTTGTATAAATGGGCAATATTTTTTTTATAGATCCCAATACCCAAAAAAAACAATAGTGAAGACAAGCTGGACCAAAAAAGAAATTGATGGTTATCCAACCCATTTTGTCCTAATTTGGATACTACAGGAATTAATGCCCATAAGAATACACAGACTAAAACATAAACGATTGATTTGTTCATACTAGAAAACTTAAGGTTTATAATTACTACAAACTTCAGTTTTATGTGCGACTATAAATATGACAATTGGGGAAGATTATGGTATTATTTGGTATTTAAGTTGAACTTGGCAGATTTTCTATACTCCGTTGGTGTTTTTTTAAATTGTTTCTTAAAGGCTTTTATAAAGTACGAACTATCAGAGTACCCAAGCTCTGCTACAGTTTGTTTAACACTAAGGTCGCTATAACGCAGTATTCTTGCCGCCTCATTTAAAATGTAAGTTTCTAGAAATTTAGCAGGAGTAAGACCAGTAGCATTTCGTACTATTTGATTAAGCTTTTTTTGAGAAATTGCCAATTGGGAAGTATAAAAGTGCAATTGTTTTTCTTCGGTGTAATGCTGCCTGACAAGTAATACATACTGTTCCAATATTTTAGTGTTATTTGTTTGGGCCTGAACACTATCATTTTCTTTTAAGCTTTTAAATCCGTTTATTTTGGTTAGAATTATATGTAGATAATCCTGAACTATACTTTGTGATATACTTGTGTTTGTTATTGAATAATGATTCAATAATTTAAATTCATCATTTAAAAGTTCAACTTCCTTATTAGGAACTTCTATGTAGGCCTTTTCTATGTTGTGAAAAAGAAGTGTGGATTTATTTTGAAAGCGGTCTAATAAACTATCGCAAAAACTAATAACATAGCCTTGTACATTTTTGTCGTAACTTATTTTATGTAAATAATAAGGAGCCAGTAGAAAAATGGTTCCATCGGAATATACATAATTTTGCCCTTCAATCATATGGGTTCCGGAGCCCTTCGCAATCCAAACAATTTGATAAAAAACGTGACGATGAAGAATTGTGCCGTAATTGTTTACAGTGTTATATTTACCATCAACAATTTTATCTATGACAATTTTTTTATCATACTTTTTAATTAATTTTTCAAATTCATTTTTAATCACTTATCGGTGTTTTTAGTTCTTGGGAAAACAATTTGTATAATCGTCAGTTAAGAGAATAAAGTTAATATTTCTAGGTTAGGCTAACGCTAAGTTCCCAAGGAAGGCAAAATTTCAACAAATAATGGTTGTTAATAGTAGCCTCGGTTCTTAATTCAATTTCTTTCTGTGCTCCCTTATTTCAGAATCTGATAGCTCAAGAAATCTGGCGGCATTATTATAAAAAACATCCCCTTTTTGTTCTTCGCTCAGCCAATCGAGATTATAAATTATTTCAATATTCTTTCTTACTGTCCCAAAATAATCAGAAGCAAACATTAACCTGTCGCCAAGCCCTTCGCTAAATAACTTTTTTACATTTGGTTCCCAAACTTCTTTTGGGAGGAACATACTAACTGCAGAAATCTCACAATAAATTTGAGGATACTCCTTCATTAAATTTAGGGATTGATCAGAATATTCCCCACCATAATGCATCAGGTATAACTTTAGCTTAGGATATTTTTTCAAAATAGGTTTTAGTAATTCAGGATTCGCATAGGTTGGATTATAATTGGGCCTTTCCTCCTTATTGACTCGCTCCACGGGTGGTCCGCTATCTGCATGAATGCCAATGGGAATATTATACTCCATAGCTATTTTCCAATAAGGCTCCAATCGTACGTCGGTAGGTGGTATACCATAATAATTAAACATAGATTCCCCTAAACTCTTAAAATTTCCACTTTGGTATATTTCACGCAATTCGGATTCAGAATAAAATTCCTTTTCGCAAGGTTCGTCTTGCGCTACGGTTTTTGTACAGGGAAAAATTAGTCCTGACCAAAAAAGGCGCTCTGCCCCAGCATACATTTTAGCATATTTTAATGGTCCGCCGCCTAAAGCCAGCACCACATTATTCTTTTTGTAATCATCAATGGCCCAATATAGTTTTGCACTATCAATATCAACATTTAGATGCCGGTATATTTCATTATCCCCATACCCTTTAGTGATATGAAAATGCATATCGATAATAGGTTGATTCTTTAAAAATTCATCTAGTGTTTCTTGAGCAAAGGTTGAAGAAGATGTAATACTTAGAAATAAGAGGGCTATTTTTAAAATTTCCTTTTTCATGTTTCGATATATTGTGCACAAGGTCTGGGTTGTGATTTCGGTCTGGATAATTTTAGCAACCAGGCTTTTGGGCAGTCAGGATTTTTTGGGATCGAAATAGTACGAGATTAAAAATAAGAAATTATTGGGATGAAGAACAAAATGACATTGAATGCTTATTTACGCTTGTTTGCTTTGAACAGCTGGTTTCCACAGTCAGGTTAATTTTAACCTTTGTTAGTCCCTTTGTTTTTAAACTTTTATTGGTTGACCAATTGTGGGAATGATACACCTTATATTTTTTCCTTTATCGTTTAACTTATTTTGAAACTCCCAAAAATCTTGTCCAAGATTGTGAATAGGGATAACAATTTTTGGATTTATAGACAAGGTTGTTTTAACAGCCTCGTCAATGTTCATTGTGAATTTCCCACCTATAGGGACAAATGCTACATGAATGTCATTCACTGCCTCCATATCTACTAAAAAGTCCGTGTCGCCCAGGTGATAAAATGATAATCCGTCGATTGTCAAAATAAAGCCAACACCTTTTCCTTTTTTATGTTGTTTTATGGTTGATGTTCCTTGTTGAGTGTTATAGGCATTCAAAACGGTCAAGGAGATGCCATTATCTATTTGGAGGGTTTCATTTGGCTTCACGAGGTTGATTCTATCCCCAAGCTCTTTCAAACAACTTTTAGGGGCAAAAATTTTTGTATCCTGTTTTAGTAGTCGATCTACCGTTACTCTTTTGCAATGGTCTTTGTGGTGATGGGTTATAAATATAAAATCCGCTTTCTCGAGTCCGTTAGGCATTCCATCAATTGGGTCAGGCCATTTTGAGTACTCTGTTTTATCCGGATATTTTGAAAAATACGTTTTTAAATAGGCAGGGTCAAAATAGATTACTTTTTTGTTGATCCGCAATCGAATCCAGGAATTTGGAAACCAGGTTATATCAGTTTTAGATATTATTTCCATGCTGTTTTAATTCCATTAGTAGTTCCGATATTCTTCCATATTTCAGGTATATGAAAAGTAAAGGATTTTTATTCAAAAATGTATTTTTTCTGAAAATTTATTGGCTGATTAAGCCGCATTCTAGTAACCAGTGGGGTAGGGCGTACACCTTATAGCTTGGCAAGCAGAAAGACCAGTTGGGTCTGGTTACTTATGGCATTGTAGAGACTAGTGTTTTTATTTACTTAATCTCAATATTCTAAACGCTCCTTGGATTACCAAAACAAAAACTATTGTTCCTATAATTAAATCGGGTTTGCTCGAGTTTAACCAATGTACCAAAAGCCCAGCGATAATAACGCCCAAATTGATAACCACATCATTTGAGGTGAAGATCATACTCGCTTTCATATGGGCCTCTTCTTTGCTTTTGGACTTTTGTAAAATGTAAAGACAAATTCCGTTGGCAACAAGCGCAAAAATAGAAACGATAATCATCGTTGAAAAATCGGGAAGTTTGTCGGTTCCGAAAAACCTCCGTAAGACTTCCACAAAACCAATTATTGCAAGTGTAATTTGAAAATACCCAGCAAGTTTGGCAATCCGCTTTTTCTTCATCAATGTTCCTCCAACCGCAATCAAGCTAATTCCATAAACGAAGCTGTCCGCAAGCATATCCAAACTATCGGCAACAAGTCCCATCGATTTTGAAATTAGACCAGTTGCCATTTCTATTATGAAAAAAGCAAAATTAATGGCGAGTACAGACCAAAGCACTTTTTTCTGGTTGGTATTTTCTTTAAAATCAGTTCGGTCAGTTTGTTCGGTAGAGATTTTTTTTCCGCCTAAATGGAGTTCGATAACCAACTTTTCTATTTGCTCAGTTTCTCCGTTGTGAAAAACGGTCAATTTTCGATTTGGAATATCAAAATCCAAATGGACAATACTTGAAATTTCGTCCAATTTCATGCGAATTAGATTTTCCTCTGAAGGACAATCCATTTTGGTGATTTCAAATATTGTTTTTTGCATAATAATCGTTTTATAACAACAACTTTACACTTTTAAATTGAGTGTTGTCCTTACAAAAGTTAAAGTTTTAAATGTTACCTATTAAAGGCTTGCCAAATGGGATATGATTTTTCTTTCTTCATTAATCAAGTCGATAAATTTCCATTACATTTTCTAAAATCTTATTGAAGTCAATTTTTAAATCTATGAGTTTTCCTGAGTGAATATCAAATACCCAACCGTGAACTGTTATTCCTCTATCGCGGTAAGCCCTCTGCACTTCAGCGGTTTTAATTACATTGATACATTGTTCTTGAACATTCAGCTCCACAAGTCGCTTATACCGTAGCTCTTCATCCTTAATTCCGTTCAGTTCAATTCTGTGAGTTCTGTATACATCTCTTATATTTCGCAACCAGGGATTAAGAATTCCCAAATCTGCCGACTCCATAGCAGCTTTAACACCTCCACAAAAATAATGTCCGCAAACCACAACGTGATTTACCTTTAAATGTAGCACGGCATAATCAATTACCGACATTACACTTAAATCTGTATTGGGTACCATATTTGCAATATTTCTGTGAACAAAGGCTTCTCCAGGAGAAACACCCATTAGTTCTTCGGCCGTTACCCGGCTGTCGGAACATCCAATATATAGGATATCCGGATTTTGTCCTTCTGATAGGTTTTTGAAATAATTGGCATCAATGTCCAATTTGTCTTGAACCCATTTTTGGTTGTTTTTAAAGATTTGGTTGATGTTCATTTTTCTGTTTTTTTTAGTTCATTGTTTGGTTTGGCCTGCGTACAGCTTTTTACTACGACGGTTTTTACTGGTTTTAAGCGATAATTTTCGGTTTAATATAGACATTTACAATTCCAAATGTTTGCCTCCACTGATCAAAGTAGAATGGTAATGGAATTGGTGGTCCATGCTTATAGAACAGTACAGCCAATGGTGTTCATATATTGTTGGCAACTTACTTTTCTATCCGTTATATTCGTGGTATTCGGTTATAGTTACATAATACCCATCTGGGTCTCGCAGCGAAAATTCTTTTTTCATTGAATTTGGGTTGAGGTGAATGTCCGCTTCTGTTGGATAATTCATTTTTTCAATGTTTGCTCGAGTAATGTCCAACTTGTTCGTTCTAAAGTATAAAATCAAACCATTTCCATTGGGAATATCAGGATTTTTCATGGTTGGGTGTTCGTGTTCGCCCCATTTGTAGCCTTACCCTTTTTAGGACATCTCTAAATTCAACAATTT
>TARA_R100001369_G_scaffold5585_11_pt1 | contig 19629 bp, 27 predicted proteins | sample TARA_R100001369 | Tara Oceans TARA_R100001369 (sample SAMEA2621528) | marine metagenome | biome: marine biome (ENVO:00000447); feature: surface water layer (ENVO:00002042); material: "saline water (ENVO:00002010), including plankton (ENVO:xxxxxxxx)" | depth 5 m | reverse complement strand
GCGAAGCATGTGAAGCATCCTATCGAGTAGGGTGTAAGCAGCATGTCTCCTTTAGTATATTATTGCAACTCCAAATATATTATTGGTAAAATACGTATAATCAATCTTATGTTAAATTTAAGCAAAATACAATCAATCTGGCGATATGCAATGCTTTGCTAAGACTGTCAGATCCTCTATGCTCACCGCTAGTTTGCAGTTGCTCTGGAACGACAGAAGGCCGTGGCCCCCACGATCTTACGCAGGGGCCATCGACATATTTTATGGAAGCTTCATCTCGCTGTAGTCGCCCCTGACATAGAGCGTGACGGTAACGTCCTGCCCATCGCGATTCCGCCAGAACCAGCCATGATTGCCAGTGAATGCCGCCGTCAGGACGCCCTCTTCTTCCTCAACCGCACGGCCTTTTGCATAGCTGATGTTATTGCCACCGCCATCGCCGTGCAGGTCAAAGTTGACGACACCGTTTTCAGCAACCCACAGGAATTCGGCCTCTGCGCCTTCTTCCATGACGAGCTTGACCTCGATGCCTTCGCCGGGGGTCAGCGTCACGCTGTATTGATCTGTCCATTCGGGCTCTGTGGTTTGAGCATAGGCGGCCCCGACAAAAAAGCTGAAGAACCCGCCGCCAAGGCTTGACTGTTCTTCGATGGTGCTCGTGTTCTGAAGCCCCAGCAGGCGGTCGGCTTCGGCTTCTTCAGCAAGCTGGACCTTGATATCACCCATCTCTGCCAAGCCAACGGCCTTGCCTATGCCAGTGGGATCAATCCCGTATTCTGAAGGCAAGACGACCGTGACGAGGATCGCGACCGCCGCGACTGCAGCCAGAATCGTAGACTTGATAAGCTGCGCTGAGGTTGGCAGTTCATCGGGGTTTGGTTTGTTTCCGTTGTGCATTTTCTTATTCTCCAAAATGTTAGGCGACGAAGTAGCCGGTCATCTGGTATCCCACCAAAATGAATCCGGCAGACATCATCACGACGTTTGCGGTGTAGGCATGTTTCCAGAAGCTGGTTGTCTTGCGCCAATAGCCCATGACGATCAGGATCATCGCCAAAGCTATTAATTGACCAATCTCGACGCCGACGTTGAATGCCAGCAGGTTGGGGATCAGACCATTCGGTGCGATGTCATATTCAAGCAGCTTGGTCGCCAATCCCAATCCGTGGAAGAAGCCAAAGATCAAGGTCGCAGCCTTGGTGTCGGGTTGGACCCCAAACCAGCGCTGATAGGCCCCAAGATTGTCGAGCGCTTTGTAGACCACCGACAGTCCGATGATGGCGTCGATGAGATAGGAACTGAAGTTCCAGCCAAAGTAGACCCCGGCCAGCATCGTCGTGGAGTGACCGATGGCGAACAAGCTGACGTAGATGCCGACGTGCTTCATCTTGTAAAGGAAGAAGACGACGCCAAACAGGAACAGCAGATGGTCGTAGCCGGTGACCATGTGTTTGGCCCCCAGATACATGAAGGGGATCAGCTTCATGCCGCTGATCTCCTGGATATAGCCCTTGTCACCTGCGGTGACGGCGTGGGCATAGGCCGTGGTCGCAAAGGCGACGAGCGCCAACAGGACCATTGCCATGAGGATCAGGGGTTGCCGCATGGGATGCGACCAGACCCCCGACCCGTAGGATCGGTTGTGTATCATTATGATTTTCTGCTTTGTGAAAGTGTGGGATGACAGCGCCCGAAGGGCGCAGCATCACACGCGCGGAGGTCGGTCCAGATCGAAGCCCCTACGATCCGGCATGGCATAATGGGCCAATGCCCAGTTTGTTCGTGTCGATGGCACCATACGCGATGATATGCGAGGTGGCAGGAATGCGGTGTAATGGTCGTGATCTGCTACATCATGGGCGTGGCCATGATAAGCATCCATCACACTGACAACTTCGTCGTGCACATGGCCATGTTCCTCGATCTCAGCATGTTGGTCTGCAACAATCAGAGGAAGGTTGGTGATGTCGTGAGAAACCATACGGGAGTTGAACGACGCGATCATGCCCACCGTCAAAGCGATGGTCAGTATAACTCCAAGATAGCTTTTTATCTGCCGTCTCATCCAACTCGTTTCTGAAGGTCTTGGCCCACTTGCCTCATCCCCCTAGGGGGGTTACCTATCTGATATGACAAAACACGTACCTCATGCAACCCATCCGGCAATAGTCAAACGGCTGAAACGCGCCAACGGGCATTTGGTGAGCGTCATCAAGATGATTGAAGACGCACAGCACTGCACCGATATCGCGCAGCAATTGCATGCCGTTGAGAAGGCGATCCAGCAGGCCAAACGCACGCTGATCCAGGACCACATCGACCATTGCTTCGATAACGCCCTTATTGAGTCCGACGATTCCACTATTGCCCCTGAATTTAAAGCGATCATCAAGTATCTATGAAGGACAACTTATGCTCTCCGTCCTATCTGACCGCACCTATCGCCACCTGTTTCTGGCACAGATCGTGGCGCTGCTCGGCACTGGGCTTGCGACCATCGCTCTGGGTCTTCTGGCATACGACCTGTCTGGCGAAAGGGCCGGCATGGTTCTGGGCGCGATCTTCACGATCAAGATGGTCGCCTATGTCGGCATCGCGCCGATTGCAGGAGCTTTCGCCAATCGCTGGCCGCGCCGAACCATGCTGGTCAGCCTCGATCTGGTCCGGGCCGCTGTGGCAATATGCCTGCCTTTCGTTACCGAAGTTTGGCAGGCCTACATCCTGATCTTTGTGCTGCAATCCGCATCTGCGGCGTTCACACCAACGTTTCAGGCCACGATCCCCGATATCCTGCCAGAAGAAGACCGCTATACCCGCGCCTTGTCGCTCTCGCGGTTGGCCTATGACCTTGAGAACATCATCAGCCCGATGCTGGCCGCGATCCTGCTCGCCTTTGTCAGCTATCATGTCTTGTTTGTCGGCACCGTGATCGGGTTTGTCGGATCGGCCCTGCTGGTCGTGTCGGTCCTGCTGCCCAGCCCGCAACCAACAGCACCGAGGGGTATCTATGACCGCACAACGCGCGGCATGCGGATATACCTAGCGACTCCGCGCCTGCGGGGGCTTTTGTCGCTCAACCTCGCCGCAGCGGCGGCGGGCGCGATGGTGCTGGTGAACACTGTGGTTCTGGTCCGCTCCGATCTGGGCCTTGGCGATGCGCAGGTGGCAGTCGCCCTTGGTGCTTTCGGTGGCGGGTCGATGCTGGCGGCACTCTTGCTTCCCCGACTTCTGGACAGCCGCCCTGACCGCCCGGTGATGATCGGCGGAGCGGCAGTGCTGGCTGTCTCGCTTCTGGGCCTGTCTCTGATGACACTGTTATACGACACGCAGTGGCTCACACTGCTTGCGGGCTGGTTCATCATAGGGATCGGATATTCCGTCGTGCTGACCCCATCAGGACGGCTGCTCAAACGATCCGCACACGCTGAGGATCGACCAGCTGTCTACGCGGCTCAGTTTGCGCTGTCACATGCTTGCTGGCTGGTGACATACCCCCTCGCTGGTTGGTTGATCACCGTGGCTGGTCCAGTGACTGCGTTTGCAGTTCTTGCATTGCTCGCGGTTGCTGGATTGGTGGGTGGAGTCGCTTTGTGGCCGAAGGAGGATAACGGTTCAATGCAGCACTCACATGACGATCTCCCAAGAGATCACCCGCATGTGCAGGATGGCAGAACCCACAGCCATCCAATTGTCATAGACGACTATCATCAGCACTGGCCAAGGATGCGAGAACCGGAAGTGGGCCAATAACCGTCCATGGCAGAGTTATCGAATGGTGGAAGGGGAAAAGGTGCCACCAAGTCCTCCGCCAGCACCCGCCCAATGGCATTTTCCAATCCGACGAGTTCTGAAATGTTCACCGGACTGGCAAGCGCTAGGCTCTGTTCAACCGCGAAGGCCAAGGAAATCAATTCTCGTGTCCCTGTGCGTTCGTCCACACTACATGAGTCTACTGCAGATTTTGCCCCGGTTTTCTTCATGTCAACATACCCGTTTCTTCTGGTGGCCAAACCGACAGGACATTTTCCACTATTGGCCTTTCTGGCACTGGCAGAAGTTTTGACACAGTGCCAACCGCGACAAATCCCAAAAGCTGTTCTATGACGCTGAGCCCAAGGCCTTTCTGAAGTGCGCGGGTCTTTACCTTATCCCCGCTAACAATCATCGACCCAAACCCAAACCCAAACGATGTCGCGGTCAGCAAGATGTTCTGCACCGCTGCCCCTACTGACACCCACTGCTCATGGGGCGGCGTGTCCGGAACATTGTCGCGGATCGCACCAACCACGGCGATCAGACAGGCTCCATTAAAGGCTTTTTCACGGGCTCTCTCAGTTTGCTCCTCGCTGAGTGTATTGTGCGTTTCGCAGGCAGCAGCTTCGAATAAGTTTGCGAGCAACGTCCGTTGATCATTTCTGATCAGAATGAAACGCCATGGCCGCAACCGGCGGTGATCCGGTGCTGCGCAAGCCGCGTCAATCATTGTCCTCACTTGCTCAAGACTCGGGCCAGGCTCGATAAGCCGTCGTGGGGACACGGATCGGCGGCGAAATATGTTATCTAGCGTCATATTGATCCCTCAACAGAAAAAAAAGGGCGGCAAGATTGCCGCCCATCTCTTTCGGATTATTAAACAACTCAGGCAGTGTATTCCTTGGACTTGAAGGAAACAGCTTTGGAGCGAGGTGTTGCATTCGCAAGCTTGCGAATATTGCCCCATGTGTGTTTGTAGTCTGGCAGAACCAGTTCATTAACACCTGGGCTCACCACATTGCCTTGGCTGCCCGCAGGCGAGCCGAACACCATCGCGACCTGACCAGGTTTGGCTGTCTCCACTGGATAGGCCATGCCTTGTGTTGCGCCATTTCCGTTTGAAATCTCGATCAAATCACCGGCGGATATACCCAAATCGGCCATATCGTCAGCGTTCATTTCAATGAATGGATACGGGAAGCGGTCTTGGATAAAGTCATTGTCTTGATCTAGCAACTGGCTTTGCCAAAAGATGTTGGCACGCACGTTGTTGATCCAGAACTCATACTTGGCTTCTTCCTCGGCTTTGCCAGCAGCTTGCCAGCCCCGCCATCCAGCAGCGCAGAACAGAGCCTTTTGATCTTCGCGACCGTGCCGGGTGAACTTGCCGTCCGAATATTCCCGCTCAGTTCCGATCAGCTTGCCGTCCTCAAAGCCAACAACCGGTTCAAGAAGACCCTTGACTCAGCCACAGACAGAGAGCTGCTTTCCGACTTTAAAGGGTGAAACCTGATGGTCAGGACAGTCTATTAACTGGACATTTACAGATTTATCGCCATATATGAGGTGTAGGTGGCATTTTGCTACCTTTTCCAAGCATGGAGTTGTTATGGCCCAATCTATCAAGCTGTCTGATGATGTCATGTCAGTTGTCCGCCGCGAGTCTGGTTTGCAAAGCCGGTCCGTTGCCGGGCAAATCACCCATTGGATCAACATCGGTCGCGCGATCGAGCAATCGAGCGCGTTTGACTATCAACACATCAATGCCGCCCTTGCAGGGGAGCTTTCCCCCGACGAACTGAGCGCTGAAGAGCAAGAAGTCTGGTTTGCGCAGTTTGGTGAAGATATGACCGCGCCGTCTGATCAAGAAGAGGCCTTCTTTGCACAGCGTCGTCAGCTGGGCCGTGGTGTTGGGCTGAATGACAAAGGCGAGTTGGTCTACCCTGAGGCCGCAGCCTGAGCGTGGCCCCTGTCCCGCGTCCAATACTCGTGATGCTGGCAGGTCCGAACGGATCAGGCAAATCCACGCTTTACGAGACGCGGATCGCGCCAAAATTTGCCGTGCCCTTTATCAACGCCGACGTCATCCAGCGTGATGAGCTCAAAGACGGTGATGTCAATGCAGCGTACGAGGCGGCACAAATCGCCACCGAGCGCCGCACGTCCTTGATGGCGGATCGTAAAAGCTTTGCCACGGAAACCGTGTTCTCTCATCCTTCTAAGCTTGACCTTATTACCCAAGCCAAAGCCCTAGGGTATCGCGTTATGACGTTTCATATCTCGGTAGCGCATCCCGACCTATCCGTCGCTCGCGTCGGTGAAAGGGTCATTGAGGGTGGTCATCCCGTACCTGAAGAGAAAATCAGAAACCGATATGATCGCTCCGGCCCCCTGATCCGCCAAGCGATTCTGAGCAGTGACATCGGTCATGTCTTTGACAGCTCCCAGTTGAACCAGCCCCCGGTGCGGGCGTTGTCATTCACAAACGGAACCCTCGCCTTTGCCTTGCCGCAGCTTCCCAATTGGGTGCTCGATCTCTACGGGGACGATTTAGTTCTGTAGGTAGCGCTGTTTATGACAGGCCCATCAGCCACAGTTGGCTGGCCGTCAACAATCGCTATTGGTAGTGTGGAGCGAAATTCATAATATTCGGAACGACATTTTCTGCGCGCAAAATCAGCACCTTGCAGAATCCGTAATTCTGTTCCGTATCAGAGCCTCCAAATTAGGCAAAAAACCATGCTGATCGGCTATGCACGTGTTTCCACGACAGGACAAAACCTGGAAACCCAAATCGAGCACCTCCAGGCCGAGGGCTGCGACAGGATATTCCAGGAAAAACTGACCGGGTTCGACCGCCGCCGTCCTCAGCTGGAAAAGATGCTCAAAACCCTTCAACCAGGTGATACTCTCATCGTCACCAGCCTGGACCGGTTGGCCAGATCCACTCATGATCTCTTTGTAATCACCCAGAGAGTAGAAGCATCTGAGGCATCGTTCCGATCTCTGCGAGAGCCTTGGGCTGACACTACAAGCTCGATGGGAAAGTTCTTACTAACTGTTTTTGCAGGGCTTTCCGAGCTGGAACGCAATCTAATCAATGAACGGACAAATGACGGTAGGACCTCAGCAAAAAAACGCGGCGTGAAGTTTGGTCGAAAATTCAAACTAACCACGCATCAGCAGGATCAGGTCAGAACCATGCTGCAAGAAGGACAATCCATCCGGGCCATCGCTCGACATTTCAACGTCGGCGTGGCTACAATTGACAGGATAAAGAAGACAACCCATCCCAGCTGAAAAATCTTGCCGTTTCTACCCCCCTTCGTGCGTACTGGGCCTACGTCTCCCGAACGCCAGATCAATATGAAAAATTCCAGCTCAATTCGGCAAGTTTCGCGGCAGCAGATCAGCATCGTTTGGACCACCACATCGTCGAATTGATCATTCTGCAGCAACATCAACCGTTTCAAACGCCCCTTCGGATTGCCAGCGCTGCGCGACTTCACCTAAGGATTCGAGCACTTGGCGCAGATCGTCACCTCGCTCAGTCAGACCATAGGTAACCGCGGGTGGGATCGTTTGAGTCTGATCGCGCCAGATCACTCCGGCCGCTTGCAACATTCGCAACCGCTCCGTCAGCACACGGGTTGAAATTCCCGGCACTGCCCGTTTCAGAGCACCGAAGCGTTGCGGCCCGCCGTCGCTAAGAACCCAGAGAATATAGGTTGTCCAAGGCCCCATCAGCAGGCGCAGAATGGAGTCCATGGGACATGCGGGCGGTATTTTCTGTTTCATTTTGAGGTTCTCCAAGGGTAGTTACTTTTACGTGCCTGCTTCCCTTTAAAAACTAAGGCGCTTTATAACACTAGAGTGAAAAGAAAAACCTAGCAAGGGTAACCCATAGGGAAGAATGCCCGGGCAATTTGTACGAAATAGAGGACGTCTAGATGAGCGACAAATCTGCGAAAATTACGTACTGGGCTGCAACCGGGCTGGTTGCATTGGTCTATCTGGGCGGAGCGGCATTTTACATCACCGCGCATGACATGGTTGCGGGAATGTATGAGGGCCTGTTGAAATACCCAACCTACATAATATGGCCGTTGGCCATGCTGAAGATTGTGGCGGCCGTAGTCATCCTTTGGCGCCCGTCAACGTTTCTGTCCGATTTCGCCTATGCGGCGATGTTCTGGCACCTGATGCTGGCCGCCTCGGCGCATATGGCTGCGGGCGATCCGGGCTGGCCGCCGGCGATTGTTGCCTGGATTGCGCTGATTGTGTCGTTCCTGACGCAAAACCGGGTGCGCGAAAAGAAGTCGCCCTACGGTGATTTGCTGTATCGCGCGGCGTAACCGAACTCTAGGGCAAACAAGCGCGGGCTGGGGCGTAAGGCGTCGCCCGCAATAAAGAGGAAAGGATGCGGGACATGACCCGAATGCCAACGATGTTCATTCCACACGGTGGAGGCCCATGTTTCTTCATGGACTGGGACCCGCCAGAAACCTGGAACCGACAGCGCGAGTTCCTTGCGGATGTACCGGCAACATTGCCGGATGCCCCCAAGGCGTTGCTGGTGATTTCAGGCCATTGGGAAGAGCAGCAGTTCACAGTGCAGAAAAACCCGGCCCCGTCGCTGTTGTTCGATTATAACGGGTTTCCACCTCACACCTACGAACTGACTTGGCCCGCGCCTGGCGACCCCGCGCTGTCCGACAGGGTGCAGACGCTTGTCGAGGCGGCCGGGTTCCCCTGCCCCGTTGATGAGGCGCGCGGTTACGATCACGGCGTGTTCATTCCGCTCAAGGTGGCCTTTCCGCAGGCAGACATTCCCTGTGTGCAGCTTAGCCTGCGCAGCGATCTTGACCCAACTGCGCATATTGCGGTCGGGCGGGCACTGGCGCCGTTGCGCGACGAAGGTGTGCTGATCATTGGTTCGGGGAACACCTATCACAACATGCAAAAAATGATGCGTGCGATGCGGGGTGGCGTCACCGATGCCGTGAACGGGCAGGAATTTGACCGCTGGCTGAGCGATGCGGCCACCCGCACCGATCCAGCAGAGCGTGATCAAATGCTGGCTCAGTGGGACGCCGCCCCTGGTGCCCGCGATGCCAACCCGCGCGAAGAACATCTGATTCCGCTGCATGTTGTCGCGGGGGCCGCCCTTGCCGACAAAGGCGTGAAAACGCTGGAGGATCACGTGCTCGGAGCAGTCGAAAGCGCGTTTACCTTTGGCTGAATCCCATCAGACGCTTGAACATCCAAATCCAACCCGAAAAATCGAGGAATACCCAATGACAAACATTCAAAACGGCCCTTTCATCGTCACCGGTGCATCCGGCCAGCTTGGCCGACAGGTCATCGACAATCTGATTGCGGCCGGTGCCGGTCCAATCATCGCCGTCTCCCGTTCGCCGGAAAAACTGGCCGATCTGGCTGACAAGGGCATCGAGGCCCGTAAGGGTGATTTCAACGACCCCGCATCGTTGAGCACGGCTTTTGCGGGTGGCAAGCGTCTGCTGATCATTTCGACCGACGATCTGGAACCAGGCAAGCGACTGGAAGCGCATAAAAACGCCCTTGCAGCCGCGACGAAGGAAGGGATCACACATATCGTTTATACGTCATTGACAAACCCGGTTGAGGAAAGCCCGATCACGTTCGCCAAAGATCACAGCGACACCGAAGCGCTAATCAAGGACACCAGTGTCGACTATACCATCCTGCGCAACAACCTTTACACCGATCTGGTGCTGATGGGTGGTGGGCAAAGCATTGGAATGGGGCAACACTTCGCCGCTGCTGCTGAGGGGAAAACCGGCTATGTTACTCGCGCCGATTGCGCCCGCGCCGCTGCAGCGGCCCTGATGCAGGAAACCGGTTCAAGCGTTTTGGACATCACCGGCCCCGCGGCGCTTTCCCAAGGTGACATCGCGGCTATCCTGTCGGAAATCTCGGGCAAGGATATCCCCTATATCCCGATCTCAACCGACGATCTGGTTAAGGCCATGATCGGCGCTGGTTTGCCAGAGTTCATGGCAAAGGTTTTTGCGTCCTTCGACGAGGCGATGGCCAAGGACTACTTGAGCGTTGCATCGGACGATCTGGAAAAACTGACCGGACAGGCCGGGCAGTCGGCGCGTGATTTCCTGATTGCCAACAAGGCGGCCCTGTTAACCCCACCGGCGCAATAAGGAAACCATGATGAAGCTTTACAACGCCAATCTCTCGCCCAACGCCCTTCGGGTGCGGGCGGTTGCCCTGGAATTGGGGATCGACCTTGAGATCATTGAGGTCGACATACGCGGCGGCGACAACCGCAGCGAGGAATTCCTGTCGATGAATCCCAATGCCAAGGTGCCGGTGCTGGCAGACGGCGATTTCGTGATCTGGGAATCCCGCGCCATCAATTCCTATCTGGCAAGCAAGAAACCCGAGCGCGGTCTTTATCCTGACGACCCAAAGGCCCGGGCAACGGTGGATCAGTGGCTTTACTGGCAGACGATACACCTTGGCCCGGCGATGCAGAAGCTGTCATTCGAGCGGTTCCTGAAAGCGAAGTTCGGCATGGGAGAAGCGGATCAAAGCGTTATCGACGGTGAGTTGAAAAACGTCGATCAGTTTCTGGCCGTGCTGGAAATCGGCCTTGCGGGCAAGGACTGGATCTCGGGCGATCTTAGCGTTGCGGATTTCGCGCTGGCCTCGACATTCATGTACCGTGTGCAGTCTGATATCTCGCTTGACGATCTCCCGAACGTCGCGGCCTGGATCGAACGGCTTGAGGCGCGCGCTTCGTGGAAGGAGGCGTTTGCACCTGTTCGGGCCCTATTTGGCGTTTAGAATCCACGGAAATATCTGCGGGGGTGAGGTATTCGCCCCCGCCCCAAAGAAGGCCATATCGTGCAAATAGGCATATACACATTCGCAGAGTCGGGCGCCGATCAAGCTGGCAGCGTCAGCCCTTCCCAAAGGCTGCGCAATCTGGTTGAGGAAATCGTGCTGGCCGATCAGGTCGGGCTGGATTGGTTCGGCGTTGGCGAACATCACCGCCCCGACTATGCAGTTTCAAATCCTGCTGTAGCGCTGGCAGCGGCGGCTACACAAACCAAAAACATCCGCCTTTCCAGCGCCGTCACTGTGCTTAGTTCCGATGATCCGATCCGCGTCTTCCAACAGTTTTCGACGCTGGACAACCTGACCCAGGGGCGCGCCGAGATCATGGTCGGGCGCGGTGCCTTTGTTGAATCCTTTCCGCTGTTTGGGCATGCGCTGGATGACTACGACGGCCTTTTTGCTGAAAAACTCCAGCTTTTGATGATGGTGAACGAAGCCGAACACATAAGTTGGCCTGGCACAAAACATTTGCCTGCGGTCGATCATCAGGGCGTCTATCCACGTCCCTATCAGGACAAGCTGCCGATCTGGCTGGGTATCGGGGGAACCCCACAATCGGCGGTGCGGGCCGGCACACTTGGCCTGCCTCTTGCGCTTGGTATAATTGGCGGGGAACCTGTGCGGTTTGCGCCTTTGTTCGATCTTTACCGCTCTGCCGCCACCAAGGCCGGGCACGACCCGGCCATCTTTGAAACCTCACTGAATGTGCATGGGTTTGTGGCCGAAACCAGTCAAGCCGCCCGCGACATTTACAGTGGCCCGCATAACGAGGTCATGACCCGACTTGGCGCAGAACGCGGATGGCCCCCGGCAACCCGTGAACAGTTTGATACCATGAGCGGCCCCAGCGGCGCGTTGTTCGTGGGCGGCCCCGCAGAACTGACCGACAAGATCCTCGCCCATCATGAAATCTTCGGCTTTACACGGATTACCATTCAGATGGCGATCGGGCGGCTCGATCAAAAATCCCTGATGAACGCGATCGAGATCCTGGGAACCCGCGTTGCACCGGATGTCCGCAAGGCTCTGGGGTCCTAACCATATAAACCAGAAAGGCTGGAAATGTTTGAACTGACGCCCCGCATCGGCCCGCGACCAGAGACTACCGATTGCGCGCCTCACGAGCAGGTAAGCCAAAACCCCAACGCCAGTACCTATCAAAAGCTCAAAGAGCGCGCATTTGATTTTCCCTTTGTCGAGCGTCGCCCCAGCATTATCTCTGTCCCCGGAGCCGAAGCTCTTTGGCTGGCACATGATCATGCCCATGGCTGTAAAGAATCCTTTATGGTGGGAAATGAGTTTGCCCATGTGCATCCGCATTATGACGGCTCCATGCATCTGATGCTGCCAATCGAATGTACGCCTGAACTGTTCGCCAAAGGCTGGGGCGAGCCGCACCCGATGGCGGCCACAGGGATGATTCCAGCGACCGCCGTCATGGTGTTTGCGCCGCGCGATGAGTCCGAGATCGAAACAGCATTGCAAATCCTTGCCACGTCATATGATTTCGCACGTGGCAAGCTTGTAACCCCCGCGTCGATCCGGTTGTGAAAATCGCGTATCCCTATTTTTGCGAGTCCTGAGCGAGCAACTTTGGCACGACAGACCCTGGCATCTAGAGGCGTCGGACCAATCGCTGCGCCTGTGCTTTCCAATGCGATGAGCATGAACCGGTGGGCTAATCAAGGTTGCACCTGTAACGCACAATCACCATGCTGCTGGAGATACTTCACATCATCCGGCGTCGCCGTCTCCGGAGACCGCCCGAGCCAGGCCGCAAACCGCTTGCATGCACGCAAGTGACTGGTCTGGGATGCAGGGCGAAGATTGCGCCCTGTCATATCCGCGATCATGCGATCACGAAGCGGTGTCATTGGTGTGGAACGCTGAATGTTCATCGGAGTGTCCTCTGTCAATCGAGGAAAAATCACCTCGACCAACAGCACACACCCAACATCACAAATTGCGAAACAAATCCCAGCTCAGCGGAACACCAGAAACAAGCGCACTATCGCGAAGCGATTTAGTGCTTGGGCTCAAGTGTTAATTCGCTGCAACCAACACGAACGCCCGGTTTGGGTTGTAACAGCTGATCCTAACCTCCCATCAACTCCTGGATGAAATCCTCCTGCCGGTCCAGCGTTTGCTCCCAAACCTTTGGCACTTCCGTCTCTCGCGCCAGCACTTCTGGCTGAGGTTGATGTTCCATCTCAGTTTCGGAACCCATTAATCGCATGCCTCTTGCGTCCCGACGCACCGACCGGTCTTTCACAGGCGCAACTGATTGGGTTTTACTCGAGTCGATTATACTGAGGTACTCGTCTCCACCAGCCCCCAGGGCCCCACGCCTTCAACACTCGGTGGATATGCCTTTTCGGTTCTGGTTTCGAACAAAGCCCTTTTGGGCGTCGTCTCTAAAACCTGACCCGCTGGCGAAGTGCGGGGTGCGCACAGGGCAATTGGAAATCGATAAGAGTTGTGCGGCCTGCAGGCGCAGCCGAGGACACGGCCTTGTCTATTTCCGGTTGCACCCGCGAGGGGCAGCTGCCCCTAAGCATCGTCGCGCTAAGGCGCTTGATGTCGGGCATGGAACCCGCACGATTTAGATTTATTACTGGTGGATATTCCCGCGCCAGATCAGATGCGTTTGCCGTCCGTCATGAATATAATCTCCGCTAGGAGACGAATAGGCGTTCCGTAAAACGCCTATTAGGCCTATTTTAGATGTTGACTATAATCTATTAAGCTGGAAATATCTTTCCACGCCAGTAACGGAACGAAGGATGGGCAAAACATGCGCGTGAGCAATCAGCAGGCAGCCGAAAACCGCGAGCGGGTGATAAGGGCATCATCGCGCCAGTTTCGCCAAAATGGATTTGATGGCATCGGAATTTCCGACCTCATGAAAAGCGCCGGAATGACGCACGGTGGATTTTATAAGCAATTCAAATCCAAGGATAACCTGATTGAAGAAGCCTGCACGGTTGCCATCGAAGAGAACTTGCAGTTCTGGGAGCGGGCCAGCACGGGAGCCAATGGCGCAAGCCTTGAGGCCCTTTTTGCGGCCTACCTGTCGCCAACCCACTCTGATTTGCGTGACACGGGCTGCCTTCTTGCTGCGTTGGGGGCTGATGCTCCGCGCAGTACGGGGCCTATCAGGCAGGTGTTTGGCCGGGCGATAAATGCGTATTCGGCCGTTCTGGAACGGCTGCTGCCTGATGTGGCTGCCCGCAACAAGCGCCAGCAATCATTGGCAGTTCTGTCCCAAATGGTTGGTGCATTGATACTGTCACGCGCTGTCGAGGATGACGCGTTTCGCCGCGAAATACTGGAGGCCACTGTTGAGGGTCTTCAGCACCGCACCTGAGCAGAGCAACATGTCTATTACTGGGAACTCTCCATGACTGATCGCAACAAAACCACCCCTCACGGGGCAAACAAAAGCACCGTATATCTGCTTGCAGGGCTCGCGGCACTTGGCACCCTGTCGACAAATATCATCCTGCCATCCTTTCCTTCAATCAGTGCTGATTTAGATGTTCCAAGCATTCGCCTGAGCCTAACCCTGAGCGTGTTCTTTTTGGTTTTTGCAGGCGGGCAACTTGTTGTCGGACCACTGTCCGACAGGATCGGGCGGCGCTTGCCCATTGTCGCAGGGCTTGCGATTTTTGTGATCGGCTCTTTGATCTGTGCGATGGCGCAAGATTTCACCACGCTCTTGGCAGGACGCGTGGTGCAAGCCCTTGGGGTCTGCGCGGCCTCGGTTTTGTCTCGTGCGATTGCGCGTGACTTGTTTGATGGCCCCGCACTGATGAAAGCGATGTCTTTCATGATGGTCGCATCTGCCGCCGCCCCCGGGTTTTCACCCCTGTTCGGAGCGCTGCTTGAGAGGACGCTTGGCTGGCCGGCGACGTTTGCGTTTACGGCCCTTTGCGGTGCGCTGATTGGGGGCCTTTATTTACGCTCTGTCGGCGAGACGCATTACCCTCAACAAGACAGCCCTGAAACCAAACAATGGGCTTTCAAGTCATATATCAGCGTCGGTACGTCAATGAAATTCCTCGGCCCGACGCTTGCGACGGGGTTCATCATGGGTGGTCTGTTCGGGTTCTTCTCGGCGGCTCCCAGCATATTGCTGGGCCAGATGGGGTTTTCTGCGCTCGGCATCGGCTGGTTTTTCGCGGCAACGGTGTTCATCGTCTTTGCCGCAGGGGCCGTTGCGCCGCATCTCATCAAACGTTCGTCAGCATCTGCAGTATCAGTCGCAGGCCTGATCATCGCAATTATGGGTGGAGCGGGGCTCATCCTGTCAGGTGTCTTGAGTACTGACAGCTTGGTTTTCTTCACGCTGGCAACGGTCACATTCCTGTTCGGAATGGGCCTGTCCCTACCGCTTTGCACCGGGCAAGCGCTCACACCGTTCTCTCATCTGGCGGGCGCGGCGTCTTCACTGCTTGGCTTCTTCCAGATGATTGGGGCGGCCTTAGGCACAGGCCTGATTGCGACGTTGCCCACTGACCCCAGCGTTTCGCTGGGCCTCGTGCAGGCGGGCGGGTGCCTGCTGGGCCTGATCGCCCTTCTGCTTGGCCCGTCCAAGAGTGCCGCCAAAAACACCGCGCCCCTTCAATAACAGGATCAAGCAATGACTAATCAAACGTCAGACACCAAAATTGCAGCGCTGGAAGCTGCTGTATCGCACCACACCGTCGACACTTCCGGAGAGCAAATACACTACACAGCACTGGGTGAGGGTGCGCAAGTCTTGTTTATTCATGGGTTCCCGGATCATTGGTTAACGTGGTGGCACCAGATGCAGGCGCTTGGCGCGACGCACCGTGTGGCGGCTATGGATTTGCGCGGGTTCAACCTGAGTGCACAGCCCGTTGAGCCATCTGCCTATGCCATCGACAAACTGATCGGTGATGTCGTTGCCGTCATTGATGATCTGGGCGCAGGGCCGGTGACATTGATTGGGCATGACTGGGGCGGATTTGTCGCGTGGCATGTCGCCATGCAGCGCCCCGATCTGGTGGCCCAACTCGGGATCGTCAACATCCCGCATCCTTGGGCCGTTGCACGAGAGCTGGCGATAAATCCCGCGCAAACAGAAGCAAGCGCCTATGCACGGCTTTTCCAGACACCGGGAGCTCAGACAATGATCCCGCGCGAACAGCTCAGCGCTTGGGTGAGCGACCCTGCGTTCAAGATCCGACATGAGGCCGCGATGGACCGGTCTAACCTTGATGCGATGTTGAACTACTACCGTGTTCTGTTTCCGAGCGAGCCTTACGGCGGATACCCGACAGCGCCGCCGATGATCACGATGCCGACGCTGATGATCTATGGAAAGAACGACCCCTATCTTCTGGCAGACGGGCTGAACGGGTTGTGGAATTACGTAAGTGGCGATCTGACGATCAACACTTGGGCAGATACCGGACATTTTGCGCAACACGAACAGCCAGAGCGGTTAACACAGCGTTTGGTTGAGTGGTTGGCGCGCCCCGAGACGAAAAGATAGGAGCATAACATGAGCAGTTTTCCGGATTTATCTTCACTTGATATCAATGCCGCAACTGACGGGCTTTTGAGTCAAATGTTTGTGGTGCGGAGTTCTGAGCCAAAGCCGTGGGAACAGGCACTGCTCGATCCGGCACAAAGCACAAAGCTTGCCGATGGGAGTTGGGCGCATGTGTGGGGAGAGGGCCAGCCTGTCTTGATGGCGCATGGATACGAGGGCCGCTACAGCCAGTTTGCGCCAATAATTGCGCAACTGGGCAAGGCTGGTTTCAAGGTCATCGCGCTGGAGATGCCGGGCCATGGGCGCGCAGCCTCCCTTCGCGCTGACCCGTTGTCATCGGCGCAGGCCATCCGCGCCGCCAGCACCGAATTTGGCCCCTTTCACGCAATGATTGGCCACAGTCAGGGCGCAAATGCTGTTATGCATTCCGCCGCGCACGGGGCCGTATCAGACAGGCTTGTTCTGATTGCCCCGCTTGTCTCGGTTGAGGCGCGCCTGCGGATGGTTTGTGCTTTGGTCAAGCTTTCCCCCGAAGGCACCGAGCTATTTTTGGAAAAAATGTCTGCGCTGGTTGGCGTGCAACCCTCTGATTTTGAAGGTGGCGCTCTGCAAGCGTCCTTGCCGCAGCCAACCCTGATTGTCCATGACACGGGCGACAGGGAAGTCCCGTTTGCCGAGGCGGAAGAGCTGGCCGCCGCGTGGCCTTCGGCGCGCCTTCTGGCCACTGATGATTTGGGGCATAAACGGCTACTGGCTGATGCCGCCGTTATTGATGCGGTGTGCGGTTTTGTTGAGGCCGCCCGGTTTGTTCTTCCTTAGCGTTATCCTGCGAACAAAACTTGCGACGTCCCCTGCTAGAGCCCATCGGAAATATTCCACCCGCTGAAGCAGCTGGAGCTGTACTATGCAAAGATAAACCAGTTAGAATTAGTCGCATAAACAAACTAATCAGCCTCCGGTAAACTCGGGGCGGTTCAGTATCAGTAATGGTTCCCTAGCTCAAAATTGGCCGGACTGCATTCTACAAATATTTCCCCACAAATAGCATCAAGCAGTTGCGACCCGACCACTCAGAGCGCCTCACACATAGCTAAATCCTGTGGCGGGTTTGGTACCTTTATGCAGATGAACCCAATGGTGCGCTTTCTGCCTCTGTCACGCCCTCAAATGCGCGGTATGCCCGACGTTGATATAAAGGATCTTTTTGACGGTTTCCGGGTCGGTGCGGACCCCCGGATGAACCGCAGACAGGACCACATCGCTGTCAAGCCTGGCGGCGGTTTTCAGGCGGTCTTCGCGGGTGGCTGAAGCATCTGCCTTGGTGTTCACTGCATTCAATCCGCTCAACATGGTTTTCATACCATCTGACAATGTATCAAAGGCCATAGACATATTGGCAAAAAGAGGATCCCCGCCATTGGGCGGCAGTTCGCGTGCGACAAGCATTGTGGCTTTGGGTAGCTTTTCCATGTAACTGGTATCGGAAAGCCAGATGACCCCGAAATCTGTGGTTTCGTGTTCCAGCTTGATAACAGGCCCAATCTGGGGCTAATCCTCTAGCCCCTTCACCATTGGATATTTCAGGATGTCGCTAAAACGGTTGGCAAACGCAAGGGTTCTGTGCTGGTTTAATATCCTGATCGCGAAAAAGTATTACCAGATGGTCGCGCTGTGCCTGTGCGATTTCTGCGATCGTTTGATCGTCAATATTCTGTGCCAGATCGATACCATTGATTTTCGCACCAATGGCACCGGCAATCGGTTTGACCGTAATTTTCTTAAAATTCATTGTCTTTCCTTCGGAACGTCAATCCAACAGGCGCATACCACCTAAAGCCGCTTGGCAATTTCTTCCAACATCACTTCGGTTGCGCCGCCGCCAATGGCCTGAATACGCGCGTCGCGAGACATCCGTTCAACCGGGGTTTCGCGCATGTAGCCCATGCCGCCGTGAAACTGAACGCAATCATACATCACCTTGTTGACCAGATCGCCGCAATAGGCCTTGACCATCGAAACCTCTTTGACACAATCCATCCCCTGAGCGTCTTTCCACGCCGCGCTGTAGACTAGTTGCCGGCCAGCCTCGACCTGGGCGGCGCGCTCGGCAAGTCGGTGACGGATCACCTGTTTGTCCCATAGAACACCGCCAAAGGCAGGACGATCCTTCACATAATCCAGCGTCAGTTCGATGGCTTTCTGCGCCTCACCCATGGCCATCGCTCCCAGAACCGTTCGTTCGTTCTGAAAGTTCTTCATGATGGCGTAGAAACCCTTATCAACCTCGCCCAGAATATGGTCGCCTGTGACACGGACGTTGTCAAAAACCAGTTCGGCAGTATCCGAACACAGCCATCCAGTCTTGTTCAGCTTCTTGCCGACCGAAAATCCCGCTGTGCCTTTTTCGACTGCAAAGATCGTGACCCCGCGCGAACCTTTTGCTTCGGTGTTGGTTTTGGCAGCGACAAAAAACAGATCGCCATGCACACCATTAGTGATAAACATTTTGGTACCGTTGATCACCCAGCCATTGCCGTCGCGGACCGCGCGTGTGCGCATTCCCGCCACGTCTGACCCGGCGCCGGGTTCGGTTACGGCAACGGCACAGATGCTTTTGCCTGACGTAATACCCGGCATCCAGCGTGCCATTTGTTCGGGTGTGCCCACATTGGCCAGATGCGGACTGGCCATATCCGTGTGCACCAGCAGGTCAGCTGAGAAGCCACCAAATGTGCAGCGGCCCAGCTCTTCTGCCAGCACGACGCTGGCCATCGTATCCAGATCGGCTCCGCCATATTCCTCGGGGTAACGCATTCCAAGAAAGCCCAGTTCGCCCATCTTGGCGAAAACCTCGCGCGGGACTTTGCCTGCTTCTTCCCAGGCGTCGCCGTGCGGCACGATTTCGGTTTCGACAAAGCGGCGAATTTGCTCGCGCAGCATGGTCAGCTCGTCAGAAAAATATGGATCAGTCATGGTCATTCCTCGGGGTCTATGGTGATCAGCACGGTGCCCATATCGACATTTTCTCCGGCTGCATAATTGACTTGGGCGACAGTGCCCGCACAGGGCGCGGTCAGGGTTTGCAAAAGTTTCATAGCCTCGATTACAACAACCGGTTGTCCGGCGATGACAACATCACCGGGTTGGGCCAGAACGTCCGAGACAAGGCCGGGCATCGGTGCGCGCACCTGATTGCCGCCACCCAGTGCGGCCTCGCCAGCCGCTTGAATGATCCTGTCGCTGTCCAGAACAACAAACGAGGCCCGACCGGTTTGACCGTCCAACGAAACTTTCTCACCGTCGATTTCGGCGCTTGCGCTATGGCGCATGCCGTCAGTTTCATAAGACAGTATGCCGCCACGCAGGCTGGCGTTTTCCATTTCAATCGGGGCCAGATCATGAAGGGTGACGATATAGGTCCCGTCGCGCCCCTCGATGCGGGCATCTTCACCGTTGAT
>TARA_R100001369_G_scaffold92883_1_pt1 | contig 19651 bp, 17 predicted proteins | sample TARA_R100001369 | Tara Oceans TARA_R100001369 (sample SAMEA2621528) | marine metagenome | biome: marine biome (ENVO:00000447); feature: surface water layer (ENVO:00002042); material: "saline water (ENVO:00002010), including plankton (ENVO:xxxxxxxx)" | depth 5 m | reverse complement strand
ATAGGAGGTTCAATTCCAGGATTCCATTTGGAAGGCCCATATATATCACCGCACCCCTATAGCCGGGTAGCGCATTTGGAGAAATACATCAAAAATCCGGATTGGGAGGAATTTCAGGAGTTGCAAAAGGCAGCCAACAATGGTATAAAATTAATAACCCTGGCACCTGAATTGGAAGGGGCCATACCCTTTATCCGTAATTGCGTTGCCAATGGTATTATTGTGGCCCTCGGACATCACAATGGCAGTGCGGAGGATATAGAACGTGCCATAGATGCCGGGGCAAAAATGGCTACCCACCTCGGTAACGGATGTGCCAACGAGATTAATAGGCACCATAATCCGCTTTGGCCACAGTTGGCCGATGATAGGATTACGCCTAGCATTATAGCAGATGGATTTCATTTGACCAAGGAGGAGGTACGAAGTTTTTATAAGGTAAAAGGACCGGATAAAACGATTTTGGTCTCCGATGCCTTGGACCTGGCTGGTCTTCCTCCCGGAGAGTATACCCGGGGAGAGCGTACATTATTGCTGACCCCCAATGTGGTAAAATTACCAAAGGAAAATGTTCTGGCCGGGGCAGCATCACCAATAAGTGCATGTGTAGGGGTAATTATGGATTATACCCAATGTACTCTGAATGATGCCATACAAATGGCAAGCACCAATCCTGCAAAGATGTTTTCCCTTAATGAACTTGGCGAAATAGGTCAGGGAAAACGGGCCGATCTAATTCTATTTGAGTTGGACGATAATAAGGTGATAATTCACAAGACTTTTGTGTCCGGACAGTTGGTATATTCCAAAGATTAACTTCCTGTTGGTTTCTACAGTGTTGAATGTTAGGGTACTTGGTTGAAAATTAAATCTATAAAAGCAGCAGATGGGCAATAAATCACTATTCAAAAAAATACTATTGGGACTTAGCGCGGTAGGTCCGGGCTTGTTTCTTATTGGCTACAACATTGGAACTGGTAGTGTTACCACAATGGCCAAGACCGGTGCGGAGTTTGGTATGGGTCTTTTTTGGGCAGTAGTGCTTTCCTGTATTTTTACTTACATTTTAATGGTTGCCTATGGCAAAGTAACCTTGGTGACAGGTAGGACCGCGCTGTTTAATTTTAAACAGGAGTTTAAATGGGGCTGGATACTTTCGCTCTATATCATTTTGGTATTGATTATAGGTGAATTATTGGCGCTTATGGGGGTAATGGGTATCGTGGCCGATTTGGTACAGGAAGGGGTACGCTTGGCATTTAACGGGGAGATAATCCAAAGAGGGTGGATTATTCTGTTTTTCGTAGCCATACTCACATTTTTTTTATGGTTCGGACGTTATAAGGCATTTGAAAAAGTCTTGACTGTTCTGGTGATCCTGATGGGACTTTCCTTTATGGTCGTTTTCATTATGGTCCGCCCGGATATGATGGATATTCTATCTGGTATGGTTCCGAGTATTCCGGATACTCCCGGTGCGTTGGGGCTTATTGCGGCCATTACGGGTACCACCTGTTCTGCGGCTGTTTTTGTAATGAGAAGTACGGTGGTGGCAGAAAAGGGATGGGGTATAAATGATCTAAAAAAGGAAAAGACAGATGCTTTTGTATCGGCTTTTATGATGCTTTTATTGAGCGGTATCATCATGGCGGTTGCCGCAGGAACCCTACATATTTCCGGGATGAAGCTGGACGATACCGTAGAAATGATATCCCTTTTTGAACCATTGGGGGGTAAATTGGCGGCTTTTGTTCTGATTATAGGGATTACAGGGGCCGGACTGTCCACTATTTTTCCGATCGTGCTTATAGCCCCTTGGTTGCTGGCCGATTATAGGGGGACTCCAAGAAACATTCATTCCAAGTCTTCCAGAATGCTAATACTTGGCGCCATGGTATTTGCCTTTGGAACAGTCTTTTTGGAGGAAAGGCCTCCCGCACTTATGGTGTTCTCACAAGCTTTTCAAGCCTGTATCCTTCCGGCAGTGGCGATTCCTATGTTTATATTGATCAACAAACAGAAATTAATGGGGAGTAACAAGGCCAGTACAAAGATCAATCTTGGTCTAATAGCGGTAATCCTTTTTTCACTGCTGACCACATGGTTCGCTATAACCGAATTTTTATAATATTAAACAATGGAAAAATCGTTTCAAATTGAAAATCTGTCCGTAAAAATTTATGGGCAAACAAAGGAAATGGGGGCAGCGGCAGCTGATTATGTTACAAGGAAATTGAATGGTGCAATCGAGAAAAAGGGTAGGGCCAATCTTATCTTGGCTACAGGTGCATCCCAGTTTTCATTTTTAGAGGCGTTGCAGACCAAGGAAATCGATTGGGAGAAAATAACCGTATTTCACTTGGATGAATACAAAGGCATATCGGAATCGCATCCCGCGAGTTTTAGAAAGTATCTCAAAGAGCGCATTTTAAATAAGGTGGCACCTAAAAAGATATATTTCCTAAATGGCGATGCAGCAAATTTACAATTGGAAATCAAAAATTATGAAGAGGCCTTGCAAGCACATCCAATAGACATAGCTTGTATTGGAATAGGAGAAAACGGACATATAGCCTTTAATGATCCCGCTGTTGCCGATTTTAAAGATCCCAAATTGGTGAAGGTGGTAGAGCTGGATGAAGCTTGCAGAAATCAACAGCTTGGTGAGGGCTGGTTTCCAACTTTTGCCGATGTGCCCAAGGAAGCCGTTACATTGACCATTTCGGCTATAATGAACTGTAAGGCCATTAGTTGTGTGGTGCCGGACGAAAGAAAGGCCCAGGCCGTTTATAATAGCCTGTACGGGGATATAAGTACCAGCTGTCCGGCTTCAATACTTAGGACGCACCCCGAAACCGTCCTGTTTTTGGATAAAGCATCGGCATCCTTGATCAAATAATTGGTCATCCATCGTTGCCCTATAACTGAACATGAAGTAGCCAAACAAGGTATTGCTTGTCCTTACTTTATGCTAAGGGCCTCATTGTCGAAGGAAATACCTTCCCAGCCACTGATCATAAAATTGCGAATGTTTTGGTGGTCCGTACCCGTTGGATTTTCAAGGACATCTTTTCGGTAATAGGAACCAAAGCAAGCCAAGGTTTCCTCCTTGCTCAATTTGTGATGTAGTGCAAAAGAAAATACTTTACAGGAACCTGAATTTTGACCCGCTTCATTGATCACTTCCCCATTGGTGAATCTTGAAGGCGAAAAATTATAATAGGTATCAATAATACCTATGGTGTCCCCAAAGGTTATCTCTTCTGGAGTCTTTCTAAGTTTGTCTAGAAATTCGTAAACCGTCATTGTTCGATGGGATTTAAGTTTAGGCCGTAAATTTAGATTATCCAATCAAGAATTAAGAAGGATATCTAAAGTTAATTATTACATCATTTCTCAAATTGGTTAGGTCTATATTTTTTATCTTTAAGGAAAATAAATAAAATCCAATCCAGTTGTTCGATAATTGTGGTAGGGTTTCATTTTCAATAATTAATCGGTACTAAAAATAGATACACATGAAACAACTAATTATAGGTATGTTGCTATTATCAGCTTTTCCTTTTATGGCGCAGGAAATTAAAAAAGAAGTTCCTCTTAATGAAATTCAGATTAAAACTGCTGTTCTGCCCGCTCCTGATGAAAAAAAGGATGGAGCTATGGTTTATGGCTATAATAGCTTGGGAGAATTGGTAGTTTTAAGAAAGGGAACCAATAATTTGGTCTGTATAGGTGATAACCCAAGTAAGGACGGGATCAATGTGGCATGTTATTCCAAAAAACTTGAACCGTTCATGGCCCGTGGTAGGGAACTATCGGCACAGGAACTTTCTGGGGAAGAGCGGGAAAAAATCCGTGCCAAGGAAGTAGCATCTGGAAAATTAAAAATGCCCAAGGAACCAAGCATGATGTATGTTTATTATGGAAAATCCGAGGATTATGATAGTACTACCGGAGAGTTGCAAAATGGAAAATTTAGATACGTTATTTATACACCCTTTGCAACCACGGAATCTACGGGTTTGCCCGACAAGCCACACGCTCCTGGGATGCCTTGGTTAATGGATCCCGGTACCCATAGGGCGCATATTATGGTCGGCCCTTTTGATTAAAGTTGTAGATCCTTCAAAACATTTCAGGTCTATGTCCAAGTTTTGGATATATTTTTTAAAGCAGTTTATTTAAACTACCACTGCCTTCATGTATTTTTACAAGGTTATTCGAGCAAGAACAACCTTGTACTGGTCTTGTTTTTTCGCTAAATAGTTCTGTTTGTGCAATCTAATTTAAACCTTACATTTGCACGTTTTTAATTTTCAGAAAATATTTGGAAAATGGGCGGTAATAATCTGGTAGACAGGCAGGAGAATGTTGGGGAGGCAATAAGTTCGGAAGAGATAGATCAGTGTATTTTTCTACTTAATAAGTTGGTAGGTAACGGACATAAGGTTTTTGAACTTCCAGAAGATAAACGGGTGGCCTTGCTGAAGGCTGCAGGCCAGTTGTCCAGACCAGCCAAAAATGAATTTAAACAGCGTAAAAAGGACGCAGCCAAAGCTGCTAAGCGCAAGATGATAGAGCGCGATAAGCATGCGCGTAAGGAAACAGGTATAAGAAGCGCTAGGGAAGCTGCCGTGTTTGTAGCTCCCAAATTATTGGCTGCTCCCGTCAGGGAAACCTTGGAGGAGCTTGAGTTGGAATCCCCTAGGAATTGTTATGTCTGTAAAACCGTATATACCAAATTACATCATTTTTATGATGCCATGTGCCCGGAATGTGGCGACTTTAACTACGCAAAACGCTTTCAGACGGCCGATCTTAGTGGACAGGTAGCCATAGTTACGGGGTCTAGATTGAAAATAGGATATCATATTACCCTAATATTGCTAAGGGCAGGAGCCACCGTGGTGGCCACCACTAGGTTTCCGGTAGATTCTGCACTGCGTTTTTCCAAAGAAGAGGATTTTCATGAATGGGGCCATAAACTTAAAATACATGGTCTGGATTTGAGACATATCCCCAGCGTTGAGATTTTTTGCAATTTTATAGAACAACAGTACGATCGATTGGATATCCTGATCAATAATGCGGCGCAAACCGTTAGAAGACCGGCAGGATTTTATCAACACCTTATGAAAAACGAGGAAGTTCCTTTTCAGGATTTACCCCCAAGGGCCCGAGAGGTATTGTCCGACCACGATTTTTGCCTACAGGAATTAAATAGCCTTACCAAGGGTACCGCGAGTACCCAAAATAATGCCTTACCTGTTAATTGGCATGCACCGGAACCTGGTATTGGCATTAGGGCCTCTGCGAAATTGTCACAGATTCCCTACAGTTTTGATAGCTCCCTTTCTGCCAAGGAAGTTTTTCCCGAAGGGGAATTGGATGCCGATCTGCAGCAAATAGATCTAAGGAAGACCAACAGCTGGCGCCTAAAATTAGGGGAGATTGAAACTCCGGAAATGATAGAGGTACAATTGGTGAACGCTATTGCCCCCTTTGTGCTCTGTAACCGTTTGTCTAAACTTATGCGGCAGGAGAATACTGGAAAAAAACATATTATCAACGTCTCGGCTATGGAAGGGAAATTTCATAGATTTTACAAGGAGGATCGTCATCCCCATACCAATATGGCCAAGGCTGCACTGAATATGATGACGCATACATCTGCTCTTGATTTTGCAAAGGATGGTGTTTATATGAATGCTGTGGATACTGGTTGGGTCACTGACGAAGATCCCGTAGAGCTGTCCAAAAGAAAGGAAGAAATCCATGATTTTCAACCTCCATTGGACATTGTGGACGGTGCTGCTAGGGTCTTGGATCCATTGATAGATGGCATTAACACAGGTAAACATTGGTGTGGTAAATTTCTAAAGGATTACCGCCCCATAGACTGGTAGTCTTTTTTTAATTAAAGGTATCCATCAATGAAGGGTCTATTTCCATGGTTTTGCTTTTGGTGAAGCGATAGGAGATGCCAAAATTTATTAAATAATCTGCAAAAGCGGCATCCCCATTTCTGGGAGTTCCAGTGCTTATTTCGGTTTGCCTATCCGTAACACTTTGAGGCCTATCTCGCCGAACGGCAAAAGGTACATTTAGATTTAGGGTTAGATTGTGAAGAAAATAGGCAAGGCCCGGCTCAATTGACAGTACATTGCCTGGTCTTCGGAAACCTTCGTTGCCACCAATTAGGTCTTTAACGGGCACAGCATCGAAGCGGGCCCCCAAGGAAGTAGATAGTGCGTTGGACAAACTATAGCTTAATCCGGCACGTACAGAGTATTGGTCCGGTACGGCCATGATGGCCTCGTTTTCCAAAAGAGGGCTCAAGGTTTCCCTAAACGTCCTTATTTCATTGGTTTCCCGAGGGTTCAATAGGTAAAAGCCACCACCATAGGCAAAAAGGCCGGTAGTCATTTTTTTATAAAACTGGAAATCAACTGTAAGACCAAAACCACCGTCCCCAGGTTGAATGGATTGGTCAACTGGACGCACTTCTGGACTCCCTTCTGGACCAACGTTATAAAATATATCTGTTGCATTGTAGTTGCCGGTAGGTAATTTTATGCCTATGCCAACGGCCATGTTGCCATCTGAATGTTTAATGGGGTCCAATAACCAATACCCTACCCCGGCCCGTATATCGGCCAAGCCTCTGGAAAAAGTACTGTTTCTTTCTTCCCTGCCATGCTCATAAAGTGAAGACCTGGCATTTATCACCGTGGGTATGGTAATACTAGTATAGAAGCGGTCAGAGATGCCATAGGTCAGGAAAAAATCCCACGCATGTGAATGATTTATTACCTCAGTATTGTTGGTTACTCGATCGGACTCCTCTTCCGTTCCCCTAAAATGCCGAAAAGATTTAAAATACCTATAATTCATGCCAATTTGAAGATCTCCTTTGCCCAGTAAATTGTTTTCCAGACTATTACCTAAACATGAGGAGAAATGCCTTATGGCTACGCAGCCTTGGGCATTTAGTGCAATGGGGTTAATTGAAAGGGTAATTAGCATGCTGCCCAATAATAATTTAGCATGTAGTATTTTCATGGTTGGGATAGACTTTAGTTAGTTTATTTTACCAAATAATTTTCTATTATAATGATCGTTAAAGTGCCTTGTGCGTTTAAGGACTCAAACCCTTTATGTACTTATTGTTGGGGAACTTTTTCGTACGACCGTGGATAAATAAGAAACAGCGCACTGATTATTACGATATTCTTAATAATGTACTGGCCTACCAGAGTAAGTGAAAATGGGGCTTGGGAAAAGGAAATTTCAGGAAAAAATACCACTGGAATAAAAGTTAATACAAGATGTATCAGCGCAGCAACAATAACTATTTTGAGCTGAATTTTAAAGATTAAGCACAACCCAATGGCGACCTCAATTATTGCCAGTAACAGGATGCCAATATTTTCCGGAATAGAATTAAAGGTCAATAATGAAATGGTTTGTTTGGCCAGTATGTCCGCCGGACTTAGTCCAGGAAAAAATTTTAGCAATCCAAACCATAGGTAGATTATGCCTATGCTTATGCCAAGTATTCTGCCATTTTGGGATAAACGAACCATAATAATACAGTTTTTTCTATAGATTTAATTTTTCCGGATAGATGAAGGATTTCCTGATCAGGGTAGGGATTTTTTGAAGGAATATATTATTAGTTTGCCAGAGCTGCTCCTTTACCATTTTCACCTATAAGCTCTAGGTATTTCTTATAATGGTGTCTAGCTACTTGTCTACCCAATTCCAATCCTGCAACATTATCAGCCTGGATATGATATCCTCCCATTACTCTGGATATCCCTGCCATTTCGGCCGTTTCTGTAAAAGTTGGAAATTTTATAATAACCGGGTCGTCAAGATTATTGGGCTCTGTAAGTGCTCCCGGCACCAGTTCAACTTCCACTCCAAAATGGTCGTCCCCGGTAAACAAGCGCAAGGCCTCTGCACATCCTCCGCTTATGGTACTGTGGCCGGAAACATAGCTTGGAAAAGGTGGACAAAGAAAGGCATCTGGGGAATAAGGCCTCCAATCCTTACCCTTCATTTCAATCATGCCTTTATCTGGACCTCCCCAGGCCTTAATTACCTTGTCTTGATAGTAATCGTGCACCAAGGCATAGGGGCGTGTATAATCATAGTACATTTTGGAATCCCAGCAAGAGATAAAGGCATCCATGGCTACAGATTCTACTAAAAAGTACATCTTTACATCTTGATCCAGGGTATGGTTGTCCCGGGTAGATACGTCTTGCGCAAATTTCAACCAATGTCCTGCCTGTTGTACGGATTTGGGTCCATCTCTCATGAACTCTACCAAGGCCTTGTTTTCTGGGGTTAAGTTGGCCTGAAGGTCAATAACCTCTTGAACTTCTTTTTCCAATTGTTCGGAACCGACCATAGGCGGTGGACCAGGCCTAAACTGATCTGCCGTCTCCAATAATAGAGGTTTTACCTTTTGCCAATAGGGAGTTAAGCAACCTGGATTGTATTTATTGCCTTCCTCATCAATAAAATATTTTGGCTGCCATCTGTTGAGGTCAATATTTTTGTCAATGTCATTTACCGGTGCATAATTAGTATAATCAAAGTAGGGCTGCCCATTGGAACCTTCCACTTCCCCGTACTGGTTGGAGCCATCGTTTTTACGCGCATTGATTACCATATCTGCGGCAAGATTGCCAACGCCCTCTGGCGTGCTGGCATCACGGGATTGATTTTCTGGGTCAAGGCCCAAAGCGATCATTTTTTCCTTGAACAATGTACTGTCGGAATAATAGTATTCCTTTAGGGCCCTATATGCGGCATAGCTTACCGCTATTTCTTTGTTTTTAAGTGTTCTTTTGTTTTCTGGGAAACGATCAACACCTTTTAGGTATAGGGGTTGTGCCTTTTCATCAAATCGTGTCCAGGCATCGAACATGGCGGTACATATTAATCCAAGATATCTGGAAGTAACCGTGGGTCTAGGTTTAAAGCGATCTGTGTCCAAAGCAGTTCCTTCCAAGGCCATAAAGGCCCATTGGTAGGCCACGTTATCCTTTCCCCGCGGTTCCTCGGCCATGGCCATCAGATTATCCGCCATATTCTTGGAAGGCTTGGACTGCTTACAGCCCATCATTCCATAAAATAAGATAGCTAGTACAGGTAAGTAAAGTCTTTTAAGGTTCATGTTAGTTGGTTTAGTTACCAACAATAGTAGAATTTTAGATGGCTCGAAAATTATTTTTTATATGAAATGATTATATTGCTTTATGAAAATGGTAATTTATTGGATAAGATCATGAGGTGTTTAATTGTTGATGATGATCCGTTGATTTGTGATTTACTTGAGCACTTCTGCAGTAAGATCAATGAAATTAAAGGTGTAACTACAACGGTTTCCGGTTTTGAATCTATTAACCTTATTCATAATTCATCGTTTGATCTCATTTTTTTGGACTATAATTTACCGGACATTACGGGCAGGGATATTTTGGACTTAAATCCCAGCTCCGCAGTTATTATGATTACTTCCAATAAGGATTTCGCCATAGATTCCTACAATTACCCAAAAATTGTGGACTATTTGGTTAAGCCAATAGATTTCCCTAGATTTTATAAGGGTTTTTTAAGGGCAAAGGAATTTCTTTCCGCCAGCCAAAAAACGCCGGAAAAGGATGCCAGATTGTTTATAAAGGAAGGTGGGAAATTGGTGAAAATAAAATTGAAGGAAGTAGCCTATTTTAAGTCGGAGGCCAATTACATTTCCATTGTTTTCAAAAACAAGAAAATATTGACTCTAATGGCCCTCAAGGACCTTGAACCCAAACTTCCGGATTTTTTTCAACGTGTGCATCGGTCTTACATCATTAATCTTAATATGATAGACGTTATACATACCGGTGCAGTGGAAATTAATAAAGACCATGTCCCCGTAAGTCAACGTTACGCCCAGGAATTGCTCAGGAAGATCCAACTTTTGAATTAAGGTGTCCTTCCGCTCTGATACAGCATAAATAAAAGGCAAAAATGTTATTTATCTTGTGAAGATGATCTTTATCAACGATTGCTATTTTGTCCGGGAGAGCCTCTTTTAGATCGGTCAATTGAAGATTATTGATATGGGCTATTATTTTGTGGATTATGGCTTCCCATTTCACCTGATCCTTACTTTCGCCAATTTTGTTTATTCCTTTAAGATAGTTTTCAAATTCCTTCTCCAGTAATTTTAGAACTTTGTTTATTTTGGGAATGTCATGGTCATAATTGTTATAGATATTTGAAAAATCGGGAGCCTTGAATTCATTGCTCCCTAAAATTTTATAGACCGTATCTTTTAATTGGTCTATTTGGAAGGGTTTTTGAAAATATTCGCCGAATGGGGTGCTGGCCTCCGTAGCATCCAAGGCCGAAATAATAATTAGGGGACAGTTTATTTCTTTGGCTTTGATCCAACGTTCCAGGCTAGTGTTTATTTTTTCATTTGCCAGCATTAGATCGCTTATGATCAAATCTGGTGTTTCTGAATTTATAATTTTCAAGGCTTCGTCTATGGTTTGGGCTTGGTGTAAGGTAATGTTGTCCAATTTTAGAATATGCTTTATCAGCTCCATAGTAGATGCATCGTCCTCTATATGCAGAATATTGTAGTTGCCCCTTAGTTTCGGAAGAGGCAGTGTTGAAGAGGAAATTGGTTTTGCCAATTTAGGGGTGGATAGTGAAGTGGTAGGGATGCTGATCAGAAATTCGGAACCTTTGCCTTTCACGGAAGAAGCCACCAAAGTACCCCCAAATAGTGTAGTCAACTGTTTAACAATGGAAAGTCCTAAGCCGTAGCTGCCATACCTTCCAGATAGATCGTTTTTTTCCATAAAAAAACGGTCGTTTATCCTATTCAGGTTTTTGGGAAGTACCCCTACACCAGTATCCTTCACCTTTATATTTAAGGTTTTATTTTCCGTACCATTGATGGAAGCAATTAGGCTTATACTGCCCTTTTTGGTATATTTTATGGCATTTACCACGAGATTTGTAACTATCTGTGTCAATCTTAAGGCATCGGTCTGAACAAGGGTAGTTTCAAGCTTTTCGTCTATACTTAAATTGAAAGTAAGTCCTTTTTGAACAGCTTCGTACAAATAGGTGGAGTGAATATCCCTAAAAAGCTCTGCAATATTGGTAGGTTCCAATTGAATGTGCAGCTTGCCTTCAACTAATTTTTGGTGGTCCAGAACGTCGTATACTAGGCCGGCCAAGCTATTGGAGCTTCTTTCCAGTGCATTAATAATAGGCAATTGTGGTTCCGAGGCGTTTTTGTACAACAATTTGGTAAGGCCCAAAATAGCGTTGAGAGGGGTTCGCATTTCGTGACTCATATTTTGTAAAAATTCATCCCTTTGTTTTCTGGCCACCTGTTCCTTCTCCAAAGCCGTGTTTAATTCAAGGACATTTTGATTTATTTTTACCTTCATTTTGGTAAAGGTATTGGCCAAGATCCCTATTTCGTCCTTTCTATTGGTAGGTAGGGTGTTGTCATCGGGAATACCCTGATCGTAGTTGCTGATCGCTTTGGTGATTTTCTTAATTTTTTTTGAAAATAAATTGGTAAAGAACCAAGACAAAAGAATTGAAAATAGGCATACCCACAGCAAAGTCTGAATACTTTCCGATCGTACGCTAAGGGCATTTTTCAACAATATATTTTGATCCATATTGGAAATCAGAAATATTTTTCGTTTTCCATCAAAATAAGGCAATTCCTTAAAATAACTTAGATAACTACTGCCGTTCTGTCCTGTGAGCTGCTGGAAACCATCCTTCGGGGGGGTCTGGGAGCTATCGTCAACATTGAAATCAGAATAAAAATTTTGAAACTTTCGGGTCTGTTGGCCAAACTGTTGGGACCTGTCACCTGAGTATAAATACTGACCTTGGGTATCTATTAAATAGAATTGACTGTCGGTACCGGCAATTTGATCAAGACCAAGATATAGCGGACTAAGGTTTATATTAATTATCAAAATGCCAACTTTTAAGTTTTCATTATCAAAAATGGGGCTAGCAACACGTAGGGTAGGGGTAAAAGGAGTGCTGATTACGCCGTATTCCTCATTTAAATTGATATTGGAAAAATAGTGTTCGCCTTTTCCTATTTGAAGCGCCTCCTTAAAATATTCACGGTCCCCTTTTTGCTGTAGATTGGTCGACTTTAGTACTTGGCCATCCAACTTATCGAAACGAATAATCTCCTTACCGTTCTCATCCGCCTCTAATAGTCTGATCTGAAAATAGGTTTCTTTGTTTTCCAGTATAATTCGGAAGAGCTGGTCAATATCGTTGGTGGTTTTTTCTGAGGGTTGAAATATATGTTGTTGTAAGGTTGGACTCAATGCTATTACCGCAATGTCATTGGTGACCTCATTTAATAAGGCATAAAAAGACTGTTCCGCCAATTCGGAAGCATGCATAATACGTTCTTTGGAATGCGCCGTAATTACTTGTGAAGCTTTTCTAAAGACCAAATACCCGGATAAAAGAATGGAGAAAATGATTAGGCCCGTGAAGAAAAGCGCAAATCGGGTAACTATGGAATGTCTTAAATTCATCTAAAGGCGAATATAGGGTATATAGGACTAATTTATACTTTATTTGAATTGAAAACAAAGGCTTTAGCGGAATGCCATGGAGGCCTTTCTATGCGGAATCCAATTGTATCTCAAACTTCGTTTATTTTGTTGGTTAACTATATTAAGTTGATCTGGTTCTTATTACTGAATTAAGGGCTGGTGAAAAAATAACGATTTTCACTATATTTGTTATGTACTTCAGTATTTACCTTGCTTTATGGAGACCTACGCAACGGCACTTTTATATGCCATCCCGTTTTTTGTAATCCTTTTAACAATAGAAATAACCTATGGCTATTTTGTAAAAAAACAAATGCATAAGGTTATGGATACGGTTTCCAGTATAAGTTCGGGGTTGACCAATATAATCAAGGATACCCTGGGCCTGGCACTGATCGTAGTTTCCTATCCATTTTTGTTGGAGCATTTGGCCATAACCGAAATTAAGGCCACTTGGTTGGTGTGGACAATTGCATTTATTGTTCTGGACTTTGCCGGTTATTGGAACCATAGGCTTAGCCATAAAATAAATATTTTTTGGAATCAGCATGTAATTCACCATAGCAGTGAAGAGTTCAATCTTGCCTGTGCCCTTAGGCAACCTATCAGCAACCTAGTGGGTTATTTTTCGCTGTTCCTTATTCCAGCAGCGGTTTTGGGCGTGCCCCACATGGTCATAGCCATTTTGGCCCCAATACACTTATTTGCACAATTCTGGTATCACACCAGGCATATCGGCAAAATGGGATGGTTGGAATATATCTTGGTCACCCCTTCCCAACATAGGGTGCACCATGCCATCAATCCGGAATATATAGATAAGAACCTAGGTCAGATTCTGTGTGTTTGGGATCGTATGTTCGGTACTTTTCAGGAGGAGCTGGAGGAGGTTCCGCCCCAATTTGGAGTATTGAAACCCGCAGGGACTTGGAACCCTATAATTATCAATTTTCAGCATTTGTGGAGGATATTACAAGATGCATGGCGAACCAAGAGCTTTCGCGACAAGTTGCGTATTTGGTTTATGCCTACTGGCTGGCGGCCCGATGATGTTAAGGAAAAGTATCCCATTGCCATTATAGGGGACGTTTACAATTTTAAAAGATATGCTTCCAATGCTACCAGTGGGTTGAAGGGATATGCTATTTTCCAGATGCTAATAAGTTTGGGGCTAATGATGTTTATGTTCTACAACTACACAGAAATTGGTTTTGAGGGACTACTTATATTTAGTGGCTTTATTTTAATTGGTATCTATGGATATACTACCCTTATGGATAGGAAAAAATATGCTGTTTTTATTGAGGTGATCCGAGGGGTGGCCGGCATTTTGTGGATAGTTTATTTTGGTGATTGGTTCGGCCTAAATGCTTTCCTTCCAATGGGCAATGCGTGGATTGGGGCCTATTTTCTGATCACGATTTTAGCAGGTATATATTTCACCTATTTTGAAAATAGGGGAACCGAAATGGGGATGGCTGCCTAAAGACTTTATTCAAGCCAAAAAATAATATATTGCATTTCCAGGAATGGGAAGGCTCGGATAATAACAGTTTCTTGTGGTATCTACCAAATCAAATTTAAGGTAGGTTGGAAGGCTTTATATAATATCCCAAATGGAATTTGAGCTTTACTTTTTGTTATTCCTTATTTCTTTGTCCACCAGTTCTATGTAGCGTTCCATAGCTTCTTCAATGCTTACATTTTTTGCTTGGATCAGGGCATTGGCCTTAAATGCGTTTATTAAGGGCGTCCTGCTGCCTGGATGGCTAAAATTGCGATTGGCAATTTTAAAATAGGCGTATAGTTTTAATAAAAGATCGGCAGGCAACGGGTCTGTGTAATCATTAACGAAATCGACCGCTGCTATAAAATCTTTCTTTAGTTTATCAGTCTTCATTTTCTTTTTTAACCCTTGTAGTTGCAATACATGTTTTTGCTCCGGTCACCTTTTGGTGTAATTTCACGGTAATTGCACTATCCAAAGGTAAGAACAAATCTACCCTAGAGCCAAATTTAATAAATCCTGCATCTTCCCCCTGTTGAACGCTTTCACCCACTTCAGCGTAATTGACTATTCGTCGTGCCAAGGCACCGGCAATTTGGCGGTAGAGGATATCCCCAAACTTGGGAGTATTAATAACAATGGTAGTCCTTTCATTCTCTTCGCTTGATTTAGGATGCCAAGCTACCAGATATTTTCCGGCATGGTATTTTGAAAATTTAACCAGTCCACTTGCCGGGTATCTTGTTACGTGCACATTTATTGGAGACATAAAAATGGATACTTGTATCCGTTTTGCCTTAAAATATTCGGTTTCCTCCACTTCTTCAATAGCAACCACCTTGCCATCTACGGGAGCCAATATTTCATCAAAATTCTTGGAAACGTTCCTTTTGGGATTTCTGAAAAACTGTAGAATCAAAATAAGGATAAGCAGGGAAATTATTTGAAGTCCAAATTTTAGCCAAGTTATATCTATAAAATAATTGGCCAACACTATAATGGCACAAACTATAATAAAGGTTGTTATAATAATTCTTTGTCCTTCTTTATGAAACATGGGAAAAAATAATTAAAGTTAAATATGCAAAAGGTGCGGCAAAAACCAAACTGTCCAATCGGTCCAACATGCCGCCATGTCCCGGTAAAATTGCTCCACTGTCCTTGACCCCAGCGGCCCTTTTAAATTTTGATTCTATAAGATCGCCCAAACTTCCCGTAATGACAATCACCGTCGCTAGGATCAACCATTGTCCCAATGAAATATTGGTCTCATATTTCGATAAAAAATAAGAAGCGGCCAAGGCAAAAACAAAACCTCCAATGGCTCCCTCTATTGTTTTTTTAGGGGAAATGGACGGGAACAATTTATTGCGACCAATACTTTTTCCTACCAAATAGGCAAAAGTATCGTTGACCCAGATAAGGATAAATACCCCCATGATCAGAAATTTTGCAAATTCATTGTCCTTGTACGGTATCATGGTAAGGAAAATACATCCTCCCCCTATATAAAATAAACCTATAATAAACTTTTGCAAATTGTTGAACAGCTTTTCCTTACCGGAAAAGAGATAGTACAACAGTATAAAATTAATCGATATTGTAATGAACATCAAAATATTGACGGGAATCTTATCATCTATAATATAAATAAATGCCCACCAAAGTGCCAAATAGGCTATGAAAATATGGTAGCCAGGCAGTTTAATCATTCGTTTGTACTCATAAAGACAGGCGAGGCCAAAGGTCATAAATAAAAAATCAAACGCATCGGAGCTTAGGAATACGGCGGAAAGCAGCAGAATTACATAGACTGCACCTGTAAGTAAGCGCCTTAAAATTTCTCTCATGTTATAAGTCTTCCAGAAGTAAAAGATAAAGATTTTTAGAACTACTTCCGTAAGTTAAGAAATCGTCTGAATTTTCAGCCGTGGGTTGGAAATGTTTAATGGTAGTAATATTGGCAGGAATTACATTTTTATACTTCTTTTTAATTGTCTTTAATCCCTCGCCAATAGATTCAACCATTTGGCTGGTTGTAGCAAAAACAATAACATTTGATGGTAATTCGTGAAGCTTTCTTTCTTTCAGTTGATTGGAGCAGACCAAAATGGAACCATTTTGGGCAATTAAATGCTCACAGGTAGTAAAAAATATTTCGCTGTTATTGGGGAGATTGGTGAAATTAATTTCTTGTTTGGCAAACTTTTCCTCCAATCTTTTGTCCATTGAAAAAAAGGTTTGGTCCTGCCATTTATTTTCAATGATAATGTTGTCCAAATTGGTGAAAACTTCATTAATGGAATCGCAATAAAGGAACTTGCCTCCGTTGTGTTTAAAATTAATGGTAAACTTTTCGTCGACAGGAATGTTTAAGTCGGGCATATGTTGCCCTCTCGTTTCCACAGTTTCCTTGGAAACCTTTCTTTTTCCTCCCCCGAAAAGTTTATCAAATAATCCCATTAATGTCTAAATGGAGCCTTAAGCCCCTAGTTGTTTAGGAACAACGAATTATTTATTGTTTTATTTTTCTGTTTCTGATTTTGGAAGATCCTTGTTGGCTTTTTCCTCTTTTTCTGCTGCTTCCTCAGCTTCCAGTCTTTTGTCTTTTTCAAAAGGACGCTTACCGAAAATCTTTTCCAAATCGTCCTTAAATATAACTTCTTTTTCCAATAAACGTTGCGCTAATTCGGTAAGTTTATCTTTGTTTTTGGACAATAGTTCAACGGCCCTTTTATATTGCTCTTCAATAAGCTTGGAAATCTCTCTGTCTATGGTCAATGCCGTCTGTTCGCTATAGGGTTTGGAGAAACCATATTCATTTTGTCCCGATGAGTCGTAATAGGTAATGTTACCAATCTCATCGTTTAATCCATAAATGGTTACCATAGCCCTGGCCTGTTTGGTCACTTTTTCCAAATCGCTAAGTGCGCCCGTTGATATCTTGTTGAAGATTACTTTTTCGGCAGCCCTACCACCTAGGGTAGCACACATTTCATCTTTCATTTGTTCCGGACGAACAATAAGGCGTTCTTCTGGCAAGTACCATGCGGCACCTAAGGATTGTCCTCTGGGCACAATGGTTACTTTTACCAAAGGAGCGGCATGTTCCAACATCCAACTTACTGTGGCGTGTCCGGCTTCATGATAGGCAATGGTTTCCTTTTCTCCTGGAGTAATTATTTTGTTCTTTTTCTCAAGCCCTCCTACAATTCTGTCCACAGCATCCAAGAAGTCCTGTTTGGTAACAGCTTTTTTCTCCTTACGTGCTGCGATCAATGCCGCCTCATTACATACATTGGCAATATCGGCACCCGAAAAACCAGGAGTTTGTTTGGCCAGAAAATCCAAATCCAATGTTTCGGCCGTTTTTATAGGTCTTAAGTGTACTTCGAATATTTCTTTCCTTTCCCTAATGTCCGGAAGGTCTACGTATATCTGTCTATCAAATCGGCCAGCCCTCATTAATGCCTTGTCCAAAACATCTGCACGGTTGGTAGCTGCCAAAACAATAACGTTGGTATTGGTGCCAAAACCATCCATTTCGGTCAATAACTGGTTAAGGGTATTTTCCCTTTCATCATTGGAACCTGTAAAATTATTCTTGCCCCTGGCCCTACCAATGGCATCGATCTCATCAATAAAGATAATGGCCGGTGATTTGTCTTTGGCTTGTTTAAACAAGTCTCTTACCCTAGAGGCTCCGACCCCTACGAACATCTCCACAAAATCTGAACCAGAAAGTGAAAAGAAAGGAACTTTTGCTTCCCCTGCAACAGCTTTGGCCAATAAGGTTTTACCGGTTCCTGGAGGTCCTACCAATAGGGCTCCTTTAGGGATTTTACCGCCTAGGGAGGTGTATTTATCCGGATTTCTTAAGAATTCCACGATCTCCTCTACTTCTTCTTTGGCGCCTTCCAATCCGGCAACGTCCTTGAACGAGGTTCTTGTATCCGTTTTTTCGTCGAACAATTTGGCTTTGGACTTTCCAATATTGAAAATCTGACCACCAGCGCCACCACCGGCTCCACCGGACATACGACGCATTAAATAGATCCAAATGCCTATGATCAACACAAACGGCAATAGGGTTAACAGAAGTTCGGTAAGCACATTCGATTCTTGGTCGTAGGTAAGCTCCGTGTCTAAATTGTTTTCCTTTTTAATGTCATTGATCTCATTTTCAAAGTTCTGCTGATCCCCATAGTTTACTACATACTGGGGCGTAGCAGTGGCCGTCAAAGAGAAAGGCTGATCTGATACATCCTTGTGAACCTCCTTTTTTAAGGCTTCTTCGGTAAGGAATATTTTTGCTTGTCTGGTATTGGTAATGACCAGTATTTTTCTGATATCCCCATTTCTAAGATACTCCTGAAGTTCGGAAGTACTCGCTTTTTTGGTATTCGCGAAGTTTCCACTGCCGAAAAATTGAAAACCGATTAATAATATTGCTATTACGCCATATATCCACCAAGTATTGAATTTGGGTTTTTTGGGACCTGTATTATTTTCTTTTGCCATTATTTTTTTTTACTGATTGAAGCTACTTTCAACTGAGGTTACTTTGGCGTCTCCCCAAAGTCCTTCTATATCATAATATTCTCTAACTTGTTTTTGAAATACATGTACTACTACGTTTACGTAGTCCATTAATACCCATTCCGCATTGTCAGAACCTTCTATATGCCAAGGTTTGTCTTGAATTGCTTTACTGACGGTTTTTTGGATGGAGCCTACTATGGCATTTACATGTGTGTTGGAAGTACCATTACAAATAATAAAGTAGTCACAAACAGTATTCTCAATATCTCTAAGATCAAGTAAATTTATATCATGTCCTTTAACCTCTTCTATTCCACTTAAAATTAAGGCAATTAACTCATCTGCGCTACTTTTCCTTTTCTGCATTCAAAAATTTTAAATTTTTACAAAGTTATTATTTTTTTGTTTTTTTAACTATTGTTTTTAACAATACATTATATAATAATCATAAGATTGTAAATGCAATTAATCAAACTTAGTGCCACGGACTCAACAAATGCCTATTTAAAAGATTTGTTGTTCCAAAATAAGATCGAGGATTTTACGGCAGTGATGGCCCATACACAATTGAAAGGGCGCGGTCAAATGGGGACAAGTTGGCTTTCGGAGCCAGGTAAGAATCTGACCTTTAGTGTTTTAGTGAAATCTTTAGAGGAGCCGGTCTCAGAGCAGTTTCTTCTGAATATTTATGTTTCACTGGCAATTTATGATACTTTGACCCAACTGCATGTACCCGATTTAAAGATTAAATGGCCTAACGACATAATGTCAGGACATTCCAAAATTTGTGGAATTCTTATCGAAAATATTTTATCCGGACAACATATTCAGGCGTCAATTGTCGGAATTGGTTTAAATGTAAATCAGTTAACTTTCAATAGCCTTCCCAATGTGTCCTCTTTAAAGCTGCTTTTGGGTAGGTCATTGGATCTTGACGAACTACTATTGAGTATTGTGGAAAATCTAAAAAGTTTGC
>TARA_R100001369_G_scaffold92846_2_pt1 | contig 19688 bp, 18 predicted proteins | sample TARA_R100001369 | Tara Oceans TARA_R100001369 (sample SAMEA2621528) | marine metagenome | biome: marine biome (ENVO:00000447); feature: surface water layer (ENVO:00002042); material: "saline water (ENVO:00002010), including plankton (ENVO:xxxxxxxx)" | depth 5 m | reverse complement strand
TATAAGCCTCGCTTTATACACCATAACTTATGCGGATTCACTTAGCAAGTCTGTTAAGTATCTCCTCGGTTCAAGCCACAACACTTTATGATCAGGACGGCACGAAGCTGGATATTTACGGCCGTATTGCTATAGGGATTGCAGGCGATGGCCCTCAGTTTAATAGCGCAGGCAATAAAGTGAATGACGGCGCGGAATTCGTTGATGTTTATTCCCGTTTGGAGTTTCGAATGAGTCATGCGATCACTTCAAACATGACGGCATTAGGTCATTTGGAGTGGCGGTTTACCGGTGATGAGCGCAATACGAACCAGGGCTTCAATGAGATTCGTCAAAGCTACATCGGTTTATCAAGTAAGCAGTACGGCACATTGCTAGCAGGTAATTTTAATAGCATGTATTTCTAAGATATCCCAGTAAAGCTGGCTACCCAGTACCCTAAACAGGCAGACAGTGCTCCACATCATGGTCATGTCGGGGCGCTTTTCGTTGCATGCCAGGAAGAATGATCCTGTGCAATATGCCGGCACAATAGGCCGGACAAGGCGTTCGACTGGCTGGCTACAATGTCGATAGGCTGTGCCGGTTTGCTTAAGACGTAGGGCACTTCCCGGGTGGCAGTTTGTGGGCACCACAATAGGGCAGCTTACCCGTTGTTCTGTTATGATTAGGCCAACGGTCAGGCTGATATGAATAATGCTGAAACTGGTAATAAAGTAAGCGTGTTTAGTACTTTATTGTCAATGCGAGTGACTGGTAGAGTGAGTTCGTTATGCTTAGTATATAGGTTTTAAATTATAACTATTGATTGTTTTAACCAATATTTACCATTAGGTTAAATGAATATGGAAGCCAGCAGTTGCCGCTAATGAATGAAAACAAATTAAGTGCAATGACTGTCTTGTCGAAAATTAATTGCAATAAAGAATTGCAAAAAAATACTGTGACACATGGATAGACGATCAATAGGAATTGTAGAACGCTATCCGGCTCAGCTTATAATGCCGGGCGTGGATATATTTGCGCTTGTAGTGGGTGGATTGCTAGCACACTGTCTACGCTTTCAATCTCTCCAGCTGCATGACAGGTATTGGCTGGCAATGGCAGTAATGGGGTTGCTGGTCTTGCTGATCAATACGCTGCAAGGCGGCTATATACGCTGGCGTATCAGTAAAATATCAACACTGTTGGTCAAGCTAAGTATGGTATGGGCGATAGTTGCCATTCTGGTAGCTTCACTCATATTCTTTGCACATGCAGCGGGTAACTATTCACGACTGTGGATCGGCTATACGCTTGTCTTTTCGTTTGTCATAGCGGCCGGGCTAAGAGTGGCTGCCCAGCTAATGCTTAAATATGCGAGAAAGCTGGGCAAGGCGAAACGGCCAGTCTTCTTGGTAGGGCCGTCGTTACAAGTGATCCATGTCGGTAAGGGAATGCGCGATGCCCCCTTTGAAGGCTACTGCATTGCCGGTGTCGAACGCTTGCATGAAAACCCGGATAACCTCTTCTATGAGCGCCTGGTAAGGCGAGTGACCGAGTCAGGTGCCCGCGAAGTTTGGATCTGTGTGCCGCTGGAAATGGGCGGGCTGGTTCGCTCCATTTTCTATGAGCTTCGCTACCACACGGCTGAGGTTCGCTTCATACCCGATTTCGAAGGCATGCAGCTACTCAACCACCGCATGAGCGAAGTGGCAGGTCATCTAGCTGTCGATCTCAGCGTTTCGCCGCTGGATGGCGTGACGCGCATCGTCAAGCGTATGGAAGATCTGGTGCTGGGGGCTCTCATCAGCCTGTTGATACTGCCGGTCTGCCTGGTAATAGCGATCGGTATTAAAGCCACATCGCCAGGGCCGGTATTGTTCAAGCAGTATCGCACCGGGGCCAATGGCAAATTTTTCAAAGTCTACAAGTTTCGAACCATGTACGTGCACCAGGAGCCGGAAGGCTGGGTGACTCAAGCATGTCCCGGCGATGAAAGGATAACGCCTATCGGCGCTTTCCTCAGGAAAAGCTCTTTCGATGAACTACCGCAGTTTTACAACGTGCTGCAGGGGCGCATGTCGATTGTAGGGCCAAGGCCGCATGCCCTGGCGCATAACGAATATTACAAAGACATTGTTGAATCCTATATGAAGCGGCACAAGGTAAAGCCGGGCATCACCGGTTGGGCGCAGGTAAACGGCCACAGGGGCGGCACCGATACCATCGAGAAGATGGAAAAACGTGTTGCCCATGACTTGTGGTATATCGATAGCTGGTCGTTGGGCCTGGATTTAAAGATTATCTTCCTTACCATCATCAAAGGCTTCTTCAACAAAAACGCCTACTGATGTGGGTGCTGATAAAAAAGTATCATTCCAACCGAGCTGGCACGCTCAATTCCAGAACCGAGCGTGCATTGAAAGCCGTTGTTTAAGGCGGGTAGGCAGTTGCCTCTCATGGCGCCCAAGCCGGTAGCCCAGGTACTTGGCAAACGTGCGTAGCAGAGCGCCGGGGAGCGCCAATGGGGCGTGTTTTAGCAGGTAGCCCGCCTCAGAGCGAATAAACCGCAAGCCTTCACCCTCCGCGCTGCCCAGCCATTCCAGCAGCCACGCCTCCTGGGCATGAAACGCCCCAATATCAAAGTAACGCTTGAACTCTTCGCTGAACGAGTAATTATGAGAGTGGTGTACGCAGGCAGTGGCGTTATAAGCCAGCTTCCAGCCTTGCTTGAGAAGCCTGGCGCCCGCCATCATGTCTTCGGACAGAATTACATGGTCAGGAAACCCACCAGCTTCTATCAACGCCTGCCGGCGGTAGGCCGCAAAGGAGTTGGAGAGAAAGGCGGTTTTAATCCCCAACCGGGGAATATCCGCCTGGCTAACCACCCGTGAAGCAGTAGGGTAGTTGAACAGCCGTGCATGAGCTGCAATTGGCGTGGCGTCCCGGTGTGGCAACTGCCTGCCGAAAGCCGCTCCTACCTCGGGGTCTTCAAACACGGATACCAGCCGGGTAAGCGCTTCGGGGTCGGCCACCAGGGCATCCTGGGTGAGAAAAACCACGATGTCGCAATCACTCAAATGATGCAGTGCACGCTGGCGAGTACCGCCATGGTTAAACGCCTCACGGCTGATCTCAAGCGTCTCGAAGCCCGCTTGACGGGCGGCCTCGGCGGTACCGTCGTCAGAGGAAGAGTCCACCACCAGTGTGCGAAACCCGATCGCCGCCGGAGTAATACGTGTTAGCCACTCATGCCACAAGGCACCAGCATTCAACGTTGGTACACATAGGCCTACGCTATTCACTACGTTCTCTCATCATCAATCGCTGGGTACAAGACGCTACAATATGGCCAAATAAAATAGCATACTTTTAACGAGTTACTGCGATAGTGTTCCAAGTTGTAATAATTTTCATTTGCCTTTAGAAGGTTGGCGCGAAAACAGCGCTTATTTCATCATGGCTTTTAGGGAACCAAAGAGACCGGGAATTCTCAAAAAACTCCCGCTGCTGTATAGTAGCTCCCTGCCAGTTATTGGCCAAAGTCTAAGATTTATTAATTTCACCATGGATGGCATATGAAAATCTATTTGCTCTACTGCCTCGTCTTAAAAGAAAGACAGAAAGAAAATGCTAATAAAGATAGTTTTGTACAACGACAGATGAAAAGATATCAGTGATTAAGGGTTGATCTTTTTCAAGTCTTATATGAATGATGACGAACACTGCCTGAAGAGATAATTCGAGGAATTGATGAACCCCCATTCTGATCAACCAATATCATTTACGTCGCTACTAAAAAGTTTATGGCAGCATCGAAATCTTATTATAACGATGACTAAACGCGATGTTGCTGGCCGTTATAGAGGATCAGTGTTAGGACTCTTTTGGTCATTCCTGAACCCTGTTTTCATGCTTTTGGTTTATACCTTCGTGTTCTCCGTGGTGTTCAATGCCCGTTGGGGGGTAAGCGAAGACGAAACAAGCACTCAATTTGCAGTCGTTCTGTTTGCAGGCCTGGTGGTGCATAGCTTTTTTGCAGAAGTATTGAGTAAGGCACCCGGGCTGGTATTGGGGAGTACCAACTACGTCAAGAAAGTGGTATTTCCGCTTGAAATATTGCCCGCCATTGCGTTAGGTAGCGCCATTTTCCATACCGCTATCAGCCTGTTGGTACTGCAGTTTGCCTATATCGCATTTACCGGCATCCCACCCTGGACCATCCTCCTCTCGCCTATTGTCTTCTTTCCCCTGGCGGTGTTGTCGCTAGGCGTGGCCTGGATGCTGGCTGCGTTGGGCGTGTACCTACGTGATATTGGTCAGTTCATCGGTGTCATCATTACCGTGCTGTTATTTTTATCGCCGATATTTTTCCCTATCGACAGGCTTCCTGAAGAATATCAGGTATTGATATTACTGAATCCTTTGACGTTTATCATTGAGCAAGCAAGAGAAGTGCTTATCTGGGGTCGCTTGCCTGATTGGAAAGGGCTGGCAGTTTATACGTTCTTTTCTACCATCTTTGCTTGGTTAGGATATGCATGGTTTCAGAAAACCAGAAAGGGATTTGCTGATGTCCTCTAATGAAACGATAATTAAAGTTGATAATATTCATAAATATTATCAGGTTTATGATAAGCCAAATGATCGGTTGAAGCAGTTTGTTGTTCCCCGCCTGAAAAAGCTGATGGGCGCAGAGCACAATAACTACTTCAAAGAATTCAAGGCCCTTCATGACGTTTCGTTCGAGGTGAAGCAAGGTGAAACGGTTGGCATTATTGGGCGTAATGGCTCGGGTAAATCAACCCTGTTGCAGATGATCTGCGGCACCCTGACGCCCACGCAAGGCCAGATCGAAACCCGTGGCCGTATCGCAGCGCTGCTGGAGCTTGGCTCCGGCTTTAACCCGGAGTTTACGGGGCGGGAAAATGTCTACATGAACGCCACTGTGCTGGGTCTTACCACTGAGGAAGTGAACGATCGCTTCGATAGCATCGTGGAGTTTGCCGATATCGGCGACTTCATCGACCAGCCTATCAAGACATATTCAAGCGGTATGGCGGTACGTCTCGCATTCGCGGTAATCGCGCACGTCGATGCCGACATCCTGGTCATCGATGAAGCGCTATCGGTAGGTGATGCGTTTTTCGTACAGAAATGTATGCGCTTTCTGCGCAAGTTCATGGAGCACGGCACGGTTCTGTTCGTGAGCCACGACACGGGTGCCATCATCAACCTTTGTCAGCGAGTGGTATGGCTCGATAAAGGCGAAATTAAAATGATCGGGGAGCCGAAAGACATATCCAAGGCGTACCTGGCTGCCATGTACATCTCGCAGCAGGATGGCACCGCCACCATGTCGGCCAGCAAGAACGAAAATGACGCCAATTCAGATCAAGAAGAGAGTGCCGAAGACGTCCGAGACATGCGGCTGGATTTCATCAACACCACCCAGTACCGCAACGACATTGAAATCGTAAAGTTCGATGAAAACTCGGAAGGCTTCGGAAGTGGTGGGGCCGTCATCAACTCGGCACACCTGCTGGATGAAAACGATCAACGTCTGGCCTGGGTGGTGGGGGGCGAAAACGTCACAGTAAGAATCGAGTGCACCGCCAAGACTTATCTGACTAGCCCGATTGTTGGCTTCCTCGTCAAAGACAGGCTGGGCCAGCACCTGTTCGGTGACAACACCTACCTGACCTATGTAGAAGAGCCGGTGCACATTGCTGAAGGCGAAACCTTCGTCGCCAATTTCCAGTTCAGGATGCCCATTCTACCGATGGGAGATTACTCCATGACGGTAGCAATCGCTGAAGGTAGCCAGCAAGGGCATGTGCAGCACCACTGGATGCACGACGCCATTGTATTGAAGTCGCACAGCAGCAGTGTCAGCACAGGGCTGGTGGGCGTACCTATGAAAAAGATCGAGATGACCAGCTTATGAATATTTATCAGCAGATGTTGAAGTCTTCGTTTGTCTCGAAAGAGCCATCGAAGTTTCCCAGTGCATGGCTAGGTCACATTCCCTTTGGTGCGTGGCTGGTGGAAACCGTGAAGCCGGACTGCCTGGTGGAGCTGGGAACGCACTATGGACACTCTTACTTCTCCTTTTGTGAAAGCGTGGACAATAACAGGCTGCCCACCCGTTGCTACGCGGTAGATACCTGGGAAGGGGATGAGCACGCTGGTTTGTACTCCGAGCACGTGTTTGATGTCGTGCGTCAGCACCACGATGAAAACTTCAAGGACTTCTCAAAGTTGCTGAGAATGACCTTCGATGAAGCGGTCGACAACTTCGCTGACGGGGACGTCGACTTTCTTCACATTGATGGTCTGCACAGCTATGAAGCCGTCAGGCATGACTTTGAAACCTGGCTGCCCAAGCTCTCCAACCGTGCCGTGGTGCTGTTTCATGACACCAATGTGCGCGAGCGTGACTTTGGGGTCTGGAAGCTGTGGAGTGAACTGAAAGAGCACTATCCGCATATCATATTCGAGCACTCATTCGGCCTGGGTGTGCTGTTTGTCGGTAAAGAGCAGCCGGAAGCAGTGCTGGAGCTGGTCAACGAGTGGTCGCAGCCCGAAGGGCACGCATTCATACGCAAGTACTTCACCAAGCTTGGTGAGGTGATCGAGCAGCAGTGGGTAATCACACAACTGCACGAAGCGGTCGCTAATGCCAACCAGGAAGTGGCCAAGCGGGACGACCTGGTCAAAGCCCTGAATAATGACATTCGCGAGCGTGATAGCGTCATTCAAGAGCATGTCAGCGCCATGGAAGCGACCCAGGCGCAGTTGGCGGAAAAAGAGAGGGAGTTTGAGCTCCTGCACGCCAACATCGGCGAACGTGATACTTCGCTGCTTGAGCGAGGGCAGCATCTGGCTGAAAAAGAACGTCAGTTGGCAGAAGTGCTCAGTTCCAGAAGCTGGAAGGTGACTAAGCCACTGCGTGACGGCAAGGTGTTGATTAACCAGTTCCGCCGGGCGGCAGGCTTGATCAAGCCTGCTGTTCAGCGCGGAGGCGGCCTGAAAAATACGGTGCGCAAAGCCATTGCGATCTACCGGCGTGAAGGTTTCGCGGGTGTGAAAAGGGGATTTCGTCTTGTAGAGGCCTCTACCAGCGTTGCCATGCCTCACGTGACCGACCCCGTATACCTGGCATCACTCAGCCATCGGGCGCCGGAGTACCTGACACCGAGAGTACTGATTGTTGCTGAGTTCAGCATTCCCCAGTGCAAGAAATACCGGGTTACCCAGAAGCAGAAAATGTTCGAGCATTTGGGCGTTGAATGTACGGCGATTGACTGGAATGAGTCTGAAAAAGCGATCAAGGCCTTGCAGACCCACTCCATGGTCATTTTTTACCGTGTTCCAGGGTTTCCGAATGTAATAAGTATCATCGATGAAGCCAAGCGCCTGAATGTTCCCACCTATTGGGAAGTCGATGACCTGATCTTCAACCGGGAAGTGCTACTCAACAGCAAAACGCTGGCGGAGCTCGACAAGGATGATTTCCAGGGGCTGCTGACAGGCGCCGAGCTCTACCTTAAAGCCCTGCTCAGCTGTGATAACGGCATCGCTTCTACCACCGGGTTGGCAAAAGCCATGCAAGAGTCGGGCATGAACAGTGTCCAGGTGGTCGAAAATGCACTGGATGCACAAACCATGGTTGTGGCCGAAAAGGTAAACGAAAAGCGCAAGACGGCGGTCAAGGATGACGTCGTGCGAATCGTGTACGGCTCTGGCACCAACACCCATAACGTCGATTTCCAGGAAGCCGTACCGGCGCTGCTGGAAATATTGGCAACCCACCGCAATGTTTACTTCCGCCTCATCGGTTTGCTGGATCTGCCAAAGGAGTTCGATCAGTACGAAGAGCGCATCGAACGCATTCCTGTCTGCTCCTATGAAGAGTACCTGGAGAGTCTCGCCGAATGTGATATCAGCATTGCGCCGTTGGAGCACTATGTGTTCAACGACTCCAAAAGCAATATCAAGTTCCTGGAGGCATCCGCCGTACAGGTACCCTCTATCTGTTCGCCAAGGGCAGCCTTTACCAGCGCCATTACCCACGGCGTGGACGGCTTTCTCTGTGAAACCGACCAGGAGTGGAAAGAAGCATTCATACAGCTGGTAACTGACGAAGCGTTACGCGAAAAGATGGCGGCAAAAGCCTATGCCTCCGTGATGCAGACCTACTCCCCGGAAAACATCGCCACCCAGCAACTGCAGCCTCTCCTCAGCAACTTTGCCAGTTACGATGTAAGCGCTGCACAGCCCCGTAAGCGCAAGGTGCTGGCGGTTAACTGCTACTACAAGCCACGCGCCTTTGGTGGTGCCACCGTGGTAGCGGCAGAGATGAACACGCGCCTTGATCAGCGTGACGACTTTGACATGCACATGTTCACAGCAGTACCAACCAGCGTGGCGGAAGCCTACCAAATCAGGCGCTACGAAGCGGATGGCATCAACGTTTACGGCATGGGCCTGCCTGATGGGCTGGATGACAAATCCCAGTTCGACAACCCCCATGTTGTACAGGCGCTGAGTGACGTGCTGAGTGTGGTCAAACCAGATATCGTGCACTTGCACAGCATCCAGGGCATCGGCCTGCCGATAGTCGACCTGTGCAAGGAACGGAACATTAAATACGTCATTACGCTACACGATGCATGGTGGCTGTGTGGCCGTCAGTTCATGATTGATCGGCGAGGCAAGTTCTGCGGCCAATACGTGATTGACCGAGACGTATGCGCCTCCTGCGTGGATAACGCCAGCCTCAACAATGAGCGTTTGGACAGGATGGATGCCGCGCTCAGAGGTGCCTCCGCGCTGCTGGCACCCAGCCGCTTCTTTGCCGATTTCTTTATTGCCAACGGCTATTCAGAGAAAAAGGTACTGGTCAACAAGAACGGTATCCGCAAGCCGGACAACACACCCAAGATCGCTCATGATGGCCCTGTCCGCTTCGGCTACGTGGGGGGCAACACCGAAATCAAGGGCGTGCATCTCGTCAAGAAAGTGTTCACCGAACTCGATAGTGCCGATGCGGAACTCGTTATTGTCGATAATGCCCGTAACCTTGGATTTTCGACCTACGACCCCAGCACCTTCAAGAATATGCAAAGAGTGGAAATCGTACCTGCCTATACTCAGGATACGATTGACAGCTTCTTCGCCAGTATTGATGTGCTGCTGTTCCCGACCCAGTGGAAAGAGAGCTTCGGCCTGACCATCAGGGAAGCGCTAGCCAGAAACGTCTGGGTCATCACCACCGATGCCGGGGGCGTGGTCGAAGACATCATTCCTGGTGAGAACGGCATTATCATCCCGTTCAGCGATAAAGGTGAGCGTTTGAAAGAGGCGGTTCTGGAATCGATCCGTGTGTTCAAGAATTATCGCCCAGGGGATGAAATCAAACTGGAAAACAGCCAGCTCACCTACTTTGAAGATCAGGCGGAGGAGTTGGTGGAGATACTGATTGGTGTAGATGATGGTCTTTACTCCACAAGCGATAGCCTCATCGAAACCAGTGAGTACCGGCATGCCAACCCAACCTAATTTGGCAGCGACGCGAACCACGGCCGTTATTGTCACCTACCACCCGGCACTGGATGTGCTGGGTGAGCTAGTTGACCGGCTTGCCAGTCAGGTAGAAATGGTGCTGATTGTGGATAACGGCTCCGATGAAGACCTCACAACCTGGAACGCCTTGCGGCAACTGCAAGCCCAAGCCCAGCACATCATTGCCCTGAATGAAAACCGGGGCATTGCGGCTGCTCAGAACGCCGGTATCGCCTGGGCCAAGCAGCAGGGCGCCACCCATATACTGTTGATGGATCAGGACAGCCTGCCAGCATCGAACATGGTGGAAAAGCTGCATGACGCCCTAGCCAGCCAACCAGAGGCGGCGTCTGCCGGGCCGCGCTACGTGGATACTCGTCAGAAAAACCCGCCACCATTTCTGCAAATCCGCAACTGGCGGTTATGCAGGCATAGCTGTGAAAGCGACAGCGCCGTTTTGCCGGTCGATTATCTGATCGCCTCCGGGTGCCTGATTCCTGTGCTGGTGCTGGAAAAGGTAGGCGACATGCGCGACGATCTGTTTATCGACTATGTCGACATAGAGTGGGGGCTGCGAGCAGGTCATTACGGGTTTCAAAGCTACGGTGTATGCGGTGCGCACATGGAGCATAGCCTGGGCGAAACGCCTATCGAGTTTCGTGGTCGAAAAATACCGCTGCACAGCCCGTTGCGCCACTATTACCACTTCAGAAATGCCGTGCTGCTCTATCGTACCGGATGGGTGCCGCTGCAGTGGAAGTGTGTCGATGCGTGGCGGTTACTGTTGAAGTATGGTTTTTACACTTTATATGCTAAACCTCGGCGCCAGCATTTCATGAAAATGACCCAGGGGCTATTCCACGGCATCATCGGCAGGGCAGGCAAGTAACATCAGTGTGTTCTCGCCTGCATGGCACGCGAGAACGATGAGATTAATCAGGGATCGATCGAAGAGTGATCCGCAATAGTGGTGATTCAGCATGAACATTTTAGTAACAGGTGGCGCAGGTTTTATCGGTTCAGCGGTGGTTCGCTACCTGATCGAACAGACCGAACACAGCGTGGTGAACGTTGACGCATTGACCTATGCCGGTAATTTGGAATCGCTAAGCTCGGTAGACAGCAGCGAACGCTACACCTTTGAGCAGGCCGATATCGGTGATGCGGCGAGCATGGCTGATATTCTTGATCGCCATCAGCCGGATGCGGTGATGCACCTGGCGGCAGAGTCCCATGTCGACCGCTCAATTGATGGCCCCGCCGCCTTTATACAAACTAATATCGTCGGCACTTATACCTTACTTGAAGCGGCTCGCCACTACTGGAAGGGCCTGCAAGCAAGCGCGCCTGAGAAAGCCAGCGCATTCCGCTTTCATCATATCTCCACCGATGAAGTGTACGGCGATCTAGCGTTGAGTGAAGAGTCAGAGGTACAGAGTGAGGAAACACCCTCACCCCTCACACCTCACACCTCACAGGCGAAGCCGCTGTTCACCGAAGAAACTCCCTACGCCCCCAGTTCGCCTTACTCCGCCAGCAAGGCAAGTTCCGACCACCTGGTGCGCGCATGGCATCGCACTTACGGTTTGCCGGTATTGCTCACCAACTGCTCCAACAACTACGGGCCGTACCACTTCCCTGAAAAGCTGATCCCGTTGATGATTTTGAATGCGTTGGCGGGTAAGCCACTACCCGTTTACGGCAATGGCCAGCAAGTGCGCGATTGGCTATATGTAGAAGACCACGCCCGCGCGTTGGTCAAAGTCGTCACGGAAGGCGTCGTCGGCGAAACCTACAACATTGGTGGGCACAACGAGCAGACGAACCTCCACGTGGTAGAAACCATCTGTGAGATTCTGGATGAATTGGTGTTAAGTGAGGAGAGAGGAGTAAGGAGTGAGGAGAACCCCTCACAAGCGAGGCGCTCACAACTCACAACTAACGATTCACCACTCACCACTTACAAAGACCTAATCACTTTCGTGCAAGACCGCCCAGGCCACGACCTGCGTTACGCCATCGACGCCAGCAAGATCGAACGCGAGCTAGGCTGGAAGCCAGAAGAAACCTTCGAGACCGGGCTGCGCAAAACCGTTCAGTGGTACCTCGCCAATGAATCCTGGTGGAAGCGAGTACAAGACGGCAGCTACCAGGGCCAGCGGCTAGGCAGTTTGTAAGGTGTAAAGAGTAAGCGCTTCGCTTGTAAGGGGGGAGGGGAATGGTCATGAGAAAGCATCAGCAACTCCGAGTGTTGCAAGAAGCTATGGATCTGGTTGTTGCTATTTATTCGATGAATTCTACCTTTCCTTCAGCTGAGCGGTTTGGGCTTGCTAGCCAAATGCAGCGGGCCGCTGTTTCGGTGCCAAGTAACATAGCTGAAGGTGCGGCACGGGGCAGTAAACCAGACTTTTTAAGATTTTTGCATATAGCGCGAGGCTCGCTCAGTGAGCTTGAAACTCAGTGCCAAATTGCCCAACGCTTAGGGTATACGGCTGATATTTCAGCTCTGGAAATAGCGATCAACTCTGTATTTTCACAGCTAGGCGGGCTGATCAAGCATTTAAAGGGATACCTATGAACTCTGAACACACACACCTCACACCTTACACCTCACGCCTCACTATTCTCATTACCGGCGGCAACGGTCAGGTGGGCTTTGAACTCCGCCGTCAACTCGCCACCTTGGGAGATATATTAGCCCCCAACCGCGCAGCGTTGGATCTTTCCAACGCTGATGCCGTCGATGCATTTCTGGCCGAACACCAGCCAGACTTGATCGTCAACGCAGCAGCCTACACCGCAGTCGACAACGCCGAATCTGACCAGGCAATGGCAACGCGCCTAAACGCCGAACTGCCAGCGCAATTGGCCGAGTACTGCCACCAGCGGGGCAGTTGGCTAATCCACTACTCCTCGGATTACGTGTACAACGGCGAAGGCACCACCCCCTGGCAGGAAGGCGATGCCACCGGGCCATGCAACGCCTATGGCGCGACCAAGTTGGCCGGTGATGAAGCCATTGCCAACAGCGGCTGTCAGCACCTGATTTTCCGCACCAGCTGGGTCTATAGCGCCTTTGGCAAAAGCTTTCTGGCTACCATGCTGCGGCTAGGGGCCGAGCGAACAGCATTAAGCATTGTGAGTGACCAGATGGGGGCGCCCACACCTGCACGCCTGATTGCACTCGTCACTCAACAGGCGTTAGCAACGCTGAATAACCCTAAAACCGCCAACGACTTGGAAAGCGGCGTGTATCATCTCGCCCCCAGGGGCGAAACCAGCTGGCATGGGTTTGCCTGCGAGATATTCCAGGTAGCAAAACAGGCTGGATTACCAATGACCATTAGCCCTGAAGGTGTAACGGCAATACCCACCGTTGATTACCCAACCCCGGCGGCGCGCCCGCTCAATTCCCGGCTGGCGGTGGGTAAAGTTGAGAAGGCATTAGGAATTCAAATGCCCAGTTGGCAAAGCCAGTTGACGCTTACCGTGGAAGAAATAGCAAGCTCGCGATAGTGACGGGCAAGGAGCAACAACGATGCAACGTAAAGGCATAATTCTAGCGGGGGGCAGCGGAACCCGCCTGCACCCCATCACGCGCGGTGTTTCAAAACAACTGCTGCCCATCTACGACAAGCCGATGATCTACTACCCCATCTCGGTACTAATGCTGGCAGGCATCCGCGAAATCCTGATCATCTCCACGCCGGAAGACCTGCCCCAGTACAAAAACCTGCTGGGCAATGGCGACTTCTTCGGCGTGCGCTTCGAGTACGCCGTGCAGCCAAGCCCGGACGGCCTGGCCCAGGCGTTCATCATTGGTGAAGAGTTCATCGGCGATTCGCCGGTCTGCCTGGTGCTGGGCGACAACATCTTCCACGGCCAGCACTTCTCCGAGCAGCTAAAACGCGCCTCTGAGCAAGCCAGCGGCGCCTCGGTATTTGGCTACCTGGTAAAAGACCCTGAGCGCTTTGGCGTGGTGGAGTTCGACGAAAGCGGCACCGCCGTTTCCATTGAAGAGAAGCCCGCCAAGCCCAAATCGCCCTACGCGGTCACCGGCCTCTACTTCTACGACAACGACGTGGTGGAAATTGCCCGCCAGGTGAAGCCATCAGAGCGCGGTGAGCTGGAAATCACCAGCGTCAACAACGCTTATCTGGAGCGCGGCGACCTGCGCGTCGAGCGCCTGGGTCGCGGCTTCGCGTGGCTGGATACCGGCACCCACGACAGCTTGTTGGAAGCCAGCCAGTACGTGCAAACCATCGAGCACCGCCAAGGCCTGAAAGTCGCCTGCCTGGAAGAGATCGCCTGGCAGCAGGGCTGGCTAACCGATGAAGCGCTGCGTGAAGGTGCCACTGCGCTGGCTAAGACCGGCTACGGCCAATACCTGTTACACCGTCTAGATGCGAAAGGAGGCCACTAATGCTCGTTGAAAAAACCGCGCTGCCTGAGGTGGTGATCCTGACCCCCAAGGTGTTTGGCGACGAACGCGGCTTCTTTATGGAAAGCTTCAACCAGCAAGCGTTTGAAGAGGCCACCGGCTGCAAGCGCAACTTCGTGCAAGACAACCACTCCCGCTCCCGCCAGGGCGTGCTGCGCGGCATTCACTACCAGCTAGAACAGCCCCAGGGCAAACTGGTACGTGTGGTTCACGGTAGCGTATGGGATGTAGCCGTGGATTTACGCCGCGACTCAGCGCAGTTTGGCCAGTGGGTAGGCGTCGAGCTTTCCGCCGAGAACAACCGCCAGATGTGGGTGCCAGAAGGCTTTGGGCACGCATTTGTAGTGATGTCAGAAACAGCAGATTTCCTCTACAAGACCACTGATTTCTACCACCCTGAATCTGAGCGCTGTATCCGCTTTGATGACCCGGAGCTAGGTATCGAATGGCCCAAACTACCGGTCCCGTTTGCGCTCTCTGAAAAAGATCAGGCGGGTAGCGCATTTCAGTCAGCGGAAGTGTATAGCAGGCTATAATCCTCCAGTACTCATAAGCGAATACGCACGTGATGCCTACGCCACACTGGCTTACCAGTGTGGCGTTTTATTATCTTTTCCAACGGTGGTTCAGCGGCGGTGGCTAAGGCGGTGAAACGTAATGCATTCGATGGTTAAGTAAAATGAGCAGATATTGGAAGGGTTGTCAATGTAGAGGCGGAGGCGGTATTCCCCTACAATGTCGAGCTGGTGCGAAATATCTAGTTTGATAGCTACTTCTTTAAGCCAGTAAGAAGGTAGCGCACCACCACATTCACCCGCGCAGAAGAGTAGGGCAAGGGAATACGCCCGTCACGATCCCTGGGCGGTAGCGTGCCTTTAATTTGGAATTAACTATGCCATTATCCCAATGTTCATTGGTGTCGCCAGCTCGCATGCTGCTGGCGGCGCTCAGTTTAGTCATGGTTAGCGGTTGCGCCTCTTACCCCTCCGGCTCTAGCCAGCAAGAAGCACAGTACGTGCTCAATAATGACCCCGCCACGTTGCTGCAAGACGAACGCCTCAACGACTTTCTTACCAAAGCCCCCGCCGGTGCCATCATGAATGTAACCAGCAGCCCCTGGGGCGATAACGTAGAGGTCGTGGCCGATGCTGCTTACCTGGCTGCCAGCGGGCGCGAATGCCGCAAGCTGCGAGTAGTGGAAGCAGGCACGAACGCCGCGGGGGCCGCTCTGGTGTGTAAAACGCCGAACGGCTGGGTGAATCAACGCGTCGTGGCACAAACATCACAGGGGCGCAATTAATGAACGTTTTAAAACTGCTTAATCGCGCGTCGCTCAAACGCTCCATGGCCGTGGCCTCCATTGCGCTGGTCAGTACGCTCACCACAAGCACCGGTTGGGCGCAGTCGCTTAGCCTTTCCGATAGTATTCTGCCCGAGCAGGCTGAGCGGCAAGGGGCCGCAGGCCAGGGAGAAGTTAATGATACCCCCCGTGCCGACTGGCGCAGCGGTACTTATGGCCCGGTTTCACAGCCACCGCAAAACCCCGATGCGCTACCACCGTTTGGCGCCAACCTGTTCACCGGCGGCTTTCGTGGCGCCATGGGCGATGGCCTGAACCCGGATTACCGCATCAAGCCCGGCGACCAAGTCACCGTGCGCGCCTGGGGGGCGTTTGAGTTTGACCGCGTGCTACCGGTGGATGCCCAAGGCAACATCTTCATTCCCGGCTCCGGCCCGCTGAATGTAGAAGGGCAAAGCAGTCAAGAAGTGGATGGCAGCGTACGCAGCGCGATTACCTCGGTGTACCCGGATAATGTAGAGGTCTACACCAACCTGCAGGGCGTTCAACCGGTCGCCGTTTACGTTACCGGTTATGTAGAAAACCCCGGCCGCTATGCCGGTACGCCCAACGACTCACTGCTCTATTTTCTTGACCAAGCTGGCGGTATCGACCAAGACCTAGGCAGCTACCGCCAAGTGCGCGTGGTGCGAAATGACACCACCGTCGCCACGGTCGATCTTTACGATTTCCTGCTCAATGGCAGCATTGCCCGTCCGCAATTTCAGGATGGCGACACCATTGTAGTAGAAGAGCGTGGCCCGGCAATTGCCGTGGGTGGCGATGTGCATCGTGAACACCGTTACGAGCTAATTGGCAATCAGCTTAGCGGCGCCGAGTTGGTAAACCTGGCACGGTTAAAAAGCGGTGTTTCCCACGTACTGCTGCGCGGTGACCGTGAAGACGGCCCCATTGCACAATACTTTCCCATCGACATGTTCGCAGGCCAAACGATTCGCAGCGGCGACGAAGTACTGTTCAGTTCCGACCAGCGCAGTGAAACCATCGTGGTAGAAGTAGAAGGCAGCTACTACGGCCCCTCACGCTACGCGCTACCCAGGGATGCCCGCCTAAGCGAACTGTTGGATGCTATCGCCGTGCCGGAAAACATGACCGCAGTGGAAAGCATTTCAATCAAGCGGGAAAGTGTAAAAGAGCAGCAAGCGCAATCGCTGGAAGAGAGCCTGCGCCGCCTGGAAACCACCTATCTCGGCGCGCCTTCCAACACCAACGAAGAAGCCCAGATTCGAGTTCAAGAAGCGGAGTTGATTCAAGACTTCATCTCCCGTGCCAGTGAGCTAGAACCCAGCGGTCGCTTGGTAGTGGCCTACGATGGCCGCATTTCCGATATTCGCCTGCAGGATGGCGATGTGGTCACCATTCCTGAGGTCAGTGACTCCATGCTGATCAGTGGGGAAGTGCTGGTGCCCCAAGCCGCCGTTTACCGCCCCGGCATGAGCGTGATCGATTATATCGAAGGCGCAGGCGGCTTTACCGAACGTGCGGATGACGATCACATTCTGGTGGTTCGTCAGAATGGCGCGGTCGAGAACGCCCGCAACGTCAACCTGCGCCCCGGCGACGAAATCCTGGTGATGCCCGCTGCACCCACCCACAACCTGCAGCTAGCCTCCACTATCACGCAGATCCTCTATCAGGTAGCCGTTGCTACCCGCGTAGCGGTCGATCTGTAATAGCGGGTGAGGGGTGAGGGGTGAGGGGTGAGGGGTGAGGGGTGAAGGGTGAGTAGTTAATGGTTGGAATGGGGTTTCGAGAGAGGGTTACAACTCACCACTCACAACTCACCACTCACCACAAAGCAACAAGCGAAGCGACGTAGGCACACACTTTGTATCTCTTTAAACAAGTAACGCTATGGATAACGTAAACAGCGGCCCGCGGCGCGCCCGTACGCCGTGGCAGGTAACCCGCAGCGTGTGGTACGCCATGTTTATGCGCGAAGCCATTTCGCGCACCATGGCAGACCGCATGGGCTGGTTCTGGATGATTTTCGAACCAGTTGCCTTTGTTGGCATTATGGTTGGTATTCGAAGTTTTATTAGTGTTAGATTGGTTGTTAATGCAGACTTTATTCCCTGGATGATTACAGGAATGATGGGCTTCTTCCTGGTGCGTGAAGGCATGATGAGAGGAATGGGAGCGATTGAAGGTAATAAAGCTTTATTTGCCTATCGTCAAGTCCAACCAATAGATCCTGTATTGGTGCGTAATTTTTTGGAAGGTATGCTGCGGACTTTTGTGTTTCTAATTTTTATTATCGGTGGGTTAATGGTGGGGTTAGATATGTATCCCGATAACGCCATACGAGTATTAGGTGCATGGCTATCATTATGGTGCCTTGGATTAGGCCTTGGATTTGTAACCTCTGCAGTTTCCACGTTAGTTCCAGAAATGGGAAGAGTGATCCGCATGCTATCGCTTCCGCTAATGATAATTTCTGGAGTGATTTTTCCACTAAATAATTTTCCTCATTGGTTGCTTGAGTACCTCATGCTGAACCCTATACCTCATGGCCTCGAAACTTTACGATTTGGCTTTTTTGAGAAGTACCAAGTTGTTCATGGCACTAGTATTCTCTACTTCTGGCTATTCACATTCTCGCTAATTGCCCTGGGGCTATTGATGCACCTGCGCTTTGTTGATCGTTTAAAGGCAAAATAATCTATGCAACTTTCGTTACGTAGTTTTATGAAAAAATCGCCACACTGGGTAGTGGCAATCATCGCCATCTTAATGGTTTCGTTTTACTGGTTTGTATGGGCACAAGACCGTTATGTATCTCGAGCCACCGTAGTGCTAGAAAGCCCTCAGGTCGCCACGCCCGAATTTAGTTTATCTTCTTTAATGGGCGGTGGTGGGGGGAGTACACAGGATCTGTTACTGCTACGTGAACACTTGTTATCATTGGATATGCTGCGCCGTTTAGATGAAGAACTAAATATCCGTGAGCATTACACTAAGCACGGTGATATTTTTGCCAAGCTCCGTGACCGTGATGCCCCTATTGAAAATCTGCATAAATATTATCTGCGGCGAGTAGAGGTTGAGCTTGATGAATACGCGGGCGTGCTGAATATTGAAGTGCAGGGCTACACACCAGAATTTGCTCATGACATGACTACCTTGTTATTGGAAGCGGGTGAAGACCATATGAATGAAATGGGGCATCGCCTGGCCGACGAGCAGGTACGGTTTCTGGAGCAACAAATGGTGCGTTTGGACGAGCGCTTTTCCGAAACACGCCAGGCATTGCTGGAGTACCAGAACGAGTACGGGCTGGTATCGCCCACAGATACCGTTACAAACATCAACCAGGTTGTCGCAACACTTGAAGCAGATTTAGCTCGCCTACAAGCCCAGCGGTCAGCGCTTTCCAGCTACCAAAGCGCGCAATCGTCAGAACTACGCCAAGTGGAGCGTAATATCAGCGCACTGCGCGACCAAATCATCGAGCAGCGGGACCGTATCGCCCAGGCATCCGGGGATTCACTCAACAGCGTTTCAGCGCAATACGAAACGTTAGAACTGCAAGCGCAGTTCGCCCAGGAGACCTACTCCAGCGCACTCGCCGCATTAGAGAACACCCGCCTGGAAGCCGCCCGCCAGCTCAAGCAGGTCAGCGTACTGCAAAGCCCGCTAATGCCGGAGTACCCCACAAAACCCGATCGGCTCTACAACAGCAGCGTATTCGCCATCATCACCATCTTCCTAGCCTTCATCCTCAGCATGCTGATGATGATCATCAAGGATCACAGGGATTAGGTGAGTGGTGAGTTGTGAATGGTTAGTGGTGAGTGGTGAGTGGTGAATGGTGAGTGGTGAGTGGTGAGTGGTTAGTGGTGAGTGGTGAGTGGTGAATGGTGAATGGTGAGTTGTGAGTGGTGAATGGTGAGTTGTGAATGGTGAGTTGTGAATGGTGAGTTGTGAGTGGTGAATGGTGAGTTGTGAGTGGTGAGTCGTGAATAGTAAGTGGTAGGGGTGGGAATGAGGAAGCATCAGGAGCTGAGAGTTTGGCAGCAGGCGATGGATCTGGTCGAACAAATCTATCAAATTACGTCGCTATTTCCTGATGACGAACGATTTGGTCTCACAAGTCAGATGAGGCGAGCTGCTGTATCAATTCCAAGCAACATTTCAGAAGGGGCAGCGAGAGGAAGTGATAAAGATTTTATTCGTTTTTTGTTTATCGCACGTGGCTCGTTGAGTGAAATTGAAACCCAGCTATTGATTGCCCAACGTCTTAGCTACATTCAGGATGTGAGCATTACGATCGAATTGATTCATAAAGTCTCAGGCCTTCTAGGTGGGTTGATTCGCAATTTACAGAGCCGATAATTT
>TARA_R100001369_G_scaffold28356_1_pt1 | contig 19711 bp, 15 predicted proteins | sample TARA_R100001369 | Tara Oceans TARA_R100001369 (sample SAMEA2621528) | marine metagenome | biome: marine biome (ENVO:00000447); feature: surface water layer (ENVO:00002042); material: "saline water (ENVO:00002010), including plankton (ENVO:xxxxxxxx)" | depth 5 m | reverse complement strand
CCAGTTCCCCCAGATCAACGGCGGGGTTGATCATCACGCCCCATCGGCACGGCGGCAGCCCCGCGATATGTGCGGTCAGCGCTTCGCGACTGGTGGTGACCTCGGATGCGGTGAAATCAAACCCCAGACGGGCATAGCGGGCCATCATATGCGCCTTGGGATAGGCGGCAGAGTTTGACACCACACCAACCGCCTTGCCCGCCGCGCGCAGTGCCGCGATGGTATCGGTCGCACCGGGGATCGCGGTTTCGCCGACGTTCAACACACCGTAGGCGTCAAACAGGATCAGATCGAACCGCGCCGCGATATCGAGGAACTCTGCGCTTTCGGCCAGACCGCCCGCCGCAGTGCGCGGCAGGCGGTCGGCAATCTGCAGGTACCGGGCAAAGGCGGTCTGGGGGTCAACGCCGTGGTCTTGGATCACAGGATACGGCGCCGTAGATAGGCAGAGATGACCTCCCCCACGATCACCAGTGCGATGATCGCCAGCAAGATGGTCGCGACCTCGGGCCAGTTGAAGGTGTCGATCGCGCCTTGCAGGATGATCCCGATGCCGCCCGCGCCCACCAGACCCAGCACGGTGGATTCGCGCAGGTTAATATCCCACCGTAGGATAGCGACCGCCCAGAAGGTCGGCATGACCTGCGGCACGATGGCGTAGACGATGACCTTGAACCGTGACGCGCCCGTGGCCTCAAGAGCTTCGACAGGGCGTGTGTCGATCTCTTCGATCGCCTCGCCCAGCAGTTTGCCGATAAACCCGATAGAGCGGAACATGATCGCCACGATACCGGCCACAACACCGGGCCCGAAGATCGCCACAAACAGCAGCGCCCAGATGATCGTATTCACTGACCGCGATGTCACAAGGATCAACCGCCCCAGCCACAAGGTCGCGCGGTTCGGCGTGGTATTCTGCGCCGAGATATAAGCGACCGGCAGCGACAGCAGCACCGCAAAAGTGGTGGCGAATGTCGCGATGTTTACCGTATCCCACAGCACCTTGAGGATGGTTTCAAGGTTGGTGGGGTCCGGCGGATACATCCGGCTAAACAGATCGCCGATCTGTTTAGGTGCGCCCCAGACCCAAGGCCAGATCACCTCTATCGAGGTCAGCGCCCAGGCGATCGCCAGCCCGCAGCCCAGAAAGATGGCATAGCGCGTCATGCGTTGCTTGAGGGTAAAGCGGGACCAGTCGTCGCGCCCGAATTGCGTAGAAAGTGAGGTCATTGGATACGCTTTCGGATAACGCCGCTGACGGCCTCGGAAAAGAGGATGACGGCCACGATGACGATGGTGATGGCAAGGGCAAAGTCATAGTCATAGCGCCCAAAGGCATTGGCGAGCGTCGCACCGATGCCCCCTGCCCCCACGATCCCCACCACGGCAGAGGCCCGCAAGTTGGAATCAAGCTGGTAGATCGTCAAACCGATCTGGCGCGGCATGATTTGCGGAAAAATCGCATACGACAGCGTCGAGAAGTACGGTGCACCGGCGGCACGCAGGGCTTCGACTTGACCAAAGTCGATCTCCTCGATCCGCTCTGCCAGCATCTTGGCGACGAAACCAATGGAATAGACGGTCAGGGTCAGCACGCCCGCAAAGGGTCCGAACCCGACCGCTTTGACGAAGAGGATCGCCACAATCACCGGATGGAAGCTGCGTGCAATGATGATGATCGCACGACCCAGATAGAACACCGGCTTGGGGGCGACATTACCTGCGGACATAAAGGCGATGGGGATCGACAAAAACACGCCAAGCGCCGTCGCAAGCACCGCGATCTTGAGGCTTTCTAGAAAGCCGTCAATCAGCAGACCGCTGCGTTCAAAGCTGGGCGGAAACGCCCCACCGAAAATCTTGCCCGCACGGCCGATACCTTCGGCGACGCGGCCCCAGTCGATGGGCATGGTTAGCCCGACCCATCCAAAATAGGCGATGACCCCAAGATACACGGCCCACCGCAGCACGGGATTGGCAATAAAGGGCGGCTTGGCCCAGGTGTCGCGCGGCGCGGTCATGATGCGGCTGCCTTTTCGTCCGGCCCGCCACTGCGGTCGGCATGGGGGCTGCCCGCATAGATCGCCTCCATCGCGGACTGGTCCAGCATGTCGGGTTTGTCGTCAAAGATGATCCGGCCATAGCGCATACCGACGATCCGGTCTGTGTATTCCTTGGCTTCGTTCACGTTGTGAATGTTGATGAGCACCGGCAGTTTAAGTTCATGCGACAGGTCGCGCAGCAGCCCCATGATCTGCTCGGATGTTTTCGGATCGAGCGATGCGGTGGGTTCATCGGCCAGCAGGATATCGGGTTCCTGCATCAAGGCGCGGACCACCCCGACGCGCTGACGTTCGCCGCCCGACAGCTGGTCGGCGCGGGTGTCGGCGTAATGGGCGATGCCCACCCGCTCCATCAGTTCATAAGCGCGGCGGATGTCTTGCTTGGGATAGCGCCGCGTGATCGCGGACCATGTTGAAATATAGCCCAGACGGCCCGACTGCACGTTCTCCATCACGGTGAGACGATCCACGAGGTTGAACCCCTGAAACACCATCCCGATCTTGCGCCGTGCGGCACGCAGGTTCTTGCCACGCAGACGGGTCAGGTCGGTGCCGTTCAGCTCGACCGAGCCCGATGTGGGTTCAACCAGCCGGTTGATACAGCGCAGCAGCGTGCTTTTGCCCGCCCCCGACGACCCGATGATGGACACGACGCTTTCACCCTGAATGGTGAGGTCAAGATTCTTGAGGACCGGATCGCCAGAGCCGTAGCGTTTGACGAGGTCAGTAATTTTCAACATGTAAGATACCTTATGCGTAAGGCCGGCCCATTGGGACCGGCCTCGACGGAAAAATCATTCAGCAGCAAGGCCTTGTGGCGTGTACTCGACACCATTGGCAGACTGGATCTGGCGAATGACGGCCCACTGGTCTTTGTAGGTGATCGGAACGAATTTGCTCACGCCCGAAAACTCTTCGCCCAATGCGGTGCCGGTGAAGTCGTAGCTAAAGAACGCTTCCTTGATCTTGTCCTTCAGCTCTGGCGTCAGGTCGTGGGCAACGCCGTAGGATGTCGTGGGGAACGGATCGCTTTCCCAGACGATGCGCACCTCGGCAGGGTCATACAGGCCGCGTTCCGCCATGCGGTCCACCACTTCGGACGCAACCGGTGCCGCGTCGTAGTCGCCCGCGACCACACCCAACATGGATTGGTCATGGCTGCCAGAGTACGTCACTTCGTAGTCCTGATCCGGCACGACGCCCAGATCGGGAAACAGCGCGCGCGGTGCCTGGTTGCCAGAATTCGACGTGGGCGATGTATGCGCCACGCGTTTACCTGCCAGGTCGGCCATCTCTTTGATGTCGCTGTCGGCTTGCGTGTAGACTTGCAGTTTATAGCCGAACTGCCCGTCCTCGGACCCCATGATCGCAAAGGGTTCAACGCCCGCAAGGTTCACAGCATATGGCGTGGGCCCGGTCGAGAAACCCGCGATATGCAAACGGCCCGAACGCATGGCTTCGACCTCGGCAGAGTTGGACTGCACGGCGAAGAACTGGACTTTCTTGCCGGTCACCTCGGACAGGTGGTCGATGAAGGGCGTCCAGATGTCTTCGTAGATGGCGGGATCTTCGACGGGCGTATAGGCAAAGACCAGCGTCGACGGATCCTTGAGCATGCTCTCGTCTGTGGGCGCATCGGCGACCAGATCGCCATTGGCGTCACAGAACATCGTATCCAGCGCACCGCGCTCTGCGCATTCTTCGGCCAGCGTGGCGGTACCGGTCATGGCAAAGGCCGCCAAAAGGCCAGCCGTTATAAAGCTACGTTTCATGTGTTTCTCCTCCCCGAGAATACCCGCGCAGAGGGTACTGCGCGATTAATTAATCGATACGAGCATTGAAGCTTTCGATTCGCAACATTTTCCGACTAGATATTTGGGAAGTGCCAAATTCAAACGGCATATTCGGATGGAGGGGAACCGCAGAATGGATACCGGAACCGAACGCCGCAATCTGCGCAAGCCAGAACGCCACGCGCAGATTTTGCTGGAGCTGCGCCTTGCGCCCCACGTGCGGGTGTCGGACCTTGCAGCAAGCTTTGAGGTCACAACCGAAACCGTGCGCCGCGATATCGCAGAGCTGAGCGCACAGGGGCTTTTGCAGAAATCCTACGGCGGGGCCTCCCCTCGCGCACCGGGGGCGCAAAGCGTGCTGGACCAACGTCAGCGCGAGCATGTCGATGAACGTCGGCAGATGGCGCAGCTTGCCCTAACGCGGGTGACCGACGGGCAAACCCTGATGATCGACGCCGGTGCAACGATGATGGAATTTGCCCGCGCCTTGGCCATGTCGGGCAAAGCAGTGACCGTGCTAACAAACAGCCTGCAGGTCGCTATGATCCTTGGGTCATCGGATGCGGTGCGCGTCATCATGACGCCGGGCGATTATCTTAACGCCGAGGCCGCGTTGACCGGGACCGCAACATGCGACTTTTTACGCGGGTATAATGTCGATGCCTGCTTTCTGGGCGCGTCGGCCTTGGATGAAACCGGCGTCACCGAAGCGATTGCGGGCTTTGCCGAGGTGAAACGCACCATGCTCGCGCAAAGCCGGACCGGGCATTTCCTGATTGATGGCAGTAAGTTTGGCAAACGTCATCTGACGCAAGTCATTGCCCTTGACGAGATGGGCTGCCTGATCACCGATATCGCCCCGACCGGAGCGCTTGACGCCGCTTTGGACTGTCATCGCACGCCTATCATCCTTCCGAACCATGGCTGAGAGAGCGCAGTACGCAAAAGTCTAAAAAATGCCGCGATTGTGCCTGCATTTTGTCCGCAGCAGTACCGATGATGCGGAACGTTAACGAGGATCAAGCCAAGCCGCGAAGACATCGACAAAAAGTCGGGCACCGCGCAGCTTGGACGAATGAGGGTGGTGATTTGCTTAACAAATTTACGGGGTATCTTGCCTCTAAGGTCTTTATCGTCCTGACGATTATCCTGCTCGTCAGCGTCGGCAGCATCGCCTATTCTATTGTTAAGCTCGACCGCGACAATCATCTGGCGGCCCTGCGTCTTGATGTCGAGCAGGAGCTGAACTCCGTCACCGATCAAATCCAGCTGCGCTTCTTCGAGGCGGTTCTCGTCGCCAAAAATATCGAGAATACGCTTGCGATTGACGGGGAAATCGACGAACGCCAGATCGCCCGCACCGTGCGCGATCTACAGCGCCACAACCCCGATGTGATTGCCGTAGCTTTGGCCCCTAACCTATCGATTACACACAGTTTTCCCCAAACGGACAACGGCGTGACAATCGGCATGAATTACTCGCAACTGCACGCACAGATGCCCAGCGTGGCACAGGCATACCGCACGCGCGCGCCAGTGATTGATGACCGCGTCGACCTTGTCCAAGGGGGCAAGGGCTATATCATGCATTATCCGGTTTTCCTGCCCAATGCCGAGCTGTCGACCGAACAGTTCTGGGGCGTCATCTCTGTTGTGATGGATCAAAAAGGCCTGCTGCAAACCCAGCAGCGTGATTTCTCTGACCCCGCCCAATACAGTTTTGAACTCTATCCCCTGAAAGCCTCTGGCTTGGTAGAGGCCCTGCCCAATCACCGCCTGACCAAGCAGAAAGACAAGCCGGTCGTCACCACGTTTAATGTTCTAGGTGTCACTTGGGAGGCCGCCGTGCGCCCAGCCGGAGGCTGGCCCGCCTATTCACCCCAAAGCCGAAATCTGGTGGGTTTTGCCCTCATTGCCGCCATATTTCTGCTGGGTGTCCTGCTCGCCTTCCGCCGCATGGCGCTGGACCAATCCAACGCCCATGCGCTGTTGTCCGAAGCCGTGGGCGCAATCAATGAAGGGTTCATCGCCTTTGATGCCAAGGAACGGGTAATGGTGGTGAACCAGAAATACCGTGACTACCACCCTCAGATTGCTGATTTGATCGTTCCCGGTGCCAAGATGAAAGACCTGGTCGTGCATTGGGTCGACCGGTCCGATCACTTTGAAGACGCGGCCAGCAAACATACTTGGATCCGCGAGCGTCTGCAGAGTTTCCGCAATCCCGGCACTGCTTTTTTGCAGGATAGCGGTGATGACGGCTGGCTCAAAGTGACAGAGGCCAAGACGCCGCATGGCTATACCGTTGGCATCTGGACGGATGTAACAGTCGAAAAACGCGCTCAGGAAGCCGCCGAAGCAGCCGACCGCGAAAAAACCGAATTCCTTAACAATGTGTCTCACGAGTTGCGCACCCCGCTGACGGTGATTTTTGGCCGCGCCTCCTTTATGCGCCACAGCGATAAAATGCCCCAATCTCAGCGTTTGATGGATGCACTTGAGGCGGATGGTACGGGCTGCCCGGTGGCCGCCGCCGCCGCACGCGACTACCAGCGTTTTATGACCGACCAAGGCGCTGGCATTGCCGAATCCGCGCAGCATATGATCCGTCTGGTCGAAGATCTGCTGGATTGGACTAAAGTCTCTCGGGGGCAGCTTGAACTGGATATGGCCCCGATCCAGCTTGATGAAATCGCCCGCACCGTGACCCAAGAACTGCAACCCGCCGCCGAGGCCAAAGGGCTGACGTTAACCTACGTCGGCGACGGCCCCGTTACGGCGATCGCGGATAAAGTGCGGGTTAAGCAGATTTTGTATAACCTGATCACCAACGCCATCAAATTCACCAATGAGGGCAAGGTCAACTTGTCGATGCTCCATTCAGCCGACGAGATTGTGTTCAGTGTCAGTGACACCGGTAACGGCATTTCCAAGGCCGATGCGCGTCGCGTCTTTCAGCGGTTCCAGCAGGTCGACGGGTCGATGACGCGGCACAACGGAGGATTAGGTCTGGGATTGGCGATCTCTGAACAATTGGCCACGCTGCACGGCGGATCGCTGTCAATGGATAGCGAACTTGGCGTCGGCAGTACCTTTAGCCTGACCCTGCCGCGGGACACCGCGAGCACCGTCCAAAAGCGCACTTGATGATCAGCTGGCCCAGATAAATCAAACTCTAACGATAAAAATTTGGTCCGACGGCAGATTTCGGGTATAACAGCCAGATTAACGATTTATTTTTTTCCACATTAAATTTGTCTCAAAGGATTTCTTTTTGGATCTCCAAGCGAACAGTTATGTCGTGGATGGCCAGAACCGCATCATTTCAGTTGGGTCTGAATGGGATCAGTTCGCGCTTGAAAATGATGCACCGGGGGCGACATCTTCCCGAGTGATCGGACGCGAGGTATGGGATTTTATCGAAGGCGATAACACCCGCGCCTATCTGTTCGGCGTGTTCCAGACCTGTCGGATGGAACAGCAGTTGTTCAGCATCCTCTATCGCTGCGACGGGCCCGATATGCGCCGGCTTTTTCGACTGACGGTCTGGCCCTCGCCAGATCACAGCCTGACCTTGGGCAGCATGTTGGTCCATTCCGTTGCCAGCCGCCCCGCCGCCACCACCAGCGCGTTCGAGGGCTATTATGACACCACCCGATGTTCCGTCTGCTGCGCCTTTCAGATCGGCGAAAAATGGATCGATCTGCGCACCCCGCCGGACCCAGGTAATTTTGCCAAAAGCTATTCGATCTGCCCCTCCTGCATAAAAGATGCAGATCAGGAGTTTGCCCGAATGAGGCGCCAAAACAACGTCTTGCCCATGGTGCAACGCAAACATTAGCCCCAAAAGAACAAGGCCAACCAGGGCCGTCACAAGATGCGCCGCAAAGACGCCACGCTTGCGCGCCACGACGACTAAATCTCTGAAATATAAGGATTAAGTGGTGCCCCCACACGGCGAGGCGTGAAGATTTGATAGTATCTAACATACTGACAAAATTCGATAAATCAAGATGCCACGTATTTCCGTGTCACCCCATGTGTTACCTTACAACTTCGAGGGCCTCCAAGGTTTCCCTTTTTGAATATGCTGACTTACGGCCCATTGCGGACATCCAGCGGTTGATCGCTATGCTGCGGTCGCAGCCCGCATTGCAGCCATTTGCTGCGCCTGTGAGATCGACGGGTGGTTGAATTCACACCACGTCGGACAAAACGACCAACTGAGCCGTGTCACGTCGAATAGAGTTCGTACGCAGGCCATGTCTCGTAACGAATCTTGTTTACGTCGCCGCTCCCCATTGGACCACAGAGTTCGGTGAATTTTGGTAAACCAATAAGCTGTTTCGCTAGATGCGATTGGCTTTCAACCCCCGCAAACGCCCAACCTAAGTCGGGAGCTGCATCAATCATCTCCTGCGCGCTCGCAAAAGTATGTACGGCCTCTGTAGGCATCCCGACGACTTGAATTTCCATTTCAATTCTCCTCCAAATTTTCAGCTGACCTGAAACACAATTCATAGTTCTGTTTCAGGTCACTAGCCATCCATTTTGCTCCGGATTTTGACGACCAACAAAATCAACGCATTGCGTGTCGCAATTAGCGGTCGTAAAACTCATTGGTAATGGTGCTATGGGCTCATTGCCGCCATTCTTCGCTTCGCAACATACTCTCAAATCAATCTAGATAGCGCCATCACGCACGGCCCTAAGCCGCCGTTCGCATTCAATAGGCCTGATGCAGCGCAGCTAACCCGAAGCGGACATTAGTCGTTTAGCGAAGCATTTGAAACGCAAAATCTGTGTAGACCTAATTGCGAGCCTTCTTTTTTCTTTGCATAACCTCCTCGGCACGGCGCTCATAGATATCATACTTCTCTCCAAACCTATCTTTAAGTCGGGATAACAACTGCTCAACTTCGGTTTTCGAGCTGGGAATGTAAGGCACCCCAAGGAGGTCGGTCCAGCGATCAAAGATAATCTCATCGTTGCTTTTCTTCGGGGATACGTTCGAGCTGGAAAGCTTGTGGAAGCTGACCACTGAGGTATCACTACCGTCCTTCTCGAGCATCGTCCGCCAGCGGTGCATTGTTTCTGGCTCAGGCAGGTTTGCCCCCCGCTGCACCATCCATCCGACCACTCCATCCTCCACTTCAAGTTGATCCAAGAGTTTGGTCGCGTATTGGCCCGGTTTCATCTTAGTTCTTATCAAGTCTACGAAAGACGATGGAACGTAAACGTCCATCGAAGTTGTCGCATTGAAGATGTACTCGATTCCTTTTCCTTCAAGCGTTCTGGTCAACTTGCCTTTCATCTTGAATTTTCGACCCGAAAATTCATCATTAGCGTCATGCACTACAAGAGATTTTTCAGGCAACGCGTCAATTAGCTGGTTGAGAACCTTAGAGTCCTCTCTTCCTCCGTAACGCATCAGCGCACAACTTGGAGAGTAAGCGTTCAAGAAATATGTGTTGTTCAGTATTATGCCATCGGAGCATCGCATCCAAACGTGCCTTCGTCGGTCATATGACGGCCCAAGCGCTTGCCCTTGATATTTGGGGAACTCAAGTTCGCTGTTCTCAAACTTTTGCCGAAGACACGAGAAAACGAACTCATCGGCAATGTCTATCAGAAGCTCTTTCAAGAACGGAAGTTCCTTTGAGGCATAGGAGTTTCGTTGCAAATTCAAAGGAAACGAGCCTGAATTGTCACCAACCGAAAGCGATGGGAGATTAAGAATGCTTGTACCGAACGCCCGCGCAATATTGTGCGGTCCATAGCGATCCTGATCGCGCCCAGACACACGGATTTGGTTCACTGCCAGGACGGGCGTTCCCGTAGCATAGGACCAATTCACTTCGAAATTTTCAGTTTCGAAGTAGTTCCATGGGTCTTCGTATCTGTTAGACTTTGAAGGGAGAAAGCACTTTTCATCCCACGGAACTTCTGTTCCGTCCACTCTGTAAGCTAGTTTCGGGTATCTACCAAAGTATTGGCTGATAGGTTGGTGTGAACTAACCTCTTTGAGGTAATTACTAGGCAATAGCTTGCCTACTTGTATTTGCAAGCGTTCCGGCACTTCAATTTGAATTTTGGTTCCAGCCTCGCAATTGTGCCGAAGCACGTTGATCGATCCGGTCTCGATACCCGCTGAAAACCTCAAACCACTTGACGTCGGTTCTGAGTAATGCCGAGTTTCAACGGTGATTTTGTCGCCGAGCAAAAAAGCTGCAAGTGCTCCTACACCAAACCTGCCGCTCCTCTGTACCGTTTTCAGCCCATTAGGCTTTTCGAATTTTTCTTTCCAAACGTCGGAGCTTCTGAACGATGCACCCGCCTTCAAGAAGTATTCTTGGATTACCTCTTGCGTCATGCCAACACCGCGATCCGTGAACACGATCTTTTGTACTTTATTCCATGCTCCACCCTGTCTGTCGTCTGAGAGTTCAAAGTCGATTTGTACATCTCCAATTATATCAGCGCGTCGAGCCGGCTCATCAATAGAACCATCTGAAATAAGCTGGTCCAGCTCTTTTACAGCGTCGGTGGCGTTCTGTACTAACTCACGGAGACCGACAGAAATGTCGTTTGAGTAAAGCGGCCCAACAAGAAGTTTAAGGAGCTCGCTCCCAGCCGTTTCAAAAGCGATACGTTCTGGAATGTAATCAACAGTCTTTGCAAAACCTTCCGCGTCGTCGATATTGGATTTTATTCTGCGAATGCGTAAACCTAGTTTATTTAGACCGCTGTGAGAATGCAGCCCAAAGACCTCACCGAGAACAGCCCAAGAGATGTCCAATTCCCTCTGCAAGTCCTCTACCCAGTGCTTTAGTCTTAAAAACGTCTCGACGTCTTCTGGTTGAGCAGTGATGTCAATCGCTTCTGGATCGGTCAAATTTGTGATGTCAGTTACGCACTGATGGACAGACCATTCGCGGATTGAGATGGGACTATTGAATTTCGAGACTTGTGTGCGAGCAGTTGGCGCTCTTTCACTTTGGATTTGAAGGTAGTCTGCAATCCGCAAGAGCGACATCAAGTAAACTGGGTGAGCCGAGCGCGTTTCGACCTTACTATTGTACTTCCTTTCGAGGTAAGAAAATGTCTGACGAAGTCCCATACCGTGGCTACGCGCGACTAATCCTCCGATGTCTGAAAGAAAATTCTCGTACTCGGTGCCCGTTTGGCAGAACCGTACAACTGAGCCGTCAATAGAAGGCATGCCCTGCAGCGCAATTTCGTGAGCCAATCTCGGATGATGTCGGCGAAGGAACTCCCCTACCAGCAGAATATTAAACTCGTCCCACGGATCATCGAACGAAGGAAATGTCGTTACAGGCCTGTAGTTGCTTCCGAACAAGGCTTCGAGTTTGTTGGCATCAAACCGGCGCGCCTCAGCCAAGAACGAAACCCAGAGCTCATTCCAAGGCTGGTCTCCGAAACCTTCTATCGGTCTAAGTGGACCGTCAACAGATACGAGCGTTCGAAACCCGTCCTTTGTGAGGTGCATCCCGAGGTCATGCAGCATGACTGAAATTGTTAGCAGAGCGAAGTCGACATCAGACAACAATTCGCGTGATTTCTCCGTCGCCAAATCGACCGCTGTTTCAAGAACTGCTTCAAAATGAGTGATGTCGTGATCAGTATATTCTGGGAAGAAGATCATCTTATTTGATGTAATATGGTTCGAAATCTTCGACACAACGCCTTTGACGTAAGCATCCAACTCTTGGTTGTTCTTTATCCGTTCAAGTACGACTTCGGTAATTTTCATTCTTCTCTTCCTTGCCACTCGCGTCATGGGAGAACTATGGCTACACGTTTACCTGAGCACCAGTTTGTTCACGTGAATGAGGCAAAAAACGTCTGCTGCGCAACTTGAAGCGAACGGCAGCTCTCGGGCATTTAAGTCTATTGTTTCTCGAGGGCAGCGAAGGACCGCTTTCCGCCCTTGGCGTCGAGGGGCGCACCACCGACGCGAACGGCCCAAACCGGACCTTCATGACAATTGCAGCGAATGGCTATCCGACGGAAAGCTATGAAGCCGCAGTCGCTAGCCAACGAGCTTGCGGGGATCGTTGACAAGTTAACCTTGCTAGAGGACATAGAGAGATGAGTAACTGAAGAATATTGGAAATGATGCGCGTCAGAAAAACGTCGTTGAATATGATCTCTGCATATCAAGAATCTGACTCTGGTGGCGTTTTAAGCTGTGTGTAAATTTAACGGCTCGGAAAAAACTAGTGTATGGGGCTTGTGCATCCAAAACTACTTATCCACCTTATTAAAGCATTCCAATAACGTACAGTTAGCTTAGAAGACGTTCAAACAGAACATACTATAAAGCCATATTGAAGCGCTTCAGAACGCGACAGGAGTTTACTATGAAACCAATCACTAAACTGAATCGCTCCGATATGGATCTTCGTGGAGTCATAGAAAATTCCGCAGGAGGTATATCGATTTGCTTTTTTAACAACAAAGGTGGTGTGGGAAAGACAACTCTTTGCGCTAACTTTGCAGCGGAACTCGCGCTAAACTTTGACGCCAAGGTTCTTGTGATTGATGCGGACCCTCAATGCAATCTGACACAGTACGTTTTGCCAGAACAAGACGTTAACGACATATATTCTCAGCAAGATCCAGAAACAATTTTTTCAATTATTAGGCCACTGAGGTCCGGTAAGGGTTATGAAATCGAGCTCCCGACACGAAAATCAGAAAAGTTTGGCGTTGACATAATTATAGGTGACCCGCGCCTCGCGCTTGAAGAGGACCTTTTAGCACAAGACTGGCGAGATGCCCGATCGGGCGGAATACGAGGAATTCGAACAACTTTCGTTTTTGCTGAATTAGTCAAAAATGCACGAGAGAAGGGTTATGACTTTATTATATTTGATATCGGCCCTTCTCTGGGAGCGATAAACAGATCAGTACTTCTTTCTGTAGATGCCTTCATTGTGCCGATGAATATTGACGTGTTTTCAGTTTGGTCATTGCGAAACATTGGACAAACAATCGCTACATGGAAAAAATCATTAGATATCGGTTTATCCATGGCTGAAGAACCAACTGAAGTTACGGAACTGGCACCACGCGGCAAGCTTCGATTTATAGGCTACGTTACACAACAACATAAAGAACGAACAGGTTACGATAAAATTGACGGTGAAGACGGGCCCACTAAAGTAAAAAGGAAAGTCAAAGCTTATGAAGCGGTTGGGGCAAAAATTCCGAAAGAGATAGAGCACTATTTTAAAGATCTTTACGCGTCACCAGACATAACGCCTCACTTGGGAGACGTAAAGCATCTCGGCGGCCTAATTCAAAGGTCCCAACTTGCTAGCGAGCCCTTATTGACCGTTAGCGGCCCAGGAACAGCATCACGTGGTCAAGCTCGGGAAATTTACCGAGGGCTTGTGAGGGCACTTATAAAGAATTTGCAAGCAGCTAAGCTATTTGGAGCCTAAGCACAGGCGATGGAGAACAATGATTTTAACCCCGATTTGCTAAATGATCTTGTCGCCAAACAAGTCGTTATATTTATTGGTTCTGGTCTTTCTTCGGGAACGGCGGTTTCTTTGCTTGGCTGGGAAAAGTTTCTTCTCGACGCAAGCGAGAAGCTCCCTCCGATTGAAAAAGCCATATCGGAAAAACTTATTTGTGAAGGCGATTTTTTGTTGTCTTGCGATGTCATAAAAAATCACTTGAAAGACGAATGGCAGGATTTAATTTCTGCTGAGTTTGGCAAAGTTCCGCAGAGTTCAGATTTACACGAAGAAATCAAAAAACTCAATCAACGGATCATTGTAACTACAAATTTTGATAAGATTATTGAGAAATTCTGGAATGACGGTACCTATAATGGCGGCTCGAATTTCCGACCTATGACCCAGATTGATGGAAAATCCTTTCGTTTTCTTCGAGGAGAAGATGGCGTTATAATTAAGCTTCATGGCTGCATAGACAAAGCAGATGATATTATTTTTTCGAAGACGGAGTACATCAGGAAAGCTTACTCTAGCGACTACTATCGAAAACTAGTTGAATCACTTCTCCTAAATTACACAATTCTCTTTGTTGGGTTTTCGATGACAGACCCGGCCATTTCCCAGCTTATGGAGCTATACACAAATCAATTTTCAAATGTTCGCCCACATTGGATCATACATCCAACAGAGGACCCGGTCGAGTTGGCTGAATTTAGGAATAAGCATAGAAAATTAAAGTCGATAACTTACGAAGGGTCACGAGATCATTCAAATTTACTGCCCCTTCTTAAAAACTTAACCCAACAGTATGAAATACGCAGGCGACTATACATAAGTGATTATATCGCCAAAAACACTTGAAGTTTTTTACACAGATTTAAGCCGTGAACCGCGAAGCAGACCTTGGCGCTGTGCGCAGCGAATGTCCGCATCCCGCCCTTGAGTGCAGCTAATGGCCGAGGACCGATAGATCTGTTGGTGACACCAAGCGAAACCATCACTTGGGGTCACGCTAAAACCCTCTTCGTCTCTCTGAGCGCCAGCTTCCTAGCTACACTGTTTCCACCTAAATTACTAAGGTACTCTTGGTTACCCTATACACCGACCTTTCTGACATCCCAAGCTTCTCAGCAGCCTCCCGTTTTCCTAGACCCTGACCCAACAATTCCAGAACACCTTCCCTCTGCATCATCGCAGTCGGCCTCCTTCCCTTGTACTTGCCTAGCGCCTTGGCCTTGGCGATGCCTTCAAGCTGCCTTTCCAGCATCATTTCCCGTTCAAACTGGGCCACAGACCCCAAGACGTTCAGCATCAGCTTCCCTGTCGCATTGGATGTGTCTAGGCCCAGCGCAAGTATCCTAAGGCCCACACCTTTGCCCTCAAGTTCCTCAAGGACCTGCCCCAAGTGTTTGATTGATCTGGCTAAACGGTCAAGCTTTGTAACGACCAAAGTATCCCCTTCACGGGTGTAGTCGATAGCTGCCCTAAGCTGGCCCCTGAGGGCTACGGAACTGATTTGCTCCTCATATACCCGATCACATGAGATTGCCTTCAGTGAGTCCCTTTGGGCCTCTAGGGATGCGTTCTGTTCTAGCGTTGATGTACGTGCGTATCCGATCATCATTGTGATGTTCTCCTTACCTGACAATAGAGTTTAAGGAGTGGTGGCAGACCACCTGCCAAAAGCTAAATACCACTCCATTGTCAGTACAAAGCGACACCCTAACAGGCTGACACATGGGCATGGTCTATTGGCAGGCTGTTAGGCGCTGGGCGGTGTGCTCGAAAGCAGATGCTGAGCTTTCACATTTAGTCGAGCGCGACATCAACTGGTCCCTGTGCCCTCTTGCGAACGGAGCAACACTAAGCCTGATGAATTTTGGCTAAAGCTGAATTGTTGAGTGTGATTGGTCGTCCATGGGGCGTGGAGGTCGCAAAATTGATCTTTCTGGATGGAAAGGTTGGTGTGTTGGTAAGGCCACGGCAAGCCGTAAACTCCTAGCATAACTCAAAGTTGAACTTTCATTTCTGCGCAGAAAATTACAAAAACAGGTCGCAAGAAAAATAGGTGTATTGATCATGGTTGAGCAGAGCAAACGACGTAAAGAGTTCAGTGAACTTGGAGGGAAAGAGTTTGAGGTTTATTTGGGCACCATTACATACGAGGTCTCCCTAGCTAGCTATAAGCAATTCATCCTCACTGCAGGTGATTCAAATGAAATAGGCAATTTCTTGAGAGGCGTATCAGATCTTCAGCTACGTTTAGATGCTTTAAAAGCTGAGTACGAAGGGCAGCTCGTTAAAGTAAAGCTTTCTGATCAAGCCTACAAGGTGCTGCCAGAAGAACTTATCGCGAGTGCTCAAAAGTATTTTGAAAGATTAGCAATAAAGATATCTGACTTTCAAGTAACTGAGTTGGAGTTTGTCGAGGGATCGGTAAAAGGGCGGGTTCGAGTGGTTTTGAAGGGCTCGTTTGAGTTTCTTCCTGTGGCTGCGGCTATAGTCACTATCGCTGGCGTAGATTTTTCAAGCTTGGTGCAAAAAGAAAAAGATAGGATATTCACACAAAGCTGTGTTTCCTTCGGTGATGTACATAACGATGGTGGAGGAGACATAAATATCAACGTTAATATAAATCCATTCCCGCCAAAGCCAAACGACATGCAGACATATTTCTCTGAACCTGAGCGTGTGGAGAAAGAACTCCTGAAAGCGGCAATGAAAGAGCTAAATATTGTACGACCTAAAGCAAGGCCTGAACCCACCAGACCAGTGGCAAGGCCTGAACCCACCAGACCAGTGGCAAGACCCTGAATATAGATTGTGATCTCTTCATTTTTAGCTGAACACCTCAATTCGAAGCTAAAATTGTTTAGCTCAGCGCAAGGGCTGGGGGTTCATCAAAACCGACTTCAAAAACAGGGGTTATTGGTGTTATTCTTGTTGTCGTTATCTTGATGGCTGCCTTTGAAGGGTTAGGGCTGGCTGCTGTATGCCCTGAAGGACTCTGCGGGTGGCCTTAGATGGGCTTGAGGCGATTTCATAGGGATGTGGCAGGCAATGCCTTCCACGGGGCCTGTATGAATCGTGATTTAGCGTTTTACTGTATCGGCTTGTTCATAAGGGACCCCACTGTTCAGGAGAACTTGATGTTGCCTTGGGCTAGTCCAATGGAGGTCAGACCTTAGTTTTCTCTTAACTACAGACACAATTTAACCCTTACGCTTCATAGTAATGCCTATAACCGCCTTAACAGATCGTTCGGGATTTGGGGATGCCCAGACATGTTCAGATTTAAAGCAGTCATCCATGACCTACAGGGTTTAGGTAGTTTAAGTGCCTTAGAACATTAGCCGTTAACGATAAGAAATCAGTTATCGGCGTCTAGGTATAATTAGCTGCCCAGCTTGGCATTGTGATAACAGGGTTAAAGCCAAACCTAAGCCTATATGCGCCTTCAAGAACCGAGTGCGCTTTCCTAATATCTGAACACTTCACAATCAGGCTATCATGAACAGGTAGGGAGGGAATGTTGTCATTAAAAAGCTGGTCCATAGCTGAAATAAAACACTCAGATTCTTCGTATTGTAGGTTAGCCCAATCCAAGACGTCTGGCTGTAAGTTACCTAAAACTGGATGGCGGAATTTGATGGCTGCCAACACGTCTTTAAGCTTGTACCGCTTCTTAGGTTGCCAGCCGTGAGTTGCTTCAAATTCTTCATTAAAGCCCTTCGGCCATCTTGTCGGAAATCTACCCTTACCCAAGCTGGTCACGATCAGTTTTTTAATCAGATCCCGTGGGTAACCCTCTATTCTGTAGAACGACACAATGCTCTCAGGACCGACCTCGCACAGGCCATACAGGATAGTGAGATGGCTGGCACTGACATCGATCTCAGCAGTTCGCTCGCCGTCAATTGTGATCAAAGCGCGTTCCTCGGGCGACTGCTCCATCCAGTTATCATCTGAAATACAGTAAACACGGCCTCCAAGATCAAAGTCGAACCCTGTTCTGTCGGCACAGTTGAATAGACGGCGAACTGCAGGTGGATGGCTTAATGAATAATCGTATTTCAACAAATCACTGTTCAGCTTCTCAACCTGTTCCCTACAGGCCTGCAACTTAGGTCCATCCATCCGAACTCTTTGTGCCTTTGAGCCAACGACAGAACGTGAAGTCTTCTTGTTTCGGACCTGAATGATGTCGGCATGTTTGTAACTGAGTTCAAAGTGATCTTTGATCGTCGTTGCTTCGATCTCTAAGCGCTGGGCAACAGTCAAAAACTCCATTGTCGCCCGATACCTTCGGACCTTGGAATACCCACCGCCGCCCTTTGCTCCTTCGAAGTCTTCGAATGCGTTAATAAAACCAGAATGCTCAAGCCAGCCTAACCCAATCCAAGCGGGTATAAGGTTCTCAAAGTGATTGCTGCTGACCAAGGTGTTGGCAAGTTCGACGCGGTTGAGTGGCCTGTACATAAAGCCTAAAGCATCGTGGTTCACGCTGTGGCACACTAGGTCATGCCCAAAAGCCCCACAAGCCAGCCTGAAGGCTTTGAGATCGGCAGCTCTACGAGCACGGCTTCGAGGGTGATGCTTCGCCTCGTAAGCTAGCGTGGCTGTCAGCAAGTGTTCAACCCAAGCCTCTGCTTCGGGAGACACAGGCCCTCTGTCGAAGCCAGCCATCTGAGCATTATTTAATACGTCCCTTTCAACCAAAGATGTCTGACCATCAGTGCCGACGACCTTTGTCATAGGGGATGATTGTGCAAAAGCTGTCATGGAAGGCTCGATCGCTTGCGCAGTGCTTTATTATTTGTATGAACCACCCTCAGGCACGCCTCTCAAAGAAGTCCGGATTTGCAATCCGCTCCATATACTGCGCTAAAACAGCCACGGTATAGCCCTTGCCATAGCCCTCCCCTATTCCCTTGTTGGTCCAGCCCCCAATGGCGTTGCGCAACTCTTGGGGGGCCTGAACGTCCCTAAGCCTATCCTGAAGACTGTGCCTAAACGAATGAGTGCTTTTCTGTGCACTGTCTACAATCTGCAGAGTTCTGAGCCATTTGGTCAAAGTGTTTGAGGCATGTGTGCTCTTGTTTTCCAAAGGTTCCTTCGAGAAATCAATGTATCGGGGGAAGATAAAATCGTTGGATGCGTGAGTTATGGCCCTTGTGACAGCCCAGAGTGCAACGCCAACCAGCGGCACATTGCGCTCTGAACCTTTAGTCTTCAAACGTCTTGCTTCGTTCGGTCGGATCACAACATACGGATGTGTCGCATCCAAGAATACGTCCTGCACCTTTAGACCGATGGCTTCAGCCAATCTTAATCCAGTATCGGAAAGCAGACCAACAATCCATCTGAAGTCATCGTCTTTCTCCAGACAGGCTTTCTGGATCAAGGTCATCTCTGCTGTAGAAAATGGTAGTCGGTCGACCTTGTCATTGCCTTCGTTGGGAATGTTAACCGCTTCAAATATCCGCTTATCATCCAGTTCCCGTTCGCGAGATATTTGGCGGAAGATGGGCCTTATTGAGTTCAGACGCCTTTTGATCGTAGCGGTCTTATTTCCCTTCTTGAGCAGAATCTTCACAAAGCTATTCGCGGTCTCTCTGGTGTACTGATCGATAGGCAGGTCGCCAAATTGGACAATGAAGGCCGAGACTACACTTCGCCTCAACGCCCCCGCTTTTGACTTTGGATCTTCGCCCTTAAGTTCCTGAAATTCCGTCACCGCCGACGAAAGAAATACAGGTTCCTTTCTGCCATAAAACATGTCTGCAGCTAGTCGGTGCAAAGGAGGCAAATCGTCGCCCCAACTTGGAGTGCTGTCTTCTGGCTCTCTGGCATCGGCCTGATATCGCAGCTCTTCCATGAACTTTTCAGGCTCAATCCCTGCTTTTTGATATTCAGCATATTGGTTCGCCTTGATCCCGAAGGACCTCAAAAGTGCGTTAGCTGCCTTTACCAACTCTGGTCCTTCAGACACGGAGCCATCACGAAGACCTGCCCAAAGGGCGTCTTGCTCCAAAGACTGTCGGTTAGCTGCCTGCGCAGCCTTGCTCGCGTCTTTGGTCTGCAGAGAGAAGATCAGGTAACCATTTTTCTTAGCTGGATAATGCTTTCGCAGATCATCAGGGATCCTTCGTCTGAAGTACCAAGGACCGCTAGTGCTCTTTTGGAAAATGTACTTGGCCATGATGATCAAGGCTCCGAATTCTAAGACTACAACGGACATATGCGTTACCCTTTGTGTCACCTTGAAGGCAGCATAAAGACTTCTAACGCATTGTTTATTAAGCGAATTTCGAAGAATTGATGGTGCCCCCACACGGACTCGAACCGCGGACCTACTGATTAC
>TARA_R100001369_G_scaffold46170_1_pt1 | contig 19817 bp, 17 predicted proteins | sample TARA_R100001369 | Tara Oceans TARA_R100001369 (sample SAMEA2621528) | marine metagenome | biome: marine biome (ENVO:00000447); feature: surface water layer (ENVO:00002042); material: "saline water (ENVO:00002010), including plankton (ENVO:xxxxxxxx)" | depth 5 m | reverse complement strand
AGTGCCATTCTTTTTCTCTGTTCATTTTGTAAACCCTGCTCCGAAATAAAGACCAACAATCGCTGACACTATATGTGTGTCAAGAGGTGTTATGACAAAACCTTGTGCTGATTGCCATATGATTTGCTTGTCAGGCCCAAAGAGAAAGTTCCAGAACCCTCCCTGCATTTCTGTGTACCCTACAAACACGGGTACTTCTGGATACCATACGGCTACCAGCTTAGGCAGTACAATAATAGAGAAGACAGCTGACAGTGCTATGATCCTACGAGTCCAAGCGAAGTGACTATCCTTAGCCCCATGCTCCCTTGCCTCTTGTTGACCAGCTATGAGTAGCTTCTGCTGTTCAGCCTTGTTCTTGTTGTTCATTCCCCAGATGGACATAACTCCACCTAGTACGGTTGATAGTAACATAGTGAGTAGCTCTAAGGGTAGGCCAAACATCAGTTTAACTTTCCTAAACTAATACGAATCTTTCTGCCAGTGTCTTTAGAGTTGTCTGTGTAGTCCCTACTTCCAAAAAGCCAAGCTATGTTGTGTGCTTTTTCAAAGATAGAGGCATCTGATGTTAGTGTTTTATAAAGTTCTTCAGAAGAATTTAGGCTACTTTCAAATTCCTCTGTAGAGTAAACTTTTCCTTCCCGTCTTCCACTTTTTTTATTAACTTTACCTACTGTATAGTCTGTGTAAACGTTCCAATCGTAAGTATCTTCAACGTAGTACTCACCAGTAGTAGGGTCTTTTTTTATTGTAGTGTCTCCTAAACTGTTATACAGGCTGTCTCCTACCGACAATCTTCTTGTTAGTATGTCTTCAGGCCCGTCACCACGGACTGATCCGACAGTTACGTTGTCAAAGTCCTTTCGCGTTACTAAACCAGTGCCTCTCCGTTTAGCAATTTCTATTAAAGATTTTATTTCTTCCTCAGTAAAAGAGGATTCTGTAATAGGTAACATATCTTTTGCATTTTTACCTAGTAGTATATCTTGAAGCATCAGTTTAGCAGGGGTAGATGAGGAGGTTTCAGCTAAGACAGCAAGAGGCTCCCATCTTTCTTTTATCTTTTTAACTGCAGTATCTACGGTTTCATTTACTTCCTCTTGGTCAGGTAACATCTCACTTACTGCACCTGAAACGTCAGTCCAAGTATCTGACACAACATCCATTGCATCAGCTGCAGTATTAACTAGGGCTTGCCATTTAGGTAAATTTTCTGCACCACTTGACACTGTAGATTGAACTTCATTAACAACAGCCGCATCTGCACCAGTCATTTCACCATCAATTTCAGCCATTGGCTCAAGAAAAGGACTGAAATCAAAGCCTGCCATACTAAGTTCCAATCTCAGCAATAACTGCATCTAATTCAGCATCAGTTACTTTCTTAAAGCCTTCCCATAAACCTCTAAGGTTTTGCCTTTTAGCCCTAGGTGTTTTACCCATCTCTATTTTCTCCCTAGCTAAGAAGAGGAACATTTCATCTTGCACATCCTTAGAGAATATTGTGTTAGTCGGTAGACCCATACGGTTTACAGTGTCTCTCATTGTTGCTCCAATAATTTGGTACCTACCCATCGGAGTAGACGTTAAACCATTCTTATAAGCATATGTCGCCTTACCAAGACGGGGCTTAACGTACTGACCGTATGCCCCTGAGGCTCTAGAGAATTCAATCAACTCCCCCACAGTTTTAGTAGATACCTGATAGTCTTTAAAGGGTGTATTCCCTGTCTCAAAGTTACCGTACAGAGTATTGTAGTTCTTACCTTCGTACTCTATAAAAGCTGCCTGTGTAGCAGAGCCTTCTGCTAGGCTTACCTCTACATCTGTCACAGCTTCAAGATAATCTGAGAAGTCAAACATAGGAGTTTTCTCCACAGACTTTTTGATTACATTTATTTCAGGCTTGACAACAGCAACAGGGGCCTCAGGAGCAACTTGAACAGCAGCTGGTGCTGAAGTATTATCTACTGGCTCAAGAAAAGGACTGAAATCAAAGCCTGCCATTATTCAATATCCCTTGACTTTTTCTGAGCTACTCCATTAGCAGGGTTTATAACCCACGCACCAATCGGGTAGTTATTAAATTCAATCTTAGCATCTTCTGGAGTAGTAGCCATCATTGTGAAGGCAAGCGTAGCAGTTGAACCGTCTGGCGTATTAGGCGTATCTGTATCAACTGGTTTGATTAACATAGCTTCCATATTTGTTGTGTCAACGCCAAGTTTCTTTAACAGACTAACGTATTTCTTCTGACCGTCAGCATATAGTCTGACCGTATTAAGTTCTGACATAGCATTGACAAATTTAAATCCTGTAGACTCAATAGCACTACGTTCCATGCTGTTGATCCTACTCCCACGGTCACGTATCATAGCGGCAATGTCATTGTTGTAGTACGTTCTAGCTGCGTTCTCAACAAGAGGTACAAGTTCCATATTACGAACCTGACCATCTAAGAATTTCTTGTCAAGATCATACTCTATTTCACCTAAGGCATTTAGTGCAAAGTAACTGTCTGCCAAGGCACCTGTGGCTGTTGTGTTATGGATATTAGCCTGAGCCATTACCGCATCTTTCATTTGCGCCACAGCGGTAGCGTGTCTTTCAGGATCATTAGCTTTAATTATACTTAGTTTTGTAATAACATCTTGAGAAAATAGACTGTCAAATGTTTCTGGAGCCAGTAATTGTTTTGATGTTGCTACGTTTAGTGTTGCTTGACCAATACCGTTAAGAAAGTTATCCCTGTGCTCAGGTAAATTGACATCTAATGGTGCGTTTAATCTTACCTTAAAGTCTAGTGCGTTATTTATGGCATCTCTACGTTCAACAGGTGTTCTTAACACCGCTATGTCAAACATTTCCTGAGTGTTAAGTAACATAGTATTTGTACTACCAGCACCATCTATCTTCATGTCATTCAATATCTCAGTTTGGTTTAGTTTAGCTGCTGCATCAAAACCAAATACGTCTATTGGAGTATACACTGTGTCTTTTATCTTCATACCTGTCAAAGTTTTCAAAACTTCAGGCCATCTTTGAGCTACGTATGGTGACCAATCAATTTTGTCAGACAGCATTGCTCTAGCCAGAATTGGGTCAGTTTCTCCTAACTCTCTAGCTTGTTGAACGAGGAGTTGAGAGATAGATTCCATTGCTTCAGCAGTTTGTGCTGTCAACATAGACGCATCATAAGTCTCAAGTCGAGTTAGAAGTGTGTCAAGAGTAGTAATCTGTGATCCAACCGCCTGCCATTGTTCACTAGTGATATTAGCTGGCTTGGTTAGATTTGCTATGGCAACATCGTACTTAGTACGTAAGTTTACAATATCCTTAGGAGCTATATCACCACCACCTATCTCAATCCTAAGTCCTGCAAGAGCTAAGCCACGTATGTCGGATAGTACTTTGTTTGCGGCGGGTATGTAAGTGGTTGTGAAGTCAGCTTGACTAATGTTTTGAGAGCTTACTAGGAAAGTTGCAGCTGCCTCAGAGGCCATCATGTCACTAAGAGCCTGTGAGGCTATGTCTTGGGATGAGTAGTTTCTTTTACCTCCAGCTATTAATTTTTGTTCTGCTAGGTATAGATATCCTGGATTTTCAACTAATTTTTGATTGGCTTGTTGGGCTGCTACCTGCACAGGGTCAATGGTGTAGGCTGTTAGATCGTACCCTGCTATCCTAAGTACTGCATCTCGCTCAGCCGCACCAATGTCATACCCCTGTTGTCCGTAGGCTATTGCAAGGCTGTTAGCTTTAGCGGCTAACGTAGCTGGGTCTTTTATTCCCCTAAGTTCCATAGCACTGTTGACAAAGGAACCAAAGGCTGCATTGTTTACTTCAGCCTGTGTAGGTGCATTCCTAGCTTGAATCTTTTGAAAGTCATCTACCGCACCAAACAATGAGTTAGTTAAGTTAGTCAAACCTGCAGCAGCTGCGCCAGTTTCGGTTGCACTGGGTGCAGCAACACCTTGTGCAAATTCAGAGCCTGCACTGCCCAGATCAATAGCAAAACCTGCCATAGTTAGTTATCCTTACTGTTGTTGTGAGAGGAGAGTAGCATCATAAGCAAGTCCAAGCCTAGACGCATTTTTCATAACGTCCCTAAAGACCTCGCCACGGGCAAGTCTCTTCTGTATACCAAGCTTTAGTTCATTGGTGAGGTTAGAAGACCACAATCTATCGTTTACTTCATAGAATAGTTTTTCTCCGTAGAGCATATCAGATTTATTACCGCTTGTCAAGAGTCTAATTGCTGTATCTGACTTAGCCCTAAGCTCTCTTTCTAGTCTACGTGTAGCATCACCCTCTTTGAATACCATTTCTGAGTAGTCATAGTAGTTTTGTACTGGGGCTGGTGTTGCACCAAAGAGTACTGCAGCTGCTGACATCTTGTCTAGGTTACCAATCGCCAGTTTCTTAGTGCGGCTACGGTAATTACCAGTTTCAATTAACTCTTTTATTTTAACAGCCTTATCTACTGTTGACAAGTTACGAAGAAGCTGCGTTAAGTCCTCACGAGCCATTGTACCTTGACCACTAAACATAGCAGACAGGGCTGACATACCCACTTGGTACATGTCTCGTGCAATCTCACCTGATGGGCCTGCAATTACTGTCATAAATTCTTTGTCAAACAACTTTTTCCATGTGTCCTGAAGCTGATCAACAGGTGCAACACGAGTAGCGTAGGCAGTTTCAGTACCAAGTAGGTTAGACATTAATGCATCTATCATGCCATACTTAATACGGTTAAATGTTTCTACTGTTTCAGGATCATTAGCTTTGTAACCAAGTTTCTCAGTTACGTAGCCTGTAAGTTGTCCAACCCCTAAACCTGTCATACCGTAAAGAGGCCCTTGAACAGCAAACATACGAGCGCGTTCACCAACTGTGAAGTTACGGCCTACTACTATGTTCTCTAATGCACGAAGGGAGAATGTCAACCACTGTGTAGGTACACGCATTGGGCCTGACTGTACAAAACTACGTGATGCGGTGGTCATACGGAATGACAAATCTTGCTCACGGTTGGTAATCCAAGCCCGACCTTCAGCTGAGAAAGGGTCAACCTGTGGACGCTTAACACGATGTTCAAGGAACGCAGTGGTAAGGGCTGACATACGAGTAGCCCTCTCACCTTCTTTAAAGAACATGGTTGATTTGTCTAAGAATGTCTCAGCCCCAGCCGCAGCCTTACCAAGCATGGTACTTCTGACACCAAACTTCTGTGGTGCTTGAAGTTCTAGGATTTGTGTGTCAACAATATTACGTCCACTCTCATCTATGTATCGAACTAAGTCTGTTAACTCATCCTCTGCAATAAGACCTGACTTAGCTAGACGTTTGATGGCTAAGTTACGTGTTGCTCCCTGTGGTAGGGATGTGACAATCAACATTGGGGCTGCTAACCCAAGTGCTTTTGCACCTTGCAAGGGTGATACAGCTGCAATGGTTAGACCGTGGAGTGCCTGTAGCATAAATTGGTCAGGGTTAAAGAAACCAAACTTAGAATAGAAACCAACCTTCAACAGCTGTGATGATGGATCAGTCTTAGTTAAGTCAACCTTAAAGCCACTCTTCTCAAAGATAGCCTCAGTAGCTGAAGATGTAAACACATCCCACTTGTCACTAGCCCATGTGTTCTGGTTGAGGCGGCGTTTGATTACGTCCTGTTGCTCTCGTAACTGTGCAGCTAGGTCATTAAACTTACCTGACTTACTTACCTCAGCACCAAGGAAACGATTTAGGAAGTCATTAGTAGGTACACCCTTAGGGAATGTGACAATACCTTCATTGCTTTCAGCTAACTTAACCCACCCAACCACAGCGTTTTGTGATGCGGCTCGGTTAGTATATCCAAATGCCTCAGAACCAAACTGATCTGCAATGGCTGACACTGGGCTTGCGTTAACTGCTTCCTTGCCCCCGTACTCAAACAGAGGTGTGTCACCACGCTTCATGTTTAAACGAGAACCTACCTGCTCACCATAGGTCACACCACTAAAGGAAATGTCTTCTCCCTCATCTACACTGCTAATCTTCTGGTCACGAGCCTTAAATGCAAATTCCTCACGAAACTTAAAACCGTACTTAATACTTAATTTAACTAAGTCTTCTAGGTCTGTAACATGCTTGTTCCATGAATTGTTTTGCCGTATAACATCACCTAACTCATCGTACTGAGTTTTAGACAGAGCTAATTGAGATACACTATCTACACCCTGCTCAGCCATAAGTATCTTTACCTTAGCGGTAATGTTGTTGAGTTGTCTTACAGCAGTTTCAGCTTGATCTTTACCAAAGGAGCCTAACAACGTCTTGAAGCCACCGCTAATTACGTTACCTGAGGCCAAAGATTGGGAAGTAGCAGAACCAACAAACCAGCGGAACTGTGCGTTAGTACGTGGACCCCCTGCGTTGTAAGGCATAACATCAACACGCTCTAAAGCACGAGTTGACTTTACGTTGGTGACAAACAAGTGATCTAGGTGAGTACTAGGTACCTTGAAAACTATTTGGTCAGCGCCTAGATCACTTTTGAGTAGGCTCCTTCCTGTAGCTAAGTCAAGTATATGTTCACTATCAGGGATTTTAATCTTTTGACCATCAACTCTGTAGACAATCTCACCGAACTCACCTATCTCATCAGCATACACACCACCGTCAGCAACTACTCTCTTGAGCCTTTTGCTAGAAGTGATCTGCCATGCTGTGTCGCTTATGTCTATCAAAGCATCGTATGCGTCTAGCAACTGCTTAGATGCCTTAGCCCCATACATGGTTTGGTACAGAGCCTCAAAGCTTTCTCTAGTGGGAGCAGTGCGTAAGTGTGACAGTTCACCATCACGTATCTGTGTCATAAAGTCTGAGAGGTTAGTTTGCTCTGGCCCTCTAAGTTTGTTAATAAGTTTCTGGTATGGTTTAATTAAGTTACCAATCAAAGCTTGACCAGCTTCAGCCTGCATAAACTTAGCGCCAATTCTGTCACCCAAACGGATTGTAGCTGCGCCGAACATCTTGTTAATTGAGTCAGTAATAAACCCACCCTTCTTAAAGCTCTCAGCTGCCTCAGGTAAGCCTAGTACGTTTACTCTTTGCTCAGCCTCAATGAACCAACCCCTGCCTTCCTCACGCCTAACAACCTTAAGGCTTGGGTCACGAGCAGCAATAGCCTCAGCATCACGCTTCAATCGAAAGGCTGAACCTGTGCCATCCTTACCCATACGGATTATAACCTTGAAGTCATCAGAACCTTCATCAATAACTCTACGGGTGTTTAGAACTACATCATTAACTCTACTGGCTACACGAACTGCAATCTCATCAGCTACACGAGTTATGGTTGCTGGTGAAATGTACTCACCAAAGGAACCTCTACGGTTCATCTCTTCCATCTTCTCCATCAAGGTTGTCTTACGACCAGCTTGACGTAGGACTACACCTGAGGGGCGAGCAGAGGGGCCTGCAGTGGGGTCTAGCTCTTCAGGTAGGTTACGTCCAGCCGCTACCTCATCGACCTGTATGCCCATGTCATCGACTGACTTGGCCAAGACCTGTGCGCCTGCAACCTCACCGTCAATGACAGATACTGCGTCAACTGGTCTACGTACCTTAGAGAGTGACAAGATTTTACCTGCTGTAGTACCTGCGTCATAAGCCAGAGTACCTGCCTTGGCTGATGTTATACTACTTTTAACACCAGACTTAATTAAAGATGTAGTACCAAGAGTAGCAATATCAAACGCACCGAAGACAGCGTTAAGGCCAGCTAGGGGATCGTTACCTAGGTAGGTTGCGTCATTAGCTGCCTTGTACAGGTTCCATATTGAGTCAGAAGAAAATGCACCCTCAGACTTACGCTCCTCTACATACTCCTTAGCCCATTCTTGGAAGTCACTTGGAGTCAGGCTGGTAAAGGCTTCTCTTATTTCAACACCCTCACGATTAGAACGGAAGGTAATATTTTCAAAGGCACCTATAGTAATCTCACGAAGTACATTGACATCTAAAAATGTAAGGGCTTTAGACATACCACTCTGGTTATTATTCTCAAGCTCTTCTTGAAGCAAGCGGTTCCATGTTTCCATGTTTGTCAAGGTACGTGCTGCGTATGGGTTAATGTCGTTGTCACCTAGCATAAGGTTTTGCATTAACATGTACTCAGGTAGAGTCATGTCTTCGCCCTTTAGCTTACGGTTCTCAATAACGTCTGCAATAGCTTCAGGTTTAAGACCATCGGCATAGGCTTGGTCAATAGATAGTTCGTAGTCAAACCCCTCTCCATTGAGTTTTGCTACTCCTGTGTGGTCTAGGTTACCGTTAGCACGAGAGACACGTACCTCACCCTCTTGACTTTCAGTAGCTATTGACAACTCTTGAGCGGTGATTGACTCAACCTCAGACCTAGGGTTAAATACCTTAGGCTCAGGTTGAGCATACAACTGGTCTGACAGTGTTTGTGAATTAAAGATACCATCTTCAAGGGTAGGAAAGGTTGCCATTACTGTTGCCCACCTCTGCCATAGTCATAGTTAGGGGGACTACCACCAGACGTTTTTGTTTTGCCGCCTCCAAAGGTTGGCATTTCTGCACCCTTCATAGCGAAGTTCATTACTTTAAAACCAAGGTTAGCTTTAGCACCATACATAGCTGATTCAGCTGATTGTTGTGAAGCAAGACCTGACATGGCTGTATAGTTTTCACCTAAGCCACTCATCATAGAACCAAAGCCTAGGTTACTGCCAAGTTGTGACGCCAAAGAGGACATACCGCCTAGGAAACCTGAGGAGGACTGTGTACCTGACGCCTGTGCTCCTACTGTTCCCTGTGACCTAGCTATAATGCTGGACCTAACTGCACTCCTTCGTGCCTGTTTTGCATTCTCTTTTTGCTGTTTGATTTGAATCTCACTAGCAGACCTAGCACTTCTAGCAGCAGCCCCAGCTTTCTTTGAACTCTTAATTGTTTGGTCAATGCCGTAAGCCCCAGCATAAATTGCAGTCCCTGTTGCAGCTAAAGCTATCCCGCCAAGACCGCCAATAGCTAATGCTGTAAATACTGCCATCTTATAATTCCTTTATGTAAGCTGTCTCAACAGATTTAAAACCTTTTCTCTTAAAGAGAATGCCCACTCTGCTTTCCAGTAATTCGTCAAGTGTTGATAGTCTAACAAAGTTACATCCTATTGCCTTCGACCACTCAACGTATGCGTCAATTAACTTAGGAGATGTTTTGCCATTACGGTGATCTGGGTCTAACCAAAACATTATTTCTTGTGCAAAGATAAATGAGTTGATTGGTATGGGTGTAGCCATTGCAACCAAGGCACCAACCACCTCCTCATTAATTGTAATTATCTTAACAAACCCAGCGTCACTAGCTATTAAGTTTGACACAAGTTCTTTAACCTTGTTAGAATCAAACCTACCCCAAGCTGGGTGTGGTATTTCTTTGCAGAACTGTTTGACAGCAAGTACTATGTCTAGTACATCTGCTTCTATTGCATCACGTAGTATATAATCTGACATTAGTACCTTGTGTTTCTTCCTATAACCAGACCCCAACCTAGAAGAATAAAGTCTTTGCCTTGTTCACTCTCATATCTTAATCGAACTGAGCGACCATGACCACGCACTTTAAGCCTAGTTGTAATAACATCCTCAGGGTAAGTAAAGGTTGACAAGTTTTCAGGGTCAACTATAACAGGAAACTTAAAGCGGTAAGCCTGTTGGGCTGCTCCAAAGGTTTCGTTAAAGTCCCACGCTGAAGAAACAAGTAATGAGGAAGATCGGTTTGATGTATACCCACCATCATCTTTAACAGTAAACCCTGTCTCTGTCAAGCGAGAATACACAGCTAAGTAGGGTGCGTTCTTCTTAAGGATTAGATCACCTGAGAAGTCATAGCCTGTCTCAGCAAAGGATGAATAGTTTTGAGTACCCCAATCTAAGAAAGCATCTCCTGAGAATGTAGCCATTGTAAGTTTATTGTCAGAACCATTACGGACAAGAAGTACAAGAGCAGCGTCACCTGTAGTGAAGTCAGACAGTTGTGTAGATATTATATCGTCATCACCTTGGACAACATCGTTTAGATCAGTACTTGTGGTTACGTTGATAGTGTTGCCCATGCCATTTCCATGCACTGTGCAATAATACTTTAGACTACTAGGTGCGTTAGAAGCAACAGTAAGTGTTACTTTTGCATTTGATTGCCCTTGCGTTCCAGAAACCACAACGCCTGTAGTGTAACTACTATCGTCAGAGTTTTTAAATCTTAGTGGGTGTCCATTATTACTGGCATTACTAACATCAAAAATGTAAGTGCTACCCCTGACTAGATTAAGAACTGGGTGGCTTACTCCATCTACATGAAAGTAGTTTGACCCTCCAACACTGGCAACTGTGATTGCAAATGTTGTGGTTGTGGCAACTTGTTGAGAGGCAACAACATCTAATTCTAACTCAGCTGCACCAAACCCTGAGTAAAAGGCTACACCTACTATACAGCTGCTTGAACTAGCTTCGTCAGAAACTTTCCAAGGGAAGAAGGCTTGAAGGGTAAGGTCAAGAACTAAGATATTATTTAGTTTAGAAGATACTGTCTCACCGTTGTTGGGATAAGCCCAGTATATTTTCTTGTTGATGCTGTCGTAGACTGAAGTAACTTTAGACTTAGCGTCTGTATCTATGGCATCCCAAAAAGTTTGAATGCTTGTAATAGTAAGGTTCTGTTCTGAGCCTTGCCCTGATACACTATCCATAGATAAGGTGTGAATACCAAAACGTGACCACCAGAAAGGTAAGCCCTCAGCTTGGATAAAAGACTGAGGGTTAGCCAAGCCAATGCTTGACACACGGTTGACACCATAAGCTGCAGCTGAGAAGATACCGTCCACACCTGTGATTTGCCATACGCCATTCTCAGCGAAGACAAACAAGGAGGAGCGGAAAGGATAAAGTAATTGGATGTTGACAGCATCTGGGATGTTAATGAAACCACCGTCAGTTGCCAGTAGGTCTGAGAAGTATTCAGATGTTGGGTCATTCTGTTGGTAACATTTACCTAAGTCTGCGTTGTCTTCAACAAGGCGAGAGAACACAATCGTACCTGCATGTTTGGCACTTGTTAATCCACCGTAGAACACACGACCTGAGAATGACGCAACAGATTTAAACCGAGATGCTTCGACCTCTGTAGGAAGACCAGACCTAACTTTAGAGAAGAAGTCAAGAACAAAGTGACCGTTACCTGTAAGGCTTGAGCCAGCATAGACTAAGGCCCACTCAGCTGCATCAAATGCATTGTCTGCATCCTTGCCAGCATACCAAGGGTGTGTCAAAGGTGGTAGTTGGTTTGAGTTAGCAGCCTTATACGTAGCTAAAGCTGCAGCGCCCTTTGAGTCTACCCAGCCTGAATTAGCTGTGTCGTAGTCACGGGTAGCGTTTGAGTTAGCACCAGATGAATAGCTATCAGTATCCCCTTGCCATTCAAAGTCCCTTGTCTTAAAGGATATGGTTGCAACGGAAAGGGAAGTCCCATCCCAAGATACAACAATGGTGTTAATGGCTTCAGAGGAAACTATTAGCGTACCATTAATACTTGCAAATTGACACTTAGAATTATTAGAACCAACTGATCCAGCAAACTCATGGTCAGACAAAACAACACTTCCTGAAACAATCTGACCTGAGTAAGGTAGTTCAGCTTTGTTGTAGAAGAAAAGGGTGTTACCTTTTTGTACGGCTAGAAACTCAAGAGATGCGTTACCGTTTACGTTAACCCAATTACCCGTATTAAATAATTCAGTATCTGAAATTGTGAAGGATGACAAAACTGAGTTGCTCTCAAGTGTCAGAGCCTCACGCCTGCGCCTTGAGCCATCTCTACGAAGGTCACAGTTTAACTCATTAACGGAAGCACCTTCAGGGAAAGTTAATTCAGCAGCCTCAGTTATAAGGCCCTTGACAAAGTTATTTACTGTCTTTTGATTTAAGCTCTGCGGCATCTTTTACCTTCTTACGTTCATCGAACTCTTTACCAAAGTTCTCTCTACGGGTGGTACTGGTTTCTCTTTTATCTTTAAGATATTCTCCAACAGCCTTTTTAGCTTTAATCATAGAAGAGTACCTACCGTTTAATTCTTTAGGTACTGATCCCTTCTCGACCTTGACAACAAAGAATATAAAACCGCCAAGCTCCTTTTCAATAATAATATTACTTTGCATCTTGTTAGATTTGCAGACACAGCGTTGGTTAACTGTTTCTTCAATAAACTCTGTCATCTATACTTTCCATAGTTAGGACGCCGATTAGCAGTCTTAGTTTTATGCATGTCGTTCTGGACGTATGACTTAAGGCGTCGAGCAGTCTGTTCTATCTTAGGGTCTGACCCACTCTTAAAGAGAGAGAAGCAGGTTGACTTAGCCTCAGCCAAAAGATAAGGTAGCATGTTGTCATCTAGGTCAGGCTCAAATGAGTCACTGATTGTAAAGGATGGGTACACTGATCCGTAAGCCCTGCTCTTTGAAGCCTGTAGTGTTGTGTCAATGGCACTGTTGTACGAATCAAATACAATAAAGTTATCATCAAATGATGTGTAGTAGGTTGGGCTTACGTTGTTAAGAACAAACAAGTCAGTGCCGCCAGCCTTATCTAAAACCTTTTGGGAGCCTGAGCTTGACTCATCCATACGAGTAATAAAGTCTAAGGGATTAATGTAATAAATTTCCACGTAGGTTGACCCAGTGGAAGCTGTGTTGTAGAAAACACGGTCAATACTTTTAACATCTGTTGGGTATTGAAAATGAGTGGGGTGTGCAACGTCTGACAAAGCTGTTAGTCTTAGGAGTTGCTGGTGCTCAGGTATCTCACGGGCTGACACAATGTTATAGAAACAGTCTTCTATTACTGAGGCTACTTGCTGTGCCTCAATGCTGTCACCTATTGAGTTTACATCCTCTGAGTCCATATCACTCAGAATACTTTGAACCATTGAGAGGAGTGTACGTTTCATTATGTGCGATCCAATACTATGACGAACCTTAATACTCTTGCTGTTTGTGACGCACCACTTGTAGCTACTGTGATGAATGAGTTAGCTGCTACTGTGTGGTTAGATGATGGGGATACAGTGTCTACGTCACCTGCAGCGGAACCAGACTGAGCTATTGTAATCGTACCCATAGTTGCTGCAGCTGCGTTCTTTACTGTTATGATACTATCAGCGTTGCTAATGGCTCCTTCAAGTACAGTGACAACCTTATTGATTGTTCCCGCAAAAGGCATAGGTACATAGACAGTTGCTGCTGTTGATACATCAGTTATGAAACCACTAATAACCTCTCCAGATAAAGTTTCCTTAGCTGTCCAAACTCCACTAGCTGATCCATTAGAGACATAGACCTTACCTGCAGTAGCTCCGTAGGCACCCTTAGGTTCATGTAGGTATGGGTCTGTAAGAGTACTGTGGTTTATATTAGCCATTAGGTTTCCTTACTAAGAGTAGTATACCTTATACCCTGCATCGGGTAAAGATATTTTACATGTATTCTATAAGTTTGTCAAGTGTAAAGTGAGGTGGGACTAAAATAAAAGCCCCACCCCTTTATTGTTTATGGCTCGATGTACTCAATTACGAGCTTACCAGCACCAGCAGTAAAGACTGCAGTTGCTTGCAGCACACCAACATAAGCGTTAGCTGCGCCAACACCAGCAGTACCACCGACTAAAGCACCGTTACACAGGACAACTGTGTCAGCTGCTAAAGCCCCTTTAGCAATAGCGGCATCAATACCATCGGCATCAATAGCAGCATTAGCGGCAGTAAACAAACCAATACCTAAAGTACCAGAGCCACCTGAAGTAAAGGCAGTAGTAGTAATAAAGGTAGCTGCGGTAATGTATGAACCAGCTGGGATAAATGCATCATTTGGTGTAGGTGCTACTTGTGCAGCCCCTAATAATGTTGCATCTGGGATTTCAACGACAAGCCACTTAACAGCGTTAAGCATCCCACCGTTATTTTTGGGATCACCCTTGGCAGTGCCAGTAAGGGTAAAAAGACCATCGGCATTAGTGTAAGACATTTTTGTATCTCCTTATACAACTGCGGACGTTATAATACGAACCATGTTTTCAGGGCGGTACAATTTTACACCGTAACGACCAGTAGTTACAAACTCGTGGCGTTGAAAGTCTTTGTTGTACTCATAATCTACTTCAGGCTGTTGACGCCATGCACCCACGAATGGGTTTACGGTAGCATTAGCTGAGAAGAAGAGGTTTACTTTTCCGTTAGTAGAGGAGAAGTTGTTAGTGGTTGAGCCATCACGCTCAGGCAAAGCATTGTCAGTTGCATCTTTGCAATAGTTAGATGTGTATACATCAAAACCATATACGTTAGCTACAAAACGCATACCAGTTGCGATACCGCTACTTACGATACCTTCAAAGCGAGGGTTGTTTGACACGTTGGCTACGTTAGTAAGAGTGTTGATTATAAACTCTACTGACGGGTCAACAATAGCAACCATGTTTTGATCTGGCACTGATGCCTTCTTCAATGCATAACGAGCATAGGCAAAATCTTCAAGTTGGATTTTACCTGAGTTACCACCTGACATACGGTGGTGAATGCTGTCAATGTCTTCCTGTGAGTTTGCAGTGACACCAGCTTCAGGAGACGCCATAGTGGTAGTCTCGAAGTGTGCCATGATTGCACGCTCTTGCTCAGGAACAAAACGACTCATCAATTCGTTAGCATAGAAAGTGTCTTGCTCAGCTTTCTTAGTCATGTAAGTGGCTGATGACAGATACTTATCGACTGAGAAGGTGAACTCACCTGTGTCAAGTGGGCGATATTCAACTGCTGCATCTTCAACATAGTTGTCAACTTGCGCTTGACCGATAGATGGGATGTGAAAAGTGTTTCCGTCAGGAAAACCTTCAAGCATACGCACATACTTTTGTGCCTGCATTTCATCTTTTAAAATTTCCTTAAGCTCAGATGTCCAAACGTCCGTCCGAGTAAGGAGGGTAGAGTTGGCTGTATTCATACCAGACATATTACTTCTCCATTAGTTTCCAAACCTATCCCCCATGCGACCCTTATCTTCCATAAGTTGTCTTTGTACCTTGGGGGTATAGTATAGGCTACGATTATCTCGCCGAAGGTTTTGGTAATAATTCCAATCACGTTCTGACGAGGCTTGCATGTTGACACCTTCTGTGCGAACCGAACCTTGGACCATAGGTCTAAAGTCTTTCTTTGGTTCCCCAATAAGATTAAAAAAAGCATTAGGAGATTCGGAGGCAATTTGTTGCATACGCTCGAAACTCATTCCTAGTTCCTGTGCTTTCTCTTGGATTTTAGCTGTGGCTTCTGTACCATAACTCTTTTCCATTTCCTCATTAACGAGTCTAAGATTTTGTTTTACAACTGAGTCTTTGTCCCGTTCAGTTAGTGTCTTTTCAACAAGGCTCTTCAGGTCTTCCTCGCTGATGTTACGAGTGGTGTTCTCTCCGTCAGCGTTACTGTTATTATTATTGGGCGCTCCATTATTCACTGCAGTAGAATCAGTGGCCTTTTTCTGGAGTTGTTCGAGGACTTCTTCCTGATACTCTTTCTTCTTTAAGTCTTCACGCATTTGTGTCAACTGTGTTTCTAAAGTCTGAATGTAAGTATCAGCTTCCAACTTACCTTTGGCTAAAACCTCAGGGTTGGACCAGTTCTCTCCCTTTGCCTCTACGAGTTTTGACAAAAAAGAATCCTGTGGTGGGGTTGCTTCTTGTGTCTGCTCTGTCTGAGTGGGCTGTGCGGTTGCAGTTCCCTCAGTGAATACCATATTGTTATTCCTTGTCTAAGTTGATAAGATCAAGCACCGTGGTTAGTGCTCTGTTATACCCGATCCTATCAGCTTGCTTGTAAGCCCATGAGGGACTATCGTAGTCCGCTGTAGGTAGGGTGTCCTTGAGTAGTGGCTCAAGAATTTCTTGTAGGCGTCCGAGGCTCTCACGAGTTGACATGATGCTCTGTCGTACTGCCAGTTTGTCTTCTTTAGTTTTGCATTTACTAAACCAAGCCGACTTCATTATATACCCTTCTCAACTGCAATCTGTTGCTCTTCTTCAAACTGAACCTGAGCTTCCATTGCAATCTTCTGTGTTTCCATTTGCTCAATGACAGTGATGTTCTCAGAGAACAAAGCTGGTTCACCTAGCTCATCTGCAAGTATACGAGCGAACTCTTTACCTGACATGTGTGCAGCAATGGTTGGGTCTGCAAGTTTAAGTTGGTACAGTTGGGTGATGGACTGTACACGTTGAGCACGTTCTGCGAAGTGACGAGCGCCCATAGGAATGATCTTGCCGTTGGCCTTGATGTCTTCCTTAGTGATCTGCTCAAAGAAGAACACACCTGTGTCCTCATTCAATACTCTGATTGTGTCAGCGTAATCCATGTTACGTCTAGCAGCCTCTAGCATTGCATTAAGTATTGGCTCAAGAAACACACGCTCAAAGTGAGCAGTCTTGTGTTGGAAGATACGACCTGCAGCTGTCATAAGAGACTGCACTTCGAAGGCTGTCTTCTCGCCAGCTGAACGTATGCCCATAGCTTCACGAGGAGCACCAGCAAGCATCTCCATTTTATTCTCTAGGTTTTGAATCTGGAAGTCAGCGTTAAGGGCTGTAGAGTCAGGAACTAGGTAACCTACGTCACCCTCATCACCTAAGTAAATTCGAGATCCTGGTTCAAAATCAAAGTCTTCCACGTCACCCCTAATCTTAAGCATAGGATATGCAATCTGATCGAACACATCTGACTTAAGGTTCTCTAGGTGGTCAATGCGATACTGCATACCTACTAGGTTGTCTAGCGGCCCCATAGAGTAGAGGTTGTCAGGACGGTCACGCCAGCCTGCGTGGAAGACAGAAGCCTTACCTAACCAGCTAGGGTTCTGCTCATTGGACAGGACGTAGGAGCGGTCTACAACTGTGATGATACGGTTCTTGTGGTAATGGTTATGGTCTGCGTCATACATGTCACCGTAGAATGTAAGTATCTCTACAAAGTCTGACTCATAGTATTCCTGTAAGGAAGAGAAACCATCCGCAATAAATGCCTGAGACTTTGACACATCAACATCAGTACCACTAGCAGCTGACCTATTGAAGAGCATCTTCTCAAAGATTTCTTCCATGTAGGCGTTGTCAACTGTCTCATCAATCTTTCGTTTAACCTCACCCTTTGTCATAATAGAACGAATGATCTTAGGGGAGCTACCAAAGTCAGGGGCTAAAGGGTTAAAGCATATATCAAAAGGAGAGATACGTACTAGCTTAGGGCCTAGGTAGTTGACAGCCCTCTCACCATCTTCATAGGTGGTGTAGTCCTTAACAAAGTCAACGGAAGCAAAGCAGTTACCATACTGGATATAGTCATTGATTAGTTTGCTTGTTGTGTTCTCAAAGTCAGACTGACGAATTTTGTTTTCTAAGTATGCTTGGATAGTATCTCGTTTAGCTTTAGTGTCTGAGTCACTGTCACTAGCTTCAAAACGAAACCAACGCTTCTGAGGAAACAAGGCTGAGAAGTAGTTAGCGTGTAGGTTATCTGCAATCTGTGTAAGCTTAGGTGTTGTTGTGCTGTTAGTCCAAGGTAGTTTAGAGTTAGCTGTGGTACGGGTATCAGTAGCGTACACGTAGTTTCTTAATTCTTTCCACTCATCAATCTTTGTTTGACGGGCATTATTCCATTCTGTCCAACGATCTGAAATTTCAGAGGCTACACTGTGGGGGTTAATCGTAGTTTTAAAATCAACTGTTGTGCCAGCCATTAGAATGAAACTCCACCAAATCTTGAATTGAACTGTACGACATTAGTAGTTGTTCGTCTTACAGTACGAGAGGGCTTAACAGCCATGTCTACCACGGAGGCAAGTGCGTCAATAACATCATCGTGTGGTGGGTTGCGGGATGACAACTCTTCCTCTAGGATTTGAGTATTGCCACCCCTGTAGTGCCACATGCTAAGGTTGTCGTACCTAGGTTCTAAAGCTGAAGCTATACGCTCCTGTTTGTTACCTTGGTTTTTGTTAGGTCTGAACTCTTCGATGCTGATCGAAAGACCATGTTGTTTAACTAACTCTTTAAGTTGCTTAACGATTGCAACCTGAGCTACTGATGTCTCAGCCCTCATCTTACGAAAGGACCACTTGCTTGACAGATGAAAGATATGCTCAAAGTATTCTGAAATACGATCTGTCTTAAACCTGTCAATATCTAAAACAAAGACATTGTTATCTGAGTCTATTCCTACAACAACTATGGCTGTGTAGTCTGCTTTCTTTGACAAACTAAATGCGAAGTCAACTGCAGCGTAGACGTTAAGCTTGTTATCTTTGTAGAACCAGTAGCCGTTGTCTTGTCGTAGGTGCTTCCTGTCGTAGTACTGAAACTTGTCTTTACCTACTGGTACATTGTCAGGGTCACTAGGGTCATTGTAGTACTGCGCTCTAAACTGTCCCTTGTCTAGGTACTGCCCACGCTTCTTAGCTAGGATTTTAATGTCAAAGCCAAACCACTTACCATCTCTTCGTTGAGTACGAGGCCATAACATTTGTCCTGTACCATCTCCACGTTCCTCTACTGGACGCTCAAAGATTTCGTAGATGTTCTCTTCAGTTATCTTGTTACCGTCATCATCGTATATGTCTTCTGTCATTTGCAACAGATCATTGTACAAATCAGCTGGGTGATAACGAGTCCCTACAACCCACTCCTGTGCGTTGGCTCCCTCAATAGATGACAAAAGAGAGTATTGACTTTTAACTTTGTTTCTGCCTTCACCTGTGTATGCATTCTCGTAAACAACAATGTCATCTAAAACGGCAATGTCACAGTGCATCCCTGTAAGGGAAGTAGTAAGGCCACCAGTAAACACTGAGGGGTCACGTACATTTTCTTTTTTACGTAGCGGATGATCCAACATAATCTCTGAGTTAGTCCACCTAGTTCGTCTACCTTCATCTGGGTTGACATGATCGGGCCAATACCTAGTATAGATTTCAGAAGTTAAGATACCCTTAATAAACCCTAGTTGTTTTTCGGCTAGGTTAGCTGTGGCTGATATGTAAAGTATGCGAAGGGTAGGGTCTTTGGTTAGCATCCAAGCTACACGATATGCAACAAGGCGAGACTTACCGTGGTCACGAGGGAAGAGAAGAAGCTGATGTGACTTATGATCTGGTCTTGTCCACCAATCACAAACATCTTCGTGGCACTGTCCTAAGAGTTGCTCAGGGGCTACCAGCCTAATGAATGTAGCTAAGTCAGTCTCAGCTGCTTGTTTGATTTGGTCTAGTGTGTCCATTGTACCCTAAGTTGTTTTGGTTGTCAACTATAAAAGTTAATTTATTTATCACTAAGGTGAAGTGGGCCAATCACCACCAGTACCATCCATGTCTGGGTATTCTAGGTCAGGCCAGTTAGAGTGTGCTGTAATATCACGAAGGGCTGTACGATATGTAACCCAATCGGATGCCACGGATGTGCCAGCCTCTAATGCTTTGATGACAACCCAATCACAGTCAGCTAATCGTTTGTCACGTTCTGCACGGTTGCGTAGCTTTGTTTCTGCAATAGCATCTGCAGTCTTTGCTGCCTTCTCATCAGTGGTTAACTCAACAACACGCCTAATGTAAACTTCACCGTCAGAAAGATATGGCTCAACGCTTTCACTCTTATGGGTAGCATTGTCAAAAGATAAGAAGGTTACAACCTTTACACAAGAATTATTTAAAAGCCATGCA
>TARA_R100001369_G_scaffold7878_2_pt1 | contig 19855 bp, 22 predicted proteins | sample TARA_R100001369 | Tara Oceans TARA_R100001369 (sample SAMEA2621528) | marine metagenome | biome: marine biome (ENVO:00000447); feature: surface water layer (ENVO:00002042); material: "saline water (ENVO:00002010), including plankton (ENVO:xxxxxxxx)" | depth 5 m | reverse complement strand
AGCGTACACGCGCGATTGTTAGAGGGTAGGCAGCTAAAGTTTACTAGCAATAGTAAGCGTAGATAAATGATAAGGACTCTTTTTTGAGTACAGAATTCGGCTTATAGATTTGCTTAAAAACAAAAAGCCATCTAGCAATAGGTGGTTTTTTTAAATAAACAGCCCAGAATTAGTCTTGTTTTGGTGGTGTAATTTGATAACCTAATGTTTCAATAGCAGCCAAATTATCATAGTAAATTGTACTTCGATTTATTTTTCCATTATTTACACGAGCGGTCAGCTGGTATGGAAGTTTTATATCTTTCCCATTTTGTGTGAACGCGTAAGTTCCCCATTGAGATACCCAATCTCCTTTTAAATTTCCTTTTAAAATTCTAAAAGTTTGCGTCACAAAACCTACTGTTTCATTGGTTCGAATTTTGCGTGTTTTGTTCCAGGATGCCATGGTTTCTTGTTTTGTAATGGAATCGTTAATCGCTGGCCCATAGCCCATGTAAGCGTCGTCTAATAGTTTTTCGACTTCCATCATTTTATCATGTATTAGTGAGTTTACACAGTCGCTAACAACTTTAATGTTTGCTTCAGATTCTCGGTTTTCAGCCACGACATTCTTATACTTTAGGGTTTTATTTTGAGAAAACATTAATTGGCCTGTAATTATAAAGCATAACAGTAGTAATGGCGTTTTTGAAATTTTCATGATACGTGTTTTAAATTATATAATTGATTAATAGTTTCAAATGAATTATTAGGAGAAACACTCTTAAGGGATAGAGCTAATGAAAACAAATAAGGTGTTTGTTTTCTGTTATTCAGGTATTTATATATTGTAATTTAATAAAAAACATGAGTCTAAATGTAGTTTCTTACTTTTTTAACATAACATAGTGCCATTAAAATTTTCAATTAGAGTTGTTTTGTGCGCTGAGATAAACGTATATAAATTACCTGATATAGTAAAACCTCCTTATTGTGTATTGGTTTTTTTATGTGTGTAAAATATTGGGGCTATTCTTTCTTCGACGAATAGTAGCTTAAATCTGGTCTAATACTAGCTTCTATCTGATCGTACTTTGTAGTTAATTTAATGACCTTAAAAAAGGTAGTGGCTTTATCATCACCTAAAAGAACATCATTTTCTTTCCCCCTCTTGAGCGATGTCGAGCTCCTCACCACCACATATTGAAACCATATTGAAACTTTCTTCGCTTCCAAAACCGCTATGATAAACATCATATCCATTTTTGACTCCTTTTGTTTTGAACATTGCTTTTACCTGAGCCAAAGCATCTTTCATCTCTGTAGTATGTTTAGGTCTATAGTAAATAAAATGATACTCAGGATGGTTTTTTCCTACTACACTATTACGTTCTGGACTACAAGAAAGCTTTGGTATTTGATAAGCAATCGCATCACTATGTGAATCGTAATAGGTATTCATAGCGTCAAACATTTTACCCATATCATCATATTCGTTTTATCGGTTAAAGAACCCATAGGATTCTTATCGAGTTCTGCCATGTTTTTAATTGGTGTGACATATACATAACGCCCATCTTCAATACTAATGGCTGTCCAGTTTACATCTTGGATATTATAGGTATCACAACTTTCTTTTAATTGTTTTGCGAGTTCCTCATATTTAGGCATCGTATGAAACTTAACATTGTCCATATGTAAAGCAAAAATTGTTAGTGGCTTATCTTCTGCATTTGCTAAATTAAAAGCAAATATCATAATCATTAAGATTATAAATTCGTTCTGAAATTCTTCATAATTGTTTGGTTTAAATTAATAGCGGATAACCATAAAAAATCATAAAAAAACACGTAGATATACGAACTGGATTATAATCTGTAAGGGCGTTTAAGTGTAATGAAAAAATTCAATTAAGAAATAAGATATACGTCTGATTTTTAGTTATTTAAAAAAACTAAATACATTGCCACCATAACCTTTAGAGTACGAGAAATTTTCTAATTTACTTAAGTCAGTATATTTAGAGTGTTCTACAATTAAAATCCCTTCATCTTCGAGTAATTTATTTTTGAATACTAACTGCGGAATTTTAGAGAATGTTTCTAAATCAAAATCATAAGGTGGATCTGCAAAGATAATGCTATGCTTTTGTTTTGATTTTTCTAGAAATTTAAAAACGTCACTTTTTATAGTGTTAATAGACATTTCAAATGATTCTGCTGTTTCATTTATAAACTTAATACAGCCATAATGTTCATCTACAGCTGTAATTTGTTCTGTACCTCTCGAAGCGAACTCGTAGCTTATATTACCTGTGCCAGAGAATAAATCTAGTACAGATATATCATCTAAATAGTACCCGTTATTTAAGATGTTAAATAAGGCTTCTTTAGCCATATCTGTGGTAGGACGAACAGGAAGCTTTTTTGGTGCAGTAATTCGTCTACCTTTATATAAACCAGATATTATGCGCATTAAAAGGAATTTAATATTAAATAATGATGATGTAAGTTATCTTTATGTATCGTGTTTGGAATTTCAAAAGTAAAATTAGTATCAATAATATTGATATATCTTACATACCTGTAAAGTATGTTATATAGATCACTATTTGTATCTATTTTACCACTTAATTTTATTTGACACGTCTCAACATCTAGCTTTAATTGTTCAAAAACAAATAAGATGTAATAGGTAAAGTCTTCTTTACTATAATAATCAAAAGTATTAACTAGTTGTAATTTATTATTGTCTACAACCAAAACTTCAATTGTGTTAGTGTTTACATTAATGTAGATGTTAGTTTTTTTATTTTTACTAACTTGCTGTAAGGCAGAATCTACCAATATAGTTGATGAATGTTTGTAAACAAACTCTCCAAAGGTTTCAAAAATATAATTATTAATATTTATATAAGGTACATAAACATTTACAGTATCATTAATTGCTAAATCATCTTGAGTTATAAAATCTGTTCGAAGAATTTTAGAATTAAATTTTAAATAATCGGCTTTTTGATTTTCTTGGTATAAAGCTTTTGGAACAAGCGTAGATAATTCATTATGATGAATAATTAAAACAGCATCAAATTCTTCAGAAAATATTGCATTACTACTAAGTTCAGTCTTTAGATGATTAAGAAGATCTAAAGGAGTTAACCTTTGCTCAAATTGAATTGAATTGATATATTCAATCGTATTAGAGGTTCTGTTTAAAATACAAAAAGAAAGTCCATTCAAATTAACTTGAATGGACAACTCCTTAATATTATTTTTTGTCAAAACTACTGTTTGTTAGAAAGATCTTTACCCCAATTCCCATTGGTATTAACCTCTTCCATTGAACCTATTTTTACAGTTGGCCCTTTAACACCAGCTACAGAAAAGGCTTCTTTTTCTTTATCTATTAAATATTTGTCTTGGTCAAAAAGAACAACACGTTTATCAACGTTACACTCAAATACTGAAATATCATCTAATTTACCAGCCTTAATAATAAACTTAGAACCTTCTTTCATCATTTTCTTGAGTTCTTGTTCTTTCTTATTTCCAGATGGAAGTTTTTCAGCCCATTCAGAATATTTTTCTGTCATTTCAGAATCTGAAAAAACATTCATCATCTTCTTATAGCGGTCACGGTCAGAACCTTTCCAGAGAGAATCTTTAACAGAATAATAACTTAGCGTATCTATTAATGTGATTGTTTTCATAGTTTCTACACCACCAAAAGCTTTGGTTCTTTCTTCATCTAATATTGTACTATCTCTTCTTTGTGTAATTGGCACTCTAGCCGAATCAACAAACCTAACCAGTTTATCAAAACTATCTGCATATTCCCTATTTACTTCTTTATAGGCTAATTGTGTATCCCTAACTTCTATAAGACGTTCAATTACTGCTTTGTAACGCTTATCTTTAAGCTGATTAAATTGAATATCTTTATAAACAGACATAAATGTCATGTAACCTAAAAAGATAATTAATGCCCAAAGTGCTATATTAATAAAGGGTTTTAATTTCTTTGGAACAAATTTATCAATTAACCAAACAATAAGGATGGTTAACGCTATAATAACTACAATTGCTATAATTACTTTCATACTAGATTTTTATTAATTAGGTCTATCGCAAATCTACAATTTTTTTTTGTTCGTAAAAACTATCTAAATAAAAATACTTAAAATAAAGAAGTAAATTATATCTAATGTCTCAAGAATAGAGAATAATGGTATATTGCTTTATATTTATTTCCTATATGATTACTAATGCTTCCGCATTCTATTCTCTACTAAAATCTAAGTTTCCGTTTGTACCAACATCAAAACAAGATATGGTACTAATGCAATTATCTCAATTCATTTTTGATACATCCCCTAATCTAATATACCTTTTAAAAGGATATGCAGGTACTGGTAAAACGAGTATAGTCGGTACAATAGTTTCTAATTTGTGGCAAGCAAAAAAAAATGCTGTTTTATTAGCACCAACAGGTAGAGCGGCAAAGGTTATATCTAATTATTCTAAAAAAGAAGCGTTTACAATTCATAAAAAAATATATTTTCCAAAAAAAGAAAAGACTGGAGGAATAAAATTTGTAATGCAACCCAATAAGCATAGAAACACTATTTTTATTGTAGATGAAGCATCTATGATACCTGATTCTCCTTCAGATTCTAAACTATTTGAGAATGGATCACTTTTAGATGATTTAATGCAATACGTATATTCTGGTCATAACTGTAAGTTACTTTTAATAGGGGATAAGGCACAATTACCTCCGGTTAAATCAGACTTAAGTCCGGCTCTAGATGCTGATAAATTGAGTTTAAATTATAATAAAGATGTTATTGGTATTGAATTAGACGAAGTTGTTAGGCAAGAACAAGATTCAGGGATTTTAGACAACGCCACAGAACTTAGAGCAGTTTTAGAGACTACAATTTATGAAAGCTTCAAATTTAATGTAAGTCCTTTTAAAGATATAGTTAGGCTTATCGATGGTTACGAAATAATGGATGCAATTAATGATGCTTACAGTAATGAAGGCTATGAAGAAACAGCCATTATTGTTAGAAGTAATAAACGCGCCAATATGTATAACCAACAAATACGTCAGCGTATTTTGTTTAACGAAACCGAATTGTCTGCAGGAGATTATTTAATGGTTGTAAAGAATAACTACTTTTGGATAAAACCAACAACTGAGGCTGGTTTTATAGCCAATGGTGATATTATTGAAGTATTAGAGATTTTTAGTATAAAGGAATTGTATGGTTTTAGATTTGCAGAAGTTAAGGTGCAAATGGTAGATTATCCTAAAATGATACCTTTTGAAACGGTCTTATTACTAGATACTATAGATGTCGAAAGCGCATCATTATCTTACGAAGAGTCTAATCGTTTATACCAAGAAGTATCTAAAGATTATGAAAATGAAGCCTCTAATTATAAGCGTTTCTTGGGTGTAAAGAATAATAAATTCTTTAATGCTTTACAGGTTAAGTTTTCTTACGCAATAACATGTCATAAGTCTCAAGGTGGACAATGGAATACCATTTTTGTTGAGCAACCTTATTTACCAAATGGTATGGATAAAGATTACATACGTTGGTTGTATACAGCTGTAACACGTGCAAAAGAGAAATTATATCTAATAGGTTTTAAAGATGAAATGTTCATAGAAAATGATTTAAATTAGAATTATGGCAACAGAAACTATTTTAAGTATATTTTTAGGAATAGGACTTTCTGGCTCAGTTTGCATTCAGTTTAGCATCTTGTTTTAATGTATGGAAACTTAATGAATCTTGGCTATGGATAGTTAGTACAACAGTAGTTATTACTTTGGGAATCGCAAGATTAGTTGAGATTATAACCTTTTAGATACTATAGCAATTCCATTAGCCACAATAGCTGGTACTGCCTTTATTTCTCTACAGTTGCAGATTTAAGTCCTCTTATAACATGGGCTTTAGCTATTATTGCAGGTGGTGGTAATGCGCTGCAATTAAAAGTTCTGCTAGCATCACTCACTTAGGTTCAACAGTTTCTACCGAGGTATAGGAAACCCAATAGTGTCAACAATAGAGACTGTTAACGCTCTAGTTATGTGTGTAGTCTCTATCTTTCTGCCAATACTTTCCTTTATTATGGTCGTATTTGTGTTCTATATTGTTTTTAAACTTTATAAAAAGTTAAAGTCTAATAAGTCTAAATCATCCTAAAGTCTTATTTTTGAATCATCATAAAATATATTAATGAAGATAATTTCCATGATACCAGCACGTTATAGTGCATCTCGTTTTCCGGGTAAATTGATGCAAAATTTAGCAGGAAAATCTGTTATTTTAAGAACTTACGAAGCAACTGTAGGAACAGAACTGTTTAGCGAGGTTTACGTAGTTACAGATAGTGATATTATTTTTAATGAAATTATAAGTAATGGAGGTAAAGCCATTATGAGTTTACAAGAGCATGAGTCTGGTAGTGATAGAATTGCCGAAGCAGTAGCTAATGTTGATTGTGATATTGTAGTTAATGTACAAGGAGATGAGCCATTTACAGAGCGCGAAAGTTTACGAAAAGTTTTAGAAGTTTTTAAAGGAGATGTTAATAAAGAAATTGATTTAGCATCGTTAATGGTTGAGATTACTGATTTAGATGAAATTAACAATCCAAACACTGTAAAAGTCATAGTAGATCAAAATAACTTCGCATTATACTTTTCTCGTAGCCCTATTCCGTTTCCTAGAGATAAAAATGTAGGTGCTCGTTATTTTAAACATAAAGGAATTTATGCCTTTAGAAAAGATGCAATATTAGACTTTTCAAAATTGCCAATGCAGTTTATTGAAGCCTCTGAGAAAATAGAATGTATTCGTTATTTAGAATATGGCAAACGCATAAAAATGGTAGAAACAGAAGTACAAGGAGTTGAGATTGATACACCTGAAGATTTAGAAAGAGCGAAGCGTTTGTGGAAATAGATTATGATAACATACAAGTAATTGGCTTCGACGCAGATGATACATTATGGGTCAACGAAACCTATTTTAGAGAGGCTGAAGAAAAAGTAGGTATACTATTATCTCATTATGAAACACCTAATAAAATAGATCAGGAACTTTTTAAAATGGAAATAAAGAATCTTCCAACCTATGGTTATGGTGTAAAAGGTTTTGTATTGTCTATGATTGAGTTGGCTTTAGAGCTTTCTAACGGGTCGGTCTCAAATGAAATAATAGAAAAGATACTTATTATTGGTAAGGATATGATTAACAAACCAATAGAATTATTAGGTGATGTTGAAGATGTACTAAAAAGTTTATCTAAAGATTATAAGCTAATTGTTGCAACAAAAGGAGATTTATTAGACCAAGAACGAAAATTAGAAAAATCGGGTTTGATTGATTATTTTCATCATGTCGAAGTGCTGAGTGAAAAAGAAGAAGCAAATTATACGAAGCTATTAAAACATTTAGAAATAAAACCTTCAGAATTTTTAATGATTGGCAACTCATTAAAGTCTGATATTTTACCGTTAGTCAATATAGGTGCTAAGGCAATTCATGTGCCTTTCTATACAACTTGGCAGCACGAAAAAGTGACTAAAAATGAAACAAATGGTAAGGACTATAAAACAGTTGAAAGATTAATTGAAATTTTAAGTTTTTTCAGAGCAAAAAAATAAACTAAGTTTTTATTTTTGTTAAAGATAAAGAGTAAATGATATATAAGAATTATCCAATGGTATCTAGAGTTGTTTTTGGACGCGGAAGTTTTAATCAGTTAGATGAAATTCTCGCTTTAAAGCGCAAAGGTCGTAACGCACCATTTATATTTTATGTTGACGATGTCTTTAAAGGCAATCATTGGTTAACTTCAAGAATCACATTGTCGTACAATGATAAAATAATTTACGTTCCAACAAAAGAAGAACCTAAAACATCGCAGATAGATCAGCTAGTTGAAAACATTATTCTTGGTCATAGCGAATTACCTTCTGGTATCATTGGTATTGGTGGAGGTATAGTTATGGATATATCGAAAGCAGTTGCGTTAATGCTCACTAATAAAGGCGAATCTAAAGATTACCAAGGTTGGGATTTAATTAAGCATCCTGCAATATACCACGTTGGTATTCCTACGATCTCGGGTACTGGTGCAGAGGTGTCTCGGACCACAATTTTAACAGGTCCAGAAAGAAAACTCGGTATTAATAGTGATTACACACCATTTGACCAAGTTATATTAGACCCAGAGTTAACTAAGGATGTACCAAAAGACCAATGGTTTTATACAGGTATGGATTGTTTTGTGCATTGCGTAGAATCTCTAAAGGGAACCTATTTAAATGCGTTTAGTCAAAGTTATGGTGAAAAAGCGTTTGAGCTTTGTAAAGATATATTTTTAGGTGATGATTTAAGCAGTGAAGATGCGCAAGATCAATTAATGATGGCATCTTGGCACGGAGGAATGAGTATAGCTTACTCTCAAGTTGGTGTTGCACACGCTATGAGTTACGGCTTAGGTTATTTATTAGGTGTTAAACACGGTATTGGTAACTGTATCGTTTTTGATCATTTAGAAGACTATTATCCTGAAGGTGTAGCATTATTTAAACAAATGAAGGCTAAGCACAATATTCAATTACCAAAAGGAATATGTGAATATTTAGAAGATTATCAATTTGATAAAATGATAGATGTTGCTTTAAGCCTAGAACCTCTTTGGGAAAATGCAATAGGTAAAAATTGGAAAAATATTATCACCAGAGAGAAGCTATTAGAGCTCTACAAAAAAATGTAAGATGCGTTGGTTAGCAAAATTAATTTACTTCAAACTCATGGGCTGGAAAGTTGTTGGTAACATTAACTTTTCAAAAGATACAATAAAGCAGGCTATAATCATTGCAGCACCACATACCAGCTGGCACGATTTCTATATTGGTGTCTTATTAAGAAAAATTGCCGATGTTAAAACAAATTTTGTTGGAAAAAAAGAATTGTTTACTTGGCCGTTTGGGTATTATTTTAAAGCAGTTGGAGGACGAGCACTCGATAGAACTTCTGGACAAAATAAAGTGGAAGCTATTGCAAAACTATTTTTAGAATCTGAGGAGTTTCGTTTAACATTAGCACCAGAAGGTACCAGGAAAAAGGTTGAAACTTGGAAAACAGGATTTTACTATATAGCCAAAGCTGCCAAAGTACCTATTATTATGTTTACACTCGATTTTAAGAATAAGCAAAACACAATCTCAGAGCCATTTTATCCTACAGACGATATGGAAGCCGACTTTAAATTTCTTAAATCATTTTTTGAAGGAGTAGAAGGTAAAGTCAAAGCATACAGTTAATCGATAATTCTGAACAATATCTCCATTTCATCTAATTTTATTGCTGTAGAATACATAAATACGCATTAGTTAGTTCATTTTTATACATTTAAGAAAAGTTAATTTGGCATAAGATTTGAAGTGTATTACATAGCAATGAAACATAAAGTAAACTTTTAAGTCCCTAAAAAGAAACATTGCAACCAAAAAAAGCTATCTAATACTATTTAGGCAGCTTTTTTTTATTCTAAATACTTGTTTAATAAGTGATTAGTTTGTGATTGTAGCTTGTTGCTAAAGTAGCGTGTTCCTCCAATAATAAGACCTTTAAGACCTAATGCTTGTTTGGCCCAATTATGTAAATTAAAAGTATCTGTATGCTTAATGATTAGCCCGTCTTTAAATTCAAATTTAGCATCAATTTTATTATGTACTTTTCTGCTAGTTTTACTAAAGTTATAGAAGGATTCCCAATGCGCAGAGCCTTTTTTTTTATTTGCTTCTATTTTTGATATTACGACTTTAAAGTCTTTATTTTTTTGAGAAGCGCATAGCATTTGCCACATCGCTTTGGCTCTTTTTCCTTTCAAGATTCCAAAAGCAGGATCTTCAAAAATAATATCATCATGATAGCATTTTATCATTTTATCAGCATCTAGATTGGTAAACGCTTCATAAAAAATTTCAATTTTAGATCTCATGTAGTAAAATATTTAAAAGGATTAAAAAACTTTAATTTTTAAGAGTAATGGTGTTAGGTTAGTAAGGTTAACTGCTAATAAATGTAAATCCATAAATTTATTAGTTGATGCGCAAAATTGTCATTAATATTTTATTTATTTTTATAAATATTTTAAAAGATAAACATAAAAGATAGCTTATGAATTATACACTGCATCAATTACAGATTTTTTTAAAAATCACACAATTAAAAAGTATTACTAAGTCTTCTGAAGCTTTATTTTTAAGTCAACCTGCAGTATCTATTCAGTTAAAGAAATTTCAAGATCAGTTTTCGGTTCCGCTTACAGAAGTTGTAGGGAGACAATTGTATGTGACTGATTTTGGCTATGAAATTGCGGAAGCAGCTGAGAAAATTTTAAACGAAGTACAAGCTATTAACTATAAAACCATGTCTTTTAAAGGACAAATTGCTGGTAGATTAAAATTATCTATTGTTTCCACCGGTAAATATGTTATGCCCTATTTTCTCTCAGATTTTACACATAAAAACAAGGGAGTAGACCTGCTTATAGATGTAACAAATAAGGCTAGTGTTGTAAAAAGGTTAGAGAATAATGAGGTGGACTTTGCATTGGTTTCGGTTATTCCTAATCAACTCAATTTAGAGCGTATAGAACTAATGGAAAATAAATTGTTTTTAGTCGGAGGCACAAACGAGAAATTTAATATTAAAGCAGTTAAAAATAGAATTTTTGAAAGCTACCCGATGTTATATAGAGAAGAAGGTTCTGCTACTAGAAATGCGATGGAAACGTTTATTTCTAGTCGTAATATTCCTGCAAGAAAGAAAATGGAATTAACCTCTAATGAAGCCCTGAAACAAGCAGTTATTGCTGGTTTAGGCTATTCTATAATGCCACTAATTGGGATTAAAAACGAGCTGAAAAATGGTGACTTACAAATTATTCCGTACAAAGGTTTGCCTCTAGTAACTAATTGGAATTTAGTATGGCAGAAATCTAAAAAACTATCACCAACTGCTTTGGCTTATTTAGATTTTATTAATTCTGAAAAGGATAGAATAATAAAAGAGAGCTTTGATTGGTATGAAGATTATTAAATGCGTTTAATTTTATTTATGATCTTTCTTATGCCAGAATATACAAAGGCATTTGTTCTTACATAATAGAACGAAATAAAGCATACTGAAGTTAAAAAGATGATTGCTCCTATAATGGCTTGCCATGGATTTAATGTTTTACCAATAATTTGATATAGGCCTATTCCTGTAAGACTACCATATATTACTATAAAGTGAATCACATATATAGAGAGAGTTTTTTGACCGATTTTTAAAATTAAAGGCTGTTTAATATATTGTTCTGCAAGATAGAATAATGAAAACAGAACGAGTACATTACCCAATCTTGTGAAGAGGTAATTAAAATTTGCAACATCACTAAACAATTGTATATCTGACCAAAAATAAAGTTTCATAAATAACCATGATGATTTGTGAATGAGTAACATCCCAATAATAAAAAAACCAGAAACAGTTGCTGTTTTAAATCGCGGATGTTCTAAATATCTGTAAAACAATGTGGCAATAAAAGCACCAAAACATATATACCCAAACCAAGGCAGAATGGTAAAAATAGAGCCATTAGCTTTGTTGAGGTAGTTTGCAAAGACAATAGGGATGTCTTTTAATTCTAAAAATCGATAAAGCGGAGCTGTGACAAAAATAACAATACCTAGTAGCAACATTAAGATTGAGAAAATCAATGTTTTTTTAAATGTTAATTTATAAATAGTTACTATAAGAATAAGTGATAAACCGATGCATTGTAATACATCAATAACCAAAAAATAATCTCTAAATTCACCAATGAGCCATTCAAATATTGGAATTCGTAAAGCATAACCAATACCAATAAGCATTAGACCTCTAATAAGTCCTTTACGCATTCGTTTTTCTGCACTACCTGTGTGTTTTGCTTTTATTAATAAATAAGAAAATATTAAACCAGAAATGGTGAAAAAAGTTGGAGCTGTAATTCCTCTAAAGTATTCCCAACATTGAAAAGTTAAATTACTATCGTCTCTGTAAGATACGTCCATTAGGCTGTCTATAAAGTGACCCTGCAACATCATTAAGATAGCAAAAGCTCTAACGGCATCAATAAAATATAGTCTGTTTGTGCTCAAAAAAGGTTTAAGTTGAGTTTCAAAGGTAGTATTTCAATAATTAAGAAGAATTTTTTAGTGAATTGACTGGTGAAAAATAGCTAAACTATTCTTTTTAAATTTCTGAGGCTACTTTTATACAAAAGATTATGTCCAAAGAATCTTCCATGAGAAGTGTAATTTTTTCTCCATTATCATCTGTTGTAAAATACCAATTCGGAAGTTTTTTTGGTACTTCTGAAGTTAACGTATTAACAAAAACACATGCTGTTAAAAAAGAGCCTAAATCAGAAGGATGTCTACCATCAAGCTTATATAAACCAATACCAGGTCTTAACGATCTAGCCAATTTCCAAGCATCTCCCACCAAAACAAGTTTGCCATTATTTTCTTTTGCTGCTTCTTCATATATCTTAGTAATAGTTTCTTGGTATTGTGGTACCTTTTGTCTAGCCCAAGTCACAAAGAAGTAAGGTTTTGCACCAGAAGATTTAATAAGATCACATAACTTTTTAGAATAGTTCAAAAAATCATCTTTTTTATTAATTGTTCCCAGGCTATGCTCTTGTATAACTACAATATCATAATCACCTTCGTTAATATTTTTTTTTGTTTTAAGCCCTTTTTTATTGGTCCAATGGTCCTTAAGCGTTGCACCTCCTGCGGTACTTTTTGAGGTGATCAATTTCACATCTGCACTATCAGATATGATTGAGACAAGATGTGGCATATTAGAGGTAAACGTGTAACTATTTCCTACAAATAGAACAGTTAGCGTGTCTTTTTTGTTTTGAGCTAAGGCTTCATTCGATATTCCAAAGAAGAAAATGGTAATAAATAAATACTTAATTAATTTCATGTATTATTTTTTTTAAATTGTGATCAAATTAAAATGCTATTTCACTGTTTTAAAACTAAAAGCTAGTTAATGTTCAAATAAAATTAACACGCCCAAGCGAAGTTATCTTTTTAACCCTACTAAATTATAAATTAATTGTAAACATTTTGCCATAAGTTTATTGTCTTTACTACATTTATAATCTATGGAAAAACTTAATACGATACTCAGTGAATTTTCATCCTTAGCTTGGGGTTTACCTTTGCTTATTCTGTTGATTGGAGGAGGACTTTACTTATTAATACGTTCTCAGTTTTTACCATTTAGATATTTAGGCCATGCAATTAATGTACTTAGAGGTAAGTATGATGATCCAAACGATCCTGGGCAAATTTCGCATTTTCAAGCATTAACGACGGCTTTATCTGCAACAGTTGGTATGGGAAATATAGCTGGTGTAGCAGTAGCTATTTCTATTGGAGGTCCTGGTGCTGTTTTTTGGATGTGGATTAGTGCAGTCATTGGTATGTCCACAAAGTTTTTTACCTCGACTTTAGCAATTATGTACAGAGGAAAAGATAGCGCAGGAGAATTACAAGGTGGTCCCATGTATTTTATAACCGAAGGTTTAGGTAAATCTTGGAAACCCTTAGCTGTGTTTTTTAGTTTCTGCGGTTTGCTTGGTGCTTTACCAGTTTTTAATGTAAATCAGTTAACACAAGCCTTAAATGATATTTTATTAATACCAAATGGAGTAGAGGTTGGTTTAAAATCTAACCTAATTATTGGAGTTGTTTTAGTTGGTATCACCGCTTTAGTTATTTTGGGAGGTATAAAACGAATAGGTAATGTAGCATCTAGACTAGTTCCAATAATGGTTGTTTTGTACTTTATATTGGTAATTATTATTCTCGTAGCTCATAGCGATGTTCTCCTTTATTATTTAAAACTCATTTTCACCGATGCTTTTGCTGCTAATTATTATCCTGAAGGTGATACGTTTTTAGGTGGAGTAGTAGGTGCTTTAATTTTACATGGTATTAAGCGTGGTGCATTCTCTAACGAAGCCGGTATTGGTACAGCACCAATGGCACACGGAGCTGCAAAAACAGATGAGCCTATTAGAGAAGGCTTAGTTGCTATGTTGGGACCAGCAATAGATACATTGCTTGTTTGCACGCTTACAGCTTTAGCTATTTTAGTAACAGGTGTTTGGGAAACGACATCTAATAATGGTGTGAGTTTAACGGCTTCTGCCTTTGCAGATGTGATGCCAACGTATGGTAAATATGCGTTACTAGTTTGTATAGCCGTTTTTAGCATGAGCTCCTTGTTCTCATATTCATATTACGGAACCAAGTGTATGTCCTTTCTATTCGGAGCGGATAAAAAACACTATTATAATTATTTTTATATTCTGAGTATATTACTTGGCGCTACAACAAGTTTAAGTATGATGATTAATCTTATAGATGGTGTATTCGCATTAATGGCAATACCAACAATGGTTGCCACAATTCTTTTAGCACCAAAAGTACTTATTGAAGCAAAAAAATATTTTACTAAATTGAAATCAAATAAATTTTAAGATGAGTAACTACCACATAAAACAGTTTGAAGAATACTTTCAAGTTTATAGAAAATCTGTAAGAAATCCTGAGCAATTCTGGGAAGAAATAGCCGAAGAGCATTTTGTGTGGAGAAAAAAATGGGATAATGTCTTAAGTTGGGATTTTTCTAAACCTGAAGTAAAATGGTTTGAGGGAGCAAAACTCAATATTACAGAAAACTGCTTAGATAGACATTTAACAACAATAGGAGATAAAACTGCTATTTTATTCGAGCCTAATGATCCAAATGTAGAAGCAGAGCATATAAGTTATAAGCAATTACACGCGCGTGTTTGTAAATTTGCTAATGTACTAAAGGATAAAGGAGTCGAAAAAGGAGATCGCGTTTGTATTTACCTACCAATGATTCCAGAATTAGCAATATCTGTTTTAGCTTGTGCTCGTATTGGTGCAGTTCATTCTGTGGTTTTTGCAGGATTTTCATCTACAGCATTATCCACCAGAATTAACGACTGTGAAGCTAAGATGGTTATTACATCAGATGGTTCATATCGTGGAGCCAAAACTATAGATTTAAAAGGGATAGTTGATGATGCATTAAAAGAATCACCTATCGTCGAAACGGTCTTGGTAGCAAAACGTATTAATTCAGATATTTATATGAAAGAAGGTCGCGATTATTGGTTGCAACCACTTTTAGATGACGCGTATCAAGATTGTAAGGCCGAAATTATGGACGCTGAAGATCCATTATTCATTTTATATACATCTGGCTCTACAGGATTACCAAAAGGTATGATGCATACAAGTGCTGGTTACATGGTATATACAGCATATACATTTAAAAATGTGTTTCAGTATAAAGATGATGACGTGTATTGGTGTACAGCAGATATTGGTTGGATTACCGGTCATAGTTACATCGTTTACGGACCATTAGCTAATGGAGCAACTACAGTTATGTTTGAAGGTGTACCTAGTTACCCAGACTTTGGTCGTTTTTGGGATATTGTACAAAAACATAAAGTCACACAATTTTACACAGCACCAACAGCTATAAGAGCTTTAGCTAAACAAGGTACTGAGTTTGTAGAGAATTACGATTTATCTTCATTGAAAGTTTTAGGAACTGTTGGTGAGCCTATAAATGAAGAAGCATGGCATTGGTACGATGAAAATATTGGTAAAAAGAAAAGTCCAATTGTAGATACATGGTGGCAAACAGAAACTGGCGGAATTATGATTACGCCAATACCGTTTTCTACGCCAACAAAACCAACTTATGCAACATTACCATTTATTGGCGTACAACCTGCTTTAATGGATGAAAATGGAAAAGAATTAAAAGGCAATCAAGTTGAAGGGCGTTTGTGTATAAAATTCCCTTGGCCGTCTATGGCAAGAACTATTTGGGGAAATCACCAACGTTATAAAGATACTTATTTTTCAGCTTATGAAAACATGTATTTCACGGGTGATGGTGCTTTAAGGGATGAAGTAGGTTATTACAGAATTACAGGTCGTGTAGATGATGTTATCATCGTTTCTGGTCATAATTTAGGAACAGCACCAATAGAAGATGCTATTAACGAGCATCCTGCAGTTGCAGAGTCAGCTATTGTTGGTTTTCCACACGATGTTAAAGGTAAAGCTTTATATGGCTATGTAACACTCAAAGATAGTGGCGAAGGCAGAAATCATGATAATCTTAGAAAAGAAATTAACCAACTGATAACAGATAGAATTGGTCCGATTGCTAAGCTCGATAAAGTTCAGTTTACCAATGGTCTTCCAAAAACACGATCTGGTAAAATAATGCGTAGAATTTTAAGAAAAATTGCGTGTAACGAAACAGATCAGTTAGGAGATACGAGTACGTTGTTAAATCCTGAAGTGGTTGAGGATATCATTAATAACGTGATATAGTTTATTCTAAGACTCTTCTGCTTTTTTTGCTTTAGCTAGATCAACTATTTCTTTAAGTCTTGCTTTACGATCAGTATATTTAGTTTTTGCTTTACTCTTTTTTTGAGCAATTAATTTACTGTGTTTGGCTTTATTGTCTATGTTTTTTTCGCGCCCTTTCTTTGCCATGTTTTATCTTAAGTTAGAATGGCGCAAAGCTAAACATAATTTAATACAAATATAACGGCATCATTATATCTTAAATGAATATATTAAAATATACTTTTTATCTTCGCCACAAAATTTAGATATATGCTGAAAGCAGTTTTATTTGATATGGATGGTGTTATAGTAGACACAGAACCTTTACATCGTAAAGCCTATCATCTAATGTTTGATGATGTGAATATTAATGTAGGTAAAGATTTGTATGAATCGTTCACTGGTCAATCTACTATTAATATTTGTAAGCGGTTAGTAGATCATTTTAGCTTAAAAGAAAATCCAGAACATTTAGTAAGTCTTAAGCGTAAGCACTTTAAATACTTATTTGAAAATGATGATGAATTAATATTAATAGATGGAGTTTTAGAACGAATTAAAGATTATCATTCTAATGGTTTAACCCTTGTTGTAGCTTCTTCTGCTTCAATGAATGGTATCAATCAAATTTTTAAGCGTTTTAATCTCAACCCATATTTTTCTAATAAGTTTAGTGGTGCAGATTTAAAAAAGTCTAAACCTCACCCTGAAATTTTTATAATAGCAGCCGAATCTACAGGTTTTAAAAAATCTGAATGTATGGTGATTGAAGATTCAACAAATGGCATAAAAGCAGCACATGCAGCAGGTATATTTTGTGCAGGCTTTAAAAGTCCACATTCTTCTGGACAAGATTATACTTTGGCTAATATTGTCATTTCTGATTTTGAAGAAATTTCATATTCTAATCAGGATACTTTTTTTTAAGCTAGTATTTAATATTGTATTTAAAGAATAATAACTTAGACCAATAAAAAAATCCTAAGCATTACTGCTTAGGATTAACTTTATATTAGAGTAAAATCAGAATTATCTATTATCATCCTTTTTCTTCTTCTTTTTCCTCTTCTTCTTTTTCTTCTTTTTATCTTTTAAAGCTTCTTCGTCATCAAATTTTCCCTGAACAAAATCTTTAAGCTTAAGTATATCCTCTTCGGACATAAGCTCCTCTACTTCTTTAAAATGCGTAATTTCTAAATTCTTTATGGCTTTATTGCGTTCAATACTGTGATTAAATTTTGTTTTTAAAAGAACAACTTTTTCTTTATAAAAGTTGTTGATGTATTGTTTAAGAATTTCTTTCTGAAAATCATCTGCCTCTAAAGTCGTCATGAAATTACTGATATATTCAGCCTTACGTTCATCAATATCACGTTGGCGTTTTTCAATATCATTTTCAGTAGGAGCTCTACTTGTTACAGGAGGAGCATTTAAGTTTCTTCGCCGTTGTTGCTGCTGTTGTTGAGCAAATACATTGATGTTTACAAATAGTATAAAAAGGATGAATATTGTCTTTTTCATAATAATAGTTTTAAATAATTTCTAATATAGTTTCTGGTGGTCTGCCAACCACGGCTTTACTTTTATTAACTACAATTGGTCGTTCAATAAGCTTTGAGTGTAAAACCATAGCTTCAAGAATTTGTTGGTCCGAAAGTGTTTTACTCTTATAATCAGATTTCCAAATAGTTTCATTTTTACGAACCAAATTTATAGGTTTTATATTTAATTTAGAAATAATCGTTTCTAATTCTGAAACAGTTAACCCATCTTCTAAATATTTAATGATTTTAAATTCTTTACCAGAATCTTCTAGTAAAGCTAAACCTTGTCTAGACTTAGAACATCTTGGGTTGTGGTATATTTTAATCATGCTAGTTTTTTATCAATTATAATGCTGAATCCTCTTTTTGACCCATCATCATAAGATAAGCCTTTAAGAAGGGTTCTAAATCTCCATCCATCACTGCATCTACATTGCCACTTTCGTATGCGGAACGTACATCTTTAACTAATTTGTAGGATGCATAACGTAATTACGAATCTGACTTCCCCATTCAATCTTCATTTTACCCGCTTCAATATCGTCGCGCTGAGCCATTTGCTTTTGCAGTTCTATTTCATACAATTGAGACTTCAGCATTTGCATGGCTCTCGATCTGTTGTCTTGCTGAGAACGGGTTTCTGAACATTGAATTTGAATACCAGAAGGTTTATGTTTCAATTGCACTTTAGTTTCAACTTTATTTACATTCTGTCCACCTGCTCCACTAGATCTTGCAGTTGTGATTTCGATATCTGCAGGATTAATATCAATTTCTATAGAATCGTCAACTAAAGGATATACATAGACCGAAGCAAAACTGGTATGTCGTTTTGCATTACTATCAAAGGGAGAAATACGCACTAAACGGTGTACACCATTTTCGCCTTTAAGCCAACCGAAAGCAAAATCTCCTTCAATCTCTATAGTCACAGTTTTAATACCAGCAACATCACCTTCTTGGTAGTTGAGTTCTTTAACTTTATAGCCACTTTTCTCTGCATACATTAAATACATACGCATTAACATATTTGCCCAATCGCAAGATTCTGTGCCACCAGCACCAGCGGTGATTTGAAGCACAGCACTTAAGCTGTCTCCTTCTTCGGAAAGCATGTTTTTGAATTCTAGCTTTTCAATTGCATTTATAGTTTTGTCATATCTCGCCTCTACATTTTCCATAGGTGCTTCACCTTCTTTAAAGAATTCATATAACACCTCTAAGTCTTCAAAAAAGGATTTGGCAGAATTGTAATCGTTTACCCAACTTTTTTTCTCACGGATAGACTTCATTACCAGTTCAGCTGCCTTTGAATCATTCCAAAAATTAGGATCGAAAGTTTGTTCCTCTTCGTTAGAGATTTCTATGAGCTTAGCATCTAAGTCAAAGATATTGTCTAAGTACGTCTAGACGGGAATTGAGATCTTTTATTTGATCTGATGTAATCATAAATTATAGTAATTTTCACAAATATAAGAGGACTCTTTAAAGTGCCATAATTTTGAACCCGTTTTTTAGAAATTCCGTAGTTTTATGCTTCAATATTTTTAACATGAAAAAATTAACTTTTCTTTTTTGCTTCTTATTTGCTAGTGTTCAGTTTCACGCACAAATATTAGATAAGAAAGACCTTAAAACCTATAAAGGGTATTTCGACTTTTACTATGAAGAAAGCACAGACAAAATCTACCTAAAAGTTAAAAATATAAATGATGAATTCCTTTATATCAACTCTTTAGCTTCTGGTATTGGAAGTAATGATATAGGTA
>TARA_R100001369_G_scaffold20091_4_pt1 | contig 20122 bp, 18 predicted proteins | sample TARA_R100001369 | Tara Oceans TARA_R100001369 (sample SAMEA2621528) | marine metagenome | biome: marine biome (ENVO:00000447); feature: surface water layer (ENVO:00002042); material: "saline water (ENVO:00002010), including plankton (ENVO:xxxxxxxx)" | depth 5 m | reverse complement strand
TTATAGTTTCTGTATACTGAGCCTGAGCTATAAAACCGCCAAAAATAAAGAGAAAAGTAAACGTAATATATGGTTGAAAGTATCGCATAATTGAAGTTGTTAGTCTGACCAAATATAGAAGATTTTATTATTTTTTTAGGATATAAATACCCAATTTGTCTAGTCTTAATAGTAATTTTGCACAAACTGAAGGAAAAATGTACGAAGCTTCATTTCAATCTATTTTAAAAACGGTATTAATAATTCTATTAATATATTTTGCATTCAAGATCTTTATAAGATATTTTGGACCGATTATTTTAAAATATTTTCTAAAACGAATTGGAAATAGTTTTCAACAACAATTCAATCAGCGAACTCAGCCAAATACTTCTAAAAAGTCTGATGTTACTATAGATAAAAAACCCGGAGACGGCTTAAAATCTAAGAAAAAAGTAGGGGAGTACATAGATTACGAAGAAATTGATTAATTTTCGTACCTATTAAATTCTTTCTATGTTTAGATCTTTAAAAGGGTTACTGCCACATCTTTTAGTGGTAATTGGTTTCATAATTATTTCTCTAACTTATTTTAGTCCTGTGCTTCAGGGAAAAGAAATTTTCCAAAGTGATATTGTACAATATACTGGAATGGCCAAACAGCAAAATGATTTTAGAGCTGCTACAGGCGAAGAAACATTTTGGACAGATGCCGCCTTTGGAGGAATGCCTACCTACCAACTTGGAGCGTATTATCCCCACAATTATATTAAGAAATTAGATTCGGCATTACGATTTTTACCAAGGCCTGCAGATTACCTATTTCTATATTTTATAGGATTTTATCTGTTGCTTATCACTTTAAAACTCGATTATAAATTAGCTTTTTTAGGTGCATTGGCTTTTGGCTTTTCTACCTATTTAATAATTATACTAGGAGTGGGTCACAATGCCAAAGCTCATGCTATTGCATATATGCCAGCTGTAATTGCGGGTATTCTACTATGCTTTAGAAGCAAATATCTCTTTGGTTTTATAGTATTGTCTTTCGCGATGGCTTTGGAAATAGGTGCTAACCATTTCCAAATGACCTATTATTTACTACTTCTTGTTTTAATAATTGGCGCAGTTTATTTATTAGACGCTTTCAGGAAAAAACAGTTACCACATTTTTTTAAAGCTTTAGGAGTTATGTTGGTAGCGGTAATTATAGCTGTGGGTACGAATGCTACCAATTTAATGGCAACTCAGGAATATACTCAATTTAGTACGAGAAGTGATTCTGGTTTATCCATAACCCCCGAAGGAACCGAAAAAGAATCTACTGGATTAAATTATGAATACATAACTGAATATAGTTATGGAATTATTGAATCTTTCAACCTATTCATTCCGAGGTTTATGGGAGGTTCCAGCTCGGAGAAATTAGATGAGGATTCCGAAATGTATGCCCAGTTAATACGAATGGGTGCATCAAACGCCCAAGCCAAAGATTTTACTGAAAGCGCTCCCACTTATTGGGGAGATCAGCCATTTGTTGGAGCTCCGGCATATATTGGTGCTTCAATTATATTCTTGTTTGTATTTGCCTTGTTCTTAATAAAAGGGAGATTAAAATGGTGGATAGTTGGAGGTACTTTACTTTCATTAATTCTTTCATGGGGGAAGAATTTTGAATTGGTGACCGCGTTTTTTATCGATTATATCCCATTATACAATAAGTTTAGAGCAGTATCATCCATTCAGATCATACTAGAGTTATGTGTACCTATTCTTGCAATCTTTGGATTATACAAATTGTTTAATGAATTCGATAGAAAAGAAGAAAAGCATGCTGCTTTAAAATGGGCTACTATTATAACAGGTGGATTAGCATTAACCTTACTATTATTTAAATCGGCATTTTTTAATTTTAGCGGAGGAAGTGACTCTGTTTATAATGAACAAATGGGAGTAGAGTTTGTAAGAGCTTTAAAGGAAGATAGAATGTCTATTTTTACTTCCGATACGTTAAGATCTCTTATTTTAGTAGTGATCGCTGCAGGATTAATTTTTGGATATTTAAAAGAGCTTATAACTAAGAATATTGCCATTTTAGGATTTGTAATCTTGATCCTCTTTGATCTTGTTGGAGTAGATAGAAGATATGTGAATAGTGATGATTTTGTGGCAGCTAGAGTGATGAAAACCCCATTTCAGAAATCTAGTGCAGATCAAAAAATACTAGAGGACACTGAGCATTTTCGAGTTTTCGATCTATCAGAAAGTCCATTTAATACCGGCAAAACTTCTTATTACCATAATTCTATTGGCGGTTATCACGCAGCTAAACCAAAAAGGATGCAAGAGCTTTACGACTTCTATATTTCAAAGAATAATCTTAAGATTTTAAACTTGTTAAATGTAAAATATATTATTGTTCCTACAAAGGAAGGTGCTGTAGCACAACAGAATCCGGATGCCCTTGGCAATGCTTGGTTTGTGAATAATGTGAACTGGGTGAATAGTCCGGATGAAGAGATCTTAAGTTTGGCTGATACCGAACTTAGTCAAACGGCGGTAGTTAATTCTGAATACAAAGAAGAGTTAAAATTCAGTAATTCTCCGGATTCTACTGCGAGCATAAAATTGGTTAGTTATAAGCCGAATCATTTAGAATACAAGTCGACTTCTGCGATGGATCAAGTAGCTGTATTTTCTGAAATGTATTATGAAAATGGATGGAATTCCTATTTAGATGGACAAAAAGTTCCACATTTCAAAGTAGATTATGCCCTAAGAGGAATGAATGTTCCCGCAGGAGATCATAGCATTATTTTTAAATTTGAACCACAAGTTATAAAAATAGGAAGTGGTATTTCACTTGCAAGTTCTATACTTCTGGCTTTGTTAACCTTTGGCGGATTGGTATATTCTTATAAAAAGCGCGCTTAAAGCAATCCCAATCAACGATTCTTAAAGTGCTAATATGAAAAAGGTTTTAATAATTACTTATTATTGGCCACCTGCGGGAGGTCCCGGAGTGCAACGTTGGTTGAAATTCTCTAAATACCTGCGTGATTTTGGTATAGATCCTATTATTTATACACCAGAAAATCCAAATTTTCCTATTCAGGATGAATCTTTATTGAATGAAGTTCCTGTTGGAATAACCGTCATCAAGAAACCCATTTTTGAACCTTATTTCTTTGCTAAACTATTTTCGAAAAAGCAAACTTCAAAAATTAGTAGTGGTATAATTGAAGAGGCTAATAAACAAGGGATGCTACAAAAACTCTTTCTTTATATTAGAGGGAATTTCTTTATTCCAGATGCAAGGAAATTTTGGGTAAAATCTTCAGTAAAATTCTTAAAGCAATATCTTCTAGAAAATGCTATAGATACAATTATCACTACTGGCCCTCCGCATAGTTTACATCTCATAGGTTTAGAATTGAAAAAAACTCTTCCAATAAAATGGATGACCGATTTTAGGGATCCCTGGACAGAGATCGGATATCATAAAAAATTAAAGCTATCCGCTTCAGCTAAAACGAAGCACATTAAATTGGAAACAGAGGTATTAACTTCAGCAGATCAAATAATCACTACTAGTTTTAAAACAAAAGAAGAATTCAGTAGAAAGACTTCCAAACCTATAAGAGTTATCACCAACGGATTTGATTCAGAATTAAGTGAAAATGTTTTATTAGATTCAAAATTTACCTTATCCCATATTGGATCTTTGCTTTCAGAAAGAAATCCAGAAAATTTATGGAAGGTTCTAAAGGAGATAAATACGGAAAATGAAGATTTCGCCCATGATCTTCAGCTTAATTTAGTTGGAACAGTAAGTCAGGCTGTTGTTAATTCTATAAAGGCATATGATCTTGAAGATAATTTGATGCTGAAGGGGTATGTTACTCATAAGGAAGCAAATCACCTTCAGAGATCATCACAAGTTTTGCTTCTAATTGAAATAGATTCCGAAGAAACAAAAGGGATTATTCCAGGGAAATTATTTGAATATTTGGCAGCAAAACGCCCTATTATCGCAATTGGACCAAAAGATTGGGATGTTAATGGAATATTGAAGGAGACTTCCTCGGGGAATTATTTTACATATAAAGATCATGATAATTTAAAATCTAAGATTTTAACTTCTTACCTAGAATATAAACTTGATAATTTAAAAATAGATTCGCATAACATTGAAAAATATAGTCGTCGTAATTTAACGCAAGACCTAGCCAACCTTTTAAAAGCAGAATAAGGAAAAATGGGAGTAATAATAAAGCAGTCTTTTAAAAATATGATCACTACCTATTTTGGGTTTGGGATCGGGGCTGTTAATACGCTGTTCTTATTCACCTATTTCTTAGAAAAGGAATATTATGGATTGGTGAGTTTTTTATTATCTGCAGCAAATCTGGTATGGCCCTTTATGGCCTTTGGTGTACATAATACCTTAGTTAAATTCTATACCTCTTATAAAACCAAAGAAGAAAAAGATAAATTATTAAACTTGATTCTACTGTTGCCATTAGGTGTATCTATTCTTATGGGAATGATTGGAGTTTATAGCTACTCTTGGTTGCTGAATTATTTTGATGCAGGAAATGAATTGGTAAAACCCTACATCTGGCTAATCTTTATAATTGCATTTGCCACTGCCTATTTTGAGATATTTTTTGCATGGTCTAAAATAAATTATCAAAGTGTTTTTGGGAATTTCATGAAAGAAGTTTTCCATAGACTCTGTGTAACGATCTTACTATTTCTGGTTTATTTCTCGGTTTTAAGTGTGGAATATTTCATTTATGCAATGATGATGGTATTTGTACTTAGAGCAATTGCAATGCAGCTGTATGCCTTTTCCTTATATAAGCCTTCTTTTACCTTGGCTTTACCTACCAATTTAAATACTGTTTTAAAATATTCTGCACTAATTCTAATTGCCGGTTCGGTAGCTACTATTTTATTAGATCTAGATAAAGTAATGATAGAACATTATTTGCCAATTGAGAATGTAGCGATTTATGGAATTGCGGTATATATAGCTACCGTGATCTCAGTGCCGCAGAAAGCCATGCACCAAATAATTCACCCACTCACAGCTAGTTTGCTTAATAGCAGTGATAAGAGCTCTCTTAAGGACCTTTACAAGCGAAGTTCGCTTACACTTTTAGTGGTAAGCGCTATAATTTTTGTCTTGATCATTGTAAACATCAATGAGCTTTATAAATTGATCCCAGTAGAATATCAAATTAGTACGACTATAGTCTTGTTGCTTTCATTGGTAAAACTCTTCGATAATATGTTGGGGAATGTGAATAGTGTTTTGTTCAATTCAGATTACTACAGGATAGTACTTTTATTTGGAGTTGTACTTTCCATAGTTGCTTTTGTATTCAATTTGATACTAATTCCGAAATTTGGAATTTTAGGTGCCGCGCTTGCCAGCTTTTTAGCCTTTGCGGTCTACAATATCTCTAAGTTGCTAATTGTACTTAACAAATTTAAAATGCAGCCCTTCACCTTGGATACCTTCTATATTTTAATGTTTGTAGCTGGATTAACGGTTTCATTTTACTTTTGGGAATTTCCGTTCCATCCTATAATAAACATTGCACTAAAATCAATTTTGGTGACAGTTATTTATATAGTTGTTGCGCTTAGGTTTAATTTTTCTGAAGATGTTAATCAATTAGTAAGAAAATACTGGAAGTAATAATCTTAAATATTAAAACTTCTATAAATGAAAATCCCCACCACATTTTTCAATGCTAATGGAGATTTCCTAACTAACCAACCAAAAAACTTTAACTTATTATTTAATTTTAGAACTTCTGGAGTTCACTCTTGACGAAGTAGCTGTTCTTGAATCTCTTGTTGAATCTGAACTTCTGCTTGTTCTAGCAGCATCTACTTTTATATTATTTGGAGCTCTCTCTAAAACTTTAGCTGAATTCGAATTACCTTGACTTCTGCCTCTTTGAATTGTAGTATGTCTTTGCGGGGCAACGGATCTTACATTTTCTGCTGTAACAGTTTGAGATTCTTGAACTCTGGAGGATGTATTTGGACGAGCATTATTAGTTTCTCTTTCTATTGTAACTGTTCTCTGAGTTGGATTGGATCGAGTCTCTTTAGAAACTATTCCAGAATTTACACTATTAGAAGAACGCGCAGTATTATAAGTTCTTTGAGAAGTTGAAATCTCGTTTCTAGAATTACTTCTAGGATCTGAACTTCTTTCCATCTTGTTATTATTGCTATAATCTCGACTTACCCTTTCTGAGCTATTTTTTGAGATAACATTATTACTTCTTCTACCTATGTTCTCGGAAGATCTAGTAGCTGGTTTTACATTTCTAACTTCAGATGTTCTTCTACCATTATGATACACTACATTATTGCTTTCCGGTCTATAGTAATCATTCTTATGCTTATAGTAATGATTATTGCTATTATAATAAGACACATATTGACCATAGTTCATACGAACTGGTTCGTAATAAGATCTATAAGGCTGATTGTATACAACTCTATAGGTATCTATTGGTCTTACATAATATTTGTGCCACGGTCTGTAAACATATCCTCTGTTATAATTATTTATATAACCGGAGTAATATACAGGCTGATTAAAATTGTTATACTTAATATTTAATCCACCAACTCTGGAAACAATACCATTTCTGTTATAATCTATATCAATACGACCTGCCTGGGTTATTCTTCCATAATAATCATAATATACGGGTACATTTTCTATTTGAACTACAGCACCATAATCATCATATTGTACATATGGATCATAATTGTATCCGGAATTATAACTAATATTTGATCTTGGATTCGACCATTTAGAGGGATTGTTAGTGAACTCAGGATTATAATAAAAATCGAATTCACCATTTGGATAAATAGCAAACTCTACTCCACCTTCTACGAAAATGAAGGATTCTCCATAACTCTTAATGGGGTAAGAACTAGAATTACTTGTAGAACTGGCCGAAGCCGACCATCCAACGAAGAGCAGGGCAAAAAAAAGTGCTAAATTTTTCATAGGGGTGTTTTTAGGTTTATACAAATTAATTTTAGTTGGGTGTGGTTATTCCAACTATTACAAACTGCGTGCCAAAACCTGGGTAGTTTTCCCTATACCTTATACTAATTAGAAATTTTAAAATGTAAATAGAAGCTTATCTATCATATTTTTTCAGGAATACAATAATTCTTGATTAGAGTTTTTCTTTAAGAAAGGGAGCGGTGTAAGATTTCTTGTTTTTCGCAACTTCTTCCGGAGTTCCTTCAGCAATGAGATATCCGCCATTCTCTCCACCATCAAGTCCAAGGTCTATCACATGATCTGCACATTTAACTAGGTCCATATTATGTTCTATAACAATTACTGAATGGCCTTTATCTAAAAGTGCATTAAAGGATTTGAGAAGCTTTTGAATATCATGAAAATGTAATCCTGTAGTTGGTTCATCAAAAATGAATAACGCCTTTTCCTTTGTAACACCTTTTACTAAGAACGAAGCCAATTTAATACGTTGTGCTTCTCCACCAGATAAGGTTGAACTACTTTGGCCTAATTGCACATATCCCAATCCAACATCTTGTAAGGGCTTTAATTTTTTAGTTATCTTAGTTTCATCATTTATTTTGAAAAATTCAATAGCTTCATTAATGGTCATTTTTAAAATATCATCAATATTCTTTTCAGCAAAGTGAACCTCTAAAACTTCTTTCTTAAATCTTTTCCCTTTACAAGTTTCGCATTCCAAGTGTACATCGGCCATGAATTGCATTTCTATGGTAACTTCACCTTCACCTTTACAAGTTTCACATCTTCCTCCATCTACATTAAAGGAGAAATGCTTTGCTTTAAAACCACGGATCACGGATAGCTTCTGATTTGCAAATAGATTTCTTATATCATCATAAGCTTTAATATAAGTTACAGGATTAGAACGTGAAGATCTTCCAATTGGATTTTGATCTACAAATTCTATAGATTTTGTATTCTTATACTCTCCTTCTATACCGGAAAATTGTCCAGCCTTTTCACCATAGCCGCCAATGCTTTTTTGAAGGGCAGGATAAAGGATCTTTTTCACTAAAGTGCTTTTACCACTTCCAGAAACTCCTGTAATGGCGGTAAATACACCTAATGGAAAAGTGACATCTATATTTTTTAAATTGTTTTCCCGTGCCCCTGTTATCTTAACATATTGTTTTGAAGTTCTTCTTTTTACCGGAACCTCGATCTTCATTGTTCCATTTAAGTACTTCGCCGTAAGGGATTCTGACTTTAATATCTTTTTGAAGTTTCCAGTTGCTACAACTTCACCACCATGAGTTCCCGCTTCAGGACCAATATCTATGATCTCATCTGCCTCACGCATAATATCTTCATCATGTTCTACAACAATCACAGTATTTCCAAGGTCCCTTAAGTTCTTTAATACTTCGATCAATTTTTTGGTATCTCGTGGGTGTAAACCTATAGAAGGTTCATCTAAAATATACATAGATCCTACCAGACTACTTCCTAAAGAAGTGGCTAGATTGATCCTTTGAGATTCTCCACCAGATAGGGTGTTGGATTTTCTATTCAATGTTAGGTAATCAAGACCTACATTAGATAAAAATTGAAGTCTATTATTAATTTCTGCTAATAAGCGCTTAGCAATTTGAGTGTCGTATTCGTTTAATTCCAATTTACTAAAGAAATCACGAACCTTATCCATCGGTTTTTCAACGAGATCTGTAATTGTAGCACCGCCAATTTTTACATAATTAACTTCTGGGCGTAATCGTTTGCCTTTACAAACCGTACATTTTGTTTTACCTCTGTATCTGGATAACATTACTCTATTTTGGATCTTATAAGCCTTAGATTCTAAGAATTCAAAAAATGTATTAAGACCTTCAAAATGAGAATTTCCAGTCCATATTAAGTCTTTTTGTTCCTGAGTAAGTTCAAAATATGGTTTATGTATAGGGAATTTGAATTTATTAGAATTATTTACCAGCTGATCCCTGTACCAGCTCATACTCTCACCTCGCCAGGGAAAAATTGCATTTTCATAGACCGATAATGCTGTGTTTGGAATTACCAGATCTTCATCTATTCCTATAACATCACCATAACCTTCACATTTAGGACAGGCTCCATAAGGATTATTAAAACTGAACAAATGAACATTAGGCTCTAAAAACGTAATTCCGTCTAATTCAAACTTATTGCTAAAGTGTCTAAGTCTATTATCGGATAAACTTTGAAGATATAATTCACCTTTCCCTTCAAAAAATGCAGCTTGTGAAGCATCTGCTAATCGGTTATAAAAATCTTCGTCATCTTTCGTGACTATTCTATCTACTACTAAGGATACCTCTTCAACTTTAAGTTTATCCAGATCAATTTCATCTATTCTAACTACCTCATCCTTTACTTTTATTCTGCTATAACCTTGCTGAAGTAATACATTTAGTTTTTCCTTCAATACTCTTCCATTTTCTAAATGAATAGGGGAGAGTAATAACATTTTTTCTCCTACTGGAAATGACTTTACATAATTTATTACATCTGTTACTGTGTCCTTTTTAACTTCATTTCCAGAAACAGGAGAATATGTTTTCCCAATTCTGGCAAAAAGAAGTTTTAGGTAATCGTAAATTTCTGTAGAAGTTCCTACCGTAGAACGAGGATTGGTTGAATTCACCTTTTGTTCAATAGCGATTGCGGGAGCTATACCTTTTATATAATCTACTTTTGGTTTATTTAGTCTTCCAAGAAACTGGCGTGCATAAGAAGATAAACTCTCTACATATCTGCGTTGACCTTCAGCATAAAGAGTGTCGAACGCCAAACTAGACTTACCCGAGCCTGAAAGACCTGTGATCACTACTAATTTATTCCTTGGTATTACAACATCAATATTTTTTAAATTATGAAGTTTTGCACCTTTAATAATTATGTTTTCTTTGGGATTAACCGTTGAAATATCTACTGCCATGTACTTTTAGTGTGAAATAAAACACAAAGGTACTCAATAAGAATCAGTGATAAAAGTGAACAAATTCTATATGATTTGTTAAAAAAGAGGCATTTTGTTTGTCTATGTTAAAAATATGTTGCTATATTTGGAGCATCAACGAACAATATAAAAATCTATTGCCTATTGCATAAAGTTACTTTTTAAGTTAAAACCTAACCTGATGGTATTCTTATATACCTGATAATAAAGTAACTATTATGGATTATAATATGGCATCTGATGCTTCGTTAGTGCAAGAATACATTCATGGAAATGAACAAGCGCTATCCACTTTAATAACTAGGCACCAACAACGTATTTACAGTTTTATTTATTCGAAGGTTTTTGATAAAGACGTTTCTGAAGATGTCTTTCAGGATACTTTTATAAAAGTGATTAATACCCTGAAACGAGGTAAATACAATGAAGAAGGTAAATTTTTACCTTGGGTTATGAGGATCGCTCATAATTTGGTGATAGATCACTTCAGAAAAAATAAAAGAATGCCAATGTTCGAGAATAAAGGCGATTTTAATATTTTTTCGGTTTTGAGCGATGATGAGTTAAATATTGAAAAGCAACTCATTAAGGATCAGATTGAATGTGATGTCCAGGAGTTGATCAAAGAATTGCCTGAAGATCAATTAGAAGTTCTAACTATGCGTATCTATAAAGATATGAGTTTTAAGGAAATTTCTGAGGCTACAGGAGTGAGTATCAACACCGCTTTGGGAAGAATGCGTTATGCCTTAATTAATTTAAGAAAAATTATAGAAAAGCATAACTTAATTTTAACAAATTAAGTTGCAATATGTCTAAAGTTATAGCGTTCTCCATTTAAACTAACACAAAGTACACCAAATGGAGCACCTTTACACTAAACCTTCGAAAGAAGACCAATTGAAAAATTTAAACCCTACAAAAGATACCATACAGTTTCTTTTGAATTATTCAAAAGCCCTGCGTATTACTAAATACAAGCAGTTGGATTTTCAAATGATTTTAAACTAATTATATAGCCTGCATCTAGCAGGCTTTTTTTATGTGAATTACTAAGAACTTACTTTTTAGAATAGCTATCGATTACACTTTTTCTACCAATGGTTTTTGTGATAATGTCTTTTTCCAAATCCCAAGCTCTTGCAGGAGAATACTCTCTTCCATAATATATTATTTGTAGATGTAGCTTATTCCAAATGGCCTCTGGGAATAATCTTTTTGCATCTTTTTCTGTTTGAACAACATTTTTACCGTTGCTTAAATTCCATCTATACATTAATCTATGGATATGAGTGTCTACCGGAAAAGATGGAATTCCAAAAGCTTGAGACATTACTACACTAGCAGTTTTATGCCCAACCGCAGGTAGAGCTTCCAATGCCTCGAAACTTACTGGAACTTCCCCATTGTGTTTATCTAACAAGATATGGGAAAGCCCATGAATGCCTTTAGACTTCATTGGAGATAATCCAACTGGTTTTATGATCTCCCGAATTTCTTCCACACTTAGTTTGATCATATCCTTTGGATTATCTGCCTTTTTAAATAGGAGTGGAGTGATCTGATTCACTTTTGCATCTGTACTTTGGGCAGACATTAAAACGGCAATAAGCAAAGTGTATGGATCTTTATGGTTTAAAGGGATTGGCACTTCGATATATAATTCATTTAACGTATCTATAACGAACTGAACCCTTTCTTTTTTATTCATAATGTTTAAATTTATAGCTAAAATAACAATTATGAGTAAATTAAAAATAGGGGACAAGGCTCCTCAGTTTTCAGTAAAAGATCAAGACGGAAATAATATTAAACTTTTAGATTATAAAGGAAAAAAAGTAGTGTTGTTCTTTTATCCAAAAGCAAGTACTCCTGGTTGTACAGCCGAAGCTTGCAATTTGAGGGATAATTGGGAACATTTTAAAGCTAAAGGATATCAGATACTTGGAGCTAGTGCCGATAGTGAAAAAAAACAATTGAATTTTAAAGATAAATATGAATTACCTTTTCCTTTATTGGCAGATGAAGATAAAGAAGTAATTAATGCTTATGGGGTTTGGGGACCAAAGAAATTTATGGGGAAAGAATATGATGGTATTAATAGAACTACCTTTATTATAGATGAGAACGGAATGATAGAAGATATTATTGAAAAGGTGAAAACTAAAGATCATGCAGCACAAATATTGTAAGCTTGGGAATAGAATTAGGTTTACATTACAAGACCCTTCGACAAGCTCAGGGTGACATTTCATTTTTGTCATCCTGAATTTAATTTATTTCAGGATCTAAATACAAATGCTTTTATGAGTATAGAAGCTGAAACAAGTTCAGCTTGACCAAAAAATAGTTATCTCTTTATGGCATCGGGTTTCTTATTAAGGAGAATCAAATAATTGAGATATTTGTAAGCCCTGGTAGATATTGTTATAGAATGACATTTATCATAATTTGTCAAACTGAGCTTGTCCAAGTTTGTCGAAGTTTAGTTTAAAATAGGTTGACATTCCTTGACAATTATACTTGTCATTCTTACGACAGGAAGAATCTCTTTAATATAAAGTATGAATTATTGAACCTTTTTCACTGATCTAATAATTGCCTTATCTCGACAGTTCTCAAATTCTATTTCTATTTCTCCCGATTCTAATTCTTCAGTTATAAAATATATCTTGCAAGGCTTTCTTTTGGTATCACTTTTACCAAAATCTACGTTTCCGTTTTTAAGAACAATTGAAACTACAGAAGTGTCTAAGTTGTTAGATGAGAAATAAGCAAGGGCTTCTTCAGAAAATAATCGCTCTTTTATTCTTATATTTTTTAAAGTTCTGGCATTAGGAGAATAATCACAAGAGGCTTTCTTACCTCCTAAAAAAAACATAAGTATTCCAATTCCCATAATTAAGCCTATGGAGAAAAATCCTAATCTTTGAAGAAAATTCATGTATTAAAATATAAGTAAATTGATATCCCGGTAAGAAAGATCGAACCAATCTGCAATAGATTTGTTAGTTAAAATTCCGTGGTAAAAGTACAAACCATTTCTTAAACCCTTGTCATATCTCAGAGTATTTTCTAATCCTCCATGTTCTGCGATGTGTAATAAATAAGGAGTAAAAATGTTACTTATTGAAACAGAAGCAGTTCTTGCATATCTGGAAGGAATATTAGGGACGCAATAATGAATTACGCCATGTTTTCTAAAGATAGGATTATCGTGCGTAGTAATTTCACTAGTTTCTACACAACCACCCATATCAATGCTAACATCAATTATGATAGCGCCATTTTTCATGCATTCTACCATTTCTTCGGAAATAAGAATTGGAGATCTGTTTTTTCCTCTAATTGCACCAATAACCACATCACAGCGTTTTAATGCCTTCAATAAATTTTTAGGCTGAATGGTGGAAGTATATAAGGTACGACCAACATTGGTCTGAATATTTCGAAGGCGAGTAAGACTACTATCAAAAACCTTGACATTTGCCCCTAATCCAACTGCAGATCTCGCTGCAAACTCGCCAACAGTTCCAGCGCCTAAAATCACCACTTCTACTGGAGGAACACCACTAATGTTTCCAAACATCAATCCATTGCCTTCTGTAGCATTGCTCATTATTTCTGAAGCAATTAATACTGAAGCTGTTCCTGCAATTTCACTAAGAGCACGTACAGCAGGGTATGTGCCATCGTCATCTCGAATAAATTCGAAACCTAAAGCGGTGATTCGTTTGGTAGCTAATTTTTGAAAATACTCTTTGCATTGCGTTTTTATTTGCAATGCAGAGATAATAGTGGTCTGTGGATTTATAATTTCCAGCTCATCTAAAGAAGGTGGTTCCACTTTAAGGATTGTTGGGCAGGAAAATACTTTTTTTGTGTCTTTAGTAACTTCTGCTCCAGCATCAGAATAATCTTTATCATTAAATCTTGCCCATTTTCCAGCGCCAGATTCTATAATAACACGATGCCCGTGGGCAGTTATCGCAGCTACTGCATCTGGAGTTAAACAAACACGTTTTTCTTGAAATGAAGTTTCTTTGGGAATACCAATAAATAGCTCTCCTTTATTCTTGTAGATCTCGAGAGTTTCTTCCTGAGGAAGTAATTGTTCTTTGGTAAATGGAGTTGTTTTTTCTATCATGCCTAGAGTTGTACAAAGTATTCAAATTACAACATTTTTAAGCAAATAAAAGCTGAAAACAGATTTAAAGTTTTTGGTAATAATCTTCGGTAGGCTCAGGTCGGAAATTAAAGCCTTTGTGTCTAATATCATCTATCTCGCTTTGCTCTTTGGTAGACATACTCTTTGAGAAAAGAGTGACATCTGTTTCATTAAGCTCAGAAAGATCTATTCCATAGATTCGATCGAATATTTGAATTCGTACCAAATAAACAATTACCAATATTCCTAAAAAGAAGGGTGCCAAGTAAATCAAACCATCGGTATCCATTGGATCTTTAGCCAAATAAACATCATCATATACTGTACTAATTAATTGATAAATATACATGGATATTGGAATAAGGATAACATGATACCACCAATGTTTACAGGTGAAAAACCATATTAAGAGCAAAAGTAAGGGAGTTAATTTCCCTAAATATGTCCACGCAGCAGTCAAAACATTCTCGTAATATTTGCTTTCGTAGGTAAAAAAAGAATTTTCCCAAACAGGACCGCTTGGGAAAATTTCATATAAATAAAATAAATAAGGTGAAAATGCAATTAAAAATGCAATTATACTACCCGTTAGTAGGAACGCGGATGGTTGATCTATCAACCGCTTGTTTTTGTATTGGGTCATTGTTATTATCGTTTTCTGTAGTTGAAGTTACAAAAAATGTTGCACCAAAAATGGCTGCGGCGAATAAGATAGCTTTGATTTTCATAATTATAGGTTTTTATGTGATGTTTCGTATTGATTTCTGAAACAAACCTAAATAATTATAATACACTAATATTTAATACCTTAATCGTACCTTTGCACCTTTTTTCAAGGCAAATATAGCCTGTATTTCTGGCAATTTTACTTGTCAAAAATAAGCTAAAATTCATCATCTTTCGCTGAATTACGAATTTATTAAAATCCCACCTTTCATATGGGTTCATTTTGTATTCTTTTTCTTACAATTGCTCACGCGCAGAAAATTGAAGCCTTATTGAAATAATTAACAAAACTTTAACATTCTTGCTCCTTCATTTTTAATCGAAATCTCCAATTTTTGAACATCTTCATCCAATAGTCTTTCTATTTTTTGAGGCCATTCAATAAATTTCCATGCATCGAGATTTAAATAATCTTCGATCCCCATGTCTAAAGCTTCCATTTCATCTTCTATTCTGTAAAAGTCGAAATGAAAGATCTTACCTTGATCTGTTTGATATTCATTAACAAGTGAGAAAGTAGGGCTCGACGCCAAGTCTGGCGCACCAAGAGCTTTTACAAGCGCTTTAATGAGAGTGGTCTTACCAGCTCCCATATCCCCATAAAATAATAGCGTTTTACTATTTACTTCGGAAAGTAATTGCACAGCTATTGTATCAATTTCTGATAGCTCGTAGGTTAACGTCATTCAAAATTAGATTTTAGGCTCTGTAAAGATATGTAATTTATTCTTACCTAGGCAATAAGACCACAAATGGGATGATCATTTCCTGCATAGAAACCCCTCCATGTTGGTAGGTATTTCTAAAATAATTCACATAATAATTGTAATTATTTGGATAAGCAAAAAAGGAGTCTCCTTTGGCAAAAATGAAAGAGCTACTCATATTAATAGTAGGAAGATGGATCTTTTTAGGATCCTTTGCTGCTAATACCTCCTTATTATCATAAGTAAGACTTTTTCCAGTCTTGTATCTCAAGTTTAAACTGGTGTTCTTATCTCCAATAACTTTAGAAGGGGTTTTTACATTAATGGTTCCGTGATCTGTAGTTAAGATCAATTTGAAACCTAATTGTTGTGCTTGTTGAATTATTTCTAATAATGGAGAATTCTTGAACCAGCTTTGGGTTAACGATCTATAAGACTTATCGTTTGATGCAAGTTCCTTTATTACTTCCATTTCTGTTTTGGAATGCGAAAGCATATCTACAAAATTATAAACCACTACAGTTAAGTCATTTTCTTTTTGGGACTTGAAGTTCTCTACCAACTTTTTGCCGGCTTTTAAGCTGGATATTTTATGATATTCATATTTAATATTTAGCCCTAAACGCTTTAATTGAGATTCTAAGAATTCTGCTTCAAACATATTCTTTCCACCATCTTCCGTATCGTTTAACCAATACTTTGGAAATAACTTTTCCATCTCACTTGGCATTAAACCACTAAAAATAGCATTTCTTGCATACTGCGTGGCAGTAGGAAGAATACTGTAGAAAGGCACTTCCTGTTCTTTTTTATAATAATTGTTCACTGTAGTTTCAAAAGACTTCCATTGGTCGTATCGCATATTATCTACCACAACTAATAAAGTTGGTTGACTTTTGCTTATTTCTGGAACAATCTTCTCCTTAAATAAGGTATGGGACATTACTGGAGCATCTGCATTCTCTTCGAACCATTCCGGATAATGTTTATCTATGAATTTACAGAACTGATTATTAGCCTCTAGTTTTTGTGATTCCAAAATCTCGAACATTCCGCTATCTTCTATGTTCTCTAATTCCAATTCCCAGTAAATTAAACGTTGGTAAAGTTCTGCCCAACCTTCAAAAGAATTTACATCATTCATATCCATCGAGATCTTTCTAAACTCTTGTTGGTAATTAGAAGTGGTCTTCTCGGTAATTAATCTAGAATGATCTAAATTCTTCTTCAAACTCAATAAAATCTGGTTAGGATTAACCGGTTTGATTAAATAATCGGCTATTTTAGATCCAATAGCCTCTTCCATGATATATTCCTCTTCGCTCTTAGTGATCATCACTACAGGAACATCTGCATGTTTCTCCTTTATTTCAGCTAAAGTTTCAATACCAGTTAAACCAGGCATATTTTCATCGAGAAATACAATATCGAAATTTTGAGAATCTATCTTTTCAATGGCTTCCATTCCACTTTTACAAGTGGTTACTTCATAATTTTTAGATTCAAGAAATATTATATGTGGTTTAAGCATGTCAATTTCATCGTCTGCCCAAAGTATTTTTATCTTATTCATTTATCTTATTTTAATAAGGCTTTTATAAAGTGAATTCTTCTGTATAAAAGCATTTAGTTTTTCGATTGTCCTTTATGGACATCATATATGTATCTTTGCTATAATTTAAAAGGATTTTAAGCTTGGCCACAAGAACAAAACTCAAAATATTTAACGACCCAATTTACGGTTTTATTACTATTCCTTCGGAATGTATCTTTAAGATTATTGCACATCCTTACTTTCAAAGATTGCGCCGCATTTCCCAAATGGGAATGTCTTATTTGGTTTATCCTGGTGCACATCATACGAGATTTCATCATGCTTTAGGTGGTTTGCATTTAATGCAGCAAGCCATCGAGATCCTTCGTTTTAAAGGTGTAGAGATAAATAAAGATGAGGAAGAAGCTTTACAAATAGCCATTCTTTTACATGATATAGGACATGGACCTTTCTCCCACGCTATGGAGCATAGTATTGTGGAAGGTGTTTCTCACGAGTGTATTTCCATTCTTTTTATGCAGGAAATGAATACCGACTTTAACCAAAGTTTAACTTTGGCGATAGATATTTTTAAAGGGAGCTATTCTAGAAAATTCATGAATCAGCTGGTTTCAAGTCAGTTGGATATGGATAGGTTAGATTATTTAAAACGTGATAGTTTTTACACTGGTGTTCCAGAAGGGAATATTAATAGTGAGCGCATTATTACCATGCTAAATGTGGTAAATGATCAACTTGTGGTTGAAGAAAAAGGAATTTATTCTGTAGAAAAATTTCTTGTGGCGAGAAGATTAATGTATTGGCAGGTTTATCTTCATAAAACGGGGGTAGCAGCAGAACAATTGCTTATTCGTGTTTTAAAAAGAGCAAAAGAACTTATAGAAAATGGAGAAGAGTTATCTTGCAGCCCAGCTTTGTCTTTCTTCTTACATAATAAGGTAACTTTAGATACTTTGGATTCTGCTACATTGCAAACATTTGCAAAACTGGATGATTACGATATAATTTCTGCAATGAAACTTTGGTTGGAGCATGAGGATTTTGTATTGAGTAATTTGTGTGAAATGTTGCTTAATAGAAAGCTACTTAAGGTTAAGCTGAAGAAAAAACCAATTAAATCAGAAAGATTGGAGAAATACATTTTGAAGCTTCAGAAGAAATATAATATAAATAGAGCAGAAGCCGGTTACTTTGTATTTAGTGGCGAAATTTCTAATGTGGCTTATTCCAGTGAAAATGATAAGATTCAAATAGTACATAGAAATGGAAAAACCAGTGATGTGGCGAAAGCCTCAGACCAATTAAATTTGAAAGCACTTTCTAAGGAAGTGACAAAATATTATATCTGTTACCCGAAGACCAAAGATTAACGCATTTTTTTTACTTTTGCCAGAATGAAATTTACTGCAGCACAAATAGCCGAGATATTAAATGGAACTGTTGATGGGAACCCGGAGACCGAAGTCGAGAAATTGGCTAAGATTGAAGAAGGCACTAAAGGCTCTTTAACTTTCTTAAGCAATCCTAAATATACTTCTTATATCTATTCTACAAATGCCTCTATTGCTATTGTACGTGAAGATTTTCATATAGACCAGAAAATATCTACTACATTAATTCGTGTAAAAGATCCCTATAAGGCATTTTCTACCTTACTAGAATATTATAATCAGGTGAAATTAAATATAAGCGGGATCGAAGAGCCTAATTTTATTTCAGAATCAGCTACCTATGGAGATAATATCTATTTGGGTGCATTTACTTATATAGGTAAAAATGTAAAGATCGGAAATGATGTAAAGATTTATCCTAATAGCTTTATTGGAGATAATGTAGTGATTGGAGATGAAACGATTATCTTTCCTGGTGTTAAGATTTATTCGGAAACCATAATAGGAAGATCCTGTATAATACATGCTGGAGCAGTTGTTGGTGCCGATGGATTTGGATTTAGCCCCAATGATATAGGAGAATATGCCAAAGTTCCGCAAATTGGAAATGTTATTATTGAAGATAATGTAGATGTTGGTGCTGGAACAACTATAGATAGAGCAACTTTAGGATCTACAATTATTAGAAGTGGTGTAAAATTAGACAACCAAATTCAAATAGCCCATAATGTAGAGATTGGTTGTAATACTGCTATTGCCGCACAAACCGGTGTTGCTGGTTCTACTAAAATAGGAAAGAATTGCTTAATTGGTGGCCAAGTAGGAATTGCAGGTCATTTAATTATTGGAGATAGAGTGAAGATACAAGCACAATCCGGATTAGGAAGAAATGTTGCAGATGATGAAGTTCTTCAAGGATCTCCAGCCTTTGGATATGGAGATTATAATAAATCTTATGTCCACTTCAAAAATCTTCCAAAAACCATTGATAGATTGAACAATTTAGAAAAAAATATAAAATAGAATGGCTGAAACCCTTTCAAAACAGCAAACAATAAAGAACGAGATTTCTTTAAAAGGAGTAGGACTTCATACAGGGAAAGAGGTAACCCTAACCTTTAAACCGGCACCAGAAAACACAGGTTTTGTTTTTAGGAGAATGGACCTAGAGGATCAACCTACAATAGAAGCAGATGTAAACTATGTAGTAAATACGCAGCGAGGGACAAATCTTGAGAAAGATGGAGTGAGTATACAAACTTCCGAGCATGTTCTTGCAGCCTGCGTAGGTCTGGAAATTGATAACGTTTTTATAGAGCTTAATGCATCTGAACCTCCAATTATGGATGGTTCTTCTAAGTTTTTTGTTGAAGCTTTAGAAAAGGCAGGAATAGTAGTTCAGGAAGCCGATAGAGAAGAATATGTAGTAAATGAAGTTATTTGCTATAGAGATGAAATAAGTGGAAGCGAGATTATTGTAATGCCTTCAGATAGCTATCAGGTCACCACAATGGTGGATTTTGGCACTAAAGTATTGGGAACACAAAACGCAACACTTCATA
>TARA_R100001369_G_scaffold28575_2_pt1 | contig 20228 bp, 21 predicted proteins | sample TARA_R100001369 | Tara Oceans TARA_R100001369 (sample SAMEA2621528) | marine metagenome | biome: marine biome (ENVO:00000447); feature: surface water layer (ENVO:00002042); material: "saline water (ENVO:00002010), including plankton (ENVO:xxxxxxxx)" | depth 5 m | reverse complement strand
CCTGGCCGCAGCGCTCGAGCGTGGCTCTGAGCATCCACTGGCTGAAGCCATCGTGGAAGGGGCCGAAGCGCATGGCGCGATACGCCAAGAGGCTACGGACTTTGAGGCGGTTACAGGTAAGGGTGTGCGTGGCAAAGTCGGCGGGCGGGCCGTGGCGCTTGGCAATTCTGCGATGATGACGGAGATGGGACTGGACACTGGCGCGGCTGAAGCGAAGGCTGACACCCTGCGTGCCGAAGGCAAGACCGCGATGTTCATAGCCGTCGATGGTGTGCTGGCCGGCATCGTGGCGGTGGCCGACCCGATCAAGGACAGCACCGCGCAGGCCATCAGGGAACTGCATGCCCTGGGGCTGCGTGTCATCATGGCCACGGGCGATAATGAACGCACGGCGCAGGCCGTTGCGGGCAAACTCGGCATCGACGAGGTGCGCGCGGGCGTTCTGCCGGAGGCCAAGAAGGACCTGATCGACCAGTTGCGCCGCGATGGGCACAAGATTGCGATGGCGGGCGACGGAGTAAACGACGCGCCTGCGCTGGCCGCCGCCGACGTGGGTATCGCCATGGGCACCGGGGCCGATGTGGCGATGGAAAGCGCGGGCATCACCCTGCTGGGCGGCGACCTGATGGGGATCGTGCGGGCGTGCAAACTAGCTCGCGCCACCTTACGCAACATCAAGCAGAACCTGTTCTTCGCCTTCGCCTACAACGCGCTTGGCGTGCCCATCGCGGCGGGGTTGCTTTACCCCGTCACGGGAATGTTGCTGTCGCCAATGATTGCAGCCGCGGCGATGAGCCTCTCCTCCGTCTCTGTCATCGCCAACGCCTTACGGCTGCGCCGGGTGGAATTGTAACGCATGAGATGATCCCGACAGACGTGCTGCCACCGCACGCCCTGCAAACAAGTCGCGGTGATCACAGGATCGCGATCCGGGGCTGGCGTTCTCAAAAGCAACTTGCCTTCCCCTGCGGGAAGGTGGGTAGCGCAATAACTTAAGAATATTTGTTCCCACGCCAGTCACACCGGAGTCTTCCCCATGCGCGACCAACACGCCATTGACCGTCGTCAGTTCCTGGCCCTCGCCGGGTCCACCACGCTCGCCGCAGGTCTTGGCATCAGCCCGGCAGCATGGGCTGCGAGCCCCCGTCAATCGCTCACTGTCGGCACACGCACCATCGAGGTGAACGGCAAGGCTGCGACCGTCTTCGGGATTACGGACATCAAGGGGCGATCCGGTTTGATCCTTGACACCGCGGAGGGGTTCAACGTGTCGTTGACCAACGCAACCGACGTGGCCACGATCATGCACTGGCACGGGCTGACGCCCCCGTTCGGCATGGACGGCAATCCCCTGTCCCAGCAACCCATCGCGCCCGGTGCGTCCATGGATTTCAGCTTCGATCTGTCACGCGGCGGGACCAACTGGATGCATTCGCATATGGGACTGCAAGAGACTCAGCTTATGGCCGCCCCCCTCATTGTCCGCGAGGGCGAGCCGCAGATGCAGGAGGTCGTCGTCCTGTTACACGATTTTTCATTCACACCTCCAGAAGAGATTCTTGCGACGCTGAAAGGGGCGGGCGCAGCAGGCGTCGGATCCGGCATGGCGGGGATGGATCATTCCGGCATGACCATGAACGGGACAGATGGTGCCACGGCAATGCCGGGGATGAACATGGGCAGCATGGCGATGGGTGCCATGGACAACATGGACATGGACCTGAACGATATCACTTTCGATGCCTATCTCGCCAATGACCGCACATTGACCGATCCTGAAATCGTGGCTGTCGACAAGGGCGATACCGTCCTGCTGCGGATCATCAACGGGGCTGCATCGACAAACTTCTGGATCGATCTTGGCCAGATCGAGGGTACGGTCAAAGCCGTCGATGGCATGCCCGTTCAGCCCCTGCGCGGCAGCCGGTTCGGTCTGGCCATGGCGCAACGCATCGATATCGAGGTCACGATGCCGACCGACGGTGCCGCGGTCCCTGTGCTGGCACAGCGCGAAGGGGACATCGCCCGCACGGGGATTGTGCTGGCACCGGCCGGTGCGACGGTCACGAAGATCGCTGCGGCTGCCGATACACAATCCGCTCCCGTCCTTCTGGAACTGGAGCGGCAGCTTGTGACCGCATCTCCGCTTTCGGCCAAACCTGTAACGCGACAGATCATGGCGATGCTGACGGGCGACATGCAGGCCTACGTCTGGGGGATCGATGGGCGAACCTTTGATAACCGTCAACCGTTGGAGGTCGCGATGGGCGACCGTGTCGAGATCACGATGCATAATATGACCATGATGTCGCATCCGATGCATTTGCACGGGCATCATTTTCAAGTTGTCGGCCTGGAAGGGAAGAAAGTTTCAGGCGCAATGCGCGACACGGTTCTGGTCCCGGCGATGGGGATGGTCACGATCCAGTTCGACGCTGACAACGCCGGTGAATGGCCGTTGCACTGCCACAACCTTTACCACATGGCGGCTGGCATGATGACGACGGTGAAGTACGTCTAGAACGAGAGACGCCGGGTGTCGAACCAGTCTCAAGCCTCCATCCTGCAATTTGTGCCACGACTTGCAGGCCGGGCCTCGACGCATATAAAGCCGAGCCTGGATCCGGTTGTCGTGCTTGACACGTTTCGTGCACCAAATTGGGCGTGTGAAACGTGACCCCCTCTATTGAGGGGATGATTGTCCATGCCCAGAGTGGGCGTTGGATGGAACCTTCACTGGATATGCGGCAACGGGGCGCATGAGAGACAGGGCATAAAATGAACAACACGTATAAGGCAATCATAGCGATTTTTGTGCTTGGCGGCTTGGGCTTCTACTGGACCGCTCGACACGCTTCACCCGAAGATACGCCTGCGTCTATGCAACCTGCTGCTCCAAGCGCACTGGCCAGCAATGCGCCGATCGTTGTTGTTGTGGTGCCGGCCGAATTCTCCGCCGACGCCCGGATGGGGCAACGTGGCTTTGAGGCGAAATGCGCATCTTGTCACGGCATGAATGCTGCAGGTCAGACTGGCGTGGCCCCACCGCTGGTGCACAAGACCTATGAGCCCAACCACCATTCTGACATCACGTTTGTACTTGCGGCAAAAAATGGCGTGCGGGCGCATCATTGGCAGTTTGGAAATATGCCCCCGGTCGAGGGCGTGACCAACGCCGATGTTCTGTTGATCGCGCGCTACATCCGCGAACTTCAAAAGGAAAATGGTATCTTCTGATGTCACAGAAAGCTGCGGCGTTCAGGCTGAAGGGCGTGACCTGAATCTGCACGTCTATCATTCTCTAATCACGAAATTCATGGGCACCTGCCCAACACGCGGCTCAGTTTCTTATGTGATGACGAAGCAGGGATTTACGTCCGCTTCCTTTGGGCGTGATCATCGGTTGGCAGCATCGATGCGCTCAACTGCTCCAGGCTGGTTTGCATGCGGCCGCGTTGATCTGCGGGGTACGCATCAACTGGCGGCAGCCCGCCATTCAGATAAAACAGAACCAGATCACGCGCGATGGGGGCGGCAGCCAGCGAGCCGCCACCACCGTGTTCGACGAGGACGGATACCGCAATGCGCGGTTGTATAGCCGGCGCAAAAGCAGTGAACAGTGCATGGTCCCGGCGGTTCCATGGCAGGTCCGCCTGACTGCGCACGCCGGCAGCCCGCTCTGCCGCCGTGATGCTGAACACCTGACTGGATCCGGTCTTGCCTGCCATGGTCTGCCCTTCAGCCACAATCCGTGAGGACCTCGCCGTGCCGCGTTCCGCATTGACGACATCCGTCATTCCCGCGTGGACAAGTGCAAGGGACCCGGCAGACAATCCCATATCCTCGAAATCCTGTTGATCATCTGCAATCTGAGGCTGGAACAAGCGTGGGATCACCTTCTTTCCCGAGGCAATCCGCGCTGACATGATGGCAAGTTGCATCGGCGTTGCCAGCACGAAGCCTTGGCCGATGGATGCGTTGATCGTATCGCCGATCAGCCAGTCAGTTCCGTAGCGTTCCATCTTCCAGTCTCGGGACGGATTTAGACCCGACGCAATTCCCGAGAGAGGAAGATCCGGTCTTTGACCGAGACCCAGTCGTGCGCTCATGGCGTGCAGGTTGTCGATCCCCACCCGTCGGGCAATCTCGTAGAAAAACACATCACAGGACTCGCGCAGGGCACCGCGCAGATTGATGCGGCCATGCCCGCCGCGTTTCCAGCAGTGAAACCGCCGACCGCCGATTTCGACAAACCCCGGGCAATAGACCGTCTCGTCCGGGTCGACCTGGTTGTCCTCCAGGGCTGCGAGAGCCAAAGACATCTTCAGTACGGAGCCTGGCGGATATGCCCCCTGAACGACTTTGTCCGAGAGTGGTCTGTAAGGATCGTCGCGTAATGCATTGTAGTCTGTCGAGGAAATGCCATCGACGAAGAGGTTCGGATCGAATGTGGGGGCCGAGGCGCATGCCAGTAGGTCACCATTTTGCACATCGATGACCACTGCCGCCGCACTTTGGCCCGCCAACCGGGCCAGCGCAAAATTCTGCAGGTGATGATCGACCGTCAACTGCAGGTCCGCGCCTGGTACAGGCGGGACCCGGTCCAGGCTCCGCATAACACGACCTGCTGCGTTGACCTCGACCGATAAATTGCCAGCGGTGCCGCGCAAGGAGGCCTCTTTCGCCTTTTCGATACTGATCTTGCCTAAATGAAACCCGGGCATGGCGAGAAGGGCGTTATTGCCGTCATTGTCTTCGACGTCCTGCGCATTGGCACGCCCGACATAGCCAATGAGATGGGCAAAATCAGTCCCGAAGGGATACACCCGCTGAAGCACAACGTCCGCCGAAATGCCAGGCAAAGCAGGAGCATTCAGCGAGATCTGTGACAGCTCGTCCCAGGTAATGTCCTTGGCAACCGTGACCGGCACGAAACTGCTGCGGTCCGCCATCTCGTCCAGAATCTGCCTCAGGTCTTCGTCGGTCAGCCTCAGGATTGTCTGCACGTGCGCAAGGACCTTTTCGGGGTCGCCGGCCCGCTCGCGTACGATGGTCACATGATAGGTCGGTCGGTTATCAGCCAGCACGGCACCGAACCGGTCCAGAATGCGTCCGCGCGGCGGCACGACAAGTTGCATGCTGATCCGGTTTTCTTCGGCCATCATGCGATACGTATCGGCCTCATCCAACTGCATTCTGTGCATCCGCAAACCGAGTACGCCTGCGACCGTCAGTTGGGCTCCTCCCAGGATCATGCCACGGCGCGTCAGTCTGGAATGTGCCATTGGGCCCGCTTGCGGTTTGGTCATGGTATTGCCCATCCTGTAGCAAGAGCTGTGCGACGGGCTGCGATGTTGCGATAGATCCCGACGGCCAAGAGGATTAACCCCGCCAAGGCGACGTAAGGTCGGACAGGATCGAAATATGCCAGCAACAGGGGGCCGCCGAAGAGCAGCATCAGAATTTTGTTGCAGACGGGGCAGGCGATGCCGACGAAGGACAGGACGCCCCCGATCCCGGCCCGGCGTGCGCCACAGGCCGTGAAGCGGACTGCAAAAAACACCCCGGTCAGGATGGCTAAGAGAAGTACCGCCGGAAACTCCCAGGCAGCTACGGGTGTCATTCTGTTGAACCACGGGTTGGTCCAGACTGCGGTAATCGTGCCGACACTCGCGAAGGTGATCAGGCCCCATACCAAACCGGTCCATGGGCGGTAATGATATCCCACGTCAGTTTCCTCCGCTTTCCATCCCGGCCATTCCTTCCATCCCGGCCATGCCGTCCATCGTTGGATTGGCTGCGGGCGTTGGCAATCCGACGCTTATCTGGCCCGGCGAGGTCAGGAGATAAGTCGCGATCGCTTCCCGGTCGCTCTCGGTCAGCATCCCTGTGCCTTGCGCTATCGCTTCCGCCATACTGCCGCCCAGTACGTCTCCGTCTGGCATGATCCCTGTCCGCAGGGCATAGGCCATGTTTGCTACGGTCCATCCCCGCGCCAACAGGTCCTCCGTCCTGATGGACGGAGCCGTGTTCCCGCCCGGCAAATTAGCATCGCCAGCGAGGCTTGCACTGGTGTCCAACCCCCCGAACAGTCCGCGTTGCGTGTGGCAGGCTGCACAATGCGAAGCCCCGTTCACCAGCTGTTGTCCGCGGTTCCAAGCATCCGACTGCGCCATGACTGGTGTCATTTCAGACTGTGTCAAGTACCGTGCCCGCCACAGCTTGAGACCCCACCTGAGGTTGAACGGGAAGTTCAGATCGTGGCGTGCTGCGGCGACAGAGACGGGGGGGACCGTGCGGAACGCCGTCCAGAGGTCGGCGATGTCCTGATCGGTGAACTGGTTGTAGAATTCGTACGTAAAGGCAGGATAGTAGGCTTTGCCATCAGGTCTGACGCCCTGTCGCACGGCGACAGCGAACTGATCGAGCGTCCAGTCTCCGATGCCATGGACCGGGTCCGGCGTCAGGTTCGGCGGGACAAAGCGACCAAACGGCGTATCCAGTGGTGCGCCGCCCGCCAGCGCGGCTCCCCCTTTCTGAACGTCCGTGTGACATGCGACGCAGCCGGCGGATCGCGCAAGATACGCCCCACGCTGTGCATCGCCTTCCATCATACCAAGGGTGACAGGCTCCATAATGGGCCAGCGCGATACGATAAAGATGCCTGCACCTACGAGGACTCCTCCCAGGATCAGCGCGATAACAAAGAATCGCAACCTAATCGCCCCGCCGAAATTGCGTGTGGCAGGCCGCACATGTCTGGCTGACCATTTCAAAGGCAGCGGAGGCCGATATCGTTGCATAATCAATGATACCGCTGTCGCGCTCCTCGGGCAAAGCGGATGCGCTTTGGCCGGTGACGGCAGCCGGTTCTACCCCCATCAGTTGGGCCACGGTCAAATTCTGTGATGGCGGCGCGATGGTACCGGCCATACTGTCCATGCCGTTCATAGCTGCCATGTCATGAGAGGGCATATCAGGCTGCGGCGCCGTCAGACCGGTCGAGGCGGCCATGTCCAGCCCGAATGCCTGACTTTCCAGCAAGTCCGCCAAGTCTGAAAACTCCTGCCATTGCTCCCACAGCGCGGGTACTGCGTAGGACGTCGCGGGGATGGCCTCCTCTGGAAACAGCTTGACCATGTCACCGCCCGCGTGCGCCATGATTGTCTCCGCACCCTTCTGGACCGTTGCGACGTCGTAGGGCACCTCGCCGCGCATCATTGGCGCAAGTTCACCCATGACCTTTTTCATGGCGGACATACCCTTCATGCGTTCCAGCACAATGCCAGTGGCACCAGTATGGGCAAATGCAGCAGCACTCAGCGTCGATGCAATGATCGCGCCGATCGTTATTGATCGTTTCATATCTGTCTTTTTCTCGAATGTGGCGATGTGGCGAAGCGGTCCCGATCAGGGACATGGCTTCAGCTACGCGGTGGCGGCACGTCCGACCGGGGGGCCACCTGATGGGTCACGGTCGAAATCGCTGGCCTCGCATGCAGTGCTGCGGCGGGCATGGGTCTGGGCGGAATTGTGTTTATAATTCCAATCGCCAATCCACAGGTCATCAGGGCATGGCACCCTGCTGCAGCGGAATGGCTGGGTGTCGCCACCGTCACGGACTGTACAATGGCGTGCGGGCGCACGTGTCCCTCGGAACTGGACCGGACATGCCAGCCGTCGAGAACGAGCAGCGCCATAAGAAGTGACGTGAGACAAGCCGCCACCCGTAAGCGGCGCCCACGCGTACATCTCGAGAAAAGCCCGCCCAACAGCAACCGGCACGTGTCAATCACCCAAGAACTTTGCCAGCCCAACACATTGCCGCTGCGGAAACGCGGGGGCGGTGTTGTGGTCTGTGTTGGGTAAAAACTGGTCATGTCGCCTGCACACCGCAGTTGAACGGTTATTATTGCGACGACGTTTGACAGGTTCCAGCGCAGGAAGGTCAAACGCTTTCTGATGCGATCAGAGCCCAATGCTCCACTCTGGGTCCTCAATGCGCACCTTGATCATTGACGACCTTTGCATCTGGCGCACTTGCGACGAACTGAACATCTTGATGCTTGCAAATATACGGCGTCCGGTCAGTGTCCTCTCCCCGGACTGTCCATCGTCAGGTGTCAGCCGCATCGCATGGCCGGTCCGTTTCGACACCGATCAAGGCTTTGAACACGGAGATCGTGACGGTTCCCAAAAATGCTGTTCGACCAACGACAAAGGCCGGCGTGCCAATAAAATTAAAGACGTCCGCAACGGCCTTGCTTTTCAGGAGCTGCTCAGTGATGCGCGACGATTGCAGGTCCGTCTGGAACACTTCGACATCAAGGCCGATACTGGACGCGGCCTGAGACACAAAGGCAAGATCGGTGACCGCAGGTGTGCGGATCAACCGGGCGTACATCTCGCCGTAGGCACCTTGCCTCTGCGCTGCCAGCACAGCCCGGCTGGCAATAGTCGACCCATCGCCGAGGATCGGCAGTTCATGACGAACGATGTAGAAGCGATCGGGCATATCCTGTTCTATCTCCAATAGCCGCGCATCCATGACGCGGCAGTTGGGGCATCTGAAATCGGAAAAAACTGCGACGGGAACGCGGCCCGGGACGAGAGCGCCGAAGAGAGCATCACAGGGATTGTCACGAACCTGCTGAGCGAGAACGCGGGCCGCGGCCGACACGTCGTCTCCGGTGGAAAGTCCAGCAAAGATTGATTGGTTGGTCGAGACGGTGCCAGTTGCGGTCAGTTCCCGGAAAGGGGGCACGTCGTCCAGGTTTCTGAAGTTGAGAGACGGCGCGCGCAGAGACAGCAAGTGCGGTGCCCCTTTCACCCAAGCGCCTACAGCCAGCGCACCACCCGCCAAAATAGCGCGTCGTTTCCAGACACTCATGCCCGGGGCAGCTCCGGCGCTATCGCTTCTTGGTGTTTTGACGGGGTCATCGGCGACATGCTCATGCAAACAACATGACCAGCATGACTATCGACATCGCCACCATGCCCAGATTTTCTGTCAGCGACACGAAACCCAGCGGCACGTTACTGTCGCCGCCGACGCAGGCGCACTTGAGTTCGCGCTTGTCGATGTAGACCGCCTTGAACACGCTGACCGCACCTATAGTGCCGATCAGCAGCGCCAGCGGGGCCGACAGCCACGTGGCGACCATCGCGGTCATCAGGATGCCTGCACCGGTCTCAATGAAAGGATAGATATAGCCGTAACGCACCCACCGCTTGGCCAGCAGGTCGTAGTTCAGGAACATGGTCGAGAAGCTCTCGATGTCCTTGAGCTTTTGCAGGCCCAGCAGGATCATCGACAGCGACACGAACCAGCCCAACGTCTGCCAGGTCAGCAGCGTCTGAAACGCATACCAGGTGAAGGCCACCGCCGTCAGCGCCGCGACCGAGAACAACGCGATGACTGGGGTATATGACAATCCGTCGTCGTCCGGGTCGGCCTTGCCGAAATGGATCTGCAGATCGTCATGACCGCCGATCCGCTGACCGTCGATGAAGGTCTGCGGCGTCGTCTTGACGTCGTGCTCCGCCTTGAAGGCCTCGGTCTCTTCCTTGGTTTTCAGGTGATGATCTTCGACAGTGTAACCCTGCCGTTCCAGCAGATCCTTCGATTTCAGGCCGTAGGGGCAAGTATGCTCTGGCATGACCATCCGGTAAAGGACGGCCGATTTGGCATTTGTACTGCTGTCTTTGGGCATGGGGCAGTTTCCTTATTTTGCGTGATGCCGTTCAGGACGCACAGGCCCAGTAACCATCGTAACCGACGGTCAAAGGTTGCCCGGAGGTTAGGTCGAACAACAGGGTGGCTTCATCCTCGGCCGCATTGGGCGTAATCGTCACCCGCAGCCCCTCCGTCTGGGCCGCAACGCCAGCGTCTCCCGGGGCGCCTTCAGCCGTCAGTAGGACCAACTGGCCGGACACCTTCGTCACCGATGCGCCGTCGGCGGCAACGGCGAACACAGGGTCCGCATCGACGCCACGGCGGAAGTTGCAAACCGCTCCGGCGGGCAGGGCGCGGGTGATCTCGTCTTCACTCAGCGGGGCGAGATCGACAGAGGCGATGACGGCGGATGACAACGCATCGGTAAGCGAAGCCACCTCAGCCTGAGCATCGGCTTCGCCCAACGGATACGTCGTTTGTTCGCCATTGGCTTCGATATCGGCAATCATCCAGCGCATTTCCGCGATCTCGCGGTCCTGAGCCTCGATGATCTCATCGGCCAACTTGCGCACGCGGGGATCCGTGATGTTGGCGCGCGACGACGTCAGGATTGCAATGGAATGGTGTGGGATCATCGCCTTCATCCACGCCACGTCGCCGACCGTCTCTTGTGACCGCACCAGCCAGAGTGCCAGCGCAAATACGACCGCCGATCCGCCAAAGATGGTCATATTGATTGTGCGGTTCTTGTACATGCCAAGCATGAACGCGAGCATGATGATTGCCATGATTGCACCCATGTAGAGCGCCATCCACGTGCGGGTCTGCGAAAAATAGACATGCTCAAGGGAATAGGAGTTCAGATACATCAACCCGAACATGACCACCGTGGACGTTGCGATCATTGCGAAGAAACGGAAATATGGCATCGGACATCCCTCTTGAGCATTGCTGTGAAGATTTAACCAAGCTCCCCCGCTGGAATGTTCCCACAAAGTGAGCTTTTTTGATAGGGCGCTCCCTCATTCGCAGCGGACCTGGTCAACCCGTCGCCAAGGCCGAAAGACATCTAGCCAACTTCAAGGATCAGGTTAGCGCATCGTTCGCACGTACCAATCCTGATACACCACGCCATCCAAGGTTCTACGAAGGCAGGAGGTTTTCCGTGACGATGAACGTCTGCATCTGCAACACCTGCGCACCGGCTGCATCTGTGACGGTGTCCAGGCTGCGCCTGATGGCAGCCATCGGTGCTGCAGGTCTGAAAGACACAGTGAGCGTGTCTACGGCCGCCTGCCTCGGCGCGTGTCAGACCCCGTCTTCCGTGGCACTCCAGGGTCAGGGTCGCGCCACGTACCTGTTCTCGGGTGTGTCCTTCGATACGGATATCGATGATCTGATCGCGACGTGCCGCACGTATCTGGAGGCTCCGGACGGGTGGATCGAGGACGCGCGGCCGTGTGGCAGGCTGCGGTCATGCCTTCGGGCCCGCATCCCCGTCATGCCTGCCCAGAAAGTCTGACCGCTCGGTCGTTCAGGTCGGTCCAGCTTGTTCGCGCCGCCAGACGGCACCCGCGACCATTCCCAATACGATCCAGGCCAGCAATCCGACGCCAAGCGATCGCGCGGTGAAGAGTGCTGCCAGTTCCATCGGTGCGCTGCCCGTCAGTATATCCGGCAAGCGCGGAGCGACCAGATGAGGACCCACCAGCAGCAAGGCCGCAACGGCCCATTGGCCAGGCGTCCTGCCGGACGCCAATATCCATACACCCCCCGCGGCTGACAGCACGAATATCACCCACCAGATCTGACGCATGGCAAGATCAGTCTCGGTCGCCCCCGGTAGTTGTGCAGGCAGCGAAAACGCCGGTGCGAGGATGACGATGGCAAAACCGGCGATCCCCCACAGAAGGCCGGACCGCGCATCGATCCGGTCACCTGCCTGCCCGCGAAACGCCATCAGTGCGACGAGGATAAGGCCGTGGCCGCAGTAGAGCACAACCATGACCATGATTGTTAGCGCATTGCGAAAGGTAAGAAGAGCGGTCGGGGCTTGTTCCGATCCAGTCTCGAATGCTTCGGCCAAGAGAAGAATGTCCTGAACGAAGACAAGATGAAGCACGCCGGCTGTTACGCCAGCGGCCGCGCCGGCCAGCAGCGCGGTCGTCAGAATGGGACGCAACATGTCAGTGGCAGGGAAAGCCGGTCGCGTGGCGCACATCGTGCGCCGCGTCGTGAATGGCACCGGCCGAGGCAAAGCCAACGGACGCGATCAAAGCCAGGCCGAACGCCAGGGCCATGAAGATTACGCGTGTGCCGCTTGCATCGCGCACCTGCGATTGAACGAGGGTTGTCATAGGTCATTCTCCTTGCCGTCACACCCGACGGTCGGTCTGCACTGTGCCTGGCAGGTCTCCTGGCTCGCGGGTCGTCACGATCTGCCGGCCTTCCCCACATCATGGGATGTGAGTGGACAATTCGGCAGTCGCTCACCGCTTACAGTCGCGGGGGCGGCTCTGGCATTGGATCTCCATATCGGATTGATCCTGACAAGATTCCCTGTTCGGTTCCTGCACTTTGTGCGTCTGGAACACCAAGCAGGATCACTAGACCGAGCCTGACCCGAAAATGCAATATCCGTTGCGCGGCACCGCTCACGTCACGGGCCAGGGCGGGGCGCGGGGTCGCGCTTAGCGGGTCACCTTTTCCAGACTTCGCAGGATGGGGCCGTCGGGACGGTCGTCGCCTGCGCAAGACCAGACGCGACAGCATCAGCGCAGAACGCCAAAAGTCCCGCCCTAAGGACACCCTGAATGACTGATATTTCGATCTAGCCTGCACAGATACCACAGAACCAGCATTGGCACGAAAATCCATTGCAGGATCGGCGTCAAACCCGTGCCAATGACAGGGAGGACCGGCATGACCCCGTCGTACGCCCAACGTCCCGTGATCTGGGTGTGGACATACTCCAAACTGACGGTCAGCAGCAGCCCGACCGCAAAAAATACCACCGAAGCACGTCGGCCTGGGCGTATGAACCACCTGCGACTTCGACCTACGCGTGCCGCACTCCAGAACGCGAAAAGAGCAATTGCCAGATCGCCCAACGTGGCCTTCAGACAAATGTATATTCCGGCAAAATGGCTCACATCGCTCATGCTTGAGAACAGGGGGGCTTGAAGCATCTCCCATGCAAAATGGCCTAAGAAAGACAACGCGAGAAGATCGACTTCCACAGGGAACTGGCGGACGTTTGTATGTGGTGGCGCCATGTCTCGTCTCATTTATATTTCTACTCAGAAGTTTTTGCAGAGGTTTGCCAAACCGGGGCAAGGCGCTGGCTAGGATTGAACGACTGTCGATCTGGTGGATGGAAAGCCCGTTTGGTGCGATTTCAGATACATCAGCCCGGACGTGACGACGGCAGGACTGGCGATCATAAGGAAGGCGGGCAAAGATCGACTGGGCTGCCGTAGGTGCGCCGCTTAGCGGGTCGTCTTTTCCAGACTTTGCAGGATCGGGCAGTCGGGGCGATCGTCGCCGGCGCAGGACGAGACCAGATGCGACAGTGTCTCGTGCATGGCCCGCAGATCGGCGATCTTGTTTTCAATCTGGATCAGATGGTCGGATGCGATGCTGCGGACGTCCGCACTCGCGCGCGCCTTGTCCTCCCACAGCGCGGTCAGGGCCCGACAATCCTCGATGGTGAATCCCAGCGCCCGCGCGCGACCCAGAAAGACCAGCTTATGCACATCGCTTTCGCGAAACGCACGGTAGCCATTGGTGTCACGCAATGGTTTCACCAGCCCGATCTCTTCGTAATAGCGGATCGTCTTGGCGGGGAGGTCCGCCCGGGTCGACACTTCACCGATGTTCATGGTGTAGCTCCTATGCTGTTGCGGGGATGGGCCGGGGTTGCGGTGTGGCCGGCGTGGCGATGACGGGGGCCGCGGACGGCACACGCCGCAGGCGTAGCGCGTTGGTCAGCACGAAGACGCTGGACAGCGCCATGGCACCCGCCGCCAGCGCGGGCGACAGCAGCGTGCCATTCAGCGGATAGAGGAGGCCCGCTGCCACCGGGATCAGCGCTACATTGTAGCCAAAGGCCCAGAACAGGTTCTGGCGGATATTCCGCATCGTCGCACGGCTGACGGACAGGGCATCGACGACTGCCCGCAGATCGCCGGACATCAGCACGACATCCGCCGTCTCGATGGCGACATCCGTGCCAGTGCCGATCGCGATACCCACATCGGCGCTGGCCAAGGCCGGGGCATCGTTGATCCCGTCACCGACAAACGCAATGGCACCGTGCGCGCCGCGCAGCCGGTCCAGTGCGGCGACCTTGCCGTCGGGCATCACCTCGGCCACGATCTCGTCGATCTTGAGTTGTGCTCCGATGGCCCGCGCCGTCGCCGCATTGTCGCCCGTGATCATCGCAACCTGCAGGCCCATGTCATGCAGTGCGGCAATGGCGGCGGCCGTGCCAGGTTTGACCGGATCGGCGACGCCGAATAACGCCGCCAACTGCCCGTCGATCGCGACATAGAGCGGCGAGCGTCCGCGGTCGGCGAGGGCGGTGGCAGACGGAGCAGCGGTCATGTCGACGCCTTCGCGCGTCATCAGCCGGTCTGCCCCGACCAGGACAGTCCGTTCGGCCACGGTCGCGGAAATCCCCAGCCCGGTGATCGACTGGAACGCCGAGACCTCCGGCAGGACCAGACCTTGCGCCTGCGCGGCCCGGACAATCGCGCTGGCAATCGGGTGTTCAGAGGCACCTTCCGCCGCCGCGACCAGGGCCAGTACATCGTTCCGGTCGAAGCCGTCGGTCATGTTCGTATCGGTCAGTTCGGGCCGCCCGGCCGTCAGCGTGCCGGTCTTGTCGAGTGCGACGACACGCACCCCCTGCAACGCCTGCAAGGCATCGCCACGCCGGAACAGCACGCCCAGTTCGGCGGCGCGCCCGGTGCCTACCATGATGGACGTGGGTGTCGCCAACCCCATCGCGCAGGGACAGGCGACGATCAGGACCGACACTCCGGCGATCAGCGCGTGGGCCAGTGTGGGGGCAGGGCCCCAGATGAGCCAGACCCCGATGGTCAGCACGGCCAGCGCGATGACGGCAGGGACGAACCAGAGGGTCACGCGGTCGACGAGCGCCTGGATCGGCAAGCGGGCGGATTGGGCATCCTCGACCATGCGCACGATCCTTGCGAGAACCGTATCGGATCCGACATGCGTCGCGCGGTAGACCAGTGCGCCGGTGCCATTCACCGTGCCGCCGGTCACGGTCGCCCCCGCCTGCTTGTCGACCGGCGCAGGCTCGCCGGATATCATGCTTTCATCCACCCACGACGCGCCGGATGTGACCTCGCCATCGACCGCCAGCCGTTCGCCGGGCCGGACATGCACCAGATCGGCGACGTTAATGTCGGCGACATCAAGGGTGACGATCTGCCCGTTGCGCTCCACCTGCGCGGTCTTGGGCCGCAGCCCGATCAGCCGGGTGATAGCGGCACCGGTCCGGCCCTTGGCCCGTGCCTCCAGAGTGCGGCCCAGCAGGATCAGGACGACGATGACCGCCGCCGCCTCGAAATAGACGGCGCGGCCCTCGGGCGGCAGCAGGGCGGGTGCGAAGGTCGCGACGGTGGAATAGCCCCAGGCCGCCGCCGTCCCAAGTGCGACAAGGCTGTTCATGTCGGGGGCACCGCGCAGCAGGGCCGGCACACCCTTTGCATAGAACGACCGCCCGGGCCACGCCAGCACAAGGGACGTCAGAAGAAACTGGATGATCCAGGATGTCTGCATGCCGATGATGTCCGCGATCAGGTGGTGCAGGGCGGGAAAGACATGCCCACCCATTTCGGTCACGAAAACCGGGAAAGTCAGCACGGCGGCGATGGTCATGCGGCGTTGCAGATCCTGCGCCTCCGCATCCTTCCGGGCGGCGCGGTCTGTGGTGGCGTCGCCGGACCCGGCACCGCCGTTGATGGTAGCCGGATAACCCGCAGCGGTCGCCGCAGCGATCAGATCCGCCGGGGTCGCCACGCCGTCGATGATATGCACCTGCGCCGTCTCGGTCGCCAGGTTGACCGCGGCCGCCGTGGCGCCAGGCACCGCCAGAAAGGCGCGTTCCACGCGGCCCACGCAAGAAGCACAGGTCATGTCCGCGATGGCCAGATCGACGACCGTATCCCGCGTAGGATAGCCTGCGTCAGACAATACCTCTGCCAGACGGGCAGGGGGGACCGTGCCGGTGACCCGGGCCGTCTCAGTTGCGAGGTTCACCTCGGCCAGCGTGACACCAGGTTCCGCCGCAAGAGCGCGCTGCACTCGCCCCACGCAAGACGCACAGGACATGCCGGTGACGGACAATGTGATCTGGGAAATATCTGACATGGGAAGTTGCTCACGCTCTTGTTCAGCACCTTACGTAAGGGTTCCAGTCAGGGGAGGGTCAAGAGTAAATTTCTATCGGATTGCATTTGACCTTCCAGCGGGGGAAGGCCCCATATGCCTGTCACAGCATAGGAGACTGCGATGACCACCTATTCCATTCCTGCCATGAGCTGCGGCCACTGCAAGGCGACCGTTGAGAAAACAGTGCTGGGTCTCGACCCCGCCGCGACCTTGTCGTTCGACATGCCCGCACGCACCGTCGCCATAGTCAGCGGCCGCGACGACGCACTGATGCGTGCGGCCTTGAAAGACGCCGGCTACCCGGCGGCAATGGTCTGACGCAGCCGTCACGCACAAGGGTATATTATTCTGACGATCGCGCCGCGCACCCGCGCGGTCGTCTTTCCTGTGTATAAGGCTTTGCCATGACACGCTGTTCTCTGATTTCTCTTATCGCGGGCTTCACGCTCGGCCTGACCGGTATTCCGGGAGCAGCGCAGGTGTTTTCCACGCTTGCGGAAATCGACGTGCCCAGTACCGGTGTCGTCGAGGAGCCGTCGCTTGTGACGCTCGCCGACGGTCGCGTGATGATGTCCTGGACTGAACTGACGGGAGACACCTACGCAGCGGTGAAAACCGCCATCTACAGCGGTGAAACCTGGTCGGACCCCGTCACTGTCGCTGTGGGCGATGACCTCTTTATCAGCTACGCGGATTTTGCGTCTGCCGTGGGCTTGCCGGATGGCCGTATCGCCGTCAGCTGGCTGCGGATGAACGGGGACTCATCCTATGACTACGACGTCAACATTGCGATCTCGGCGGATGACGGAAAGACATGGGAAACTCCTATCGTGCCCCACCGCGACGGCTTGGTGACGCAACACGGCTTCGTCACGCTGTTGCCTGATGTGAAGGAGGGACTTCTCGCAATGTGGCTCGATGGACGGGCATATGAGACCGGCGATACGTTCGGCAGCGATGGCGCGGACGCCGGTGCCATGCAACTGCGGGCGACAACTGTAACTAGCGACCTAACCCTGTCGGACGATCTGCTGCTGGATGACCGCACCTGCACCTGTTGCCAGACCAGTGCGGCCATAACCGCAGATGGTACCGTTCTTCTGGCCTACCGAGACCGGACCGCGGACGAGGTGAGGGACATCTCGGTCGTACGGCGCGTGGACGGCACATGGAAAGATCCCCAGCCCGTCAGCGGCGATGGGTGGGAGATAGACGGATGCCCGGTGAACGGTCCCGCCATTTCCGCGCTTGGCGATCATGCCGCCATGGTATGGTTCACCGGTGCCGGCGGTGTGCCGGCGGTTAAGATGGCCTTCTCGGACGATCAGGGGGCCAGCTTTGGGGCCGCACGACAGATCGATCTGGGCGGACCCGCCGGCCGGGTCGACCTGCTGCAACTTGAGGACGGATCGGCCTTGGTCAGTTGGGTCGAGTGGACACCTGCCGGTGAAGTGCTGCTGACCTGTCGGGCAACCGCAGCGGACGGCTGCGGAGAGCCGGTCGCCATTGCAGTCAACCCCACGGGAAACGCCATGGGCTTCCCCCGCATGACACTTGCAGGTGACGACGTCTACATAGCTTGGACCGAACCTTCGGTCGACGCAACAGGTCGCCCGGACGGGGGAACGGCCATTCGCGTCGCAAGCGGTAAACCTCAACTGTCGGAATAAAGGAAAGCACCTGGGTCATAACTGAAAAATTTCGAACCGCGAAAATACTCGCGTTTAATCGAGCAGATATCAAAGCACGATCAGTGATGATTAACTCGGATATCTGGAACTTAGGCGCGAATGCAGAATTTGTCGTTGTTCGCAAAATGCGACGTACGACATACTTTTACGACTCGTTCAAACAGGAGACTTATAAATGAACGCTACACAGAAAATCCTTGCAATCGTTGTTACCAGCGCTGCATTTGCCGGGCCTGCACTGGCACAAGACGTCGCATTCGAACTTCCGGAGCAATGCATCGACTCCCCAGCGATGGAAGGGATGGATCACTCTGCCATGGCTCAAACCGATCAAGGTGACGGGATGGCTGGCATGATGGGTATGGGCGACACGGATACCACTGACATGCCGGAGCATGTTCAGAAAAACATGGAAAAGATGATGGCCACCATGCCAGCCATGCACGAAGGCATGATGCGGGAGGACGCAGATGTTGCGTTCGCTTGTGGCATGATCGCTCACCATCAGGGTGCGATTGATATGGCACAGGTGTTGCTCGAGTATGGCGACGACCCGGAGATGATCGAACTCGCGGGAGAGATCATTGCAGCACAGGTCGGCGAAATTGAGCAGATGACGACTTGGATTACTGAAAACGCTGAATAAAGCATCTTTGGCCGTACATTGAAAACTGTACGGCCATTTCGCCAACTAAAGTATAGACCGTGATTCAGGCCGGAAGACCCGTGAAAGTCGTGCTGACCGCCCTCATGCAAAAGCTCATCGAACTAGCTAACTCACTGGTCCAAAGAGATCGCGAATGGACGCCAAAAGAAGCTTCATCAAGACGGATGCTCTAGGCATGTATCCAGACCGGGACACCAATCTTCAGCATCGCATATACGTCTTCGATTTCTGAATCCGTCATAGCAATGCATCCTGCCGTCCAGTCCCATTTGGCTGGGGCCACAACGTTCCCTTCGGGGCCGCGTCCGTGAAACATGATGTCGCCACCGGCAGAACGACCGAACTGTGCGGCGTAGGCACGGTCCCGTTCGTTAGGATACGAGATCCCGACGGAGAGGTGATAACGGCTGCGTGGGTTGAAGCGGTCAATGTAGTAGAGCCCCTCCGGTGTCTTGCCGTCACCTTCGAACTGCTTGTGCCCGACAGGGGCATTGCCCATGCCGAAGTCGTACGACTTTAAAACTCTCGTGCCACTGAGCAGGTGCATACGCCGTTCGCTTTTGTAGACGGCGACCTGCGTGACGGCAGGACCATCATATCTCTTGAACACCGGTGGCGGCGCAGCGCTTGTCGAGGCGCTTTGGCCGCATGCGGCCAAAGCAGCAAGCATGGCCAGAGATGCGTGGCGACGATTGAACAACTGCATTGAGTGATTTCCTGCCCGGGAATACTTGAGACGTGCGCGCCCGCGGATGCGGTTGGCCATCTTTTTGATTATTGATGTGACGATAGACCGGGGTGCTATATGCCTCAACTGCCTTTCAGCCTTTGTGCGGTCAGGTCGGATGTGACATTTTACCACGACATTCGCGAAACCGCTTTTGCTGCGCAAGACTTTCTACGGTTTGGCAAGATCGTTGGCGGTAACCTCCGCCTGGAAGTCGCGTTGGCGGTCTGGCCAGGTGCTCTTGATGTAGGCCAAAACGTCCGTGATTTCGGTATGGCTCAGAATGCCACCGAATGCCGGCATATCGCTCTCGTAGCCCGGAACCACTGCACCCAGCCCAGACCTGATAATCGTCACAAGGTCGGCATCGGGATGGTGCCACGTATGGCCGGTTTCATCATGCGGGGGCGCAGGCATGCGACCGGTGTCCAGGCGACGCCGCCAATCAGGCTGACCTTCCAGGTTGGCACCGTGGCAAGAGGCACAGTTCGTCTCGTAGATGGTTTTTCCCTGCGCGATCCTGTCTCCGCCAATCGGCGGCACCGACAGGATCGCATCACTCGCCGTCTCAGTATTGCCCGGGGCCTGTGCGACCGCTGGAAACGCAATGAACGCCAAAGCCGTGCCTGTCAGTGCAGAATGAAGGACCCGTATCATGAGGGCTGTCGCAGATATTTGATCAGCGCTATCACGCTCAGGACCAGCACGGCACCCAACAGCAGCATAAAGGTACCGCAACCTGCCATCATCACGCCCGTCATCGGACTATTCATCATGTCAGTCATTTGAATCTAATTCTTTTGAGTAGACGGAAACGCCGTCCGCGTTAAATGCGTATATCCTGAAAACCGGAGCGTTGCCCCTGCACCGATCGCAGGGGCAACCCCGGTTTACTCAGGCAACTTCATCTCGCTGTAAGCGCCACGCACGAGCAACGAGACCGTGACCTCCTGGCTGTCGCGATTTCTCCAGAACCAGCCATGATTGCCGGAAAAGGCTGCCGTCAGAACGCCCTCGTCTCCGGGAACGGCGCGGCCTTTTTCA
>TARA_R100001369_G_scaffold7878_1_pt1 | contig 20336 bp, 13 predicted proteins | sample TARA_R100001369 | Tara Oceans TARA_R100001369 (sample SAMEA2621528) | marine metagenome | biome: marine biome (ENVO:00000447); feature: surface water layer (ENVO:00002042); material: "saline water (ENVO:00002010), including plankton (ENVO:xxxxxxxx)" | depth 5 m | reverse complement strand
AGGGTATTTCGACTTTTACTATGAAGAAAGCACAGATAAAATCTACCTAAAAGTTAAAAATATAAATGATGAATTTCTTTATATCAACTCTTTAGCTTCAGGCATTGGAAGTAATGATATAGGTTTAGATAGAGGGCAATTGGGTAGTGAACGTTTAGTGTATTTTAAAAAAGCTGGAAACAAGTTGTTACTTATGCAACCAAATTTAAAATATCGAGCAAATACGGATAATGCTTTAGAGCGAAAGAGTATAGAGCAAGCTTTCGCGCAGTCTGTTTTATTCGGCTTTAAAATTTTATCTAAAAAAGGAGAAGATTACATCATAGATTTAACGCCATTTTTAATGGAAGATGCGCATGGTGTTTCAAATCGCTTAAAAAAAAGCAAGGAAGGCACTTATAAAATTGATGCCGCTAAAAGTGCATTAGCTTTAAAACGTACCAAGAGTTTTTCTAAAAATGTAGAGTTTGAAGCTTTATTAACATTTAAAGGGCAACCTACAGGTAGGAACCTGCGAAGTGTCTCGCCAACAGCATCTTTAGTATCTGTTATTCAGCACCATTCATTTATTAAACTACCAGATAACAATTATAAACCACGAGTTTTTGATACACGAAGCGGAGCCATTTCAATGTCTTACATGGATTATGCGACACCTATACAAGAAGATATTACTAAGCGTTTTGTGATTCGTCATCGTTTAGAAAAGAAGACTCCTAAATCTAAAAAGAGTAAAGCAAAAGAGCCCATCATTTATTATTTAGATCCTGGTACACCAGAACCTGTTCGTTCTGCTTTATTAGAAGGTGCACGTTGGTGGAATAACGCCTATGAAGCTATTGGATTTGAAGATGCTTTCCAAGTTAAAATGTTACCGAAAGATGCAGATCCTATGGATTGCCGTTATAATGTTATTCAATGGGTACACAGGTCTACACGTGGATGGAGCTATGGTGCTAGTGTAGTAGATCCAAGAACTGGGGAAATTATAAAAGGCCATGTAAGCTTAGGTAGTTTACGTATTCGCCAAGATTTTATGATTGCACAAGCCTTAATGAATAAACCTTTTGCGGAACGCGATGATAATTACCAACCTATGCTAGATATGGCTCTTGCAAGAATAAGACAATTGAGCGCTCACGAAGTTGGCCATACCATTGGGTTTACTCACAATTTTGCAGCAAGTACAAATAATAGAGCGTCAGTAATGGATTATCCGCATCCACAAATTGAATTAAATAATGGAAAGATAGATTTCAGTAATGCTTACGCAACGGGAATAGGCGATTGGGACAAAGTAACGGTTGCATACAGTTATTCTGAATTTGAAAAGATTGCAAATGAAAAAGAAGCTTTAAATACCATTTTGATAAAAGCGCAAAATGATGGTTTACGTTTTATTACAGACTCTGATGCGCGAGCAGCTGGTGGAGCGCATGCTTTAGCACATTTATGGGATAATGGTAAGACACCAGCTGAAGAGTTGGATGCTGTGTTAGAATTGAGAGAAAAAGCAATTTCAAACTTCTCAAAAGATAATATTAAGACTGATGAACCGTATTCAGTTTTAGAAGATATCTTTGTGCCTTTATACTTTTATCATCGATTTCAGGTAGAAGCAGCAACGAAAGTCATTGGAGGATTAGATTATAATTATGCGGTTAAAGGTGATGGTCAACTAACAACTAAATCTGTTGACGTAACTATGCAAAAACAAACTTTAGACGTAATTATTAAAACGCTTAATGCGAGAGCATTAGCGATTCCAAAGGATAAGTTGGACTTATTTCCACCACGAGCTTTTGGTTATAATCGCTCGCGCGAATCTTTTAAAGGAAAAACCGGAGTTGCTTTTGATCCTCTTAGTGCAGCCAATACAGCAAGTGATATGACGTTGAAGTTTTTGTTACATCCACAACGTGCTAATCGTTTAGTGTTACAGAAGAGTTTGGATGAGAATCAATTGAGTTTAGAGGATGTTTTAGATGATGTGATAAAACATTCCTTCGGAAAGACCATTGAAGATTCTTATTTATCGGAGATTCAACACCAAATCAACGTTAACGTTTTGAAGTATTTGATGAATTTGGCAACGAATAATGAAAGTTACTTTCAGACTAGGGCTATAGCCAATAAAACAATTTCTGATCTGACAAAAAAGTTTTTAAACTTTGAAGCGATAAGCATGCAATACGTTATAATGATAAAAGAATTTTATGAGCATCCAGAAAAATTCAAACTAGAAAACTCACCAAAAATACCAGATGGTTCGCCAATTGGCAGTGCTTTTTGTAATTATAACCCAAATTAAATTTAATACATTAAAAAAATAATTTTTTGCTTTATTTTTAATTTATATTTAATAAAATGAATAGGAGTCAGCCAAATATTTCTGTTTTAATTCCAGATAGTCAAGACCACAAGCTTTTAGTATTACAAGTTGTTAATTGTTTGTCTTTGCATAAAAATATTAAAATATATGTGATGTCTTCAGATAGACATAACTATTTAAAATACTCGAGATTTGTAAAACATTTATCGTATTACCCAGAAAAAGATGATAAAAATTGGCTTAGCAATATAAATAGGGAAGTAGAAAAGTATGCAATAGATGTTATTATGCCTGTTTTTGAATTTGGTATTGAAAAACTTATAGAAAATAAAGATTTACTTAATCAAAAAGATAAGCTTTGCATTTTACCCAGCCTTACTCATTTTAAAACAGCACAAGATAAAGGCTTATTGTATTTATATCTTAAGGCTAATGGATTTCCTTGTCCAGAAAGTATAATTACAAAACCGAATGAATTACCAAACCTTAAAACCTTAAAATTTCCTCTAATAGCTAAGCCTGTTTCTGGTTTTGGCGGTGGACAGCAAATTATTGTTTTAAATAATAATGATGATGTAATAAAGTATAGTAAATCTAATACGTTTAGTTGTAATGCTATTTACCAAAATTATATTTACGGTTACGATTTGTCTTGTAACGTGCTTTGTGATAACGGTGAAATAACAGCGTATTCTATTCAAAATTCAAGTTTATTTCATAAGGATGATGTTACAGCACAAAAAGGGTTTCAATTTATAAATGATTTAGAACTGATTGAAATCATTAGTAAAATTATGAAAAGTCTAGAGTGGTCTGGTGTAGCTAATATTGACTGCAGGTATGATGAAAAGGAAGATGCATTTAAGATTATAGAAATAAACACAAGATATTGGATGAATGTTGATGCTTCCGCGGTTGCTAATGTAAATTTCCCTTACTTACATTGCCTATTAACTCAGAATATAAAACCTGAAATTCAGGAAGCAGATAAAATAACATATCTAAATCTTAAAGGATTGGTGCGACAAGTGCTAAAAAAACCAACTATGGTTTTTAAAATTGGGTTTTTAAAAAAGAACACACCACTGTTGTTTGCGCTAAAAGATCCATTACCAATGGTTTATAAGTTTGTGTGGAGAACAAAAAATATAATTGTTAGTAAAATTCAAAAACTATAATTTATAACTTTTGGTATGAATTAGTCATTAATTAAAGAGCTTCAATTTGGAGCAAAAAAAAGAGGTGCGATTTGCACCTCTTTTTATATATAATTTTAAAGTCTTACCACCACCAGCAATGGTTAACTGGAGGAACGTATTCACATAATTCACCACCTAGTGAACTTTGACCACTAACTACTTCAAGAACTCCTCGTTTATAGCCAGGTCCAATATTTAAATGGCAATTGGTTTTAATTTTTGTGTAATAACAGTTACCAACAAAGATATATAACCATTTTCCAAAAGTACCATTTTGATTTGCACCAGTCATATCAATCTCATCATTAAGACCAACGGTGCCATCAAATACTTTAGTTGCCCAACATGTATTCCCATTACGTTGGTATACTCTAACTCTGTAATCATTGTGCCAGTTCCATTGTAAAGTTAAATCAGTTACTTTACCTACGCAATCATCACAAGGAACAGCTTCAACTTCTTTACCAATAATAAGTGATTGCTTACCATCTGGTACAAGTATAATAGCCATTAATTCTCCACATCCTGGCGTAAAACCGGTACCTTGAGCTAAGGCTAAATCTCTAATTTCTTCTGCTTGTTCAATATCATTTCCATCGTTATTCCAAGTACTAATTGGATCTGTTAAAGCAGTACAAACTTGGCAAACAGAATCATCAACTAATAACCACATAGCGTACTGTATATGACCAAAAGTATATTCACCTAAGCCGTTAGGACTTTCTTCACCAATAATAGTTTGGTTTAATAACCAATTTACTTTATCAAAATTCTCTGGTTTTTCAAATCTACCTTCTGGTAATTCACCATAACTAGAATAGACGTCAAAACTTACTGTTTCGTTGTTTTCTAAGCTTAAGTCTTGGTCAGCACACCATGCAGGTATTTCTGTGCCAGATAAGAAGCCAGAACTATCATCGATAGTTAAATTAAAATAAGCATTGTCTCCTGGTTTCGCAGTAGTTGTTACAGTCACTTGACTAGGTAGCATAGATACTAAACCATCTATGTCTGGTGTACAACTACTTGTTGTTTTTTGCCCAAATGAACCGTTAGACCTTACTAATAGTTCACTTTCTTCGTTAAACACTAATTCTTCTTTCTCTAAGAGACCATCAGAAATAACGTTACCGTCTTTAAAATTTAATTCTGCTTGTTGTGTTTCTTGTTCTATTGACTCGTCTTGACATGAGGCCAAAACAAGAACAAATGAGAATAGTATTAATTTAGTTACATTTTTGATTTTAATCATTTTAATTATTTTAATAATTTGTTAATAGCTTACCAAAGCTATTTATAAAAGTAGGTTAAAAACAATAAACTCGTTGAGTTAAGAGAACTTTCTGTTAAACAGATAAAATGTATTTTTTTATCGATAAAATAAAATCGTTAAGATTATACAGTATTATTAAACACCTCTATATATGTACTTTAGTAAAATTTTTATAAGTTAAACGGTAATTTTGCAATAGTCTTCTTTTATGTTTAATAGATGTTTTAAAATTTCATTTGGTCCTTTATTATTTTAAAAACCTATTAAGGATATAACATAATTAGAAGTATTTTTGTTGAAATTCATCAATTTTAAAGTTATATGAATATAGATTTACGAAGCGATACTGTCACAAAGCCAACAAAAGGCATGTTAGAAGCAATGCTAACGGCTGAGGTTGGTGATGATGTATATAAAGAAGACCCATCAGTAAATGCTTTAGAAAAGCGATTAGCAGACATGTTTGGTATGGATGAAGCTTTATTTTTTCCAACGGGTAGCATGGCTAACCAAGCCTCGCTAAAACTACATACCAATCCTGGTGAACAAGTTATATGCGATAAATATGCTCATATTTATAATTACGAAGGAGGAGGAGCATCTTTTAATAGTGGTATTTCTTGTAAATTAATAGATGGTCACAGAGGTATGTTTACAGCAGGCCAAGCAGAAGAATCAATAAATCCACCAGATTTTTACCATAGTCCGTTAACTTCTTTAATAGCCGTAGAAAACACCACAAACAAAGGTGGTGGAGCATCTTGGGATTTTGAAGAATTAAGAAAAATTAGACATGTTGCAGATAAACATAACTTAGGCTATCACTTAGATGGAGCACGCCTTTGGAATGCACTTATCGCTAAAGGAGAAAGACCTAAGCAGTATGGTGAATTATTTGACACTATTTCTGTTTGCTTAAGTAAGGGCTTAGGTTGCCCCATGGGATCTGTTCTTATTGGTAATAGTGAGTTAATGAAAGGAGCGATAAGAGTGCGTAAAATTTTAGGTGGTGGCATGCGACAAGTTGGCTTTGCTGCCGCAGCTGGTTTATATGCTCTAGATCATCACTTTGATCGTTTGACAGAAGATCATAAAAAAGCGCGAGAGATAGGTGAGGTATTGTCTCAATTATCTTCAATAAAAAAAGTTGAATCCATAGAAACAAATATTATCATCTTTGAATTGAATGACGGTATAAATGAAGCACAATTCTTAGGTAAATTAAAAGCTAAGCATATACATATTATAGGTATGGGAAGTAATAAACTAAGAATGGTAACCCATTTAGATTATACAGATACGATGCACGAGAAGCTCCTGACTATATTAAAGGCATCATGATTATTTATAGTATAACCGAAACAGATTAACGGTTATATTTAACAAATCCTTTAATTATATTTATTTTCGTGTGGACTTTAATCATGAACATGAAGCTTAGCACAACCATACTAATGTATAATTCTGAAGATTATATTATTACTTGCTGAGCCTATTTTACGGCAAGATATATGAGATTAAGTATTGTTATACCTGTTTATAATGCAGCAATTTTTCTTTCCTTATGTTTAGAAAGTCTTTTAAATCAAGATATTGATTCAAAGGATTATGAGATATTAGTCATTGATGACGGATCTTCTGATAACAGTTTGTCTATTGCTAATTCTTTTAGTGATAGATACGACCATATTAATGTACATAGCAAATTAAACGGTGGTGTTGGTAGTGCTAGAAATAAAGGCTTAGCATTAGCAAAAGGAGCTTATATCTATTTTATAGATCCAGATGATTATTTAGCTAAAGATGTTTTAAATACAATATTAAAAAAGGCAGAAGATAATAAACTAGATGTTTTAACATTTAGATCACTCCCCACAAAAGACTCAAGCTTATTTCACTCTAATCCCAATAAAATAGGTTTACAGTTGTCACCAATTCTAAATGGCGAAGATTATATAGCTAATAATAATTACCAAAATGAAGTTTGGTGGTACATTATTAAAAGAACTTTTTTTTTAGAATCTAAAATTACATTTATTGAAGAGCGATGGATGGAAGATGCTATATTGACTGCAAAGCTGTTTTTGAAAGCCAACGCTATTGCAAACTTCCCTATGAGTATTCATAGACATGTAATAGTAGAAGGTTCAGCAATGACAAGTAAAGAGCCATCACATTATATCAGGGTAATTAATGATAATTATAATGCTGCTCTCGTTTTTGATACAATTATTAATAAATTAAAAAGCAATCCATCTAGTAATAAAGAATGTCTAGTACGTTTAAACGCTAGGCAACAATCATTTGTTTTTTTTATGATGGTAAGAATGTTAAAATCTACAATTCATTTAAAGGATGTAAAACCAATACTTAATCATTTATATACTATTAAAGCCTATCCTTTAAACGCTTTCTTGGATAAAGATTATAACGGTTTTTCATATACAATACTAGTTAAACTTTTTAATAGTAAAACCATCTATTATTCGCTTTTTAGAATTTTCAATCCTTTATTTAGACTTATCCATTTTAAGAAATAGCATTTTCAATCTTATTTTTATATTTTTTTTTGGATTGTTTTAACCCTTCACCTATTTAAACATATCCATTCCAGGTGTGTTTGGCATACCTTCTTTTACAACTGCGGCAATTTCTGTTTATTAATACGTGTTTCTGTTTCAATCGCTTTATTTATGGTTAAGATGAGGTAGTCTTTTAATATATTCCTTATCGCTTAATAACACTTCATCTATGGTAATAGACTTAATAGTTCTATTTGCTGTAATTGTAACTTTTAATTTATCATCGTTGCTTGCTTCATCTAAAAGACCAGTATTTAGATGTTTTTTAGTTTCTTCAACTTTCTTTTGGGCTTCTTTTTAATTTACCCATCATGCCCATCATATTTCCAAACATAAATATCTTCTTATAAATTAATAAGCTACAAAATCACTAAATTGCACCTCCTTTTTAGATTAAAATTTCCTGAAATAATATGACAAAATTCCCTAAGGCCTTTCCGCCAAGTGCAAAAAAGATTCAACACACACTAAAAGAACATAATGATGTGCGTATTGATAATTATTTTTGGATGAAAGATAGAGAACATCCAGAAGTAGTTAACTACCTCAATGCCGAAAATGATTACTGTGAGTCACAAATGGCACATACTAAAGATTTTCAGAAAGATTTGTATGAGGAAATGAAAGCCAGAATTAAAGAAGATGATTCTTCCGTACCATACAAGTATAATGGCTATTGGTATATTACAAAATTTGAAAAAGGAAAAGACTACCCTATTTACACCCGTAAAAAAGATTCTCTAGATAATACAGAAGAGTTAGTTTTTGATTGTAATAAAATGGCAAAGGGTGAGAGCTATTTTAAATTGGCAGGTATTAGTATCAGTCCAGATAACAAGTTAGTATCTTATGGCATTGATTTAACAGGGAGAAGAAATTATACAATTCATGTTAAAAATTTAAAAACACATAAAGTAGCAGCAGATAAAATTGAAAGTACCACAGGTTCATCTAGTTGGGCAAATGATAACAAAACGTTGTTCTATACTAAAAAAGATGAGGTAACACTTAGAGCTTATCAGATTTTTAAACATCGTTTGGGTGAAACTAAAGACGAGCTGGTTTTTGAAGAAGGTGACGATACATTTGGTGCAGCTGTTTACAAATCTAAATCTAGAAAGTATATTATTATTGCTTGTTACAGCACATTAACAAACGAGTATCATATACTAAATGCAGATCATCCTGATGGTGAATTCGAAGTATTTCAGCCAAGAGTAAGAGGTTTAGAATATAGTATTTCTCATTATGATAATCACTTCTATATACTTACAAATAAAGATAGGGCTACTAACTTTAAATTAATGAAAGTTACAGAAGGTGATAGAGAAATTGAAAATTGGGAAGATGTTATAGCACATAGAAATGATGTTTTATTTGAAGGTATAGACATTTTTAAAGATTATTTAGTCATTAGTGAAAGAAGTAATGGACTTAATCAAATAAGAATTAAGCGATGGGATAATACAGAAGATTTCTATTTACCTTTTAATACTGAGACTTATACATGTTATACCAGTGTTAATGTAGATTTTGATACTGAAATTCTTCGTTATGGCTATAATTCTTTAACAACACCTGCTTCAGTTATAGATTTTAATATGCGTACACAGTCCAAAACAGTCTTAAAAGAGCAAGACGTTTTAGATAAAAATTTCAATAAAGAAAATTATACATCCGAACGTATTTGGGCAGAAGCAGAAGATGGTACTAAAATACCAATGTCTGTAGTTTACAAAAAAGGTATAAAAAAAGATGGAACTAATCCTGTGCTACAATATGCTTATGGTAGTTATGGCTCTACTGTAGATCCTTATTTCTCTACAATTAGACTGAGTTTATTAGATCGTGGTTTTATTTATGTAATAGCACATATTCGAGGTGGCGAATATTTAGGACGTCAATGGTATGAAGATGGAAAACTATTGAACAAAAAAAATACGTTTAGTGATTTTATAGCCTGTTCTATTCACCTAATTAAAGAGCGTTATACATCATCTAAACATTTATATGCTATGGGTGGAAGTGCTGGTGGCCTACTTATGGGAGCTATAATTAACGAAGCGCCAGAATTATATAATGGAGTAGTGGCTTCGGTTCCTTTTGTAGATGTTATAACTACGATGTTAGACGATTCTATCCCTCTAACTACTGGTGAGTATGACGAATGGGGAAATCCTAATGATATATTATATTATAATTATATGAAATCGTATTCGCCTTATGATAATGTTGAAGCTAAAGATTATCCAAATATGTTAGTTACAACTGGTCTTCATGACTCTCAAGTTCAATATTGGGAACCAGCAAAATGGGTGGCAAAACTTAGAGACTTAAAAACGGATTCTAATAAATTGTATCTAAAGACTAATATGGATGCTGGACATGGAGGTGCATCAGGCAGGTTTGAAAGTCTAAAAGAAGATGCCGAAGAGTTTGCCTTCTTGTTAGACTTAGAAGGAATTTCGAGCTAATTAAAAAAAAATATTACCTTTGCGAAGTTTTAGGTTTCAAAATAATTAAATTGATTACCGATAAATAGCATTTATGAATAAAAACAAAAATGTATTTGATAACGTACTTCAGCTTATAGGAAGTACCCCTCTTATTAAACTAAACAGAATAACTGCCAACATGGATGGCGATTTTTATGCTAAAGTAGAAGCATTTAATCCAGGTCATTCTTCCAAAGACAGAATAGCATTACATATTATTGAAGAGGCAGAGCGTCAAGGAATTCTTAACCCAGGAGATACTATTATAGAAACTACTTCGGGTAATACAGGGTTTAGTATTGCAATGGTTAGTATTATTAAAGGTTATGAGTGTATTTTGGCCGTAAGTTCAAAATCATCGCCAGATAAAATAGATATGCTAAAGTCAATGGGAGCCAAGGTCTATGTTTGTCCGGCTAACGTTAAGGCAGATGATTCTCGTTCATACTACCAAGTAGCAAAGCGTCTTCACGAAGAAACTAAAGGTTCTATTTATATCAATCAATATTTTAATCAACTAAATATTGATGCACATTACAACACTACTGGTCCAGAAATTTGGGAACAGACTGAAGGACAAATCACACATTTAGTTGCATGTAGTGGAACAGGTGGAACAATATCAGGTATTTCAAAGTACTTAAAAGAGCAAAACCCTGATGTTAAAGTCATAGGAGTTGATGCTTTTGGTTCTGTTTTAAAGAAGTATCACGAGACTCGTGAGTTTGACGATAAAGAGATTTATCCATACCGTATTGAAGGTTTAGGTAAAAATCTAATACCAACAGCTACTGATTTTGATTCAATAGATAAATTCATAAAAGTTACAGACGAAGAAAGTGCACATACCGCACGAGAAGTTTCAAACACTGAAGGTCTTTTTGTTGGCTATACTAGTGGCGCGGCAATGCAAGCCATAAAGCAATTAAATGAATTAGGTGAATTTAAGCCTTCAGATAAGATTGTTGTTATATTTCCAGATCACGGATCACGTTATATGAGTAAAGTATATAGTGATAAGTGGATGGAAGATCAGGGCTTCTTTGATAGTAAGACAGTAACACCAGTTACTATAGAATATGTAAAGTAAACATCGTCTTAAACATATATACCTATCATGGGAAACTGTGATAGGTTTTTTTATGTTTAAAACTTAGTGGATACTTAGATTGAATAAATTATGCATTCATAATATTATTAAGTAATTTTGTCACAACTAACTAGATTGAATTAACTAAAATTAAGAACTTGATTTACGTTTACAGAACTTAAGAAAAGGGATTAATAGCAAAGAAGACGCATGAAGGATTTATTTGAAAAGATTTACAGAGATAAAGGACCGCTCGGTAAGTGGGCAGCCCAAGCTGAAGGCTATTTTGTATTTCCTAAACTTGAAGGTCAGATTTCTAACAGAATGACATTTCAAGGAAAGGAAGTGATTACTTGGAGTATTAATGATTATTTAGGTTTAGCAAATCATCCTGAAGTACGAAAAGTAGACGCTGAAGCTGCTGCAGAATACGGATCAGCTTATCCAATGGGTGCACGTATGATGTCTGGTCACACAGATTTACATGAGCAGTTACAGAGTGAGCTAGCGGAATTTGTTAGTAAAGAAGCAGCTTACCTTTTAAACTTTGGATACCAAGGAATTATGTCTACCATAGACGCTTTAGTAGGTAAAGATGATATTATTGTTTATGATGTAGACGCGCACGCTTGTATCATAGATGGTGTTCGTTTGCATATGGGTAAACGTTTTACTTATAAGCACAACGACGTAGAAAGCTTAGAAAAGAATTTAGAACGTGCTACTAAAATGGCAGAACAAACTGGTGGAGGAATTCTTGTGATTTCTGAAGGTGTTTTTGGAATGCGAGGAGAGCAAGGCCGTTTAAAAGAAATTGTTGAATTAAAGAAGAAATTTAATTTTAGATTCTTAGTAGATGATGCGCACGGTTTTGGAACTTTAGGAGCTACAGGAGCTGGAGCAGGTGAAGAACAAGGGGTACAAGATGATATAGATGTTTATTTTGCAACATTTGCAAAGTCTATGGCAAGTACTGGTGCTTTTATCGCCGCAGATCAAGAAATTATAGATTACTTAAAGTATAATTTGCGTTCACAAATGTTTGCAAAGTCTTTGCAGATGACACTTACAAAAGGTGCTTTAAAGCGTTTAGATATGCTTAGAACAATGCCTGAGATGAAGAAGAATCTTTGGACAATAGTTGATGCTTTACAGTCTGGTCTAAAAGAACGTGGTTTTGATATTGGAACAACACAAAGTTGTGTAACACCAGTATACTTAAAAGGAAGTATTCCTGAGGCTATGGCTTTAGTTAGAGATCTACGTGAAAATTACGGAATCTTCTGTTCTATAGTTGTTTATCCAGTAATACCTAAAGGTTTAATTCTATTAAGAATGATTCCTACAGCAACGCACACATTGCAAGATGTTAAGGAAACTTTAGATGCTTTCGATGCGATAAGAACGCGTCTAGAAAACGGAACATACAAAAGAATGTCTGCAGCATTAATCGCTGCTATGGGAGAATAATTTATCTTAATATACGATATAAAAAAAGCCACTATTAAGTGGCTTTTTTTATGCAATATTCTTTTTAAACGTACAACGTCTTTTATGTGTTACAGGTTTAAAGTTTTTCCAAAGTTTTTGGATGGCTTCATTATCATCTAATTCTGGACCTCTAACACAAAGTTTAATCCCTTTAGCATTAAAAGTTTGCCAAAACTCTTCAAATATAATAGCAGTTACACCTTTGTTTTGATATTCTGGTAAAACACCAATAAGATAAAACGTAACAGTTTTAGCTTTCTTTTTTGCTTTTAGTAAATGCATAAAACCAAATGGAAAAAGCTTCCCATTCATTTTTCGCAAAGCTTTAGCATAAGATGGAGTTACAATTCCGAAGCCAACTAATTTATCATCCTTGTCTAATACAAATTTTACATATTCAGGATTCAAAAAGCCAATAAATTTCTTTTTGAAATAGTCGCGTTGTTCTTGATTTATTTCAACAAAAGAAGATAAGACTGAGTGTGATTTTGAAAATACATCAAACATCTCATCAGCATAATTCATTATATCTTCATTATTTGAGAAATTTAAAGCTCTAAGTTGGTAACGCTTTTTTACCATAGTTTGAACTCTAGTAAAAAACTCTTGAAGTATATTTTTAAACTCCATTACGTTTTCAGAATAGGTTTTCCCTACTTCATAACCTAATGTTTTAAAATGCTCAGCATAATAAGGATGATTGTGCCATGTAATCATACTGCCTAGCTCATCAAAACCTTCAGTTAAAATTCCAACCTTATCTAAGTTAGAAAAGCCAACAGGACCTTCCATATAGGTTAAGCTATTTTCTTTACCTATTTGATGTACTTTTTCTAGTAGAAGTTTAGTAACATCAATATCATCAATAACATCAAACCAACCAAAACGCATTTTCTTTTCGTTTTGCCCATTGACTTCAAGCCAATTTATGATAGCAGCAATACGACCGACAATTTCATTGTTTTTGTAAGCTAAAAAATAACGTGCTTCAGCATCTTTAAAAACAGGATTAACGCTTTTATCTAAAGTTCTTACCTCTTCATTAATAATAGGAGGTACCCAAGATGAAGAGTCTTTGTAGAGTTTAAAAGGAAACTTTACAAACGTTTTTAATTCTTTTTGAGATGAGATTTCTTTGATTGTAATCATTTAGTTAGGCTAGATGTGTTTTAAGAATCAAAATCGTCATTCTTTTTTTTCTTGTTTTTCTTCTTTTTGAAGTTTCCGTCGTTTCCGTTGCCGTTGTCTATTTTCTTGTCTTTGTGAAAATCCAATCTGTAAGATGCGCCAAATGCAATATTAAAAACTGATGGAGTGTCTTTTGTGTTAAATGCAATATTAGTATCTAATTGAAAATCCTTATTCCAGAGATATGCACCACCAAGTCTAAAAATATTATCTGCATAAAAATCACTATTAATACCTTGAGCTTCACCAAAAACAACCCATTGTGGTGTAAAAGAATGTGTTAAAGTAAAAATGTATTGAAACTCAGAGAAGTCAGAACCAATTCTGTCTTTAATTAAATTCATAACAAATACCCAACCACCATTAAAGTTGTTTTGAGTAGCTAACATTACTTTAGGGCTTACGCCTTCTACATCTGGTGCAGTGTATGGATTGTTTTTACTATCAAAATTTGCTCCTGCATAAACGGCAACCGCAGGAATTAGAGATTTCCACTTAAACTTTTTGTTAGCTCTAAAGCTATATAAATTAGGCTTGTCTTCTTCAGCATTTTTATATGGATCATAAACCAAGTATTTAGCTCCAATAGTTAGATTCTTAAAATTTGCACGATCGTTTTCTATGGCTATTTGACCAGCATTAAAGGTTTGTATATCATTCTGGTAAATTCCGTTAACCGACAGTTCTAACTGTTCAAAAAGAAAACCATATCGAATGGCGAAATCTAAACCAAATCCCGAAACGTCATATTCTAGAGGTGTGTGTTCTTCTTTAACTGTAAATCCACCAGCCTCAAACTGAACTATACCAGTGCCAACAGAGAATGCACTTTGTGAGACACCAGGACGATTAGAATTAATAACCTCCGTGTATTGTGCATAAGCTGATTCAGAACCTACTAAAATTAATAGTATAAAAAATGATTTGAGTGTATGCATTACTTTAAGGTTTAAAATCAAATATAGATATTTTATAGTTTTTTTAAGGATTAATAACGAAATATAAATATGGATAATTGTATTTTTGAGGTATATTTTTATGCATGGTTTACACAGCTTCATTAATGGGATTACTAAAAACGGTATTAATTATATTATTGGTCTATTTTGGACTTAAAATCTTGTCTCGTCTTTTTGCGCCATTACTTTTACGTTTTGTTGCTAAGAAAGCAGAACAGAAATTTGGTGAGCAGTTTGGGGGTTTTAAAAATCAGGCTAACCAAAAACAAGAGCAACAGCAAAAAGCAGGGGAAACAGTTATCGATAAAATGCCAAACCAAAATAAATCTTCTAATGGAAAGGTTGGTGAGTACATCGATTATGAAGAAGTAGATTAATTGAGTTCCTCTGAAACGAGGAATCTTCGGTGATTTTTCAAAAAAAAATACCTACTTTTCAGAATCTATCAATTTAAAACGATTTCATGGCATCTTCGTTAAAACGCTTTTTACCACATCTCTTGGTTCTTACAGGATTTGTAATTATAGCATTAGCATATTTCAGCCCTGTTTTACAAGGCAAAAAGATTTACCAAAGTGACATTATGCACTATATTGGTATGGCTGAACAGCATAAAGAGTTTGCTAAAGAAACAGGTGAAGAAACCTATTGGACTAATAGTGGGTTTGGTGGTATGCCTACCTATCAGTTAGGTGCAAAATATGAACATAATTATATTAAAAAACTCGATTTAGCTATACGCATCTTACCACGACCAGCAGATTATTTATTACTCTATTTTATTGGTTTTTATATTCTCTTACTATCGCTTAAGGTAGATTTTAAATTAGCAGCACTTGGTGCGCTTACATTTGGGTTTTCCACTTATCTCATAATAATACTTGGTGTAGGGCATAATGCGAAAGCCCATGCTATAGCTTATATGCCATTGGTTTTATCTGGTATTATACTTACGTTTCGAAAAAAGTATATATTAGGTTTTTTATTAACTATAGTAGCTTTAGGATTAGAGATTGTTGCTAATCACTATCAAATGACCTATTATTTATTACTACTAGTTATAGTACTTGGATTAGCCTACTTAGTAGATGCTTACAAAAAACAACAACTTCCACATTTCTTTAAATCAGTTGGATTACTCTCTATTGCTGCCATTTTAGCGGTTGGCCTTAATGCGACTAATATTATGGCTACGCAAGAATATGTAAAAGAAAGTACACGTGGAAAAGGTGAGTTGAGTATAAACCCGGATGGCTCACCAAAAGAAGCATCTACAGGATTGAGTAAAGATTATATCACGGAGTATAGTTACGGACGTACAGAAGCCTTTAATTTATTTATCCCAAAATTTATGGGTGGTGGTAACTCAGAAGATGTAGGTAAACAATCTGAAACATATAAAGCTTACATTAATTTGGGTGTATCACCAATTGATGCATTAGATGGTTCTAGAAATGCGCCTATGTATTGGGGGAAACAACCCATTGTAGAAGCACCTGCTTATGTTGGCGCTGTAATCATCTTTCTATTTGTACTTGGTTTATTTTTAGTTAAAGGCAGGTTGAAATGGTGGCTTGTGGCAGGTATAATTTTATCATTATTACTGTCTTATGGTAAAAATCTAAACTTCTTAACAGACTTCTTTATTGATTATGTACCGCTTTACAACAAGTTTAGAGCTGTGAGTTCTATACAAGTCTTACTAGAGTTGTGTATCCCTGTATTAGGCATTTTTGCTCTAGTGCGTTTATTTAATGATTTTCAAAAAGATGAAGAAAAGTTAAAAGCATTAAAATATTCAGTAATAATTACAGCCGGTTTATGTTTGGTGTTTTTATTGTTTAAATCTACTTTATTTGATTTTGAAGGTCTTAGAGACGACCGTTATATTGAGGCTTATGGTAAGCCCTTCATGGATGCTATAATTGAAGACCGAAAAGGCTTATTTACAACAGATACCTTAAGAACATTAATTTTGGTTTTATTATCTGCTAGCATTATATTTTTATTTTTGAAAAAGAAGCTTTCTGAAACTTTAGTCGTTGTGGCTTTTGCTGTTTTAATTTTGTTTGATTTAGTAAGTGTAGATAGACAGTATGTTAATAACGATAATTTTATCTCTGCATTAAGAGTAGATAAACCTTATCAACCAAATAGTGCAGATAAAGAAATACAAAAAGATAAAGGGCATTTTAGAGTTTTAGACATGTCTTCCGAAGGCCAAAGTAAACCTGGTAGAGCAGCTTATTTTCACAATTCATTATTCGGTTATCATGCAGCTAAGCTAGGACGTTACGATGATTTATTAGAGTTTCATATTTATAGGAATAATATGAATGTGCTCAACATGCTAAATACCAAATACATTATAATAGAAGAGCAAGGTAAAATATTTCCTTACACTAATACAGAGGCCAATGGTAATGCTTGGTTTGTTAGAGAATTAAAGCAGCTAACATCTGCTGATGCCGAAATAAAAGTTTTAGATAGTTTAAATACTAAAGTTACTGCTGTAACAACAATGACTGATTTTAGCAGTAAACCAGAAGTGATAAAATTTCAAGTAGATTCTACAGCTTCAATAGCGCTGAAAGAATTTCAACCTAATTACCTTAAATACCAATCTAATAATACTAATGATGGGTTTGCAGTCTTTTCAGAAATCTATTATGAACATGGTTGGGATACTTATATCAATGATAAATTGGTACCTCACCAACGTGTCAACTATGCGTTACGTGGTTTAGAAATTTCAAAAGGGAAACATGTCATAGAGTTTAAGTTTGAACCAAAAGTTATTAAAACAGGAAGTACAATTTCGTTAGCAAGTTCAGCTATTTTTGGGATATTGCTGTTTTTGGGTATATTCTATGAGGTTAAACAACGAAAAGCGGAAGCTTAAACGTTATTATGAATTCTAAAAAAGTACTCATAATCTTATATTACTGGCCACCTGCAGGAGGACCTGGTGTGCAACGTTGGTTGAAATTTGTGAAATACTTACATGAGTTTGGGATTGAACCAATTATTTATTGTCCAGAAAATCCAAATTATCCTATTGTAGATCATAGTTTGGTTAGTGAAATCCCTAATAATATTACAATTTTAAAACAGCCTATAAACGAGCCTTATGGCTTGGCTAGTCTGTTCTCAAAAGGTAAGTCTAAGACTATAAGTTCAGGAGTGATTCCGAAAACTAAAAAACAATCTTTTATAGAAAAAGTAATGCTTTACGTAAGAGGTAATTATTTTATTCCTGATGCAAGAAAAAATTGGATAAACCCTTCTGTCGCATATCTTTCTAGTTATATAAAAGAACATAAAATTGAAACTATAATTACAACTGGCCCACCACATAGTTTACATCTTATTGGCTTAGGTTTAAAAGAAAAGTTAGGTATAAAATGGTTTGCAGATTTTAGAGATCCTTGGACTACTATTGGGTATCATAAAACTTTAAAATTAACTAAATCTTCTGAAGCTAAACACAGCGAGTTAGAGATTAAAGTTTTGAATACAGCTGACGAAATTATAGTCACAAGTAATCATACCAAAAACGAGTTTCAAACAAAAACGAAGCAGCCTATTTCTGTAATTACCAATGGTTATGATTCACATTCAGTAAGCATAGAAGAGAAGGATGAGTTATTTACCTTATCTCATATAGGTTCATTATTGTCTAATCGTAATCCACAAATCTTATGGGAGGTGCTTTCAGATTTAGTTAATGAAAATGAAGACTTCTCAAAAGCTTTTCAATTAAATTTGGTTGGTGTGTTAAGCGACGATGTTTTAGAGTCTATTTATAAATATGGTTTTAAAGAACACATCAATGTTGTCGGTTATGTAAATCATGATGAAGCGATTAAGTTTCAAATGAAATCACAATTATTACTGTTAATAGAAATCAATTCAGAAGACACCAAAGCCATTATACCAGGTAAGATTTTTGAATATTTAATTTCTGAAACTCCCATAATTGCAATTGGCCCAAAAGATTCTGATATAGAACAGATTATAAAATCAACAAACACAGGTTTTTATTTTAGTTACACTCAAAAAGAATTACTTAAATCTAAAGTTTTAGATTGTTTTAAAGCATTTCAAAATAATACTCTAAAAGTAAATGCTGTTGGTTTACAACCATATAGTAGAAAAGCATTGACTGAAAAGCTGAGTGATTTAATAAAGTGCAGTAAATAACTTATTGTAATTTAATATTTTATAGTTGTAATTTGTCAAACTATGGGAATCGTATTAAACCAATCATTTAAAAACACAATAAGCACTTATTTGGGTTTTGGTATTGGTGCTATTAATACGCTTTTTCTATACACTAATTTTTTAACGGATCAGTATTACGGACTAGTTGCATTTCTATTATCAGCAGCTAATATTATGATGCCTTTTATGGCATTTGGTGTACATAATACAATTGTAAAATTTTACTCTTCATTTAAGTCTAAAAATAGCATTAATGGCTTTTTGACTTTGATGTTGTTTTTGCCTTTGGTTTTTGTAATACCTGCATCAATTATAGGTTACTTTGCTTATGATACCATTGGTGCTTTTTTAGCTAAAGAAAACCCAATAGTGGAACATTATATATGGCATATTTTCTTCTTAGCTATTGCTATGGCTTATTTCGAAATTTTCTTTGCTTGGTCTAAAGTACAAATGCAAACCGTTTTTGGCAATATGATGAAAGAGATTTTTCATCGTGTATGTATTTTAGTTTTATTGCTTTGTGTTTTTATGGATTGGCTGTCGGTTGAAAGTTTTATTATAGGTTTAGTCCTTACTTATGCTTTGAGAATGTTATTGATGATGTGTTATGCGTTTTCTATAAGATTTCCGAAGTTTAAGTTTCAAAAATTAGATAATTCAAGTTCAATTTTAAGGTATGCTGGTTTGATTATTATCGCAGGTTCAGTTTCAATGCTTATTCTAGATATCGATAAATTTATGATAGGCAGAGTTCTTAAAATTGAACAAGTCGCTTATTATAGCGTGGCCATCTTTATAGCTACAGTTATTGCAGTTCCTCAACGTGCAATGCATCAAATTATGATGCCATTAACAGCACAATACTTAAATGAAAATGATATAGCGTCTTTAGAAGATTTATATAAACGTAGCTCACTGAATCTATTAGTTATAAGTGGTTTTATTTTTCTTTTGATTATTTTAAATATTAATCAGCTTTATGAAATTTTACCAGATGAATATACAGGCGGAATTTTTGTAGTCTTCATAATAAGTTTAGCAAAACTATTTGATAATAGTTTGGGTAATAATAACGCGATACTATTTAATAGTGATTATTACATAATGGTACTAATATTTGGTGTTCTACTAGCTATAATGGCCATTGTGCTTAATGTTGTTTTTATTCCTATTTATGGCATAGAAGGGTCTGCATTTGCAACATTTTTGGCAGTTGCTATATATAATAGTATTAAGCTAGGATTTGTGAAGTCTAAATTTAAGATGCAACCATTTAATAGTTCATCTTTAAAAACTATTATATTACTTATTGTAATCTCTGGGGTATTTTATTTTTGGGACTTTCCGTTTCATCCTATTATAAATATTGCTATGAAATCTATTTTAATTGGACTGCTTTATTTTTTATTAATTTTTAAGATGAACATTTCAGAAGATTTATCTATTCAGATTAAAAAATATCTAAGACTTTAGTAAACAAAGAAAGTCCCGTAAGGTGCT
>TARA_R100001369_G_scaffold46737_3_pt1 | contig 20418 bp, 37 predicted proteins | sample TARA_R100001369 | Tara Oceans TARA_R100001369 (sample SAMEA2621528) | marine metagenome | biome: marine biome (ENVO:00000447); feature: surface water layer (ENVO:00002042); material: "saline water (ENVO:00002010), including plankton (ENVO:xxxxxxxx)" | depth 5 m | reverse complement strand
CTGTCAATCCCGGCAAGCCTGTTATGGTGAGTCATGCCAAGCGTAAAGGGGTACACATTAGCAAGATGACGGGCAAGCTGGATGGGTTACTCGCTATCAATACTAACACGGTGACTAATAAGTTCTGCCAAAAGATGAGTGGCAATACATCACACTAGTAAAAAGGTATGAGTAATGAGTATAGTGAGTGAAGACTTGATGATGAATGAGGAAGTCCATGATCAAATAAAAGTATGGTATGAGTCAATCGACGATCCATACTTTGAGCATCGGCCTTGGCAACACCTCTATGACGAAGAGAAACAAATTGTTGCTGAGTTATACTGGGACGATATGATAAACCAAGACAACCAAAGGAAAGTAAAATGAAAACGTATAACATGACTGTGGCAGACGTATCAATCGCGACCGGCCTTGCTATGAGTAGTGTATACGCTGCTCGACATCAAGGAAAACTGATGTCAAGACAGACGAACAATGGACGAATATTATTTTCTCAAGACGACGTTAACTTGTGGCGTGACAAGGTACACAATTTTACATGGCGTCATCAACTTGAACAAGAACCTATTGTCTTCTTACCTTCAAATGGATACAATAACTATAGAACACTTAAAATTAAGAAGGGTATCAATAAGCATGTTAACATGGGACATTGGACTGACTTTGATTTCTGCATCAAGTGGGAAGCTTACAAAGATATAGATGCAGGACGTAGCAAGACAGGCTTACGGGTCACCATGACTGAGAAAGCAGAGAAATTGTTTGATGCATTAGAAACTTTAGACAAGAACCAGCTACCTAATAATAATGTTTTGAAAGGTTAGGGAGTAAGAGAAATGAGTGAAAGTATAACATTCACTTGGTCGGATGTGCATGGTGAGGCACGACCATCACCAACAACGAAGAAGAGACTTGACGAGTGGAGTAGGGACGCAAAGGAAGCAAATAGAAATCTAATTTATAAATTAGACATATACCAATTAGACTTTCTCTCAGATGTTATAACTGAGTTAACATACATCTATGACGAAATCTTAACGAAAGAAAAGGAGTAAAAGAAATGAGTAAGATTCGTAGAACAGAGTTACCTGTCCATGGCGTCCACAGCGTCAGGCTAGTGGAAGAAGCAGTACGCTCTAACACCACTCCAGAGGGAGTATTCGTTGCTGTAACTGTAATCGTGAAGGATGAAGAAGGACAGGAAGAAAAGATTGCTACCCTCTATCCCGGCAACGGCAGCAGCATTAATATAGTGGTATGATTATGCCAATACTATTCTTGGTAATAGGTATAGTGTTATTCCCTGCAGGATTGTGGGGAATGCACACTGCCGAGAGTGTGATGGAACACTGGCAGTTTGTAGCCATTACAATCTATGGCTTGACAATGATGCTGTTAGGAGTAGGCTTAGTATTAAGGGAGTATGATAGATGAAAACATTTTACGAGTGGAGCGATGACCTAGAGCGTAGGTATGACACGATGCCTAAATGGTTCTTCGACCATCAAGGATGTAGATCAGCATACCTTTCATATTGCGAAGACTATGGGGTATTCTTGGAGTACGATACTTTATTCTCAAGACAAAACACAGGAGTAATTTATGATAAAGATTAGTGTAAGTATGTTATCAGTACTGGTGATGTTAAGTGGATGCTTGACACCACTGGTACTGGTAGGTAGTGCCATTGGCGGGGCGGTACAAGTAGACCAAGTAAGTGAGGTAAAGAACCTAAAAATTAGAATAAGAAAATTAGAAGATGATATATCCAGACGGTGAATGGTACAAGATAACTATCAGTAAAGAACCTGATTACTTATTAAATACTATGTACTCTGTGTATCCCTACAACATAAAGAATTTTAATACATATGCTTGGATATGTAATGGTATACGAGATGTATGTGGTACTAAAGATAGGATACAAATAGAAAGATATAATGCAGATAAGACTGTAGATATTATATTTAAGATGGAGGGAGAATGACTTGTCGAATGGTAAAGAAAAATAAAGACGGTGAAAACGTAGTACCTGTAGAAGATTTCTGGCAGAGAAAAGTAAATAAGATCAATACCTTATATGCTTATGGTGCTATTGGTACTGAAGAATACATTGAAGAGATGGTGAGGCTTGGCTTCACTCAGAAACAAATACTTGATGACATGAACGACAACAAGGAAGATTAAAATGTTAGACCAACTTACTTCTAGTGACCGTGAAATCTTTTTCCCTATCTTTGAACAGGGTGTAGTAGGAAACTTTACCCAGAGTTTAGCGGCCAATAAAAAGATGTTAACACGTGCGCCGATTGGTATGGGTGGTTCACTATCAGATGAAACATACTTGTCTGTTGTTAATTCTAAGTATAGAGTAATAGAAAATCAAGAAATACTCATGCCGTTACAAGAACAGATGGTTAATCACTTCGATCCTCAAGTATTAGAAGACGTACAAATTAAGGATCATATCACCAAGGGTGGTGCAGTTTGTTTTGCTGAGTACATCTTACCTAAGATAAGTAAACCTATTGAGACAAGGACAGGACACAAGACAGAGATTGGTCTTCGTTACATTATGAAGAACAGTCATGATGGTAGTAGTAGTGTAGTAATGTACAGTGGAGACATAGACTTCTTCTGTACTAATGGACAGATCAATGGACAGTTTGACGTAGCACGTGCACGACACACTAAAAACTTTACCATCGACGGTTTCCTACACGCCTTTGATAAGAGTCTTGTAGACCATTCACAAGCAGTAGAACTGTACCAAGTATGGGCAGACACACAGCTAAACAATAGTGTAAAGGTTAAGGAATTATTTAAGAAGTTAGTCAACCCTTCTATTGATATGGAAGATACACCTAAGAAGTCTCGTGGTCTAGGTGATAGGTTGTTTGCTCAGTACATAGATGAGATACAAGAACGAGGCAACAATGTGTTCTCTCTTGTCTCAGCTATGACACACTTTGCATCTCACGACGATGCAAGGTTTGGCTTGACTAGTCGTAGTGATAATGGTACACTATTCAAGCGGCAACAAACAGTCAATGGGTGGTTAAAGTCTAAAACATTCGAGGACTTTCTTGAAGCGGCATGACTAAACAACTAAAGGATTAGTAAAATGAATGAGAAACATTACGCCTACTCTGGTCACCAAGATATTCCTAACCATATGCGAGCATATCTTATGGATGTAGTCGATTCTGATTACTTGGAAGCTGTTGATATTGAAGACATAAATGACTTCTTAAATGGTTTAGTAGAGTGGGACGAAGACTATGAACCACTACCTAAATACATGACACACATTCATTAGTTGTAATAGGGACGAGTCTGTTACACCAGTGTAATAGATTCGTTCCTTAATCAGGAGTAGTACCTTATGTTAGAGAAACAATTACCATCTAAAAAAGCACGTGTTCAAATGGAGATTCATAATGATGGTCTTTATGTAGCTATCTATGATCATGAAGATGAACAAGGTGTAAGAACTTTATTCAAAGTAGCAATAGAAGATTTGATTAAAGATTTTGTTAAATCAAATCTCCATAAAGAAAGTATATCTAATCTATTGTTTGAATTAGATTGTGTTACTAGCTATCTATTAAGCGTACAGAATAAAAAAGAATGTGAAAGAGATGTAAAAGATTTTGCTGACTCTGGTTTTGGTGATGACTTTGGTACAGACTTTTCGTAATGTTAGTAGATGAAATAAAAGAATTTATAAAAGAAATATCTAATGGAGAATTAAAACATCTTGATCCAATTAGAGTAAGAATATACTTATCTGGTTTGGTAAACAGCGAGGAACTTATGATGTCAGAGTATAAGACAGGATTAATACCTACTCTAACACATGATCTAAATCAGATACTCGATGAAGTTAATGACTTAATACCTAGATCAAGCGAACAAGACGAGGCTATATTCAGTATAGCTAAACGTATTAAAACTGTAAGAGACAGGGTTGTTAAGGAGTTAGTCTAATGACTAGAGAATTATTCTTAGCTAAAAAAGAAATAACAGAACTTACAAAGATGTTATACACTGAATACAAAAAAGTAAAAGAACTAATGGAACAAGTAAACTATCTTAAAAATAGATTGTCTGTGGTTGAAGTTAACTTAGAGACATTATCAGAAAGGAAATTAAATGAAGGCTGAACTTATCTCTTGTCTAGGTACAGACCTGACAGTAGTAAATGCAGCACGTGTATCCTTTGATAAGGAAAGTGAATGGGAAGTAGATCATAGTGTACGACAAGAGTTATCTAGTAGTGACTGTGCGTTAGTTAGATACCTTGCAAAGCACAACCACTTCACACCCTTCACACATTGTATGGTTACTCTACGAGAAACTATACCTATCTTTGTTGCAAGGCAGAGGTTCAAACATACAGTAGGCTTTACTTACAATGAGGTTAGTAGACGATATGTTGATGATGATCCAGAGTTTTATTTCCCTGATGAGTGGAGAGGTAGGGCAGACAATGCAAAGCAAGGTAGTGGTGAAGAGGTAATAGATATTAACCCAAGGTCAGCTATGGTTGATGACTACCACCATGCAATACAGAAATGTAAGTGGACCTATCAACAACTCATACGTAAAGGTGTGTGTCCAGAGCAAGCACGTATGGTACTGCCTCAGTCTATGTTCACCAGCTACTACGTAACAGGGTCGCTGTCTGCCTTTGCAAGGGCATACAAGTTACGTATTGACAAACATGCACAGAAGGAGATACAAGTACTAGCAGATAAGTGGAACAGTATCATAAAGGATTTATATCCTGTATCATGGGAAGCATTAACAAATGAAAAATGAAGCAATAAAACATGGTCACGTAAGCACACCTGTACTTAAAGCTATTAAGAAAAACTGTATTGAATGTAGTGGTGGTAGCTTTGCTGAAGTAAAAGAATGCACAGTTTATAAATGTCATATGTGGCCTTTTCGATTAGGAAAAAATCCTTGGAGAAAAGAAATGAGTCAAGAGCAAAAAGATAAAGCAGGTTTAAGATTTAAAAAAATAAGAGAAGATGATGTTAATAAATAAAGAACAGAAGAAGGTAGTACTAAACAAACACCAACAGACAAGCATTGGTCATTCTAATAACACTAACCCTAAGAACAAACACAAGAAGAAAAACTGGAAGAAGTATCGAGGACAAGGCAAATGAAGAACCTATGGGAGAAAGATCGTAAGACAATCTTTCGTGAACTAAAACAAATGTATCTTGATGAAGGCTTTACACACAAGGAAGCTAAACGATTAGCTGAACAAGAAACAAATGAGATTAAAGATGCAGACATGACATTTGTTAATGGTCTTATGAAGGACGAAGAGTAAAGGATAATAGTTATGTATCAGGTATTGAAGAAAAAGTATAGAAATTATTATGTTATAGAAGAACATGAAAGTTTATTAGATGCTAAAGATTACATGGAGAACATACAACTATTGCTCTCTCATTTAAAATTTAAAATTAAAAAATCAGTCTGTACTAAAACATCTGAATACTTTTCTATCGACTCTAAACCACGTACTTATTTTAAGATGATAGAAAAACCATGAAACGTACATGGGGTGAGTGGAAAGTTTTATCTTGTCATACAAAAGATAATACAAAAGGTACACCTATAGTTAAGACTAAAGAACTATATGTTAATAGTGGTGGTAGTCTCAGTATGCAAAGGCATGAAGAAAGAAATGAACTATGGTTCATAGCTGACGGTACTGCTACAGTCTATACCTTAGATGAGGGTCGTACCTTTAAAAGATTGCTTGGTATTTATAATAAGTTTGACTTACTAACTATCCCGTGTTACTCATGGCATCAACTTGTGAATGAAGGAGAAGAGAAGTTAATAGTAATTGAGATACAGTATGGTATAAATTGTATAGAAGAAGACATTGAAAGGTTTGATAGCTATGCAGCAGACAGCAGAGATTACAGTAGTTAAGAAAGGTCCATGTTTTTCTTGTACATCTAGCGATGCATGTGCTACATATTCAGATGGACATTCGTTTTGTTTTTCTTGTAGTACATATTTTAAATCAGAAGGAAATGATATGCAACAAGCACATCAGAATTCAGTTAAGCCTATGACTAATCCACAAGCAAAGATTACAGACATACCAGATAGAAAGTTAGCAGAAGCTACGTGTAGAAAATATAACGTCCGTACTGTTAGAGATAACTCTAATAAGATTATACAACATCTATATCCTTACTATGATAAAGATGGTAACCATGTTGGTGATAAGGTACGAACACTACCAAAAGATATGCGGTCTACTGGTAGTGTGGCTAATGGTACACTGTTTGGTCAGCATTTGTTTACGGGTGGCGGTAAGTACGTTACCGTTTGCGAAGGTGAACTAGATGCTCTCGCAGCATATGAGATGCTAGGTAGTAAGTGGCCGGTCCTTTCCATCAAGGATGGTGCAGCATCTGCCTTGCGTAATTGTAAAGATAACTTAGAGTATCTAGCTAAGTACGATAACATCGTCTTATGTTTTGATTCTGACGAGGCAGGCAACAAGGCAGCAAAGCAGGTAGCATCTTTGTTTGAACCTGATCAATGTAAGATCGTAAACCTTACTGACTACAAGGATGCTTGTGATTACCTTATCAAAGGTAAGCGCGAAGACTTTACCCGTGCATGGTGGAACGCTAAGATGTACACACCAGCAGGTATTCTTAACCTAGCTGACATGGGTGATGCATTGTATGATGAGGGTAGCTACAAGACCTGCTCATATCCTTGGCAAGGCATGAACGATAAGCTGTATGGTATACGTACAGGTGAGTTAGTAACCTTCACCGCAGGTACAGGTACTGGTAAGTCTAGTGTTATCAGAGAGTTACAACACCATGTACTCATGAACACAGATGAAAACATTGGTGTCATTTCTTTGGAAGAGAATGTACGTTCAACTATCTTCCACCTCATGTCAGTAGAAGCTAACGCTAGATTGTACATCCGAGAAGTACGTGAACAGTTTAGTCGTGGTGACTTGGAGAAGTGGCAAGAAGCTACGGTAGGGACACGTAGGTTCTATGCCTTCGATCACTTTGGTAGCATGAAGACTGATGAGATACTTGCACGTATCAGGTACATGATCAAAGCACTGGACTGTAAGTGGATATTCCTTGATCACCTATCGATCCTTGTGTCAGGCTTGGAAGGTGATGATGAGCGTAGGAACATTGATAACTTGATGACTAAGCTACGATCTATAGTAGAAGAAACTAACGTAGCCTTGTTGCTTGTGTCTCACTTACGTAGGACAGGTGCAGACAAGGGACATGAAGACGGGAAAGAGGTGTCGCTCGCCCACCTCCGCGGGAGCCAGAGCATCGCTCAGTTGTCGGACGGGGTGGTTGCTATGGAAAGAAACCAACAATCTGATGATCCTAATGTTGCTAACACTACTACCATACGAGTGCTAAAGAATAGGTATAGTGGTGACACTGGTGCAGCGTGTCATCTGTTCTTTAACAATGACACAGGACGCTTGACAGAGGTAGATAGTTTAGGTAAGGATGGGGATGGTGAAGAAGAGATTGAGTTGTAGATGGATGTAGTTCTAGACATAGAAACTGATAGCTTAGATGCTACAGTTATACACTGTATTGTAGCTAAAGAAAGAGAGTCAGGAAAGTTTCATGTTTGGAAAGAAAAAGAATGTTATAAGTACTTTCCCCTATTTGCTAAGAGAGTAAACAAGTTTATAATGCATAATGGGATATCATTTGATGCTCCAATTGTTAACAGATTAACAGGGACAAAGATCAAACTGTCACAAGTAGAAGACACTTTGATCCTGTCTCAGTTGATTGATCCAGTGCGAGAAGATGGGCATTCTCTTCAAGCATGGGGTAAAAGATTTGATTACCATAAGATAAACTTTAAAGACTTCGATCACCTGTCTGAAGAGATGATCACTTATTGTAAAAGAGATGTGGACATAACTGAACGGGTATGGATTAATCTACAACAAGATATAAAAAATATTGGCAGACGATCTATTGATCTTGAATATAAGATTAGATCGTTAGTCAGTAAACAAGAAAGGAATGGGTTTACCCTTGATTTACAGAAAGCAGTTGGCCTTAACGCACGGTTACAAGACAAGTCAGATGTGTTACAAGGAGAAGTTCAAACAAGATTTGTTCCTATTCCTGTGGCGGTTAAAGAGATTACACCTCGTTACAAAAAAGATGGCAGTCTTTCTGTTGTGGGTCTGCGGCATATACAAGACCCAACAACAGTTGGAGGACCGCATACTTCCATTGACTACCAGACATTTAATCTTTCCTCCCGTCAACAGATCGTTCGTAGACTAGTAAGTCTAGGATGGGAACCTAAGAAACATACAGAAAAAGGACAAGCAATCGTAGATGAATCTGTGCTTCGGGAAGTTAAGATACCTGAAGCACAGATGATTGCAGAATATCTAACTCTAAAGAAGCGTATTGCACAGATCAAATCTTGGATAGCTGCACTACACGAAGATGGAAAAGTACATGGACAAGTTCTTACACTACGTGCAATCTCTGGAAGAATGGCACATCACTCGCCTAATATGGCGCAAGTTCCTGCAAGTTACTCTCCCTATGGTAAAGAGTGTAGAGAGTGCTGGACCGTTGGAGATACAAATAATGTTCTTGTTGGTTGTGATGCTTCTTCGCTTGAGTTACGTGCATTAGCACACTATCTTAACGATCCTAAATTCACCAGTGAAGTAGTAGATGGTGACATCCATACATCAAATCAAAAGAATGCTGGCCTAGATACACGTGATCAGGCTAAGACATTCATCTATGCATTTATTTTTGGTGCTGGTGCAGCTAAGATAGGTAGTGTAGTAGGTGGTACAGCACAGGATGGTCAGCGTCTTATAGATACTTTCCTATCTAACGTACCAGCATTAGCTGTGCTTAGAGAAAGAGTTGACAAAGCTAGTCGTAAAGGTTATCTTATTGGACTTGATGGCAGGCATTTAAAAGTACGTAACCAACATGCAGCAGTTAATTTATTAATACAAGGAGCAGGTGCTGTCATATGTAAGCAGTGGTTAGTAGATATAGATATTCTTTTACGTAAGAATAAAATGAATGCTCACTTAGTTGCATCTATACATGATGAATATCAGCATGAAGTATTTAAACCACATGCTAAAATATTTGGAGAGTTAACTAAACAAGCAATGAAGGAAACAGAAAGGAAGTTACAAGTAAAATGCCCATTGGACAGCGAGTACAAGATCGGCCAGAATTGGTCAGAGACTCACTAGTAACTCTTAACCCTACAGAATTAAAGGTAAGTGATTTTATAGGTAAGTCTCGCAACAAACAAAATAGAGGAGCAGGTATATACGATGCTGCTGTAGCAGACACACATAAAATAGATACTCTTGGAGCAGAGGCAGAGTTAGCATTCGCTAAGATGTCTGATATGTATCCTAAAGATTTCTTAGTCTTAAAACCTAAGTCAAAAGCTAAAGGTACTGATAATGGTGACCTTACAGTAGATGGTATTAGTATTGATGTTAAAGCTACCACACATGAGAAAGGTATGTTACTGTCTACGTCAAAGCATACATCTGGCATAGAGTTATTTGCTTTGATGGTTAAGAAAGGAGAAGACACGTTCCAACTTAAAGGATTCATGCTTGCTGATGAGTTAGCTACACAAGGAAGATTTGGTAGAGCAGGAGGTAAGCTACGTCGTCCAGCATATGTAGCATATCAAGATGAATTGTATAGCTATGCGGAGGCAGTAGAGCGTTTAAAATATAGAGACAGAGAAAAATTAAAGAAAGGAGTTGACACTTAGTCAATGTTAGTGTAAGTTACAAACTTAATGATCAAGTCACAACAGAGTGGCACAACCAAAAGGAACTATAAAATGGACGTTAATATTATTTCTGGTAAGGCATACTGGGCAAGTCTCGCTCAACCTAACACTACCTTTGAACCTGTATGGTGTGTAGATGTATGTCTTGATGAAGACACCAAAAAGAAAGTAGAAAGTTTGGGTGTAGTCATTCAGAATAAAGGTGATGACCGTGGAGACTTTGTAAAGATTAAACGAAAGGTCCATAAGAAAGATGGTTCGGAACGTCCGTCACCTATTATTAAAGATTCTCAGAACAACACTTGGGATGGTAGCCTTGTAGGTAATGGTAGTTTGGTTAATGTTAAATTCTCTACCTATGATTGGACCTATGCAGGTAAGAGTGGAGTAGCTACAGACCTGATGGGAGTACAGGTTGTTGATCTAATCTCGTATGGTGGAGATGGATCAAACTTTGATACTGTAGATGGTGGTTATACAGTAGCTTCACAAGATAAAGAGGGAGAAGAAGTACCGTTCTAAGTAGTTGCACTAGGGTCTGCTGATCTTATCGAAGAATATTATTGATAAGACTATGGGCAGTATTTGTAACAGGTGTGGAGAGGGACTGTTACTTTAATTAAACAGTTAAATAGGAGAGTCAAATGCTAATTGGATTAGGATTGATATTTATCTTTGGTACTTACCTTATTACAGATGTAGATGATGGGTTTGTTAGCAAAGCTGTTGAACAAGTAAAGCAAGGACACAATTTGGAATATATAGGTCGAACTGAATGGCCTAAAGAAAAGTCAAAAGCCTTTGTACTTAAAGATGATAATGGTACTAAGAGGTATGTTTATTTTAAACTCACTAAACCTACTGACGAAGGTAAGTAATGAAGACCGCTCTGATTACAGGAGGATCAGGTCAAGATGGTTTTTATCTTACTGAGTTTCTTTTAGAACAAGACTACGAAGTCCACTCTATTATTCGCAGGTCATCTGTAGATAATTTATCTAGGATAAAAAACATAAGTAGTAATTCAAATTTCCATACATCCTATGGAGATTTGACTGATACGTCAGGTCTATTAAAGATTATTAAAGATACTAAACCTGATGAGATATACAACCTTGCTGCACAATCAGATGTAAGAATATCATTTGATATACCAGAGTATACAGGAGATGTAGACGGACTAGGAACTACTCGACTGCTGGAGTGTATCAGAACTTTAGGTATAGTAGACACCTGTAAATTCTATCAGGCTTCTACGTCTGAACTGTACGGTAAGGTACAAGAAGTACCACAGACAGAGACTACTCCCTTCTATCCACGTAGTCCTTACGGTGTAGCTAAACAGTATAGCTACTGGATGGTAAAGAATTATCGAGAAGCTTATGGGATGTATGCTTGCAATGGTATTCTTTTCAATCATGAATCTCCATTGCGAGGAGATAATTTTGTTACACAAAAAATTGTTAAGGGTGTAATAGATATCATGCTAGGCAGGAAAGACTACCTTACCGTAGGTAATCTGAATGCTCAACGTGATTGGGGACATGCCGCTGACTATGTAAAAGGTATGTGGCTTATGATGCAGCAAGATAAACCAGAAGATTATGTTCTTGCTACAGGTAAGACACACTCAATAAAAGAATTGATTGAGTATGGTTTTAATAAATATCTTGGTGTCCAACTTCAATGGGAAGAGAAAGGTGTAAATGAAATAGGGTTTGACATCAAAGAAAATTCAGAGTATAAAGGTATCCTAGTTAATTGTAGTCCTGAGTTTTTTCGACCAACAGAAGTTGATCTATTGTTGGGTGATCCTACCAAGGCAGAAAAAGAACTAGGATGGGAAAGACAGTATTCTTTCTATGATCTAATTGATGAGATGTTTGAGTATCAACTTGAAAAGGAATAAGTATATTGACTACTGATCAAAAAGTTCTACGTGCATTGCAGAAACGAATGCGTGTTACTCGTAAGACTGCTATCCAACAGGGGTGGGCAGAGAACCTCACCGCTTCTATTGCTTCGCTACGTAAGCGTGGTCACAACATTGATACTATGACTGCTAAGACACCCGAGGGTGAGAGTTATACACGTTACCGTTTGAACGAAGTTTAAAAGGAATAAACAGAATGAACAATAAAAAAATAGATACACTGGTGGAAGATATATATTCACTCTTCACGTCTGATGAAGAAGTAAATGTATCCCCAGATGATCTATCTAAACTCGCAGAAGAGATTGTTCATTCTGTTTCCTTTGCGTTAAAAGAAAACCATAAGAAGAAGAAGACACTAAGGTTATCTCTTATTGGTCATCCTGATAGAAAAATTTGGTACAACTTAAATAAAGAAGGAGAGAGTACAGAAGAAGGCTTGAAAGGAAACGACTACATAAAATTCTTATATGGTCATATCCTTGAAAGCCTTCTGGTATTCTTATGTAAGTCAGCAGGACATCCTGTTACAGACCAACAAAAAGAATTAAAAATTGGAGGTGTTGTAGGTCATCAAGATGCTAGAGTAGATAATGTCTTAGTAGATTTTAAGAGTGCGTCCAGCTTCTCCTTTAAAAAGTTTAAGGAAGGTGCTATATTTACAGATGATCCATTCGGATACATAGCACAGCTATCTGCATACGCTCAGGCTAACAAGGTGAAAGAAGCAGGATTTGTAGTTATAGATAAGTCTAGTGGAGAAATAACATATTGTCCTGTTCATCACATGGAGATGATAAATGCAGAAGAAAGAATCAATCATCTTAAAAAGATGGTCAAGTCTCCTATTCTACCTGATAGGTGCTATGATGATATTCCTGATGGTAAGTCTGGCAATCGCCGCCTTGCTGTTGGGTGTGTTTTTTGTGAGCATAAACATGATTGTTGGTCTAGTGCTAATGGTGGTAAAGGATTGCGGAACTTCAAGTATGCAAATAGTTCAAAGTTTCTTACACACGTAGAACGTACCCCTGATGTAGAAGAAATTTATGGTTGAGAGATATAGGTCAGGAAGCGAACGGACTACAGCGGGTTACTTAAAAAGTATAAAAGTTAAATATGAATTTGAACCATACTACATACCGTATATGTGGATCGAATCTAAAAGATATCTACCTGATTTTGTCCTACCTTCAGGTATTGTATTAGAAGTTAAGGGTAGGTTCACACTAGAAGATAGGAAGAAACATTTATTCCTAAGAAAATCTAATCCTGATCTTGATGTACGGTTTGTATTTGATAGACCAGCTAGTAAATTATACAAAAGGAGCAAGTCAACTTATGCAGATTGGTGCAACAAACATAATTTTTTATACTGTAAACTTTCTGATGGTTTACCTGACAGTTGGTTAAATGAGCAAAAAAGAAAACCTTCTAGTAGAGATAGAGAAGTTAGTAGAAAATCAAAAGGCACCGCCTCAACAACTACTATTCCTTAGCGTCTTGCTACAAGCAATGTTAGATGCTACTAAACCAGAACATCTTAAAGAATCTAAAGAGTCTATAGTCTCTCGTAACAATGCTAAAGCATGGTTCTTTGCATCCGTAGGTGTGACATCAGAAGATTTCTCTACGGTATGTGATGTAGCAGGTGTTGATCCTGCCTATGTAAGAAGCTTTGCTTATAAAGTTCTTAAATCTAAAGAGATAAAATATGTACGTAAAAGAATCAATGCAGTCCTTACATTCGACTAGGAGAAATAAAATGGATAGAGACTCAGAGATAGCACAGCTATATGCTACGCTTCCTAACTTTAAGTTTGAAGAAGGAGATTATATAGACGAGATACATGAGTATGTTTCTTCTACTTATAAGGAACACTATGCAAAAGGTAAGTACCAAGCCACTGATGTTATACTCGATAGTGGTCATGGTGAAGGGTTTGTCATGGGTAACATACTAAAGTACTGGAAAAGATATGGTAACAAAGAAGGAAAGAATAGAAAGGACTTGTTAAAGATTATTCACTATGCCATAATCATGCTTTATGTACATGATAGCATAACTAAAGGAGTATAAATTAATGCCCACCTTCCGCTCTAATGAAAATCCAATGTTTCGTTCTAAGTTTAGCGAGGATATTTTCAAACATAAGTATGCTCATCATGGTTGTGAAACGTGGGCAAGCCTAGCATCTGTACTAGTTGATGATGTATGTACACCTCAGTTAAAGCAAGATGAAAAAGACCAGCTAAAAGAATATATTACTGATCTAAAGTTTATACCGGGTGGTCGTTATCTCTACTACGCAGGTAGACCAAACAAATTTTTTAATAATTGTTATCTCTTACGTGCAGAAGAGGATACACGTGAGGACTGGGCAGACCTTTCATGGAAGGCAGAGTCATGCTTAATGACAGGCGGTGGTATTGGTGTAGACTATTCTGTTTATCGTGAGGAAGGTCGTATTCTTGCAGGTACTGGTGGTCTTTCATCTGGTCCTATCCCTAAGATGTTAATGTTAAATGAAATTGGTCGAAGAGTTATGCAGGGTGGTAGTCGTAGGTCTGCTATCTATGCCAGTCTTAACTGGAAGCATCCTGATATTGATAAGTTTCTTACCAGTAAGAACTGGAATGATATGCCTGTTGGTAACACAGGATTTACTATTGGTCAGGTTAAGGAACAAGACTTTAACTTTGTTGCACCAATGGACATGACAAATATTAGTGTGAACTATGATACTGAATGGCTTTTAAATTATTGGGAGACTGGGGATGTTGGGAATACTTTTAGGCAGAATGTCAAACAAGCTTTACGTACCGCTGAACCGGGATTTAGTTTCAACTTCTTTGATAAAGAAAACGAAACACTTCGCAACGCTTGTACTGAAGTTACCTCGGAAGATGATTCAGATGTTTGTAATTTAGGATCAGTTAACTTAGGCAGGGTAGATACTCTTAAAGAGTTTAAAGATATTGTACACCTAGCAACTAAGTTTCTTATATGTGGTACGCTTAAAGCCAAGCTACCTTATGATAAGATATATGATGTACGTAAAAAGAATCGTAGGCTAGGTTTAGGTTTGATGGGAATGCACGAGTGGTTGATCAAGCGTGGTTCTAAGTATGAAGTTACTGACGAACTTCACCAGTGGTTAGGAGTTTATAAAGGAGTAAGCGATGATACTTCTAAGAAGACTGCTGATGAAATGGACTTGAGTAGGCCAGTAGCTAATCGTGCTATCGCACCTACAGGATCAATAGGTATTCTTGCAGGTACTAGCACAGGTGTAGAACCTATCTTTGCTGTATCTTATAAGCGTAGGTACTTGAAAGCTGGTACACGGTGGCACTATCAGTATGTAGTAGACAGTGCAGCACAAGAGTTGATTGATCTATATGATACCAGACCTGAAGATATTGAGTCTGCTCTTGATCTTGCGGAAGATTATAAGAGGCGTATGAAATTTCAAGCAGACGTTCAAGATTACGTAGATATGTCCATCTCTTCTACTATTAATCTACCATCATGGGGAAGCAAGCTTAACAATGAAGATACAGTAAAAGAATTTACTGATACTCTTGCTTCTTATGCACACCGCTTACGTGGGTTTACTGTATACCCTGACTCATGTCGTGGTGGACAACCACTAACATCTGTACCTTATAAAGAAGCTGTTGATAAGTTAGGAGAAGAGTTTGAAGAAGGACTAGAGACACATGATATTTGTGACATCACAGGACACGGGGGCAGTTGTGGAGTTTAATGAATAGTTATCATTGTTTTAAAGAAGAGTTACCTAAAGAACTTTGTAAAGGGTTAGCTACTATAGGTAAAGAACTAGATAAAGAAGAAGCTAAAGTCTTTAAAGAAGGCAGTGATGTTGATATGAAGGAGGTTAGAAACAATAGGGTAGCTTGGTTAGAAAATCCTGAGTTGACTAGCATCCTACAACTTTATGTAGAGAAGGCTAACATAGACGCAGGCTGGAATTTTAATATCAATTGTTTTGAAACACCTCAAGTTTCTTTTTATGGTAAGGGTCAGTTCTATGACTGGCATATGGATACAGGAGTAGAGACATCTGCTGATCCTTTCGTAAGAAAACTTTCTCTTAGTCTAACTCTTGATGATGATTTTAAAGGAGGAGACTTTCAAGTACAAGACTGGGTACATCCTCAAGCTAGTAAGAAATTCTCTACGTTAAAAGATATGCGTAGGATAGGAAGCATAGCTGTCTTCCCTGCCTTCATGTTTCATCGAGTAACTAAAGTTAAAGAAGGTGAACGATCCTCGCTAGTCTGTTGGTTTAGAGGTGAACCTTTTAGTTAACTTTTTTCTTGACAACTAATATATATTATAGTATTCTATTCGATACGGTACAACTATTAGGGTGAAAACTTTAGCTGTATGTCGGAGTAATTAAGAAATGAAAATAGATACCAATAAAATTATTGAGAACTTAAAGAAGGTACACGATCCAGAAATAAGTATCAATGTCTTCGATCTTGGTTTGATATATGATATAAAGATTGAAGAGAACAACGCATGGGTTACAATCACACACACACTTACAAGTGCTTGGTGTGGTTTTGCTGATGAGATTGCAGAGAATATAAGGCTGGCTGGGTACGTACCGGGAGTGGAACACGTTGAAGTTGTAACAACATTTGAACCACCCTTTACGATGGACAGTGTGTCAGAGGAAGTCAAGATGACAATGGGTTGGTGAGGATACTATAACATTAACATAGAAGGGTTTCATGAGTAAATTACCTACAGTTTATATTGGTTACGATCCTAAAGAAGATTTATATTATCGAGTACTAGAATATTCTATTAAGAAATATTCTTCTGAACCTATTAATATAGTACCTATTAAACAAGATAAGCTAAGACGTATGGGTATGTACCACAGGAACGGTGTACTAGATAACGGACAGGAAGTAGATACCTTTGATCGTAAACCTTTCTCAACTGAGTTTAGTTTTACAAGATTTCTTGTACCTTTTCTAAACCATTTAGATGGTCAAGCTTTATTCATGGATTGTGATATGTTTGTTCGTGGAGATATCATGGAAGTCTTTCACAATGATACTAAGACTAATGCTATTTCTTGTGTGAAGCATACCCATGTACCTAATGATGAGAAAAAGATGGATGGGAAATTACAACAAAGTTATTTTAGAAAGAACTGGTCAAGCTTTGTTCTATGGAATTGTGATCATCCTGAAATAAATGAACTGACAGTATCAGATGTTAATACTAAATCAGGTGCTTGGCTACATTCTTTTTACTGGTCAGAAAATATTGGAAGCTTGCACGAGAAATGGAATTGGTTAGACGGTCATAGCTCTGAGAGTATTCAGCCTAAAGCAGTACACTTTACTACAGGAGGACCACTCTTTAGGAACTGGGAAGGCAAGAGGGATATAGATAATTTCTATGCTAAAGAATGGCAAGAGTTATGTTATGAGATGAAACAGAATGAAGGATACTAAGACATATGATTAATTTCGTTACCTCGTTTAGTGGGAAAAACTATACTACTTATGCTAAGAGTATGCTTGAATCAGTAGTAGAGCATTGGGAAGATGATGTAAAACTGGTCGCGTACTATGACACCTGTAGTGAAGAGCAGATCGCACAGTTTCCTAAGTCACCTCTTATTGAATACAGAGACTTGGACTTAGTAGAAGATCGTACTTCTTACCTTGATCGTATGAAGCACCATGATGGTACAGAGAATGGTCAGATGGAATACAACTGGCGTATGGATGCTTTGAAGTGGTGTCATAAAGTATACGCCTTGACTGATTACTTCATGGAAATTTCTGAAGATGAGATTAAAGGTGGTTGGTTAATCTGGATGGATGCAGACGTAATCACACACAGTAAGCTTAATGAAGAAATATTGTTTGAGTCTTTCCCTAAAGATTCAGAGTTAGTACATCTTGGTAGAAAAGATATTGACTTTAGTGAGACAGGCTTCATTGGTTTTAATCTTGACTATCAAATGCCTCACTACTTTCTTGCAGACATTCGAGGATGCTATGACATTGGAGAAGTTATAGCTTACCGTGAATGGACTGATGCCTTTATTATGACTCGCTTCATTAACATATATGCAGCACATGGTATGAAAGTTCATAACCTTACACCAGATGCTAAAGGACTGGCTGTCTTTGAACAGTCTTCTTTAAATAAATTTATGATGCATTACAAGGGTGATCGTAAGCAGGAAGTAATGTCTGAGCAAGGCTTTTCACAGGACGTAGTACTACCTCGTTATGGTCAGCTTGCTACGCTAGTGCGTAGTTACAATCCTAATAAGATTGTAGAGATTGGTACATGGAATGGTGGTAGAGCAATTGAGATGGCACTAGCTTCCTTTGAGACGATAGATAAGTTTCATTACATTGGCTTTGATTTGTTTGAAGAAGCTACTGATGAGACAGATAAGCTTGAACTAAATATTAAGCAACACAATACTTATGATGCAGTCTTTAATCGACTCACTGAATTTACAGAGAAGATGAAAGAGAAGGGTAAAACTTTTACCTTTAAACTACATAAGGGTAACTCACGTGATACACTGAAAAAGGCTAAGAAAGAATTAAAGAAAGTTCCTTTTGCTTTTATTGATGGTGGACATAGTGAAGACACAATTAAAAGTGACTACGATAATCTAAAACATATCCCTGTCATAGTGTTTGATGACTTCTATTCTAAGGATCAGAATGGTCATACAGTCTCTCAAGATAAGGTAGGTGTTAATAAACTTATTCGTGATGAGATGGAAGGCAAGCGTATGCATGTGCTACCATCACAGGATAAAGTATCTGGTGGTGGTCTAGTACATCTAGCTGTCCTTCTTAACAATTCAAAGTTAAAAGATATTCCTATTGAACTTAGGCGTATACCTATTATCGTTCATCCTAAAGACTGCGTACCCAAGGATGATATTGTAGATAATATTAATGCTAACTTAAAACTTATAGATAATTGGGATAGTGTTCAACAATACTATGGACATTCTGAAAATGCTATCATAGTATCAGGAGGTTTTTCTATTGACTTTGATAAGATAAAAGAATTACAAAAAGAAACTAACGCTAAAATAATATGTGTTAAGCACAGCTATCCTAAACTACTAGATGCTGGTATCAAACCTTGGGGTTGTGTTATACTTGATCCTCGTACCATTGAAGGAGAAAGTACTCATGGTATTGTACGTAAAAGTTTGTTTGAGAACATAGACCCTAGTACTAAATTCTTTATCGCGTCTATGACTGAACCTTCAGTAACTGAATACATTATTGAACGAACATCAAATGTATATGGGTGGCACGCTTACTCAGAAGCTATCAAAAATAGAATTAGTAATAAAGATGACTATGAAGAAGAAGAACAAATTAAAATACCTGATGATGTAACCTTTGTTACAGGTGGTACGTGTGCAGCCATGAGAGCAATAGGTATGCTACATATCTTTGGGTTTAGAAACTTTCATCTGTTTGGTTTTGATTGTTCTGTTCCAGATATTTCTGAAAAAGAACAAAAGGAAACTCTATTTGATGGTAAGGTTAAGTACATGAAGGTAGAGATTAACGAAAAAGAATTTTGGACTACCGGGGAATTGTTAGCAATGGCGCAAGACTGTGAACAATTGTTTGATGCTCCTCAAATAGATATGAACGTAGAGTTTTATGCTAAACACAATACCTTGGCACAAGAAGTTTATTCGTCATCTCGTCACGGTAATAAGAAATACTACTCCAGTACGTTTAACTCATAACAAAAGGAAATTACCATGCTAGAAAATATCACAAGTAACTTAGACCTTATTGTACCTACTCTTACAGGTATCATCACTATTGCCAGTATCTTTATTGCAGGTACTCGTACACCTGATCCAGATACTATTCTCGGAAAGATATATAAAGCAGTAGAGTTTCTTAGCCTTACTATTGGCAAGGCAAAACAAACAGGTACTAAACCTGTAGTAGTAGAAGAAGTACCAACGGTTAAAGGTAAGATTAAGGTAGTAAAAGAAAAGTAATGTGGTCTATTCTTTCTCCTATATTTAATTTCTTTACAAAAATACTTCCTTTAGTATTTGCTTTTAAAGCAGGTAAAGATAGTTCGAAAAAGAAAGAACTAGAAGTAGCAGTAGACAATGCAAATGAAAGAAACAAAATTGAAAACAAAGTTAACAAGCTTTCTGATGATGATGTTTCTAAGCAGTTGCGGAAGCGTTGGAGGAGAGGCGGCATTCTGTAGTTGGTCCTTTCCAATTCTAATCAGTGATGCTGACTCTCTCTCCAACGAAACTGCTAGACAACTATTAAGTCATAACCTAACATGGGAAAAATTCTGTGACTAAAGAATTAAATCTTAAACAAGAAAAGTTCTGTCAAGCATACGTCTTATATAGGAATGCTACTGAGTCAGCTAAGATTGCTGGTTACTCTGATGTGTCTGCACATACACAAGGTCATAGACTAGTACAGCGTAATGATATACAGGAAAGAATTGAAGAGTTAGAAAAAGAATTAGAAACTAATATTGATGTCATCACTGAGATTGAAAATCAATATACATATGCTAA
>TARA_R100001369_G_scaffold4044_1_pt1 | contig 20518 bp, 15 predicted proteins | sample TARA_R100001369 | Tara Oceans TARA_R100001369 (sample SAMEA2621528) | marine metagenome | biome: marine biome (ENVO:00000447); feature: surface water layer (ENVO:00002042); material: "saline water (ENVO:00002010), including plankton (ENVO:xxxxxxxx)" | depth 5 m | reverse complement strand
CGCTATAAAGAGCCACCTTATCCAACGTCGTATGACTTCTTAAGGTATTTAGAACCTCAAGTTCCAGATTCGCTAAATTATCTAATCACAGATTGGTTTAAGGAAATCACCTTATACGATAATCGCTTAAAAGAGGCGAATTACAAAATCTTAGATAACGGAAAGTATGAAGTGACGATGGAGATTGAAAGCTCAAAAATAAAATCTGACAGCCTAGGAAACGAAACTAAAACAGCGATTAACGATTGGATAGATGTTGGTTTCTTTATGGATGATGATGAAGATCGTTTATACCAACAAAAACGTGTAAAGTTCAATAAAGAAAAGTCCTCAATTACAATGCAATTAGATTCGCTTCCTGTAAAAGCGGCTATTGATCCGAGGCATATTTTAATAGACCGTGTGTATTCAGATAATATTAAAAGTATAAGTTTAGAAGAGTAACTAGCAAAAGGACGTCGGTTCGAGTGTTTTATTTGAGATACGCTAAAAAATGTATCGAGAACCTGATGTATGACTTCTCGATACAAATCTTCGTCACTCAGATGCAATCGAAATGACGGATTATATTTAAAAGAACACCCTTTCTATATTTTAGATAGGGTGTCGTCTTTTTTATCAATTATAGAACTATTATTATTCATTTAAAGTTTCAAAATAGCCTCTCATAGGCTCAAAATAACTTTCTTCCCAACCATTTTTATAATGCTCACCAGATTCTGGTACATTAGTATGTTTTAAGGTTAAAGTCGTTTCTTCTTCCTGCTCAGAAAGTGAAATTTCAATTTGAGAATCACCTTCATCATCTTCAAAATCAATAGTTCGCCAAGATTGAACTATCTTATGATATGGTTTTAACTCAATATTCTGCCCTATAATATAACCTTCCCAGGCTGTAAACGTTTCCCCTACTTTATCAGAAACGAAAGCAGCTCCACCAGTCATTTTAGTATGGCGCTGGGTGCTTAACCAAGATTTATAAATTTGTTTTGCTGTTGCCTTAATCTGTATTATCAATGTAAACTCCATAACGCTCAATTATTATATTTCTTTGGTTAAACTTTTGTTCCTAATAAATATAACTAATTTTGCATTATGATAAAAGCATTGCAACTACGCATTAATTTACACCAAGAAGGAAAACCTGATGGATTGCTTAATAAAGCAGCTTATGATTTGGGGATGAAACCTTCTGAAATTTCTGGAATTAAAATTCTAAGAAAATCTATTGATGCGCGCAAGCGAAATATCATGTTTAACTATAAAGTTGAAGTTTATATTAACGAACCTGTACCTGAAACTTCAGACTATACGTTTGATTATAAAGATGTGTCTAGTGCCAAGCCTATTCACATCATTGGTTTTGGACCAGCAGGCATGTGGGCAGCATTACGTTGCATAGAACTAGGCTTTAAACCAATTGTCTTAGAGCGTGGTAAAAACGTGAGAGATCGTCGTCGTGATTTAAAAGCTATAAATCAAGATCATAATGTAAATGAAGATTCTAACTATTGCTTTGGTGAAGGAGGTGCAGGAACTTATAGTGATGGTAAACTTTACACACGTAGTTTAAAACGTGGAGATGTTAGACGAATTTTTGAAAACTTAGTTTATCATGGTGCGACAGAGCAAATATTAATAGATGCCCATCCACATATTGGCACTAACAAACTGCCTAAGGTTGTTCAAAATATTAGAGAAAATATAATAAAATTTGGTGGCGAAGTTCATTTTGAAACTAGAGTTTCAGATTTTACTTTAAAGGATAATAAAATTAAAGCTATTCAACTTCAAAATGGAAATGAACTTGCTGTAGAAAAAGTTATTCTTGCAACAGGTCATTCTGCGAGAGATATATTTTACTTATTGAATGATAAAAAGATAGCGTTAAAAGCAAAATCTTTCGCAATGGGAGTTCGTGTAGAGCATCCTCAAGACATTATTGATGGTATTCAGTACCACTGTAAAGGCGAACAACGAGATGAATTGCTACCAGCAGCAGCTTATAGTTTGGTACAACAAGTAAATGATAGAGGTGTCTATTCATTTTGCATGTGTCCTGGAGGGTTTATAGTACCTGCAGCGACAGCCAACGGTGAAGTTGTAGTAAATGGGATGTCACCTTCTAAACGAAATAATAAGTTTGCTAATTCTGGTATTGTAACTGAGATTAACGCAGATAAAGATTTATATAAATACGAACACTTCGGAGCGTTAAAGGCTCTAGAATATCAAAAAGACTTAGAGCGTTTAGCCTTTACAGCTGGTGGAAGAAGTCAAGCTGCTCCAGCACAGCGCTTAACTGACTTTGTTGAAGGTAAATTATCGACAAGCCTAAATGAAACATCGTACCAACCAGGTTTAAAGTCATCTCCAATGCATTCTTTATTACCTAAGCTAATCGGTAGTTCTCTACGTAAAGGATTTAGAGCGTTTGGTGATAAAATGAGAGGCTATTACACAGAAGAAGCTAATATTATTGGTGTAGAATCACGTACCTCATCACCTGTAAATATTCCAAGAACAGAAACCTTAGAACATCCTGAAATCTCAAATTTATATCCTTGTGGTGAAGGTGGTGGATATGCTGGCGGAATCGTTTCTGCTGCAATGGATGGTGAACGTTGTGCGGAAGCGGCAACTTCTAACTTATAAGTTTAATATTATTCCTATTTTTGCAACTCAAATTAAAAAAAATGAACGCATATATATTTCCAGGTCAAGGAGCTCAATTCTCAGGAATGGGTTTAGATTTATACGAAAACTCACCTTTAGCACAAGAGCTATTTGAAAAAGCAAATCACATCTTAGGCTTTCACATTACAGATATAATGTTTGAGGGGACTGCTGAAGACCTAAAAGAGACTAAAGTAACACAACCAGCTATCTTTTTACATTCGGTAATCTTAGCTAAAACTTTAGGAGATACTTTTAAACCAGATATGGTTGCTGGTCATTCACTCGGAGAATTTTCAGCTTTAGTTACTGCTGGTGCTTTAACCTTTGAAGATGGACTTAAATTAGTATCGCAACGTGCTCAAGCCATGCAAAAAGCTTGTGAATTACAACAAAGTACTATGGCTGCAGTTTTAGGTTTAGATGATGCTATCGTAGAAAAAATATGCGCGACAATAAAAGGTGTTGTCGTTCCTGCAAACTACAATTGCCCTGGGCAATTAGTGATCTCTGGTGACGTTGATGCTATTAACAGCGCTTGTGAAGCACTTAAAGAAGCAGGAGCAAGACGCGCTTTGGTATTACCAGTTGGTGGAGCTTTTCACTCTCCACTAATGGAGCCTGCTCGTGAAGAATTGGCAGCTGCAATAGAAAACACAACATTTAGCAAACCAAACTGTCCCATATATCAGAATGTAACAGCATCTGCTATTACTGATGAAAACGAAATAAAAGTTAATTTAATTTCGCAATTAACAGCACCTGTGCGTTGGACACAATCTGTGCAACAAATGATTGAAGATGGAGCTTCACATTTCACAGAAGTAGGTCCTGGTAAAGTTTTACAAGGCTTAGTAAGGAAAATTCATAGAGAGGCAGAAACTGCTTCTGCAACTTTTAAAACTAACGCTTAATCTCACTATTGTTTTGAATAGAAACTTATTTATAGTAGTACTTATTATTTTTAATATTGTAATAGACCAAATCTCTAAAGTTATAGTTAGAACAACTATGATTAAAGGTGGCAGAGGGCAAATAGATGTTATACAAGATTATTTTCAGCTCATTTGGGTAGAAAATAAAGGTGCGTTTTTAGGTATGGGCAGTGATATGAACCCAACGTTAAAACTTATATTTCTATTGATTCTTCCAACCCTAGTACTTGTCTATGTGATTTATTATATTGTAAAAACAAAAGAATTAGACCGCTTAAGTCTTATCGCCTTTTGCTGCATTATAGGTGGCGGAATTGCTAATGTATTTGATCGTATTGTCTATGGCGAAGTTACTGACTTCTTCTTTATCAACTTAGGAGGCGTATTTAAAACAGGTATTTTTAATGTTGCCGATCTTTCTGTAACTACAGGAATGATTATGCTATTCTTCAGTGGGTTTTCTCAAAGAAATAAAGGGAAAATAATACACGACTCTAAATAGATATCACTTATACTAAAGGAAATCTTTAGTGATTAACGCGCTAAACGGCAATCATCACAATCTTTAACTTCACCATAATAAGTCTCACGATATTTATGAAGTGTTTTGTAAGGAATACTTAAAAATTGCTTTTTAATATAGGTAACATTAGTTTGTAATACACCCATCTTTTTTGTAAAGCGACCTTCGACTTTGGTCTCTCTTTTAATACTTATCAGTTTCATGTTTCTCAATTATCATTAAGAACAAAACAACGAAGACTAATAGCCAGTACCAAGTTAGGTATGTTAAATAATTGTTAAGCTAAAATTTCATTATCATATTGAAAATCAGCTGTTACTATACTTAACAGATTCTTAATAAGTCTTACTTAATCTTAACAGTCTGACAATTTAAGATTTACTAAAAAAGAGTTATTTCTTATAAATTACACCGTTCTTCATCACAAAAGTAACATTCTCCATGGTGGAGATATCTTTTGTAGGGTCAACATTTACAGCAATAATATCAGCTAAGTAGCCTTCTTTAATTTGACCAATTTGGTTTTCCATTTTTAAAATCATTGCATTTGTGACAGTTGCACTCTGAATAGTTTCTATAGCTGGCATTCCTGCTTCTACCATAAAACCAAACTCTTTACCATTGTCCCCATGATAAAATACAGCTGCATCTGTTCCAAAAGCAATACCAACTCCGGCCTTATAAGCCCTACTAAACATATCTTGAATTTTAGGTCCAATATCTAAAGCCTTAGGTACAATAACATCTGGATAGTAATTAGGGATTTTTGCTTTTTCTGACACAAACTTTCCTGCACTAATAGTTGGCACTAAATAGACATCATATTTCTTCATCAACTCCATAGTTTCGGCACTCATTAGAGTTCCATGCTCAATAGTTTTCACACCACCTATAATTGCTCGTTGCATACCTTCATCTCCGTGTGCATGTGCAGCAACATGAAAACCATAATCTTTTGCTGTTTCACAAATAGCTTTAATTTCTTCAACTGTAAACTGAGGATTTTGTCCACTCTTGGCGACACTTAACACTCCACCTGTTGCTGTTATTTTAATTAAATCAGCACCATTTTTATAGCGTTGTCTCACTGCTTTTTTAGCATCGTCTACTCCATTGACCACGCCTTCTTTTGGACCAGGATTACCCATAATACTTCGCTTTGCACCATTGGTTGGATCTGCATGTCCGCCTGTTGTTGCTAAAGCCTTTTCTGCTGTAAATATTCTAGGTCCATTAACTTTATCAGCGTTTATAGCATTTCTAAGTGACACATTAACACCAGAACCTCCTAAATCTCTAACTGTTGTAAAGCCACTCATCAAAGTAATTTCAGCATATTTAACTGAATTAAAAGCCACATCTGCATCATTTAACGTATAATCCTCTAAATAGGATTTTGGATTGGTTTCACTTTCAATATGTACATGCATATCTATCAATCCTGGCATTACGGTCTTGGATTTTAAATCTATAACTAGATCTTTAGAATTCTTTGGACTCACAAAACCATTTTCAACTGAAATAATTTTATTATCAAAAACCACAACCGTTTTTTCTGTAAGTACTTTACCAGATTTAGTATCTATTAATTTACCACAATGTAAATATGTGTTTTGTGCTGTTAATGACACTGTAAAAAGCAGGACTAATGTTCTAAGCAAAGATTTCATATTCAAATTATTTATTTCTAATTTTTTGTTCCCATTTCCAAGCTGAAGCCATAGCATCATCTAGTGTTAATTCTGCTTTCCAACCTAGCACATCGTTTGCTTTTGTTGTTTCAGCATAAATAGATGTGACATCTCCTTCTCTCCTATCCATGATTTGGTATTTCAACTTTTTACCGGAAACTTTCTCAAATGATTCAATTACATCTAAAACCGAACTTCCTTTTCCAGTACCTAAATTAAACACTTCAAAATCATAGTCATTTTTGTTATCTAGCAATCGTTTTAATGCAACCACATGTGCTTTCGCCACATCTACAACATGTATATAATCTCTGACACAAGTACCATCTAGTGTTTTATAATCGTTGCCAAAAACTGATAATTGTTCCCGTATTCCTAACGCAGTTTGTGTAATATATGGCACTAGATTTTGTGGAACACCTATTGGCAACTCGCCTATTTGAGCAGTTGGATGTGCACCAATTGGATTAAAATATCGTAAAGCAATACTGTTTAATTTTTTATTCACTTTACAAGTATCTCTAATAATTTCTTCACCAATTTGCTTTGTATTTCCGTATGGTGATTCAGCTACTTTTATTGCTTCGTTCTCTGTTATTGGTAATATATCTGCTTGACCATAAACAGTGCATGATGAGCTGAAAATAAAATTCTGTTGATTAAGCTCACTTAGTTCTTGTAGCACATAAACCAGCGTGCTAATATTGTTTTCATAATACATTAAGGGTTCTTTTATACTTTCTCCTACTGCCTTTTTTGCTGCAAAGTGAATAACTCCAGCTAAATCATTATATTTTTTGAAAAATGTTTTAACATCTTTTTTTATTTTTAAATCTAATTTCTGAAACTGAGGTTTTATATCTGTTATAGCTTTAATGCCGTCTAAAACATCTAAAGAAGAATGACTTAAATTATCAATGATAACAACTTCAAAACCTTCTTGCTGTAATTCTACAACAGTATGGGAACCTATGAAGCCTAAACCGCCAGTTACTAAAATTTTCATTTTAAGACTTAGAATTTATAAAGTTTAGAACTGTAGAAGTAATAAATTTTATCTGTTCATCGTCTAGCTCTGTATGCATTGGTAACGATATAACAGATTTTACTAACTCATTTGTTACTTTAAAGTCATCTTCGTTGTAGCGTTCATCTTTATAAGCTTTTTGTCTGTGCAATGGAATTGGATAATATACTCCACACGGTACATTCTTCTCTTGTAAATGCGCAACTAAAGCGTCTCTGTCTACATTAACTAAATTCAAAGTATATTGATGAAACACATGACAATCGCATGTATCACAGATACCATCACATTTGGTTAAACCGCTTGGAGTTGTAATATTTGGATGATTTTTAAAAGCCTCATTATATTGTCTTGCAGCACTTTGTCTGGCATTATTATAAGTATCCAAGTGTGGCAATTTAGCATCTAAAACTGCTGCTTGTATAGAGTCTAAACGCGAATTTACACCAACAACATCATGGTGATAACGCTCGTACATTCCGTGATTTACGATACCTCTTATGGTATGTGCTAAATCATCATCATTAGTGAAAATCGCACCACCATCACCATAACAACCTAAATTTTTAGACGGAAAAAACGAAGTAGATGCGACATGACTGATAGCACCAGTCTTTGTTTTAGAACCATCACCATGCGTATAATCAGCACCAATACCTTGTGCGTTATCTTCAATAACGTATAAGTTATGTTCTTTTGCTAAATCCATAATAGCATCCATTTCTGCAGCTAAACCAAATAGATGAACAGGAACAATAGCTTTAGTATTTGGTGTGATTGCCTTTTTTATAGCATCAACATCTATATTAAAAGTTATAGGGTCTACATCTACTAATACTGGTGTTAATTGTAACAAAGCTATAACCTCAACTGTTGCCGCAAACGTAAAGTCTGCAGTAATCACCTCATCACCTGGTTTTAGGCCTAAACCCATCATTGCTATTTGAAGCGCATCCGTACCATTAGCACACGGGATGACATGTTTTACACCCAAGTAGTCTTCAAGATTTTTTTGAAACTCGTGTACTTTAGGGCCGTTAATAAAAGCAGCACTATTCATCACTTCCTCAATTGAAGGATCTATAATATCTTTAATTTTAGCATATTGACCTTTAAGGTCTACCATTTGAATTTTTTTCATTCTGAAGACTACGTTTAGAGTATTATTAGCACCAAAGAGCTTTAGCGAAAATACGAAATTGTAACTGCTCTAACAACGCATTTAATTGAAAGAAATGTATTTTAGCACAAATATTTATTTTTGAAACTACTCTATTCAATAGGAATTTACTTAGCAAGTTTTATACTAAAACTCCTAGCACTTTTTAATTTCAAATTAGAAAAAGGTGTTATTGGAAGAAGAGAAACATTTAAAAAGCTTGAGAAAGAGATACAAAAAGATGATAAAACATTTTGGTTTCATTGTGCTTCTTTGGGTGAATATGAACAGGGTTTACCCGTTTTTGAAGGTCTAAAAACTAATTACCCAGACTATAAAGTTGTATTGTCTTTTTTTTCACCTTCAGGTTATGAAGTAAGGAAAAATGCAGCAATTGCTGATGTTGTTGTATACCTTCCGTTAGACACTAAAGTAAATGCTAAACGATTTCTAAATTTAGTACATCCGAATTACATCATATTTGTAAAGTATGAAATTTGGCCTAATTTGTTATTAGAAATTAACAAACGTCAACTAAAAAATATATTAATATCTGCTGTATTCAGAAAAAATCAAAGTTTTTTTAAATGGTATGGTGGTTTTATGAAATCAGCACTATTTGGATTTAATCATATTTTTACACAAAACGAAAATTCAAAATTACTGCTTGAAAGAATAGATTACAAAAGTGTTTCTGTTTCTGGAGATACACGTTTTGATCGTGTTTCTAATCAACTAAAAATAGATAATTCTATCTCTTTTATTGAAGAATTTAAAGATGATAAACTGTGTGTGGTCTTTGGTAGTACTTGGCCAGAAGATGACAAACTTTACATAGATTTTATAAATAAATCAAATGGCGACACTAAATTTATTATCGCTCCTCACAATATAAAAGCAAGTTATACCAACTCATTAAAATCTCAACTTAACTTAAAAACTATTTGTTATTCTGAAATGACGAATAAAAATTTAAGCGGATACGATGTTTATATTTTAGACACCATCGGTTATTTAAGTAAAGTCTATAGTTATGCAGATATAGCATACGTAGGAGGTGGAGCTGGCTCAACCGGATTGCACAATATATTAGAACCTGCCGTTTTCGGAATACCTATACTTATAGGAAAACATTACGATAAATTCCCTGAAGCAAAAACACTAATTAATAAAGAAGGAGTAATTTCCGTTAAGGATCGTATTTCGCTAGAAACGTGTTTCGATAAGCTAATAAAAAACAATAATACCAGAGAAAAACAAGGTATTATAAATAAAGGTTTCATTGAAGAAAATCGAGGAGCTGTCATCCAAATCCTTGACCACATTCGTATATAGCTCGTGCTTACAATAATTTGATGATGAAATTATGTTAAAATTTCACTAAAATTAGTATTTTCACAAATTAACAAAAATTAACACTAAAACTATTAAAATGAAAAAAGTTGTATTAAGCTTAGCACTTGTTGCTGTGCTCGGATTATCATTTACTTCTTGTAGAGAAACTAAGGAGAGCGCTGAAGATGCAGTAGAAAATGCAGCTGAAGCTACTAAAGATGCTGCAGATGACGTAATTGATAGCGTTAAAGATGCTGCTGACGCTACAAGTAATGCAGTTGATGGAGCTGTTGATGCTGCAAGTGACGCGGTAGATAACGTAAAAGATGGAGCTGAAAACATGGCTAATGATGCAAAAGATGCTGCTAATGATGCAGTAGATAGCGCAAAGAAAGCTGGTAGCGATGCAGTAGAAAAGGTTAAAGAAACCGGATCTGATGCTGTTAATGATGCTGCAGATAAAATGAAAAGTGGTAAATAATTACTTTTAAGTTTTAAAAAAAAACCAGATAATAATTATCTGGTTTTTTTTTGATTCAATTTTAAATAATAGGTCTAAATACTTTGCTATATTCTATTTTAAGACCTGTTCCCTCGCCTTAGATGAACTCGTTACTGGTAATTTACAGGTACCATTAATACAAACGTATATATATGTTTCATTCTCGATATATTTATTTTCTAACAAAGGCAAACTACTCTCCTTCGTAGAAGCAGATATTAAAATATTAGGCATATAAAACTTATCGAGCTCTTTTAATTTAGTCTGAGCCTCACTACCAGATATAGCTACTTCATAATAAGGATTTGAATAATTTAAATATAATTTTAACCAATTTGAATAAGCTGTTGGTGATTTTTCTATATCTGCATTTACATTACTAAGCATCTGCTTAGACATCTCTAAATACGTTTTATTTGAATAATAATGTCCTAGCTTGAATAAACTCTCAGCTAAAACAGAATTAGAGGATGCTATTACATTATCTAAAACTTCACTTTTTCTAGCTATTAAATTAGTGGCATTTACTGATGTAAAAAAGAACATGCTAGTCTCTTTATTTAAAAAATGAGCTATTGTATACTCCAATAAATCATTAGCTATTTTCAACCATTTCTCATTGAATGTGGCTTGATAAAGCTCTAAATATGCAGAAATTGTATGTGCATAATCTTCCGAAAATCCTTCTATTGTACTTTTTCCATCCTTGTAATTATGAAAAAGTGAATTATCCTCTTTTATTTGATGTTCTTTTATAAACTCAGCATTCTTAATTGCTTTATCTAAATAGGATTCTTCGCCAAATACACGATATGCGTCTACATAAGCCTTAAGCATTAATGCATTCCAAGAGGTTAGTATTTTATCATCAGTTCTTGGTCGATCTCGCAGACTTCTTTCTTTGTGCAACTTAGATTTCCATGATTTCACCTTAGCTTGTAGTTCTTTTAAAGTCATCGAATTTGCATCAGAAAACGCTTTATCTGTCTTTGTTTTATATAATATATAGTGATCCTTTTCCCATTTTCCTATAGAATTAATATTGTAGTAAGATTTAAAAAGGTTAAATTCTTCAACGAGAAGACTTTTAAGCTGATCTTTAGTCCAAACGTAATATATACCCTCTTCTAATTCATCTTGTGAATTTTTACTATCTGCATCTAAAGATGAATAAAATGCTCCTTCCTCTTGTTCAAACTCATCTTCTACGAAAGCTAATGTTTCTTCTACAACTGTTTTAAAACTTTCATTCTTGGTCAGTTGAAAGGCTTTAGAATATAGACTTACTAACTGCGCATTATCATATAACATTTTTTCAAAATGTGGCACATGCCATCTTTCATCTACAGAATATCTTGAAAACCCACCACCTATTTGATCATAAATACCTCCATTTGCCATTTTAGTTAAGCTTGTAATAACAAACTCCTGCAAATCTTTATCATCATTTTGAAAACTGTATCTCAACAAGAAATTTAAATTAGAGGGCATTGGAAACTTCGGTGCTCTTTTTTGACCACCGTTCTTAAAATCCAACACCTTTTTAAAATCATTAACTATGCGTTTGATTTGTTCTTTTTTAAATGGCAATTTTTCTGTGTTAATTTCTATAAGGCCTGAGCTATTAATACCTTCTGTGAGCTTTTCTGCGTAGGCTACAACCTTGTCCGGATTGTTTTCATACAGACTAGACATATCAATTAATATCTTGGTCCATTGCTCTTTAGTAAAATAAGTACCACCAAAAACAGGTCTTCCGTCAGGTAAGGTTATACAGTTGAGTGGCCACCCACCACTACCAGTCATTAATTGAACTGCGTTCATATATATTTGATCAATATCTGGTCGTTCTTCGCGATCTACTTTAATATTAATAAAATTTTCATTCATTAGCTTAGCAACAGAATCATTCTCAAAACTCTCTTCTTCCATAACGTGGCACCAATGACAAGCTGAATAACCTACAGAAATCACAATTAATTTATTCTGTTCTTTAGCTAATTTTAATGATTCGTTATTCCATGCTTTCCAGTCTACTGGGTTATAGGCGTGCTGAAGTAAATAAGGACTTGTTTCGTTAATTAAATCATTAGATCTAGGTTCTCCTTTTTTTATATTGGTTTTATTGCCTTGAGAGCAAGACATGGCTAATACCAAGAATACTATAATGCCAATTGTTTTTTTTAACATTGTTTTATTATATAGATTATTATATTCTATAAAAATAAGCAACTAAATAATAGTTCATAAAAAAAGCATGTTTAAAATTTTTAAACACGCTTGTTTTTAAATGCTAATAAGTTAGTATTAACCTTATTGCTTTATAAGTTTTACTGTCTTAGAGCCATTTACACCATCAATTCTAGCAAAATAAATTCCAGAATTTAATGCAGAAGCATCTATTGTCGCTTCGATTGCGTTTGGCGTTAAAGCGATAACTTGTTTGCCTAATATATCATAAACAGCTACATTATTCATAACTGAAGTGCCAGAAATAGTCCAATCACTATTTGTTGGATTAGGGAATACTCTAAATTCAGTTGTATCAAAATCATTAACAGATAAGCCATTTTGACTGAAAAGTATATTATCAAAATATACAATACCAGCATTGTCAACACTAAGATTTAAAGGACCAACTTTCCATTGCCATAATGCTGTCTCAGCAAAACCAATATTTGTAAAGTATGACATTGGTATTTCAACATATACCCATGATTCATATACTATAGCCTCGTTAACACCTACGCGATACACGTGTTCAGTTATACCACCTGCATTACTAATTAATGAAAAATCAAAACCATTAATTCCATCAACTGCCCAATAGTAAAATGATACAAAATCGTAAGCAGAAACATCATCAGGACCACCTTCACCTTGGCCCCAACCTTGTACACCAAAATTCATTTTAACAGCCAGGTTTTCAGCAGTCCCAGGATCTAAGTCTGGTTCGTTTGAAAAAGCACCGAATGCATAAGCAACAGGGAAAGTTGTTGAAAATCCATTAGAATCGTTATAAATACTATAAACTTCTGAGTCTGCTACATTTGGTATTGGAGCCGGTATAGCAGGAATAGGGTCTGGTGGTATAACAACACCAACTGGCGCATTAATATCATCTATATAATATGTCCCTGTTGCAGTATTACCTGGACCAGAATCTACAAATAATACTAAAATTGTATAACTATTAGACAAAGGAGGGTTTCCAGTTACATTAGAGAAATTTAGTGTAACAGTCTGCCATCCAGCGACTGTTGTATTAAAATACAATTGGGTTGCAGGTGCAGGCTGACCTCCACCTTCTAATTTAAGTAAATGGGTTCTTGGTGTAGCATCGGGAGTCCAAAATCTAAGTGTAATATTGTTGCTAGCCTGATCAGACAAATCAATGCTCTGTCCTAAATTTATAGACGCACCATCAAAATCGTTACCATTACTAGTTAATTCTAAAACCTGATTAGTCCCATCTGTTGGGTCAATTACGACCATTGCTGTAGCTCCATTAAACGGACCCCAATTATCATCTAAAGGGTCTTCAAAATCTAATGGTAGAGTTTGTGCAAATCCAGTAGTGACTACCAAAAGCATAAGTAAAAAAGTAATTTTTCTCATAGTTCTTCTTTTATTTAGTTATTGATGATTTTTTTAATAAAATTACTTAATTTATAATAGGTATTAAACAGTTTTAACACAACAAAAAACATACATCTACTGATTCTAAGGCATACTGAAATAAATTAAGGACTTATTTCATTAATTAAATCATCAAATTTAGGTTCGCTTTTTTTATATTAGTTTTATTGCTTAAAGGATTAACACATCGTTATTACGAAGAATACTATTATACCAAGTGTATTTTTAGCATTGTTTTATTCTATAGATTATTATATATATATACATAATCTGCGACTAAATAATAGTGCATAAAAAAAAGCGTGTTTAAGATTTTTAAACACGCTTTTCTAAAATGCTAATAAGTTGCTATTAATCTTATTGTTTTATAAGTTTTAATGTCTTAGAACCATTTTCACCATCAATTCTTGCAAAATAAATTCCTGAATTTAACGCAGAAGCATCTATTGTTACTTCAGTTGCGTTTGGTGTTAAAGCAAAAACTTGTTTACCTAAAATATCAAAAACAGCTACAGTATTGATAACTGAAGTACCAGAAATATTCCAGTCACCATTTGTTGGGTTAGGAAATGCTCTAAACTCAGTGATATCAATATTATTAACTGATAAAGGATTACCTTGAGTAAGTAAAAAGTTGTCTATATAAACAAAAAGTTTGTTATCAACCGACTGCGTATAAGGATCAAATTTCCATTGGAAAAAATTTGCATCTGAAAACCCTAAGCCAGTAAAGTAAGTCATAGGGATAACTACTTTTGTCCATTGTTCTATAACAGTAGCTTCTTGATCTCCCGCACCTGGTCCTATTTCATAAACAAATCCAAGATTAGGTCCTCCAGCATTACTAAACATTTCTAATCTAAAACCAGCAGTCCCTTCTGAAGGTGTTGCTGCCCAATAATCAAATGAAACAAAATTATATGATGTTGCATCGACTGGACCTTCACCTTGTCCATATCCTCCTGCAGCAAAATCGAATTGCCAAGCACCATTTACATCAGCACCAGCATCTAAATCTAGCTCAGATGGCGCAGCACCAAAGTCGTATGCAAATGGCCAATTAGCAGAATAAGTAGTTACGTCACCCGGAAGATTACCATTATAAACGCTAAAAGTTTCTCCGTCTGGTGAAGTTGGTAATGGAGCAGGGCCCGCAGGTGATGCTGGACAAGGCGCACAAACACCACCACAATCTATACCAGTCTCGTCTTGGTTTTGTATACCATCACTACATGTTTCTATTGGTAATGCCTGACCAGCAACTGCTGTTATGTTATCTATAAAAAAAGTAAAATCAACTCCGTTATTCCAAATTGGATTTGCGGCATTTCCACCACTAGCTGCCCAATTTGGAAAAAAAGAAATTCTATTATATTCTCCATTGGCTGTAGATTGTCCATCAAGCATTTCGTTTAAAGTAAACGTTAATGTTTGCCATCCACTACCACCAACATAATCATTATCTGCTGTAGCTGAAGGTGCAGCTGGGTCAAAAATTAAATCATCAACTCTAACCAACATTTTAAAAGATTCTGTTGAATAAACATCAACCTGAACAGTTATGTCAGTAGTGAAATCCATAAGGTTGTCTTGCATAATTAAATCTGCTTGTTGCCAAGGATCTCCTGCAGATGAAGATATTACTTCACCAACCATGTTTGTAGGATCAACTGGATCAGCGGTAACATTGGCCGCACCTAAAGCATTAGCTGGAGTAAATACAGTAGCATCCTCAAAATCTTCTAAATTCACTTGAGCAAAACCCAAAGAGACGGTTAGAAGACAAAGTAAAAATGTAATTTTTTTCATAATCGATTATTTATTTATTATTATTTTGATACAATTACCGAATATTTATTCAATTTTAAATCATTATGAACCTATACAAAAACCATACAAAGCAAACTTTAACTACCTAACAGTATAACAAATAGTTTTTTAAATTTCTTTAATTCAGGTTATTACATGGATCTCAAATAGATAACGAACGTAATTAGGAGCAATACATAACCTGTTCTACATTTTAATTTTAAAAACTGATGGCTTAGTATCGTTATTTGTAACGAAGATAAAAGCGGTGTCCTTTTGATTTACATACTGAATAGTTCTACTATCATAAGGCACATAAAACCCACTTTCTATTGCAGACATGGATTTGAAATTATTTTTACCATCACCTAAAAGTACTGTTCCAAATCCTGCATCATATCGTGTTGTTTCTACTTCAACACCATAGTGATTTCCAACTGTGACTATATCTTTATAACCGTCCTTATTAATATCGAATACAAGTGACGATTTAACAGGAGATATTTGAGCTTCATTAGGTAATGATTGTTTAATTAATTTTCCATTATTATTAATAAGAATAATACTTTCGAAGCTCTTAATTTCGTAAACAACAGCATCGTCTACTTTGTCCTCGGGTAAAATATCTATTAATTTAGAAGATGCAAAACTATCATAATCTTTAAATTTTTCGGCCACATAAGGCATTTGCTGACTCGTACATTCTCTTCCTCTTAGTGGCACATAATCATTCTTATAAAACTTAGCAAAAACCACATCATTTGTTCCATTATTATCAAAATCATTTGCATAGACTTTAAATGGATGTTCTTCAGTAGCTTTAAACTTATTGTTTTTACCTAAGTTACCTATTACATAATCTTCATCTCCATCTCCATCTAAATCACTAGCTGTAATTGACCACCAAATACCTCTTGTATTTTCTAGGTTAAATTCTTCTGACTTATCTTCGAAAATCCCACTAGTATTTATGAGTAATTTTATTTCCATCCACTCCCCAACCAGCATAAGGTCTTCGTCATTATCATTATCAATATCTGTAAAAACCGCATCTGTAACCATTCCAATACTATTTAAGGCTGGTGCTATATCATCAGACATTTTTTTGAATTTACCATTTTCATTAATAAGTAAATAGCTCGTAGCAGGAAAAGCATAAGATCTTGAAATTAAACGCGTACCTACAAATAAATCTAAATCACCATCTGCGTCTATATCTGAAGCTTTTACACATTGTGAACTCTGTTTAATATCTGGTAAGGCTGAAATCGCGTGTGTAAAATTACCTCGTCCATCATTAGTATATAGCCTATCTTTTAATGCAGGATGTCCTGTTTTATATTCACTACCACCACTGGCAACGTATAAATCTAAATCATTATCTCCATCCACATCCACAAACAAACAGCCTAAATCTTCTGAAGCTTTATCTTTATCCCAAGGTTGTGATTTGTTTTTTATAAACTTACCACTTGTATTTTGCAAGTATAAAACTCCGCTTTGGCCTAATGCGCCTCCAATAAAAAGATCCTCTAAACCATCGCCATTAATATCTGCATTAGCTGTAAATGGTCCGTTTTGAGAAATGTTATGTGGTAATAATATTTCTTCTTTAAACTCATCAAAATCGTTCTCTTTGTGACTATAATCAATACCTAAATCAGTAGGATCTACTTGGGTAAAGAATGAATTAGTTTTTTTAATGTTTTCTATCGTTTTCTTTCCGTCACTATAATTTGCAGTAAGCGTTGTATTAGCGCTAACATTTTCGTAGACGTTAGATGTACCATTAGACCAAAAGACTTCAACTTTCTCAACTTCTACATCTTTTCCTAATCCAAAAAATAAGTTATGCTCTACAGAAGACAAGAAACCTCTAGTCACGGTATTTTCTGCCATTTGCATTTTCCCGTTATGATATATAAAAGCCTTGGCTCCAATCCCGAAGGTATTGTTCTCAGAACCTTCAATTTTTATCTTTAAGTAGTTACCTGTTGCTTTATTTTCATATACAAATGCAGACGCATCAATATTATTGGTTATGACATCTAAATCGCCATCATTGTCTAAATCGCCATAAGCCATTCCATTTGAAAAACTAAGTGTATTAAAACCCCATTTTGTTGAAACTTTTTCAAATTCTAAATTCCCTTTATTTCTAAAAGCATAGTTAGATATTGGCTGTGAAGGAGTGTCTTTACTCAGCTGAAATAAATCTTGAGCTGTTGCATTTTTACTTAAATTTTGGACTTTAATTCTATAATCATTATTATCAACATCTTTTTTAATTCCGTTAGAGATAATAATGTCTTTTAATCCGTCATTATCTAAATCAACCAACAAGCTTGCCCAACTCCAATCTGTAAAAGAAATACCAGCCATATTTGCTATATCTGAAAAACTTTCTAAACCAGTATTAATTTGTAAGGTATTAGACATATACTGGCGATGAGCTCCCGCTTCAACTAGCGTATTAAATGCTTCAGTACTCATTGAAGCCATATTTGTTTTTGAACGGTAATGATCTTCTGGCGTCATGTCTGTAGTAATTAAATCTATAAGACCGTCGTTATTAATGTCTCCAGTATCTGACCCCATACTGAGTTGTGTAATGTGTTTTAATTTTTCGTGAATTACATTTTTAAACGTTCCGTCTCCATTATTATAATACATAAAATCGGGTTCTGAATAGTCATTAGCAACATACAAATCCATCCAACCGTCGTTATTAAAGTCTGTTGCATTGACACTTAGTCCATAAGCAACATCCCTTGAAATTCCCATAGCTTCTGAAACATCTTTGTACCTTCCGTTATCATTTCTATACAACTTATCTCTAAAGAATTTAAATTGATCTCTAGGAATCTTATTAACGAGTAATAATTTTTTATCGGCTAGCTGATTGACTTGGTACATATCTAAATCACCATCATTATCCATGTCAAAGAATACAGCTTGAGTAGAAAACCCAGCATCTGCTAAACCATACAATTGAGCTGACTCAGTAAAGGTTAAATCTTGATTATTAATGTAGAGTTGATTTCTTCTGTCTTCAGCTTTTGCTGAATTTCCATTACGACTTACATAAATATCTAAGTATCCGTCAGCATTTACATCTGCCATTGTAACACCCCAAGTCCAACCAGAGTTTCTTGCTACTTTTGATTTCTTTGTGATATTCTCAAACTGAAAATTCCCTTTATTAAGATAAAGTCTATCTGCAACTTGGTTACCTCCAAAGAATACATCTGCTAATCCGTCATTATTTATATCACCTATTGCCACACCAGAGCCAACATACATTTGGCTATAGTAGTAATGATTAAAATAGGTTGACTCCTTAATTGTATTGCTAAAGTCTATTCCCGTTTTTTCTGAAGACAATAACTCTAAACCACCTACTAATTCCGAAGGATATAGATCTCGTGTTGGCTCTTCACTGCAATTAAAACAGATAGAACTTACAATCGCTATGATTATAAATTTGATCTTAGTTTCGTTCATTTTAAATAAAATTAATTTTATAAAGATATGGAATTATAAAAATTATTTTAAGAACCAATACTTAACAAATTCTTAAAATTTGAGCTTCTCATCTTTGTCCCAAAGTCCCCAATAAGCTCCAACATCACCTTCATCTCCTGTTTTCCATGACTCGTCAAAAGATGAGAAATAGAACATCTCTATATTTGCCTTAGTAGCCCAAACTTGAGCGTTTACAAAATATTTAATTGCATTTTCTTCTGATGAAAATGCACCTTTAAGACTACCTCCTTCACTTGGCCATCCTGTTTCTGTAATTATCACTTTTTTACCTCGTGCTGCATCTGTTGCTTGTCCAAACATTTGTTGCATATGACCTAGGGCACCATCAATGTGGCAACCTTCCCAATAAGGGTAGCAATTACTAAGTATTACATCACTTATATCAACTAATTCTGGATGTACTGAAAACTCATAATACGCATCTACATAACCAACAGGTACATTTGGGATAGCTTCTTTAACGCGTTTTATATAGCCTAATAATTCTTCTAATGACAAATCATTTCTGTACAGCACTTCATTACCTACAGCAGCAATATCTACACAGCCTTCCTTGGCTAATTGTATTAAACCTTCTATCTCTTTTTCATTATCTTCCTTATTGTCGCTTAACCAAGCGCCAACTAAAGTTTTCATACCATGCTTGTGAGCTATTCTAGCAACATGCTCATTACCTTCGATACAAGAGAAGGAACGCACCCATTTTGAATGTGGCTTTAAAATTTTAATTCGTCTTTCAACTTGCGCCTCTGTAATTGTATCTCCAGGCTCTTGGCCATCTTCGTACATACTAAAACAAATGCCATGCATTCCTTTATTTAGTGTTGCTCGCCATAACTTTTTTAAATCTTCATTTGAATATTTACTAAAGTCTATACCTGAGTGTTCTGTAAAATCTAAACCACTATAAATATGATAATCTTCGTTTCTGTATGACATAATTTTATATTTAATATTTGAATTAATTTCTATTTGAATTGATGTTAGCTATACTTAAGTTTTTCATCTTTATCCCAAATTCCCCAGCGTCCGCCAAGTTCTCCTTCAATCCTCACTTTCCATGACTCATCAAAAGACGAGAAGTGAAAGATTTCTACGCCCTCTTTCTTAGCCCATTCTTGTGTTTGAATAAAATATTTCATTGCGTTTATTCTTGATGGATGTGCCTCTTCATGTGCACTACCTTGACTTGGCCAACCTGTTTCGGCTATAATAACCTTCTTACCTTTAGACACATATTTTGTTAATGCATACATTTGCCTTAGATGCTCTAAAGAACTCTCAATGCCAAAACCTTCCCAAAATGGGTAGCAGTTAGCTAAAATTATATCGGTAGCCTCTACTAAGTTAGGTCTTGTGAAATACTCATAGTACGTATCGACATAACCTACTGCGATATCTAAACCTTTTAACGCTTCTTTAACTCTATAAATATAAGCAATCAGTTCTTCCTCAGACACTTCACCCCTTAAAAGCACTTCGTTACCAACAGCGGCAATATCAACAACACCTGTCTTCGCAAGTTCTATCAAGGCGCTTATTTCTTTCTCATTTCGTTCTCTGTCATCACTAATCCATGCACCAGCAATTGAATTTAGCCCCTTTTCGCGTGCCACCTTAGGGATTAATTCATTTCCTTCTGTACTGGAAAAAGATCGTATCGCATGCGTGTAAGG
>TARA_R100001369_G_scaffold92084_1_pt1 | contig 20676 bp, 17 predicted proteins | sample TARA_R100001369 | Tara Oceans TARA_R100001369 (sample SAMEA2621528) | marine metagenome | biome: marine biome (ENVO:00000447); feature: surface water layer (ENVO:00002042); material: "saline water (ENVO:00002010), including plankton (ENVO:xxxxxxxx)" | depth 5 m | reverse complement strand
TTAATTTGGGCATTCTTGATTTCGGCTTTTTTCTTTTTGTCTATATCTTGAAATATTCCATAAAGTCTAACACATTTTCCGTTGACAAACTCCGGCATTCCCTTGGCCCTTACCCACAATTCTTTGCCTTTTGCGGTAATGATCTGTAATTCAGTATCCCATTCTTCTCCGTTGGTAATGGCTTTCTGAATCAACTCGGTAATTTTTTCCCTATGTTCTCCTTCCTTATAGAAATTTATCCCTGTCTCCAAACATGGTACATAATCTAGGGGCACTTCATGTATTTCCTTGGTAATTCTGGACCAATGTATGGTATTGGTAATTATATCCAAATCCCAACCTCCCATTTTGGCTACATTTTCGGCCGCAATCAATAGATCTTTAGCGCGTTTTATCTTGGTAATGTTGGTACAGGTTATGATTAGACCGCCAATTGTACCGTCTATCTCTTTCCAAGGTTTAATGCTCCATTGATACCATTTATTGCTTCCGTCCGGCATAATATGTTTTTGTTCTTCAACAATATTATCGTCTATGGAAAAACTATTTTCAAGGACACTTCGAAATAACCTAGGGGTACTTGGGACAACGTCAAAAAAGGATTTTCCTATGATTTCTTTGTCCGGGCTTATAAATTCTTGTTGCCATGGATTGGAACAATTTATAAAACAGAGATTGGTATCTAATGTGGCAATGGCAATAGGGGCTTCTTCTATTGTAATTGTACGCGTTAATGTATTCAAAATTATGTATGCTTTTAGGGGAATTTATTAAGAAAACGTAGGAATATGGCTATAAATTGTGAAAGGCGAAAAAATTCCTATAAGACAACGAATTTCTTGTATTGATTATGTCATATGTTTCCTGGGGATTCACCTTATAAATGAATTAGAGCTTATAACGAAGGTTTAGCTAAATGACAAATGGTTATAAACTATGTTGGAAAAGGTATTGTTAATTCTTCTGGATAAGGAGCTTTTCTTTTTAGGTATGAAATGTGTTTTATTGGGTTTAATGGGAATTATTATTTTAAACTATATTTTCAGTTTATTAAAGTGATTGTTTTTTTATACATTTATCTAACGGTAATTATCTATGAACGAATTTTTCTTTAACGAGATTAGAAACGGGAACTTCGATGAGGTAAGGGCCATGTTGAAGAAGAATCCCCTATTGCTGGACAGCAAGGACCAAAGGGGGTCTACACCACTTATTTTATCTACTTATTATGACCAAGAGGAAATCACCGATCTTTTATTGGAAATGGGTGCTAAAATAGATGCCAAGGATGCCTCTGGCAATACGGCCTTGATGGGTGTCTGCTTTAAAGGCTATACGGATACTGCCAAGAAGCTCATAGATAAAGGGGCCAGTATTAATGAACGCAACACCATGGGGGCTACATGTCTCATTTATGCTGCAACATTCAATAGGGAGGAGATTGCTAAAATGCTTTTGGCCAAAGGAGCAGATACGTCGATCAAAGACGTAAGGGGGCTTACCGCTTTTGATCACGCCAAAATGCAAGGAATGCCATCGCTAATTACTTTGCTGGAAAAGGCCTAGAATAGATTAAAAATTTACGGGAGGAGCTCATGCCTGTTATCAGAATTTCTGTATTTGTACAAACTGGCCATTTAGAATCATCCTAGGTATTTTTTGATTAGAGCAATAGCACATAATAATGGAACTTAAAGTAGCACTTATACAATCCCCGCTGGAATGGGAAAATCCAACAAAGAATAGGGAACACTTTTCCAAAAAGCTCGACACCTTATACAGTGAGGTAGACTTGGTAATACTTCCTGAAATGTTTACCACGGCCTTTACCATGACCCCTTGGAATATAGCCAAAGAGGAAGGGGAGGTAACGGTTAAATGGATGCAAAAGGAAGCGGAGAGAAAAAATGTGGCCTTAACCGGAAGTATGGTCTATTGTGAGGATGGGCATTATTATAACCGACTTTGGTTTGTGGAGCCCGATGGAAAATCGAGTTTTTATGACAAGCGGCATACCTTCACACTGGCCGGTGAGGATAAGATATATAACAAGGGGGAAAAAAGGATGGTAATCGATTATAAGGGTTTTAGGATTTGTCCACTGATTTGTTATGATCTGCGCTTTCCTGTTTGGGCAAGGAATACAGAGAATTATGATGTACTTATATATGTTGCCAATTGGCCGCAGCCAAGAGTTAATGCTTGGGACGCACTATTAAGAGCACGGGCCATTGAAAATATGGCTTATGTAATAGGAGTAAATAGGATTGGAACGGATAATACCGGACATAATTATTCAGGCCATTCCACTGTAAACGATGTCTTTGGCGAACCAATAGTATTTTCTACAGAGGAAAAGATACTTTATGCCACGTTGGATAAAAGACATATTTCCGAAGCAAGGGAAAAATTAAAGTTTTTGGAAGATAGGGACCATTTTAGTTTGAAAGTGTAAAGGTTTGCTCCAATTCCCAATTGGCCCTTACTTCCAATACACTTGGGTAATAGGTGACTTTTTCCGGCTGAATTCGTTGAAGATAATTTCCCGTATCCCATTTTTGATTACCGTTACTATCAAATATGACCCTTATCAGGTATTTTGCTGGCTTTATATTGGTGAATTCGAAGACTTGATATTCAGAGGCGAAAAGTTCCTTTGCCATAACCCCTTTTTCGTCTGTTAATTGAACTATCAAAGGGTAGGTAACATTCCCGTCCAAGGTAAGTCTTAAATTCCCGAAATCTGCGTAACTTTTGGTAGTTAGGTTAATAGATATGGTGTCGTTTTCGGTTTCAAAAAAATCTACTATCGCTCCCGGGAGAAGTTCCAGCGCGTAATTCTCGTTGGGCTCCACTTCAAAATCAAAATCAATTTTGTTGTCTATAGTATCCAGTACAGAATTGAATTTAACCAGGGTTGAATCCTTACGAGCCAAACTTATCTTTGAACTGTCCATATAAGTAATGGGGGTATTGGCACCAATGTAAAAAGGTTTTCCAAACTCAAAGGTTCCTCGTTGGTTAGGCTGTACAACAAGGGTGTCCATACCTACTTTTTTAGTCTTAACGGTAAAGGTATCTATTAGGTTTTCTTTTTCATTGGCAACAGTAAAAACCAGTGAATCTGCTTCAAAGGGGGTAAACCAATAATTTAGGGTATCCTTATCCCGCTCTTTGGTGATTTTGGTTTTTACGGTATCCGGAATGTTGCTCAGGGCATTGATCGATATGTCCTTTGCATTGCCCTGATACCCAAAAATAATCTTATTTTTCGCCGCAAAATTGGGAACAGAAACGCTATAGTCGGGTAGTTCCTTAAACATGGTCAATAAATAAATGGAATCCGTTGGGAGGTTTACGGTGTCCTTTATAAAGGCAATTTTATCTACTTTTTGATCAAAAATATTGTTCTTGGCCTCATCTTTTACCCCGAACATGGCATATTTTCCCTCTTTTAGATTTTTTAAATGAAATATGGGTGTACTGTCCAGTGTGTTTGTAATATAATTTGGTGGTTGCCGATATATGGTAGAATCGGTGTAGGTGCTATCTATCTCATAAAGCATAATGCTAATAAAAGTGTCTGCATTCTTGTTAAATGCATCCTTGACCACGCCGGAGACCGTTAAGGAATCTATATAATCCCCTGTCGAAAACACATATGTAAAATAACTTAAAGGGTTGCCCTCGTTGTTATCAATTATACTTTGGCCGAAATTGAAGGTGTAGGTGGTATTCTTTTTGAGTGTGTCCTTAAGGATTACCTCCACATATCTGTTGGCGGAGCCCTGTGGGGATATTAAGGGAGTGTACTTTAAGGGCGGGGAAACAATAAGTTGCTTTTCAATATCCTTGAGCTTAACGTATTCATCAAAATACAAACGGATTTTATTGGTATTAAAGTTTATGGACATGTTTTGAGGCTCTGCTTTTACCAACTTCGGCGGGGTAACATCCTTATCACCTCCTGTGGGCGTACCTCTACGCGCACACTGTACAAGGGCCGAAACGGTTAATAATAGAAACAAAAACCCTAAAATGCGTTGGATCATAACAATAATGAAAATGTTCAACAAAGAAACAACTAATTTGTAGAATTGTAAAATTATGGTACTATGGCCATAGAGGCAACATATATTTTAATTCCCTTTGTTGCAGATAATGCTGTGGCACAGACCTCCATGGTAGCTCCAGTGGTAATGACATCGTCCAATAACAACACATTTTTATCCTGAAATATTTCATGGTCCGTTAAGATATAAAGTGCCTGTTTGTTCTGCCACCTCAGTATTCTGGATTTTTTGGTTTGGGTCTTGGTATTCGCGGTCTTAATAAGAATACCTTCCAGGTATTGGGCCCCAATGTGTTCTGCTATTAATTTGGCAAATAGGGAAACTTGGTTGTAGCCTCTTTTTTTTAATTTTTTTCGGTGCAGGGGAACGGGTACCACGTAATCAATGTTGTTGAGAAAGTTGTTTTCTTTCAGTATATGGCCATACCAATTCCCTAGAAACGCGCCTATTTGCTCTTGGTTTTTGTATTTTAGGTAGTGGATTATACTTTTTACAATTCCCTTTTCAGTAAAAAACAGAAAAGAACTGGCTTTAATTATGTTAATTCTTCCATAAAATATACGGTCAACAGGGTTTGCGGCGTTAAAAGTATACTCGGTGAGTGGTAATTGATTTCGACAAACGGTACAAACATGTTCTTCTCCTCTATATAATAGAGCATTACATCCAAAACATAGCCTAGGTAGAAGGACCGTGTTGATATCGTTTAGTATATTTGAAATCTTGGAATACACAAATCTTTATTACTATTAACCTACTTAATACGCATGCTTTTAGATGGATACTGAAGATAATAAATTTAATTATAAGATAATACTTGCCGCCTTGGCAGCTATTATACTGGGTATTCTTATTGCCTTCTATTATAGTTATGCACAATCCAAGAGTCGCATAAGTTTTTTGGAGCAAGAAAAAGAATTGCTTGTTAAGGACCTTACCTTGATGAAATCTGATGTAGATAGGCTCTCTGCACTTAATGAGGTTAACGAAATAGAATTACAGGACTCAAAATATAGGGTGCAACAGCTGTTGGATTCCGTAGGACGCTTAAATTTTACTGTAGAGAAATTAAAGGAATACAAAACCGAACTTAGAAAGCTCGAGGCCAAGAATGATAGCCTTAAACTAAAGAACAATTTCCTTAAATACAATAATATGCTCCTTGGGGACAAATATGAGGAAACCAAGAAGATGATCGAGGAACTCAGGGGAAAAAGCAGTTCGTTGGCAGAGGCGGAAGCTTTGCTAAGAAGGAAGAACAAAGAACTTAGTCAGGAACTTAAGACCAAAAGCTATCTAAAATTGGAAAACTCGGAGGGTAGTGGTTTTAGGTTTAGAAGTGGCAAACACATCAAAACCAATAAGGCGAATATCATATCCAAACTAAGGGGCTGTGTTACCGTTATGGGCAATCCCAATTCCAAAAATGAGGAACGGGTAATATACTTTCAATTCTTAGGCCCTAATATGGGAGTTATAGAGGATAATGCCAATACCATTTCCGTAAACGGAAATATCTATAGCAAACGTGTAGAACTTGTTTTTATGGGGCAGGAATTTAGCGTTTGCGATGCCATATCGGTACCGGAAGGATCTTTGGCGGAAGGAACCTATACCCTAAATGTTTTCGAGAATGAAAAATTATTGGCCACTTCAGAATTTCAATTGAAATAAACCTCTTCATTTTCCGGTAATATTATATTTTTGCCAAATGGTGAAACAAGAAGACGATTTTAAAAAAGTAATCTCGCATGCAAAGGAGTATGGATACGTTTTCCAATCCAGCGAAATTTACGACGGACTAAGTGCCGTATACGACTATGCCCAAAATGGGGCCGAGTTAAAAAAGAATATCCGTGAATATTGGTGGAAGGCCATGGTTCAGTTGAACGACAATATTGTAGGGCTGGATTCCGCAATATTTATGCACCCAACCGTTTGGAAGGCATCTGGACACGTTGATGCTTTTAACGACCCTTTGATAGATAACAAAGATTCCAAAAAAAGATATCGCGCAGATGTTTTGGTGGAGGATTATACCGCTAAAATTGAAGCTAAAATAGATAAGGAAGTAGCCAAGGCAGAAAAACGTTTTGGAGATGCTTTTGATAAAAAACAGTTTTTGGAAACCAATCCAAGGGTGGTAGGTTATCAGGAACAGATCAATACCATCTTGAAGCGTTTGGGAAAATCCTTGGAGAACGAGGATCTGGTAGATGTAAAAAATTTAATCGAGGAACTGGAAATTGCCTGTCCCTTGTCCGGTTCAAGGAATTGGACGGATGTTAAGCAATTTAATCTAATGTTCGGCACCAAATTGGGAGCCTCTGCCGATAGCGCCATGGATCTGTACCTTAGACCCGAAACAGCACAAGGTATTTTTGTAAACTTCCTTAATGTTCAAAAATCCGGAAGAATGAAGATTCCGTTCGGGATTGCCCAAGTGGGCAAGGCCTTTAGGAACGAGATCGTTGCAAGACAATTCATCTTTCGTCAAAGGGAGTTTGAACAAATGGAAATGCAATTTTTTATTCGCCCCGGTTCCCAAAAGGAATGGTACGAAACTTGGAAGGAAAAAAGGATGGCCTGGCATTTGTCCTTGGGGATGGGCCCCGAGAACTATAGATTTCACGATCACGAAAAATTGGCGCATTACGCAGATGCCGCTGCAGATATAGAATTTAAATTTCCTTTTGGATTTAAGGAATTGGAAGGGATTCATTCCAGAACCGATTTTGACCTAGGTAGCCACGAGAAATACTCGGGCAAAAAATTACAATATTTTGATCCTGAACTCAATGAAAGTTATGTTCCCTATGTGGTTGAAACTTCCATAGGTTTGGATCGCATGTTCTTGGCCGTTTTTTCAAACTCCTTGGTAGAAGAGGAGTTGGATAACAACACTACAAGAACTGTACTTAAATTACCGGCTGTTTTGGCACCTATGAAGGCCGCAGTACTGCCCTTGGTAAAAAAGGATGGTTTGCCAGAATTGGCCCAGGAAATCATAGATGACCTTAAGTGGGATTTTAATGTGGTTTATGATGAAAAAGATGCTGTAGGCCGTCGTTATAGAAGACAGGATGCCAATGGGACCCCTTTTTGTATTACCGTGGATCACCAGTCTCTAGAAGATAACACGGTTACCATACGCCATAGGGATACCATGGAACAGCAACGCGTTGCCATTTCAGAGGTAAAGACAATTATCCATAAGGAAGTGGATATGAAAACTTGGTTGCAGCGAATGCTCTAATTTGTTAGAATCAGAATAGTTAAGGTCTAATAAGTTGACTTGTTGGTTTAACCCAATTTATTCAACTTTTTAGACCTTTTCATTTATAAGGAATACCCCAATCTCAAGCTTCCATAATAATTTCTATCATTGCCGGGATAGTAGTATCTGGGCTCGGCCCCGCCAAATCCCGTAGTATTTATAAGTACAGATTGGGCATAGTTGCGGTCAAAGATGTTGTTGATGCCAAAGGCTATATCCATGGATAGCTTTTTACCCAATTGGTTTTTATAACCCACTTTACTATTTACTACATTAAAGTCATCACTGTAAAGTTCATTAGCGTCCGTTAACGGAATTTCCCCTACATACTGATGGGTGGAATACCAATAGAATTTATTGTTAAGTTGGGCTTGTAGGCCAGAATTCAACCGGTGTTTTGGTACCCCTGTCAATGGATTTCCGGAATAATTGTTGTCTCCATCCACAAAGGTTACAAAACTGTGATCGTTATAGGTATAGCTAATAAAAGGGGTTACTCTAAGCTTTGAGGAAATGTCAATTTTATATTCGGCATCCAATTCCAAACCTTGGTGCTGGGTCTTGCCTGCATTCTTCCCAATATATTGATCTTCACCTACCCTTTGGGCTACCAGTAGATTTTTAATATCCATTCTGTATAAGGCAAGGTTTATGTTTAATTTTTTATCCAACATAAGCAGACTAGTGCCAATTTCATAGTTCACGCCTGTTTCTTGGGCAATATCAGGATTAATTACGCCATCCGGAGTAAGGGTTTCCTCCACTGTAGGATTGGAAAAACCTCTGCTTATATTGGCATAGATTGATTTTGTGGTTGAAAAATTATAGTTGAGGTTTAGGCTGGGTAGGACTATGGCATCAAAATCCCTTTCTGCGCTCTTATTGTCCGCCCCTTGATTAAATTCGTCCCTGAAGTCGTAATAGGTTTTGTTTACATTTAACCCAATTTGGGTAGAAAAGGCCTTCCCAAAAGGGATAAGTAGATTCCCAAAAGCATTGAACTGTCGCCTAAACTCCTTGTTATTGGCAAATTGATCGCCCTGTAAACTTCCTTGTCCGTTGTTATCTTGATATAGATTTTCAAATTCGCTCCATTGGTATTCATCCTTGTATAATTCTGCACCAAAATTATAGTCGATTTTGGAGTTGTTGGTAGCCCAATGGCCAGCGAATTTTGTCCTGAAACCATAACCGTTGGTGTATTCCTCCAAAATTCCAAATGGTCTGGGCTCGTAGTGATCCAAATAGGAATAGAAAATACTAGTGGTATTGCTTAATTTGGCTGAAAAAGCATGATTTAAGGTAAGGCCGGCAAGGCTATATTTGTTATCCTCGTATCCTTTGGCGGATTTCCAGGTAAAGGCGGCCTTGGTGGGGTTTCCCCTAAAATCGGTTTCTCCCAAAGAGCTAGGTATTTGGGCGTTATAATCAACATGGTTAAAAAGAAGGCCAATATTGGTTTTGGGAGTTATTTGGTAATTCAAATCCAGGAGTACACCTTCGCGTTTAAACTTGTTGTTTTCCCTATAGCCATCGGTCTCCAGAAAGCCGTAATGAAAGTTTAGGGCAACTTTATTTTCCTTTAGACTAAATTGTAGATTGTTCTTAACCAAACTGTACGAGCCTACAGTAAAGTTATTCCTGAAATAGGTGGACTCGTTGGTAGGCTGTTTCGAATTCAGTAAAATTGCACCTCCCAAATTAGCGCCATAATTAGTAGCTTTTGGACCCTTGATTACCTCTACCGAACTTAGATTTTCCAAATCGAAAGATTCAATGGTAGAGAAACCCGAACCGTTGGTTATTGGGATATCGTTATAGTATAGGCGCAGTTTATCCGTTCCAAACAATGTTCTTGCACCCACTCCTCTGATGGTGATCCTGTTGGTGTTCAAGGCCCCGGACAATATATAAACTCCGGATATCTGATTGATTGCCGAAACCATATCTACAGGACTGTAGTTCTGAAACACCTTGGTGCCTATAATTTTAGTAGCTATAATGCCATTATCCGTAGCCGATTGTAGGGAATCCAAAAGGATTACCTCGTCCAATTCGGTGATGCTGTCCCTTTGGATGGGTTCCTGGGCAAAGGATACAAATAAGGAGGTTAAGGCCAATAGAAAATGGAGGGAGGATTTCATGCATTTAATTTAAGTCTCAAACTTAAGGATTATTATCTAATTTTTTTCCACCAAAATTAAAAGTGACCATGGGTTGGGTACTTTAAAATATGTATGAATATCAACTATTTTACGCTGCCTTTTCGGTTACAAAAAACATTGGCTATTTTTAACCCAATTATGGATAAGTACGCATTAAATTAATTAAAGGCACATGGGCTTTGCTTGGAATTGAAACAAGGTAGGTGCCGCATAAATATTTTTAAATGAAAATTGTTTCTTATAACGTAAATGGAATCAGGGCTGCTGTGAACAAGGGATTTCTGGATTGGTTAAAAACAGTAAATCCGGACGTGGTGTGTTTGCAAGAAATCAAGGCCAATCGGGAACAATTGGATCTGGCAATTTTTGAGGCCTTGGGATATCACTATCATTACTGGTACAGTGCCCAAAAGAAGGGTTATAGTGGAGTGGCCATTCTTGCCAAAATACAACCGGACCATGTGGAGTATGGAACTGGTATAGATTATATGGATTTTGAGGGTCGGAACCTAAGGGCCGATTTTAATGGGGTTTCTGTTATGAGCCTCTATTTGCCCTCGGGCACCAATATTGCCCGCTTGGATCATAAACTGCAGTATATGGCCGATTTCCAAGACTATGTGGATGATTTAAAAAAAGAGAAGCCAAATCTTATTATTTGCGGTGATTATAACATATGTCATGAGGCAATAGATATTCATGACCCGGTTAGAAATAAAAATGTTTCCGGATTTTTACCTGTGGAAAGGGAGTGGATCGGCAATTTTATGGATAGTGGGTTTATAGATAGCTTTAGGCATTTTAACAAGGAGCCCGATAATTATACATGGTGGAGCTATAGGGCAAACTCCCGTGCCAATAATAAGGGATGGAGATTGGATTATGGATTGGTCAGCAGGCCATTGGAGAGCCGTCTAAAACGTTCCGTCATTTTGTCTCAGGCCGTTCATAGTGACCATTGTCCCATTCTCGTAGAGTTGGAGTAGGGACATAGGCTTAGAACATTTATAATTAATGTTTGTTGAAATTACGAATATTGGTGCTTGGTCTATAGCATAATTAAATTCTAATATTTAATTTTAGATGTCATTATCCATTGAAGGAACTTTGATCGGCAATTGAACAAGGCTAATTTAACTAATAAGAGCGGGCATGAAAATGGTAGGTGTTTCTCGATTGATTTATGCTCTTTGCCTGTCATTACTTTGTTTAGCAATCTTTTTTCAAGGTGTAACTATATTCCCGCCACAGAAACAAAAATCCAAATTAAAGTCATCGGGTAAGGAATTGGCAGAACGGTATTGTCAAATGTGCCATACTTTTCCAGAGCCAGGATTATTGGATAAAAAAACCTGGGAGACGAGTGTTCTGCCCAATATGGGTATGCGCTTGGGCATTAGGACAAATGGAACCGATCCTTTTGAAGACCTTGATCCTATAGATGAAAGTATTGTAAGGAATCTAAACATCTATCCTGATGCTCCATTGATCTTAAAGGAGGATTGGGACAGGATTGTGGAATATTATGTTCAGAATGCCCCGATTAAACTGGAGTCGCAACAAATATCGGTTAGTCGTGCCAAGGAAAAGGCCCCTTTTAAATCACAATTTATAACCATAGGGGACAACAAGCTTCCAAAAGTGTCATTGCTGAACTTCAACGAGGCCACATCAGAACTTTATATAGGCGACAATAATAATCTTTACGCCCTAAAAAACACGGGTGAAATCAGCAATAGTTGGTTATTGAATAGTCCTGCGTCGCATGTTGAGTTCCAGGATAATTCGGACCCCTTGCTCTTGACCATCGGGCAATTTAGGCCATCCGATCAGGAATTGGGTAGGCTGGCCAATTTAAAAATAAGGGAAAATAGGCAGAGCGCCGCCATAGATATTTCAAAATTGCGAAGACCGGTTTACTTTGCTTTGGGAGATCTAAACGGAGATAATAAAAAGGATGCAGTGGTCTGTAGCTTCGGAAATTATGGTGGCAAATTATCATGGTTTGATAATTTTGAACCCTCCAAGGAACATGTATTAAGTAATTTGCCAGGAGCCCGAATGGTGGCTATTAAAGATTTAAATGGGGATCAAAAACCAGATATTGTTGCCTTAATGGCCCAGGCTTACGAGCAAATTTCAATTTATTACAATAAGGGAGAGGGGGAATTTGAACAGGTGAAGGTTCTGGAATTTTCCCCGGTCCATGGCGTTAGTTATTTTGAACTGGTCGATTTTAATAATGACGGATTTGAAGATATTTTGCTTACCAACGGAGACAATTGGGATTATTCCAACGTGGATAAACCATACCAAGGACTTAGACTTTACCTGAACGATGGGCATAATAATTTTAAAGAAGTATTCTTTTATCCCATGTTTGGTTGTAGTAAGGCAGTGGCCAAGGATTTTGATAATGATGGGGATTTGGACATTGTGGGCGTGTCATTTTATGCAGACTTAAAAGACCCTAAGGAAAGTTTCGTCTATTTATCAAACAACGGAGATTTGAAATTTACCGCATCTTTTCATCCGGACGCAGTATATGGTAAATGGTTGACTATGGAAGTGGCCGATTTTAATGGGGATAGTAGGCCAGATGTAATGTTGGGGTCGTTTATGTTTAATTTTAATGAAATGGCCAAGGTGGTGGCTTCTACCGGTATATCTTCATTTCCACAGGTTTTATTGTTGACGCAAGTTGAGTGATATAGCGAGAGTTGGGACTTTTATTTGCTTTAGTAAATATTAATTATTTTTTTTACACTCAAATACACCTGAATGAAGTATACCAATCTCCCCCGTACCGAAATTGAAGTAAGCAAAATATGTCTTGGCACCATGACCTGGGGCAGACAAAATACCGAAGAGGAGGGTCACGAGCAGATGGATTATGCCTTGGAACAGGGAATTAACTTTTTTGATACCGCAGAATTGTATCCTATTCCGGCCACAAAGGAGCGATATGCAGACACCGAAAGAATTATTGGCAATTGGTTTAAAAAGAAAAAGAACCGCGATAAGGTAATTTTGGCGTCCAAGATTGCAGGAAAAGCCGAAATGACCAAGTTCATCAGAACCACCGGAATAAACCGCGATACCATTAAACAGGCCGTTGAGGGAAGCCTTTCACGCTTGCAAACAGACTACTTGGATCTTTATCAGTTGCATTGGCCGGACAGGACAACCAATTATTTTGGAAAAAGAGGGTATAAGCATAGTATCAATGACCATTGGGAGGATAATATCCATCAGATATTGGAAGCCTTAAGAGACCTAGTTAGGGAAGGAAAAGTTAGGCATGTGGGTATTTCCAATGAAACCCCTTGGGGAGCTATGCGGTACTTGGAAGAAAGCAAGGTGCATCCCAGTTTGCCAAGAATGATTAGCATACAGAATCCATATAGTCTTTTAAATAGGCTTTTTGAAGTGGGATTGGCAGAAATTGCACATCGCGAAGATTTAGGCTTGTTGGCTTATTCCCCTCTGGGTTTTGGTACTTTAAGCGGTAAGTATCTGGGTGGTAGAAAACCTGAGAATTCCAGGATTGCCCTTTTTCCGAATTACAATAGGTACAGTAGTGATACGGCCGTTAAGGCAACCCAAAAATATTATGATCTGGCACAGGCAAATGGTTTGTCATTGGCACAAATGGCACTGGCTTTTGTAAATTCAAGGCCATTTTTAACGTCCAATATAATTGGTGCCACCACTATGGATCAGCTCAAGGAAAATATAGGGAGTATAGAGGTGCAATTGAGCGAAGAGGTACTTAAGGGTATTGAGACGATACATAATGAAATTCCTAATCCAGCTCCTTGAGAATATGATAGCGATGAATTTTTTAAAAGTAGGTTTTTGGCAACTCGGCTTAATTGTAGTGGTTGTGGTACTGATGATGGTTCTGGCAAGGATGTTTAATTCAAAAAAATAGCGAACAAATAATAAGGCGTTAGGAGAATAGACTATTGGCCACATCTTCGATCTTGGAGGCCAGTTGTATTCGTATTTTGGTGTTTTTTACGGTTATCTTGTTGTTTTTGGAAACGTAGATGGTGTTAAAACCCAATTTTTCAGCTTCCAAAATTCGCTGATCTATACGTTGTACCGGCCTTATTTCGCCAGCAAGACCTACCTCGGCTGCAAAACACACCCCTTTTTCTATGGGAATGTCCTCGTTACTGGAGAGGATGGCCGCAATAACGGCAAGGTCAATGGCGGGGTCGTCCACAGATATTCCCCCGGTAATATTGAGAAAAACATCCTTTGCCGCTAATTTAAATCCGGCCCTTTTTTCCAGAACTGCCAAAAGCATGTTTAACCGCTTTGCGTTGTAACCAGTGGTGGAACGCTGTGGCGTGCCATATACCGCCGTGCTTACCAAGGCTTGTATTTCTATCATTAAAGGGCGCATACCCTCTACAGTAGACGCAATGGATGTGCCGCTTAATCCTTCATCATTCTTGGAAATTAGAATCTCGGACGGATTGTTGACTTCCCTTAAACCGCTTCCCTGCATTTCGTATATCCCCAATTCGGAAGTAGATCCAAAACGGTTTTTTAGGGACCTTAGGATCCGATATACGTAATTTCTATCTCCCTCAAACTGCAATACGGTATCTACCATATGCTCCAATATTTTGGGTCCTGCAATGGTACCGTCTTTGGTGATGTGGCCAATGAGGATAACTGGAGTGTTGGTTTCCTTGGCAAATTTTATTAGTTCTGCCGTGCATTCCCGTATCTGGGAAATACTGCCTGCCGTAGACTCAATGTAATCTGTATGAAGGGTTTGTATGGAATCTATGACCACAATATCGGGCTCAGTGGCTTCGATCTGTTGAAAGATATTCTGTGTTTTGGTCTCGGTTAGAATAAAACAAGTTTCGCTATTGGGGTGAATGCGATCGGCACGCATTTTAATTTGCTTTTGACTTTCTTCTCCGGAAACATATAAAGTTTTATAGGGAAGTTTAAGGGCTATCTGTAGTAACAGGGTACTTTTTCCAACGCCCGGCTCCCCACCCAGCAGAGTTAGGGATCCAGGGACCAATCCACCACCTAGAACCCTATTGAACTCCAAGTCGAAAGTATTGAGTCTTATTTCCTTATCAATGCTTATTTCATTGACCCGTAATGGCTTTGCAATTTTTTTTGAGGGTTGGGAAGAACTTTTCCAGGATACTTTTTCCTCTTTCTGAATCACCTCTTCAACAACGGTGTTCCATTGCTTACAAGCTCCACATTGTCCTACCCACTTGGCATATTGCGTTCCACAATGCTGACAAAAAAAAGCAGTTTTTGTTTTGGCCATTATTTAAATTATGGTTTGCGCTAAGGTAGTAAGAAGTTTGAAAAGGAGGTAGGGTTTTATACACTTAGGATAAAATGAAACCAAGAGCATTTAAGTTTAATGGCTAAGGACAATCCCTATTTCCCAACAAGATTGATTAATGGTTAGGAAGGTAACTTCAGAGGTAGTGCTGTCAACCTTAGGGTTGAAAGATTTCTTAATTATCCTTAAGTATTTATTCAAAGGCTATTTTAGTATCCAAAATCTGCTTTGAGGGCATCAATTTTTTCCAAGGCCATTTCTTTGGTAAGAAAATCAATTTCTTCCATGCCAAAGGCCTTTTCAAAAGTCCTTAGGGCCTTTTTTGGTTCGCCCAATTGCTCGTAATATTCGGCTTCAAAATAAAAACCCAACATCGTATTGGGATACTCTCTTTTGCAAAGATCGGATAAGGGTTTTAGGGATTCAAAATCTTCCTTTTTTCTAGAGGCGGCGTAAATGGCCATAATGTCGTTTAGACTGGTTGTTTTTTTAAAGCCAAAAAGATTTTCTATAGAAGCCTGTTTATCGGCCAAATAATCAAAGACAGGTCCAACCTGGGTTAAAATCTTTTCTTTGTACTCCTTTGGACTTATGGGTTTGAACATTCCGAAGATATTGTCGAAGGCTTTCCCAATGCCGTAGGTGGCAACAGAAATATGGTCGGCGTTCTCGTATTTATCAAAGAAATAGTGCAAATTATCACTATCCATTGCTTTTAAGTTTTGGTCCAATGTCAAGACCCTATTGCTATTTTCACTTTTTTCGCCCTCCAAGATCAATTGGTAGAATATTTTCTTTTTCATCACCGATAATCTGGCAGGTACCCTTGTTTCCATTTCTGGAGCCAAATAAGGTGAAATACTTATATAGGCATTGAAAAGGGAATCGTCCTTAAAGAGGTAAAAATTTCCAAAATTAGCAGTGATATCGTACCCCACGAACATTTTAAAAGGGGCCGTACTGAATTTGGTTTCCAAATAGGGAATAAGTTCCATTCCCAAAAACTCGAAGAACAGTTTGCCTTTTTCATTGGGCAGGCCACTATCGGGCTCAAAGGCGCAATCCTGATTCCTTAGGTTATTTTTGGATTGATGTACGCCAACTACTATAGCTTCCGGCATACCGTGGAAGTTACTATAAAATTTTGCATTGGCCACCACTTGATCAAATAGATATTCCCCATCGAGGACAACAATGACCGGATATTTTTTTTCTGCGGTATAGGTTTCGGGGAAGTAGTATTGAACATCCCTACGCTCCTGTAATTTAAAGGATTCGAATATTTCTTGGGTTACCTGAGCATTGCTGCCAACACAGACCAACAAGGCCAATAGAGTAAAAAAACGTTGCATAGAACAGTATTTGGGCAATAGAAGACTATTTGTTTCTGTTCCATAACGGTAAAATCAGAAAAGATATTGCGCCAAAAACTACTATCATTAAAGTTTGTGAAATCCACATAATCCATCCAAAGGCATCCCCGGAAACCTTGCTAATACCAAAAATTGCCAAGGCGCTACTAACTGCAATGGGATAAATGCCTATGCCGCCATTGGTAGCGGACATGGCAAAGGCTCCTGCCACAAAGCCTACCAGTAGCTGACTAACGCTTAGGTCCACGGTTTCCAGAACCGTATATTTAATTACCCAAAACATAGCTATATAGGCTAGCCAAATAAATAAGGTGTGAAAAACAAAACCCCATTTATTCTTCATTCTAAAAATGCTGAGGATGCCCTCCAAAAGGCCTCGTAAAAATGTTTTTAGTTTAAGGGCAAATTTTGATTTTGATTTTTTTACCACGTACATCCCCAAGGAAAGGACTAAAATTCCGGTAGCAAGAAGTACCAACAGCAAAACTAGATTAAAACCTTTTTGTTGTAGGAAGCCCCATATAATGTCGGTTTGAAGGAAGAGTGCAATAGCAACAATCAGGAATAGCATAACCAAATCGATGACCCTTTCGGTAACTATGGTTCCAAAGCCTTTTTGGAAGGGAACATGTTCGTAGGTAGCCAAGGCGGTAGCCCTTAATATTTCTCCAGATCTCGGTATGCCTAAGTTTGTAAAATAGGCTGTTAATATGATCAATATGTTGTTGAAAAGCTTAGGCCTATAACCTAATGGCTGCAACAGGTAATTCCATCTTACAGCTCGGGAAAGGTGTGTAAGGATTCCCAGGAAAACGGATACCCCTACCCAAAAAAGGTCTGCATTTTTTATGTAATGTATAATTTCCGACCTATCCTCTTCGGAAGTGGAATAATAAGAATACCACACTAAAAAAACTCCCAGCAGGATGGGGAGAATTGTTTTTAACGTATTCTTTATGGAAGACTTCAAAACTAGGTCAAAAGATTGGTTTCCTCATTGGGGAAAACCAAGGATGGATTGAATTTCTTGGCCAGTTCAATATCCATGGTAGCGTAGGTTATTAGAATTAAAACATCGCCAACGGCTACCTTTCTTGCGGCAGCGCCATTTAAGGTTACCTCCCCACTGCCTCTGGCTCCGGGAATGGCATAGGTTTCCAGCCTTTCACCATTGTCGTTGTTGACAATCTGAACTTTTTCACCTCTAATAATATTGGCCGCGTCCATTAAATCTTCATCAATGGTAATACTGCCTATATAGTTGAGGTCAGCACCCGTCACTTTTACGCGGTGTATTTTAGATTTTACTACTTCTATTTGCATGGGACAAAGTTAATCATTTATGCCAATTAGATTTCCAAATTAATTATGGTCGGCATTGTGGAATTGGTTTTCAACCTTAAAGGGCAATGTTGTCTATAAGCCTAACATCTCCCGCATAAACGGCGATAAAGGCCCTATATTTTACCTTTCTGTTTTTTCTTTTAACCGGTTTCAATTGGTCTGTATCTGCAATTTTAACATATTCCAGGTTTAGTTTTGGATGGGCATTGAATTGCTTTTTAACCCAATCCACTACAAAATTAGCACTTTTCGTGCCAAATTTTTGTTTGGCAGCTTTTAGGGTCTTGTAAATAAAACCAGCTTCTTGTCTTAATTCGGTGTCCAATCGCTCGTTTCTGGAGCTCATGGCCAGTCCGTTGGCTTCCCTTACTATAGGACAGCCTATAATTTCTACGGGCAAATTGGTGTTTTCTACCAGTTTTTTGATGATTTGGAGTTGTTGAAAATCCTTTTCCCCAAAATAAGCCCTGGTTGGTGATATAATGCGCAATAGCTTTTCAACAATAGTTCCTACACCGTCAAAATGTCCTTTTCTAAATTCACCTTCCATAACATTCTCCAAACCCTCAAAATCGTAAGTTTTGGAGGTAATTTCTCCAGAATATATTTCGGAGGCGGATGGGGCAAAAACCACTATGTCATTGGAAACTGCTTGTAATAGGTTCAAATCGGCTTCCAAAGTGCTCGGGTACTTGTCCAGATCTTCTTTGTTGTTGAATTGTGTGGGGTTTACAAAAATGCTTACGAAGGTTAGCTCATTTTCTTCAACCGATTTTTTGACTAGGGATATATGTCCCATATGCAATGCCCCCATGGTTGGTACCAAACCAATCGATTTGGTTTTTTTATGGGAGTCTAAATAAGACTTAAGTTCCTTTTTAGTGCTAATTAACTGCATTCGATTTACTTAAAAGAGAGCAAACTTACTATAATTACTGCTAATCTGCATAATTTTTGTAATTTTGCACTTTCTCTTACTCTATTAATAAAATATTGCTTTTATGAATGGCAAAAAGATATTGTTTGTATCTTCAGAATTAGTACCCTATCTTCCAGAGAACGAAGTTTCCTTAATGTCTTACGAAACCCCAAGAATGGTCAATAGTAACGGTGGCCAGATAAGGATTTTTATGCCAAGGTTTGGGAATATCAATGAGCGTAGGCATCAATTGCACGAGGTAATTAGATTATCAGGGATGAATTTGGTGATTAATGATATGGATATGCCATTGATCATAAAGGTGGCCTCTATACCTAGGGAGCGTATTCAGGTTTATTTCATTGATAATGATGAATACTTTAAAAGAAAGGCAACTTTCACGGACGAGGATGGAAAATTATTTCCGGATAATGACGAAAGGGCTATATTTTTTGCCAAGGGTGTGGTAGAGACGGTCAAGAAATTGAATTGGTCCCCCGATATTATACATGTGCATGGTTGGATGGCATCTTTGCTTCCGCTCTATCTTAAGAAATTCTATGCCGACGAGCCTTTATTTTCCGAGAGTAAGATCATCATGTCCGTTTATGGGCAAGGATTTGATGGTACTTTGGATAAGGACCTTATTAAAAAGATTGCCTTCGATGGTGTTCCTGAAGATAGTATAAAAGCGCTTGAGGAGCCCAATTATAATAATTTGTTAAAAGTTGCTGTGGATTATGCCGATGCTGTTATTTTAGCGGCAGAAGATATTCCGGCCGACTTGGAAGACTACATATCCAAGCTCGAAAAACCTGTTTTGCCATTTGTTCCTTTACAGGAGTTTGAGGAAGCTTACGTGAATTTTTATAACACCAAAGTTTTAAAATAATCTAAATGAATTTATTGAACAGATTAAAATTGCCTACTGTGGTAGGTATATTGCTTGTTGTGGTCTTGGGGTCCTGTGAGGAGGATTTGACTACCGTGGGTAGTGGTGTAGTAGGTGGAGAACCATTTACGGCCGGCAAGGCGGTTTACGATGTGTTTGCCTACAATAAAAAGATTGAAGCGGTAAGGACCAATAAGTTACCGGTCTATCAAATAGGGAATTATACAGATCCAATATATGGGAAAACTGAGGCCAGTATAACCACTCAGGTGCAGTTGTCCATTGCCAACCCGAGTTTTGGAAATTATTCCGCATCGGTGGAGGAAACTGCCGATACAGATTCCAGTACCCTTACCATAAAAGAAAATGAGACGGTGGAAGAGGTTATTCTTTTCATACCTTTTTTAACGAATCCAAAGGGAGATCTGGACCTTGATGGTGTGGCCGATGTCTATGATGCCGACCCTGAAGATGCCAATAGCGATAGTGATGGGGATACCTTAACGGATATCCAGGAAAAATCGCTTGGTACCGATCCCTTAAATCCAGATACGGACGGCGATGGTATCAATGATAGTTTGGATGACGATACTGCAGTGAACAGATTTCCTGTAAAATATGACTTGGATAGTATTTTTGATGCCAATGGGAATATTCCTGATTCGTTTAATTTTAAAGTTGAGAGGTCAACTTATTTCTTGAGGGATTTGGATCCCAATACCAATTTTCAGGAGGCGCAACAGTATTATTCATCCCAACAGTTTTCACCAACCTTTGTATCGGACCTATTGTTCGAGGGACCTGTAGAGGTAAAGAACGTGGAAGAATTGATCTTTCAGGAAGACGATCCCGAAACTGAGGATGTGGACGAATCGGAGGAAGCGCCAACTAGGATTGCACCAGGAATTAGGGTATCCTTGAATGCTGCATTTTTCCAAGAAAATATTTTAAATAAGGAAGGTTCTTCCGAGTTGCTTAGTCAGGCGAATTTTGCCGAATTTTTCAGAGGTGTCCATTTGTCAATTCCGGACGATGTATTAGTGTTGTTGGATATAACACGGGGGAATATTACCATAAAGTATAAATATGACAGTGTAACCAGCTCTGTGGACGACACCATTATTGAAAGTGAGAAGGAATTTGTGCTAAACTTTATAAGGCGAGATACTAGTACTGGAACTGTAATTGGGAATGCCGTAAATACTTTTATCAATGAAGCTTATCCCACTGAAATCGCAAATGGATTGGATAATGGGGAAAATGCCTCTAAGATCTATTTAAAAGGTGGGGCGGGAAGT